>Ga0307296_10001241_pt1 | contig 12742 bp, 9 predicted proteins | sample ER_DNA_153_FD_194467 | JGI IMG/M metagenome (GOLD analysis project Ga0307296, IMG submission 194467) | Bulk soil microbial communities from the East River watershed near Crested Butte, Colorado, United States - ER_DNA_153 | ecosystem: Environmental > Terrestrial > Soil > Floodplain | place: USA... | reverse complement strand
GGAATCCGTCGGAGGACGAAATGCGGAAGGCGATGAAGGCCGTCGAGGCCGCGTTCGGCGAGGAGCAGAAGGAAGAGGACCTCGACCGGCATCAAAAGGCGATGCCTCGTGATCGCTTCCTGGTGACCTACGACGGCGCTGTCCCGGTCGGTACTACCGCGTCCCTGCCGTTCGAGCTCACGGTTCCGGGTGGGGAGCTGGCGGCGGGCGGTGTCACGTGGGTGGGCGTTCTCCCGAGCCATCGGCGCCGCGGAATCCTCACGCAGATGATGAAGCGCCAGCTCGAGGATCTGCACGAGCGCGGCGAGCCTCTGGCGATCCTCTGGGCTTCGGAGGCGGCCATCTACGGCCGCTTCGGCTATGGAATCTCTGCGCCCACGGTGCAGCTCGACGCCGACCGGTCGCGGTTCTCGCTCCGCGACGATCCGGGACCGCGCGGCGCCGTACGGCTGATCGACCGGGAAGAAGCCGCGCAGGTTCTGCCACCCATCTATGACGCCGTTCGCCGGCGGGTGCCCGGCTTCACGAGTCGCAGCCCGCTCCTCTGGGACCTCTACCGCCTCGCCGACCCCGAACATTGGCGCCGCGGCGGCGGACCGAAGTTCTATGCGGTGCTCGAGTTCGACGGCGAGCCTGTCGGCTACACCCTTTATCGCATCAAGCTCGACTGGCAAGAGGGGTTCGCCAAGAGCCAGGTCCGGGTGTTGGAAACATGCGCGACGTCTCCCGCGGCCGAGCGGGAGCTCTGGCGATTCCTGTTCGGGATCGACCTCGTCGTGCGGATACAGGGCCGGCACGACCCGGGATCGCCGCTTTTCCTGATGGTCTTGGACCCGCGGAGCCTCATGCTTCGGGTGACCGAAGGCCTCTGGCTTCGACTGGTCGATCTCGGTGCCGCCCTGAGCGGCCGCACGTACGCGGCCGACGACTCGGTCGTCGTGGAGGTGCGCGACGAGCTCTGCCCCTGGAACGCAGGCAAGTGGAGGATCGGAGGCGACGCCGGCCGGACCGACGACGACGCAGAGCTCGAGCTCGACGTCGCCGACCTCGCCTCGGCCTATCTCGGCGCGTTCGACTTCGGGCGGCTTGCGGCGGCGCAGCGCGTTCGCGAGCTGAGGCCCGGCGCCCTCGAGCGCGCGACCGACCTTTTCCGCACGTCGCGTCCCCCGTACTGTCCGGAGGACTTCTGACCGGCTTCGACGTTCGCCGAGTCGCGGACCTCGATGAGTTCACCGGTGCGGTCCTCGCGATCGGCCAGTACTTCGGCATGGTCGCTAACGAGGAGCGCATGCAGCGCTTCACGAACCTGCTGCCGTTCGAGCGCATGTACGGGGCATGGTCGAGCGAAGCCATCGTCGGCGGCGCAGGATCGTTCGCGTTCGACCTGACCGTTCCCGGTGGCGACCTGCCGACCGCCGGGGTCAGCGTCGTCGGTGTCGTGCCCACGCACAGGCGGCGCGGAGTCCTGCGCTCCCTCATGCGCGCGCAGCTCGACGATTCATATGAACGGGGCGAACCGCTCGCGGCTCTGTGGGCATCGGAGGAATCGATCTACGGCCGCTTCGGCTATGGGCTTGCATCGTTCTGCGGTGAGATCACGCTCGCGCGCGAGCACACCGCGTTTGCGCAGCCGTTCGAGCCCGAGGGGACTCTGCGGCTGATCGAACCGGAGCAGGCTCAGGACAGGATCCCGTCGGTCTACGATCGCATCCGGTCCCAGTGGCCCGGCATGTTCTCGCGGAACGACGTGTGGTGGGAGAACCGCGAGATCGCCGATCCCGAGGAACGCCGCGACGGCGCGGGCCCGAAGCGCTGGGTCGCCTACGAACGCGACGGGTCGATGGAGGGCTACGCCGTATACAGGCACAAGCCCGGCTTCGAGGCAGGCACGACCAACGCGGAGCTGCGAGTCCTCGAGGCTCTGGGCACGTCACCGGAGGCGTTGCGCGATCTCTGGGCCTATCTGCTCGCAGTGGACTGGATCGCGACCGTCAAGTCCTATCTGCTACCGCCCGACCATCCGCTGTTCCTCCTGCTCGCGACGCCGCGACGCATGCGCTACCGGATGGGCGATGGGATCTGGGTCCGGCTCGTGGAAGTGGGCGCGGCTCTGTCGGGTCGAAGCTATTCGGGCGAAGGCTCGATCGTGTTCGACGTCGCGGACGAGTTTTGTCCGTGGAACGAAGGACGCTGGAAGCTCGAAGGCGGCCGCGCCGAGCGCAGCAAGGACGAGCCCGAGCTTTCGGTGCCCGTGCAGTCGCTCGGCTCCGCGCTGCTCGGCGGCGTCTCGTTTGCCGCGCTTCGGCGTGCGGGCCGGCTCGTCGAACTGAAGGAAGGGGCGATCGAGCGCGCGGATGCCCTCTTTCGCTGGGACCGACATCCCTGGTGCCCGGAGATCTTTTGACCCTCGGAAGCCTCGGCTAGACTGGCCGCTCCACCAGGGCGGTTAGCTCAGTTGGGAGAGCACCAGCTCGACAAGCTGGGGGTCACTGGTTCGAGCCCAGTACCGCCCATCAGACGAATCGCCTGCATAGGCGTGATTCCAGAAAGAGAGAGGCCCGCGTGCGAGGGCCTCGTTTCGTCTTGTGGTCAAGGATTGGTCAAGTCCGGGTTCGCGGGCCAGCTATGAAGCGTCCTCGCGCCCCTCATCGTCACGCCTGGCGTGCTCTCTGACCTCCTGCCAGTGCTGATCAAGGACACGAGAGACTCGAACGTCGAAAAGAAGTCGTCCGCGACTGACGCCAGGGTCACCTTCGAGGGAACAACTGCCTCGCCCGAGCGAACTTGCACGCGGAGCTTCTCGCGCTCCGCCTTCGCCTGCGTCAGATTGCGAGCTTGTCCGCGCGGCGTGAGCCGTTCGACCGCGAAGCACTGTTTACCGCGCGCAAATCAGACGTCCGCTCTGGGAGCCGGGACGCGGGGACCTGCGGCCAGGCCCGCGAGAGCCCGGCCCCCCGTCCACGCTAATGCGCCGCCTCACACTCAGCGCACGTTTTGACGCACGTTGCGTCCTTTCGAGCGCACGCTTTTGACGCACATTGCGTCCTTTCTGGATCTCTTATGCCTCGTGGCCCGAACGGGACCATTGCGCTTGCAGCGTCAAGAGAGGAGAACTCCTGGTGGGGAGCGGCTCACGGCTCCCGGCGAGGGAGAGATCCCCGGAAAGCGGCTAAGCCGAAGGGCTGTGAGTCGTTCTCTGGTGGTGGCCGAACGTACTACAGATGAGGCCTCTGTTGCGCCGAATTCCTATCCTCCGCTATCTCGCTGCGTGCGTTTCTCCCCTGGGCAGCCGATGCACGACGCGGTTTTGTCGAGTCGTCGTCGCCACGGCGCTTGCCGCCGCTGTTCTCGCAGCGATTGGTATCGGCGGAAAGGATCGGGGCGTCATACGAGGGCCCCGATTGGCGAGCGTCACACCACCCCGCATGTTGCACCCACTCGGCCGCCTCGAGATCCGCCTGCCTGGCGTGTCTTCGATCTCCGCGAAGCGAGACGTTGTCGCGGTCGCCGCAGAGCGGCCAGGAAAGTGCGGCAAGGTTCTCCTCTGGTCACCGAGGAGTCGGCGCAAGTCGACCATCCCCGCTGGCTGCTACGGCAACGCCGGGTACAACAGCATCGACGACCTTGTCCTCGCACCGACGCTTGTTGCGTGGGTCTTCGGCTGGGGCGACGTGAACTCGGGAAGCGACTGCTTGATGATCCGAGCTGTAAGCGCGGAGAAAATCGGTCGGGCGATCACCAGGAAAGGCCATTCCTGCAACGTGCAGTATGGCGGAGACGTTTTTGGCGGACGAACACTTCCGGCGTTCGAATCAGTCGCGAACGGCGGAACCAGCGCGGCTGCGGGTAAGTCATTGACTTCGCTGGAAGCAGGGGCGCATGGAATCGTCTACAGCGTAGAGAGCTACTGCAACGCGCTCTCCAGTTGTCCGACGGCGGCGGACGTTTCCAGACATGTAGAGAGGAGCTTGTTGGTCTCTGCCGGCGGAGCGGAGAGGCTGATCGCTGGCCGTGGTGTACGAATTGTTTCGGCCGCGGCCAACGTCGTCGCCGCCGTGCGGGCGGATTCGGTTGACGTCCGCGATCTTGGCACTCGAGCACGGCGCAAGGTGACGGATGGACCGGTTCGTGCCGCGCGCCTCGGCAGGGCGAAGCTCTTCATTCTTCGACCAAGAGGGCTGCTCGACACGTATGACCTCCACTCTGGGCAACGCATTGGTGCTCAAGAGCTGTCGACGAGCGGGAACAACACGCCCGTGCAGCTTGAGGATGCGGACGATGTGTTCGTGGTTTACGTGTCCGACCATCAGATTCACGTCCGGAGGACACGCGACCAGAGGGATGTAGTTCTGGCACTGCCGCGCAAAGCACGAATGCTTCACGCTCAGATCGAGCCAGCCGGTCTCTACTACTCCTACAACATTGGCGGCAAGGACGCGCTCGGCCGAGTCGGCTTCGTAGCGCGGACTCCTGTCGTCGCTGCCTTTACCGCTCACGGCTGATACCGAGTTGGTCGCCGTGGCGGGTAGTTCGGTGGCCGCGTACCTTCTAAAAAAATCGTAGATCTCGTGCACCTGATTTTGGTGCACAGAGAGTCTCGCATCATCGAGAAAGGCTGCGTCCGCGCGGAGCCGGGGGGATCGAGGGGAGATACCGGCACCGCCGCAGCCACAACGGCCGCAGCCGGATCTGATTCGTCAGCCGCGCTCGAGCGGTTCGATCTACAGGGCCGGTCCGGGTGAAGGTGGCGCGGCGCGCAAGGCGAAGCGTGACTAGTGGCCTATTCGGACGAGTAAGATCGCCCCGGGGGTGAACCGGATGGCGGTCGGCAACAAGCGCGGTCAGCTCGACCGTCTTATCGAGAATGCCTGGCTGGCATGACATTCGGAACCGACCCCCCAGCATGACGGCCAACCCTGACCGAGCGCGCGTGCCGGAAACCGCTCCATCAGGCGAGTTGACCGACCCAGCTCCCGGTTGACCGAGTCCCGCCAGTACTCGACAAGCTGGGGGTCACTGGTTCGAGCCCAGTACCGCCCATCGCCGATCGAAATCCGGCCTGCTGCGCAGGCCATGATGATTTCGATCGGCTTGCTTACTCCTTCGGCGCCTGGTCGCGCGGGGCGTGTGAAGCGCGGCGAGAAGTCGGGATTTTGACGGCCCTGTAGCCCCCGAAAGGGGCATTCCCGGCCTGACATGGACTCCTATATTGGGTCAACCGAATGGGGCTCAGGCGCCTGCGGCGCTTGTCGGGTCCGAGGTGTTTTCTTCACCACGTAGAAGGGGCGTCAACAGAGACATGAAGCGACTGAGGTTTCGCGGCCTAACGCTCTTCGCACTCGCTGCGGTTGCGGTGGTCATCGTGAGTGCGGCATCGGCCGGGAGCGGCGTTGAGCAGGTCTTTCCAGCGAGCCAGTCGCCTTCCGCCGAGAACGGGCAGATGACGAACGAGTCACCGAAGTACTGGTTCGTCGAGTTCCCGAGCGGGGCTCTAGCTGACGGCAGCTCCGACCAGCAGCTCGACGGCGACGGTGCGGCGTTCCGCAACGAGGCCAAGTCCGAGGGCGTCAAGTACAAAGAGCGGTACCGCTTCAAGTCGCTATGGAACGGGGTCTCGATCGAGGCCAAAGCCTCCGAGATCGGCACGATCCAGAAGTTCGCATCGGTCAAGGCCGTCTTCCCGGTGGAGACGCACGCACTGCCTCCGTCCGCGAAGATCTCGCCCGACCTCGCCAGCGCCATCCAGATGACCGGCGCCGACATTGCCCAGAACGAGCTCGGCCTCACCGGCAAGGGTGTGCGAGTCGCCGTCATGGACTCGGGGATCGACTACAACCATCCCGATCTCGGCGGTTGCTTCGGCCGCGGCTGTCGTGTCACCACCGGCTACGACTTCGTCGGCGATGCCTTCGACGCAGATACGAACCCGAATCCGGTCCCGGATGCGTATCCGGATGACTGCAACGGGCACGGCACACACGTGGCGGGGATCATCGGTGCGAACGGCAAGGTGACGGGTGTCGCGCCCGGCGTCACGTTCGGCGCATACCGCGTCTTCGGCTGCCAAGGCTCAACCTCCGACGACATGCTGCTCGCCGCCATGGAGCGAGTCCTGCATGACCACATGGACGTGCTCAACATGAGCATCGGCGCCGGCTTCGACAACTGGCCACAGTCACCCGTAGCGCAGGCGGCCGACAAGCTCGTGAAGAAGGGTGTCGTCGTCGTTGCGTCGATCGGTAACAACGGCAGCAGTGGCCTCTACGCAGCCGGCTCGCCGGGTGTCGGTGACAATGTGATCGGCGTCGCGGCGTTCGACAACACGGAGCTGAACGGCACGCCGTACTTCACCGTCTCCCCGGACGACACCAAGGTCGGCTACCTGAACGCCGAGGGCTCGCCGGCAGCACCCACCTCAGGAGACCTGGTCCTGACGAAGACCGGCACGCCGGCCTCGGCCGCCGATGCCTGCACCGCACTGGCGGCTCATAGCCTCGACGGCAAGGCTGTCCTCATCCGGCGCGGAACCTGCGCGTTTCGGGTGAAGGCGATCAACGCCCAGGCAGCGGGCGCCTCCGCGGTCGTCTTCTACAACAACACTTCCGGTTGGATCAACCCCACCGTCGCGGGCGCGCCGGCGCTGACGATCCCCGTCGTCGCGGTCTCGGACTCTGAGGGCGTGCTGTTGAACAACAGAATTGCGGTTGATACGACCACGATGACCTGGACGGACAAGGTCGACTCGTTCCCCAACGCCCTCGGAAACCTCATCTCGTCGTTGAGCTCGTTCGGCCTAGCGGCAGATCTCAGCCTGAAGCCGGATCTGGGGGCACCTGGTGGGTTCATCTATTCCACACTTCCGCTCGAGCAGGGCGGCTACGGCTCCCTGAGCGGCACCTCGATGGCCGCGCCGCACGTCGCCGGTGCAGTTGCGCTGCTGCTCCAGTCTCGAAGCGATCTGCGTCGCAACAACGACGACAACGGAAACGGTGACGACGGAAACGACGAAAGCTGGCGGAGCGGCAAGGATGACCAGCGGAACGTTCTCCGCGCAGCCCAGGTACGCGACATCCTCCAGAACAGTGCAGATCCCAAGCCGTTCTGGGGCGCTCCCGGCGCCGGCTTTCTCGACAATGTCCAGCGCCAGGGCGCCGGGATGCTCGACGTCGTCGGTGCGATCCAGGCCACGACGCTGGTGCTGCCCGGCAAGCTCTCGCTTGGCGAAGGGCAGGGAGGTATTCCGATCACCAAGCGGATCACGATCCGGAACAACGGCTCGGCGACGGTGACGTACACCCTCTCGAATGTCCCCGCACTGTCGACAGGCCCGAACACGTTCGCAGTGTCCTTTCTCACCGGCTTCGCCGACGTGGCTTTCAGACCCTCCCAGGTGGCCGTGTCGGCCGGGGGCTCACAGACCGTGGACGTGACGGTGACGCCGAACGGAGCACTCCCCGACAGGAGTATCTACGGCGGCTATGTCGTCTTGACCCCGAGCGGCGGCGGCGCGAAGTTGCGCGTCCCCTATGTCGGCTTCAAGGGCGACTACCAGTCGATCCAGATCCTGACTCATCCGTTCGGCTTGCCCTGGCTCACGAACGCCAACCTGGACGGGCCGCTGACGAATGCGACCTTCACGCTGGTGGGCGGCGACCAGCCGACCATTCCATTCCATCTCGACCTCCAGGCGCAGAGGCTGACGATCGAGGTCATCACAGCGGCCGGCCGGAATCTGGGCCGCGCGATCGATCTCCAATATCTGCCTCGGAACAGCACGAGCACAGGCGCCTTCGTGCTGGCCTGGGATGGCACGTACATGTCCGGGAACGGCAAGAGGATCAGAACCGCACCGGACGGGCAGTACACGTTGAAGCTCTCGGTCGAGAAGCCCCTGGCAGAACGGAACAACTCCGCCCACATCGAGACCTGGACCTCGCCGACCTTCACGATCGACCGGCCGTAGCAGGGACACAGTTTTGCGGCAAGAAAAAGGGCCCCGCTCACGCGGGGCCCTTTTCGTTCTCCTGAGCCTCCAGCTACCGCGTCTTGCGGCGCGTCGTGCGCCGGCGCGTGCCGGTCTTGCGCGTCGCCGTCGAGCGGCGGGCGGTGCTGCGGCGCTTGGCGGTGCTGCGCTTCTTCGCCGTGCCCCGCTTCTTGGCGGTGCTGCGGCGCTTCGTCGTGCTGCGCTTGGCCGTGCTCCGCTTCCGCGACGTCGTCTTGCGCTTTGCGGTGCTGCGCTTGCGCGACGTCGTCTTGCGCTTGGCCGTGCTGCGCTTCTTCGCGGCCCCGCGGCGCTTGGCGGTGCTGCGCTTCTTCGCGGCACCCCGCTTCTTCGCCGCCCCACGGCGCTTCGCCGTGCTGCGCTTGGCGGTACTGCGCTTGCGCGACGTGGTCTTGCGCTTGGCGGTGCTGCGCTTCTTCGCGGTGCTCCGCTTTTTCGTGGTGCTCCGCTTCTTCGCGGTGCTCCGCTTCGCTGTGCTTCGCTTCCGCGAAGCGGTCTTACGCTTGCGTGTCCCCGTGGTCTTTCGTGCTGCCGTCTTGCGCTTGCGGCGTCCACGGCTGGAGGACTGCACCTTCGAGATGCTTTCCTCTTCCTGCTGCCGCTCTTCGACCTGGGGCTCCTGACCCAACGGGCTCTCCATCTGCGGCTGTTCGTCTTCTACCTGCCTTGGGAACTGCACTCCTTCGATGCTTGACATCCGTCCTCCTGATCCGGAGATTTCCTCTACGAGCTGACCCGTCTGCGTGTCGTCACCTTCTCGAGCGATATCTGCTTGCGCAACGACACCCACGAGCCGACCGTCTTCCTCGACTACCGGTAGACGGCGTACCTGATGCTGGGCCATCATTCGCAGCGCCTCGTCCAGATCCTGCCCTGGATCGATGGTGATGAGCTGCTTCGACGCCACGTCGCGAACCTTCACCTGATCGGGGTCACTCCCCTCTGCTGCGACCCGCGTCGCGATGTCGCGGTCGGTCAACATCCCGATCAACTTGTCGCCCTCCACGATCGGTGCGAGGCCGACATCCTCCTCGAGCATCATCTTCGCGGCGTACGCAACTGATTTCTCTGCGTCGATGGTGCACGGATTGGAGGTCATGACGTCTCGTATGTTTTGAGGCATCTCTCCTCCTAGCAGTTTGAATCGCACGTTGCGTACCCCGCACGATTCCCTACGAAACGATGAAAATACAACACATGTCGTACGGACAACGTATTCGCGAGCTCGCATTGTCGTATCCGGAGACATATGAGGACTCGCCTTGGGGACATCCGGTTTTCAAGGTTGGCGACAACAAGATGTTCGCAGCAATGTCGGATGGAGAAGGTTCGGTAACGCTCACGGTGAAACTCACCCCTGACGAGAGGGAAATTGCGCTGCATTTCCCACATGTCAGCGTTGCGCGCTATGTCGGTCGCTACGGGTGGGTCACGACGGAGGTGTCCGACGAGGAGACACTCGAAAGCGCGCTGGAATGGCTCCGAGAGAGCTACTGGCTCAAAGCGCCCGCGAGATTGAGAAGTTCGGTGGAAGAGACTTGACAATTCTTCCCCGGCACTCTCGGGAGCAGTTCAGTCGGCCTCCGGATCGTCGTCAGACGGCCACTGCTTGTCGGTCGGATCCGGCACCGGTGACGAGTCGAGCTCGTCGTTTTGATCGTCGTCGCGCGGGTGTTCCTTATCCTGTTCCGTCATGAAGGTCGTTCTGCCCGACAATTCCGAACTCGAACTTCCCGACGGTGCCACCGGGCTCGACGCCGCCCGGGCGATCGGCCCCAAGCTCGCCGAGGAGGCCGTCCTCGTCCGCTCGAACGGGCACGTCCAGGACCTGCGCCTGCCGCTCGAGGACGGCCGGCCCATCCAGATTCTCACGACGAGGGACAAGGACGATCCGGACGCCCTCGCCGTTCTCCGGCACTCGTCTGCGCATCTCCTCGCCGAGGCTGTGCACCGCCTCTATCCCGGCGTGAAGGTCGCGATCGGCCCGGCGATCGAGAACGGCTTCTACTACGACTTCGAGTTCCCGGAGCCGATCGGCGAAGAGGACCTACCTCGGATCGAGGAAGAGATCCGGCGCGAGCTCGAGGAAGGTCGCGAGTGGGCCCGGGAGGAAGTCTCCGCCGACGAGGCGCGCAAGCGCTTCGAAGCGGAGGGTGAGCCGTACAAGGTCGAGCTCGTCGGAACGGCCGAGGGCCCGATCTCTTTCTACACGCAGGGCGACTTCACGGATCTCTGTCGCGGCCCGCACCTGCAGAACTCGAAGCCGATCAAGGCGATCAAGCTCACGAGTCTCGCGGGCGCCTACTGGCGCGGCGACGAGAACAACACGCAGCTGACGCGCATCTACGGGACTGCGTTCTACTCCCAGGCCGATCTCGATGCCTATCTCGAGCGACTGGAAGAGGCTCGCCGGCGCGACCATCGCAAGCTCGGGCAGCAGCTCGACCTGTTCCACCTCGCTGAGAACTCGCCGGGCTCGCCGTTCTGGCACCCGAAGGGAATGGTGATCTGGAACGAGCTGGAGGACCTGCGGCGCCGCGAGAACGCGAAGCGCGGCTACGTCGAGGTGAAGACGCCGCTCCTCTACGACATCGAGACCTACATCACGTCCGGCCATTACGAGAACTACGAGGAGAACATGTTCTTCGTGAAGGGCCACGAGGACGAGAAGCTGATGGCGCTGAAGCCGATGAACTGCCCGGGCCACATGCTCCTTTTCGGCAGCCGTCGCCGCAGCTATCGCGAGCTGCCGCTGCGCTATGCGGAGTCGTCCACCCTGCACCGCGACGAGCGGGGTGGGACGCTGCACGGCCTCCTGCGCGTCAAGCACGTCACGCAGGACGACGCCCACGTGTTCGTCACGGAGGAGCAGATCCAGGAAGAGATTCACGGGATGGTCGAGTACGCCCGGTTCCTCTACGACCTGTTCGGTCTCACGGCGCACGCCGAGCTCTCGACGCGGCCGGACAAGCGGCTGGGCACCGACGAACAGTGGGACCACGCCGAGGCGGCGCTCGAAGCAGCCCTGAAGAGGCACGAGATGGACTACGTCATCAGCCCGGGCGAGGGAACGTTCTACGGCCCGAAGATCGACTTGCACATGACGGACTCACTCGGGCGGTCGTGGCAGATGGGAACGATCCAGCTCGATTACCAGATGCCTACGCGATTCGGACTGACTTATTCCGGGGCCGACAACACCGATCACGATCCCGTCGTGATCCACCGCGCGCTGCTCGGGTCGCTCGAGCGCTTCACCGGGATCCTGATCGAGCACTATGCAGGGGCGTTTCCCTTCTGGCTCGCGCCGGTGCAGATTCGGATCATCCCGGTGGGCGAGGACCACCGCGGGGCCGCCCGCAAGCTGAAGGAGCAGCTCGGCGACTACCGGGTCGAGGTCGACGAGCGCGACGAGACCGTGGGGAAGCGCATCCGGGACGCCGAGGTCGAGAAGATCCCCTACGTGATCGTCTACGGAGACAAGGAATCCGACGAGTCCCTGGCGGTGCGGAAGCGGGGCGGGGAGCAGTCGACCCTGAGCCTCCACGGCCTGCGTGCGGAAATCTCAGAGGTTGCTACCCTGTAGGCCTGCAAGCAGGAGCGCCCACGTTCCTCACCTCGCGAGCTTGAGCTCTGCGTGGTTCAACCGAGTCGCAAGGACGAGGATTTGGGCCGCTGCGTGCAGCGGCTCTGTCGTTTTACAGAAAGGATCGAACTTAGCTTGGTGATAGCCCTTTGAGGCCGAGGCGCACGGTCGAACCGCCTTCGAGGCCCGCTCCGCAAGCGCGGATCAACGACTACATCCGTGCCTCGCAGGTCAGATTGATCGATGACGACGGCTCGCAGCTCGGGATCAAGCCCACGAGGGAAGCGATGCAGTACGCCTTCGACAAGGGGCTCGACCTCGTCGAGGTTGCCTCCCAGGCCGATCCGCCGGTGGCACGGGTCATGGACTACGGGAAGTACAGGTACGAGCTGGAGCAGAAGGCCAAGCTGGCCCGCAAGCACCAGACACAGATCAACGTCAAGGAGATTAAGCTCAGGCCGAAGATCGGGATTCACGACTACAACACGAAGAAAGGCCACGTCGAGCGCTTCCTGAACCAGCGCGCCAAGGTGAAGGTGACGATCATGTTCAGGGGCCGCGAGACCACCCATCCCGAGCGGGGCCGCGATTTGCTGATGCGGCTCGCGGAGGACGTCCAGGAGATCGGAATGGTGGAATCGCAGCCGCTGCTGGACGGCAGGAACATGACAATGGTGCTGGCGCCGACGAAGAACGCAGGAGTCAAACGAGATGCCCAAAACGAAAACATCGAGCAGCGCGAAGAAGCGGTTTAAGGTCACCGCCGGCGGCAAGGTGCTGCGCCGTCAGGCGATGAAGAGCCACAACCTGACGAAGAAGAGCTCGAAACGGAAGCGGCGCTTCAGCAAGGACCAGCCGGTGGCCGAGGCCAACGTGCCCGCGTTGAAGCGGATGCTCGCCAAACGGGCGAGGCGCTCGTAGATGCCCCGCGTCAAGCGTTCCGTCGCCTCCCGCAAGAAGCGGCGAAAGGTTCTCGACCAGGCCAAGGGCTACTGGGGGCTGAAGAAGTCCTCCTACCGTTATGCCAAGGAGCAGGTCGACCATTCGCTCACCTATGCGTACCGCGATCGCAAGAACAAGAAGAGGACCTTCAGGCGCCTCTGGATCATGCGGATCAATGCAGCCGCGCGCGCGAACGGTCTCTCGTATAACCA
>Ga0307296_10001235_pt1 | contig 12772 bp, 9 predicted proteins | sample ER_DNA_153_FD_194467 | JGI IMG/M metagenome (GOLD analysis project Ga0307296, IMG submission 194467) | Bulk soil microbial communities from the East River watershed near Crested Butte, Colorado, United States - ER_DNA_153 | ecosystem: Environmental > Terrestrial > Soil > Floodplain | place: USA... | reverse complement strand
GTTTCACAACCCGGGATGGCGTCGAGGTCAACGAGGGAGACGTCATATCCCTCGACGGCACGTCGGGTGACGTGTTCCTCGGCGAGGTGCCCGTCGTTGCCTCGCCGGTGGTGCAGTACTTCGAGGGCGAGCTCGATCCGGACACGCCCGAGGCCGGTGACCTGGTTGCCGCTGTGCACCGGGTAATACGGCACGCCGATGGCTTGCGGCGGATGACCGTTCGAACCAACGCCGACATCGCTGAGGACGCGGACCGGGCCCGCCGGTTCGGCGCGCAGGGCATCGGCCTGTGCCGTACCGAGCACATGTTCCTGGGTGATCGACGCGCGCTCGTGGAAGCGCTCATCCTCGCCGAGACGGACGAGGAACGCGACCGGCAGCTCGCCGAATTGCTTCCGCTGCAACGGAAAGACTTCGTCGGCATCTTCGAAGCGATGGACGACCTGCCCGTGACGATCCGGCTCCTCGACCCACCGCTGCACGAGTTCCTTCCCGACCTCACCGAGCTGTCGGTACGGGTCGCGCTTGCGGAGGCCCGCGGCGACGCCACCGAGAACGACCGTCAGTTGCTCCAGGCCGTGCACAAGATGCACGAGCAGAACCCGATGCTCGGCCTGCGCGGAGTCAGGCTTGGCGTGGTCATTCCGGGTCTGTTCGAGATGCAGGCCCGCGCGATCCTGGAGGCCGCCGCCGAGCGCATTCTGGTCGGCGGCGCGCCGCGAGTGGAGATCATGGTCCCGCTCGTTGCCGCCGTTCAGGAATTCGAGACCGTCAAGCAGGACATCCTTCAGGTCGCCCGGGACGTACGCACCGAGACCGGCGTGAACCTGGAGTTCCTCATCGGAACGATGATCGAACTTCCCCGGGCCGCCGTGACGGCCAACCAGATTGCCGAATCCGCCGAGTTCTTTTCCTTCGGCACCAACGATCTCACCCAGACGACCTGGGGTTTCTCCCGCGACGACGTGGAGGCGTCGTTCTTCTCGGCTTATCTGGAGAAGGGCATCTTCGGGGTCTCGCCGTTCGAGACGATCGATCGTGATGGTGTCGGGGAACTGGTACGGGTAGGTGCCGAACGAGGTCGGGCCGCGCGTGCCGGTCTGAAACTCGGGGTGTGTGGCGAACACGGAGGCGATCCCGAGTCGGTCCACTTCTTCGACGAAGTCGGTCTCGACTACGTGTCCTGCTCCCCGTTCCGGGTCCCGGTCGCCCGGCTCGAAGCAGGCCGCGCCAGCGCGTCCGCTAACCCGACGTCGGACTCGGCCTGACGGCGGCGAGAGCGGACATCGGTGCGCTTTTCCAACATAGTGACGGTTGTTGGCGCACATGCTGAAGGGGAAGTCGGCAATGTCGTCGTGGGCGGCATTGGCGATGTTCCCGGTTACACGATGTTCGACAAGATGCGGTACCTCGCCGAGAATCGGGACGAGATCCGCCAGCTGCTGCTAAAAGAGCCACGCGGCAACGTCATCCGCAGTGCCAACGTGGTTCTGCCGTCCAACCATCCGGAGGCGCAGCTCGGCTATGTCGTGATGGAGTCGACCGAGTACCCCGTCATGTCGGGCAGCAACACGATCTGCGTCGGCACGGTTGTGCTGGAAACCGGCCTCGTGCCCATGGTGGAGCCGGTTACCGAGCTCGTCCTGGAGTCGCCCGCCGGCCTGATCCGGTTGACCTGCACGTGCCGCGACGGAAAGGTGACGAGTGTTCGGTTTCGCAATCAGCCGGCCTTCGCGTATCACCTCGGCGCCGCGGTCGAGGTGGCAGGACTGGGCACGCTGCCGGTCGATGTCGCGTGGGGCGGTATGGCCTATGTTCTCGTCGACGCCCCGAGCCTGGGCTTCCAGCTCGCGCCCGACGAAGCCAGAGACCTGTGCGTTGTCGGCCAGCGGATCAAGGAAGCGGCTGCCGCTCAGCTACCTGTCGTGCACCCGGAGCACCCCGACTTCGCGGGCATCACGATCACGGCGTTCACCCGACCCGCCGAACGAGTCGCCGGCGTATTGACGGCCCGCAATGCCGTCGTCGTCTCACCGGGCCGGATCGACCGTTCGCCCTGCGGCACAGGCACGTCAGCGCGCCTCGCGGTCATGCACGCGCGAGAGCAGATCGCGGTCGGCGAGCCGTTCGTACACGAGTCGATCATCGGCGGTCGGTTCGATGCGATGATCGAGGAGCTGACGACCGTCGGATCCTTTCCGGCCGTGATCCCGAGCGTGGCTGGACAGGCCTATCTGACCGACGTCTCGCAGGTCGGCCTCGATCCAGCCGACCCGTTCCCACAGGGATACACGCTGTCTGACACCTGGATGGGTTCACCCCGCTGACGGCACGGTGTCACCATCGCGGGGTAGGTTCGAGGCGTGTTCCGCCGTCGTTCCCGCTCGCCGGAAGAAGCATTCGCGCAGCGGCGGCGCGATCCACGCGGCAACACCGAGATCTCGCCGACAACCGCCGCCCTGCAGCAGATCCTCGACGAATACGGCCTGAAGCACACCATCGACGACGACGGCGACCTGACGGTTCGCTGGGAGAAGTGCAGCGTGTACTTCTTCCACTACGGGGAGCGGAGCGAGGTCGTCCAAGCGCGGATGTACGTCAACCGTCGGTTCGCCGTCGACCTGCGGCCATCCATCGCATTGATGCTCGACGACTGGAACCGCACCAAACTGTTCCCCAAGGCCTACACCGTGCTCCCCGACGACGGCATGGTCGGCATCTGTGCCGAGCAGTGTTACGACTTCGAAGCGGGAGTCACGCGCAACCAGCTGAAGTACACCGTGGGCGTCTGGATAGACACATTGCTGCGCTTCGCGGAGTGGGTTGACGATCAGGTCCCTGAAGGCGAATAGCAAGGTGTACGACGCGGCGGCGCGCGCTCGTCGCGCGATCGAGCCAGCCAAGCGGGCCGATGCTGGGGCGGCCACGGTAATCCGCAGCGAGTTCGAGCGGGACAGGGCGCGCGTGCTGCACTCGTACGCCTTCCGCCGGCTCGCGGACAAGACTCAGGTCGTCGTGCCCGGCGAAGACGACTTCCCTCGAACCCGACTCACACACTCGCTCGAGGTGGCGCAGATCGCTCGGGAGATGGGCGCGGCACTCGGCTGTGACCCGAATGTCGTCGACGCCGCCGGGCTGGCGCATGACCTCGGACACCCGCCGTTCGGCCACAACGGCGAGGACGCGTTGGACGAGGTAGCCGGCCAGATCGGCGGATTCGAGGCCAATGCTCAGACTTTGCGCATCCTGACCCGTTTGGAAGCCAAGGTCATCGAGGCCGACGGGAGGTCAGCTGGATTGAACCTAACCCGGGCGACTCTGGACGCGGCCACGAAGTACCCGTGGTTGCGGCGGGACGGGTGCCGGAAGTTCGGGGTCTATGCCGAAGACCAGGCGGCGTTCGACTGGATCCGGACCGATGCGCCGGTCGATCGCCGCTGCCTGGAGGCCCAGGTCATGGACTGGGCGGATGACGTGGCCTACTCCGTGCACGACGTCGAAGACGGCGTGTACGGCGGGCACATCCGCCTGGCCGAGGTGGACGACACGGCTCGGACCCAGCTCGTCAGCGTGGCCAGAGAGCTGTATACGGACGTACCGGCCGGCAGGCTCGAGCCAGTCCTGGGCCGACTCCTGGCCTTGCCGGCGCTGGCCGATCTCGCCGGATACGACGGCTCGTTCGCGGCTCAAGCGGCCGCCAAGCGGGCGACCAGCGAACTCACAGGCCGGTTCGTGGGTGCTGCGGTCCGCGCGACCCGGCAGCGATTCGGTCTGGATGGGTTGTCCCGCTACACGGCTGATCTGGTGATTCCCGAGAACGTCGCGGCCGAGTGCGCGCTGCTCAAGGCGCTCGCCGCGCACTACGTTATGCGCCGACCAGGCACCGACGAACGACTAGCCGGCCAGCGTCGGACCCTGCACGAGTTGGCGTCGGCACTCGTCGAATCAGCGCCCGACGGGCTCGGCTCCGTGGCTCGCGCCGCGTGGGCTGCCGCGGCCGACGACGCCGGACGGCTCCGCGCAGTCGTGGACCAGGTTGCCCAGCTCACCGATTCCGCCGCAGTCGCCTGGCACGCGGCACTACGCGGGCGACCGGACGTGGGCGCCCGACACTAAACTCCTCTCGTGGCGGGTCGCATCAGGGACGAGGACGTCGCCGCGGTCCGCGACCGGTCGCCGATCGCCGACGTCATTGGCGAACGGGTCGCTCTGCGGAATGCCGGCGGGGGCAACCTGAAAGGCCTCTGCCCGTTCCACGAAGAGAAGTCGCCGTCGCTGTCCGTGTCACCGGCGCGCGGCCTGTTTCACTGCTTCGGATGTGGTGTCGGCGGCGATGTGATCCGGTTCGTCGAGCGGATCGATCACGTCAGCTTCACCGAGGCGGTGGAACGGTTGGCGGCCGCGGCGGGCATCGAGCTGAATTACGTAGAGGGGTCCGGGACGGGGCGACCGCCCGGGCAGCGTTCCCGGTTGGTGGATGCCCACGCTGCCGCGGCGAGGTTCTATGCCGGGCAGCTAGCCGCGCCAGAAGGGGCCGTCGCGCGGGCCTTTCTCGAGGAGCGGGGATTCGATGGCGCCGCCGCCGCGACCTTCGGCTGTGGGTACGCTCCCGCGAGCTGGGACGCGCTGACCAAGACGCTGCTGGCCCGGGGCTTCAGCACCTCGGAGCTCATCGCCGGGGGGCTGTCTCGGCAGTCATCCCGGGGATCGCTGATCGACCGATTCCACCGCCGCTTGTTGTGGCCGATCCGCGACCTGGCCGGTGATGTCGTCGGTTTCGGCGCCCGGCGGTTGTTCGACGACGACCCGATCGACGCCAAGTACCTCAACACGCCCGAGACGCCGATATACAAGAAGAGCCAACTGCTGTACGGCGTCGACCTGGCTAAGCGCGAGATCGCCCGGCAGCACCGAGCGGTCATCGTCGAGGGCTACACCGACGTCATGGCCGCGCATCTAGCGGGCGTGCCTACCGCTGTGGCCACTTGCGGCACGGCGTTCGGCGGAGAGCACATCGGCGTTCTGCGCCGGCTGCTCATGGACTCCGACGCGTTCTCAGGCGAGATCATCTTCACGTTCGACGGTGACGCAGCCGGGATGAAGGCGGCCGAGCGTGCTTTCGCCGACGATCAGAAGTTCATGGCGCAGACGTTCGTCGCGATCGAGCCCACCGGGCTCGACCCGTGCGAGCTACGGCAGAAGGCCGGCGACGAGGCAGTGCGCGATCTGGTGGCCCGCCGAGTGCCGCTCGTCCGCTTCGTGCTGAGTTCGGTCGTCGACCGCCAGGATCTCGACACGGCCGAAGGCCGGGCGGCAGCGCTCGATCAGGGCGTGCCGCTCGTCGCCCGCATCAAAGATCATTCACTCCGGGTCGAGTATGCGCAGCTGCTGGCCCGAATGGTTGGAGTGGACGATCCCGACCGAGTGCTCGCTCGAGTGCGAGGCGTCGTCCGCTCGGGCGGCCGGCCGGAGGAGCCGCAACGGCGAACCGTGACTCAGGCGGTCGACGAGGCCGTCGTTTCGGTGGAGCGGGAGGTGCTGAAGGTCGCCATGCAGCTGCCCGCGGTGGCCGGCCCCGCATTCGACGCGCTCGAGCCGACGGCATTCGTCGTGCCGGCGCATCAGGCCGTGCGCGCCGCGATCACCGCCGCCGGGGGAACGGCGAATGCGGTGACAGGGCCCGGATGGGCCGCGGCGGTTGTCGCGCAATTGCCAGATGACGAGACACGGTCCCTCGTCCACGCGTTGGCCGTAGAGCCGCTGCACACCGTGAACGGCACCCCGGAGAGCTATGCGGACGTGCTGCTCGCCCGGCTTCAGGAGATGGTCGTCGCCCGCCAGGTCGCCGCGCTGAAGTCGAGGGTGCAGCGCATCAACCCCATCGAGAACGCCGACGAGCACAGTCGCCTGTGGGGCGAGTTGGTCGCATTGGAGATGCATCGGATCCGGCTGCGCGAGCGGGCGATAGGAGGCTTGTAGTGCCCTGGCTTCGCCGCCGACCGCAGCCGCCGGCGTCCGTCATGCAGCAGCTGGATGCCGACGAGCGCGTGGTTTCCTTCGCCGATGTCGACGGTGGCGTCTTGGTCGCGACGCCCCGGGGCCTGTGGTGGCCGTTTCCCGGTGGGATGCGGCGCATCGGCTGGGAGCGGGTCGACAAGGCCGTGTGGACGGAGGGCCGGCTCACCGTCACCGAAGCCGACCTGATCGACGACGTGCTACTCGTCGACCGCCCGCCAATCTCGGCCCGGGTTGTCACGCCGCGCGATCTGCCACCGACGGTGCGCAAACGGGTCGAGTCGAGCGTGGTTCGCTCGGAGATCTACCCGGTGCCCGGTGGCGCTGCGCGGTTCGTAGGACGGCGCATTCCGGGCCTGGATGGCGTGACGTGGTGGGTACGCCTGGAGAGAGGAACCCGGGACACCGAAGCCACCCGGGCTGCGATCACCGACCGTATCAATCGGCTGCAGGATGCCTACTCTGCGTGACGTCGAGAACGATCAGCCTTCGGCGAGATAGCCGTCCGTCATAACGGGTCCGGCCGCAGTCATCGTGGTCGTCGAGTCGGCCTGGGTGGGGCGCAGCTTGCTGCTCACCGCTCCCGCGGCGCGGTGCCGCAATTCATCGACCTGGGCTTGGAGCACACCCGCAGACGATTGCACGGTCTGGCTGCCGACAACCTGTCGGGCGAACTTCACGATCGCCTCGTACCGTTCCCGACCGGCCCGAGCGCCGAGCACGTAGCCGATGGCGGCGCCAAGCAGGAATGACAGCTTCATGTGTGCTCCCTTATTCAGGTGCGCCACCTGGTCCTCTCATACCCTAGCTAGGCGGAGGAGGCGCCAACCATGAGATACCCTGGCACGGCTGCGCCCAAACGTGCCGGGCGTCGATCCCCCGTAGCTCAATTGGCAGAGCGTCCGACTGTTAATCGGCAGGTTGCAGGTTCGAGTCCCGCCGGGGGAGCAAATCCGGGGCCTCTAGCGTTCTCGATCAAGATCATGCATCATCTACTCATCGAAAACTAATGAGGATGGTGCGGCGATGGGACGGCCTCCGCTGCCGGTGGGCACATTCGGCAAGATCGGCTTCGTCGAGCAGTCGAGCGGCGAGATCCAGGCCCGGGCACGATTCCGAGACTACGACGGCCGCACGCGGCTGGTAGCCAAGACCAGCCGTTCCCGGGCAGCCGCCGAGCGTGCGCTGAAGAAGGAGCTTTCGAGTCGTCAGTTCCCGGCGGGCACCGGCGCGATCACTGCGGCGATGCGTCTCGCGCCGCTAGCCGATATCTGGCTCGACGCACCGCACGGCTGGTCGACCGGCACCGCGCGCACCTACCGCTCGGTCGTCCGCAACCAGATCAAGCCGGCGCTGGGCCAGCTGTGCGTCCGCGAGGTGACGCCGGGTGTCGTCAGCAGGGCACTGGCTGCGATCGCACGGAGTAGCGGAGCGAGCGCGGCGAAGTCGACTCGGGCCTGCCTGTCGGGAATGTTCGGGCTCGCGATCGAGGATGGCGCGATCGCCACGAATCCGGTGCGGGACTCGGTTGCGAGGATCAGTGTCGGCAAGAAGGCACCGCGAGCACTGACGCCGCGAGAGACGGCGCACCTCACGGCGCTGTTCGCCGCGAGCCCTCGTGCCGTCGAGCTCGACCTGGTCGACGTCGTGGATTGGATGCTCGCCACTGGCTGCCGGATCGGCGAGGCCCTCGCCACCCGCTACAGCGCGAACGCCGACGGTAAGTCGCTGCTCGACCTGGAAGCGGGCACGTGGGAGGTCAACGCGACCGTGGTACGCGTGCCCCGGGGTGGCCTGGTGGTCCAGTCGCGGCCGAAGAGCGCTGCCGGCTGGCGGGTCGTCGCCCTTCCGCGGTTTGCCGTTCGGATGCTCGAGCGGCGTGGGCAGGTGAGCGCCAAGGACGGCATCGTCTTCGCCGCGCCGGTCGCCGGCGGGCTGCGTGATCCGAACAACGTCTCCGGCGATCTGCGCCAACTGCTCGACTCGTTCGAATGCGAGGAGTGTGCCGGCACGGGCTATCGGGTCGATACTGATGGCAGCTTCGTGTTCGGACCGCGTGGCCAGCGCCTCCGGTGTGAGTCCGGTCCGTGGTCGTGGGTCACCTCGCACACATTCCGCAAGACCGTCGCCACGCGACTGGACGAGGCCGGATTCACGCCACGCCAGGTTGCCGATCAGCTCGGCCACGCGAACCCCTCGATGACACTCGACGTGTACTTCGGTCGCCAGGTCGTGAGCGCCGCTGCCGCTGAAGTGCTCGATCGCTCATAATCGCGATAGGCAGACGACCCACGTTGGCATCCGGGATCCGTCACGGCGGCTGGCTACCGTCCCCGACGGGATGATCGCGTACGCCGGAGTGAGTGTCGCCCGTTGAGCGGTGCGCATATCTTCGTCGACGAGACGAAGGGTCGGGAATATCTGTTGGTCGACGCGGCTGTCCTCGCCGGCGACCTGGACGCCGCCGCGGTGCCGAATCGGCTCAGCGCCCAATGCTGGGGCCGTGCTCGACCTCGTGGGCGGGGTACGGGTCGCGGCTCAACGACACGAATGGGCTGGGCTCGCGCGACACCGCCTGCTGGTTGGCGGCGGCCTGCTCGAGGGTCCAGGCGGTCTCGGCGCGCTGCAGCAGCGCTTGCGGGTCGGGGAGGCTGGTGATGGCCGGGTCTCGGGTGAGCCGTTCGACGCGCTGGTCGAGGTCGCTGACGCGGCGCTGGGCGGCCTGAACTTGCTCGGTGAGGTCGGGGAGTTGCTCGGCGGCGCCGGTGTCGTAGACGGGTAGGTGCGAGGTGCCGCGGAGTTCGCGCCAGGCGTCGTGGTAGGCGCTTGAGGCGGTGTCGTACTGGTCGCGGGCGTGCTGTGCGGTGCGCAGCCGGGCCGCGTGCTCGGGAAGGGCGGCGGCGGCCAGCCGCTGGGCGTGCTGGTCGAGGGCGTCGGCGACCGGTTCGACGCTGGACCGCCACACCGCTGGGCCATACCGGAGCCGGGCGGGGTCGAGTTCGCTGCCGGCGAGCATCTCGCTCCAGCGGGCTTCCCACCGGTCGAGGTGCTCGTGCGCGTCGCGTACCCGGCCGCGATGGATGCCGAGTCGGCCTGGTCCGGCGGCGATAGTCTCGGCGGCGTGGTCGGCTGCGACCAGCTCGGCGTCCCACGGGTGTCGCAGCGCGAGGCCGTGTTGCGTGGCGCGCTCTTTAAGTACGTCGCGGCTGTCGGTGGCGGCCTGCTCGGCGCGTTCGAGCCTGGCCTGCGCGGCATCGCGCGCGGTCTCAAGCGGGTCGAGGACCAGTCCGCACCGTGCCTCCCAGCCCGCCTGCGCGTGGAGTTGCCCGAGTTGTTCTTGCAGGTGTTCGAGTTGCCAGTGCGCGGTCAGTTGCTGGCTCCACGCGGCTCGCAGCTCGGCGAGCACGTCCGCCAGCGGGCGCCCGGTGGTGTAGCCGGCGGCGGCGTGCGCGGCGGCTTCGCGGGCGGCGGCCGGGCCGAGGTCGGCACGGTCGCGACCGAACGCGAGTCCCCACTGGTCGCGTGCCTGGTCGAGATCGGCGGCGATGAGGTGGGCGGTGTTGGCGTGTCGGCCGCGGGTCATGCCGACGTAGGTCGAGGCAGCGGTGGCGTGTTCGTCGAGCAGCAGGTGCGCGGTCGCGCTGGTGGTGCCTTGCGCGCCGTGTGCGGTGACGGCGTAGGCGAGTTCGAGGTGCTCGCTGACATAGTGGGCCGGCAGTTGCCGTGCGCCGCGGCGGCCGCGGACGGTCAGCGAACCGTCGCGGCGCACGGCGGTGACGGTCCAGGTTTCGCGGTTGGCCACGTCCAGCCCGACATCGTTGTGGCGGGTCGCGACCCGGTCACCGCGCCCGAGCCGCTCGCCGGCCAGCGTGCTAATGGTGTGCCGGTTGTCGACCAGTCCGGCTGTGACGAGCCGGCCGCGGATCGTGGTGTTGAGGGCGGCGACCTGCTCGAGGGTCACGGCGACGACCAGCGTCTCGTGCCGCGCCTGCCGGTCGGCGAGCACCGCCTCGGCGATCGCCGTGTGCAGCTCGGCCGTTCCAGCGTGCACCCGAATCTGATCGCGCGCGGTAAGCGCGTCGAACACCGCATCCGGGTCCTCGCCGACACGCATCGCCCCCGATAGCATCGCGTACTCGCCGTCCGGGAGCACGCGCGAACCGCGTTGGTCGTCGCGCCGGACGAAGCGGTGGATGACGTCCACGGTGATGGGATCGACCCAGCGGGCGGCGTGCTCGAGCACCCCGCCCCGGCCGACGGCGGGGAGTTGGTGGCGGTCGCCGAGCAGCGCGAGCCGCCAGCCGTGTTCGTCGGCCAGGGTGAGCAGGGCGACGGCGGTGTCCTGGTCGAGCATGCCCGCTTCATCGACGACCAGCAGGCTGCCGGATGGCGGCAGGTCGTTGCGTGCCGGGGTGATGTGGACACGGCCGGTGACTGGGTCGGTCTCGCCGCCCCGCAGCCGGGCCCAGCGGCCGGGCTCGTCCCAGCGCCAGCCGTGCCGGTAGGCAAGCCATGCCGCCGAACTGGTCACGGTGCCGACCTCGCTGCCGGCCACCTGTGCCGCCTTCACGGTGGGGTGACGATCAACAGCTGCTGGCCCTGCCGGGTGAGCTGCTCGCGGGCGGCGGCCAGCAGCGTGGTCTTGCCCGCCCCGGCCGCGCCCTCGACACACACCAGCGGCTGGTCACCGACCAGCGCGGCGACCGCGGCCCGCTGGCCCGGGTCGAGGTGGTTCGCGTTGACAGTGTTCACGACCGGGCTGTCGTCCGCGACGTTGAGTTCGTCGTCGGGGGCGCGGGCGGCGAGCCGGCCGACCATCTCGTCCTCCACCTCGAGCACATAGCCCGAGCTGAGCGCACGGACGTGTTCGGGCACTGCCCGCTTCAGCAGCGGGACGCAGGCGGCGAGCACGCGGGCGGTGAGGTCTTCGGCCAGTTCGCCCCGCACGCCCGGATCGGCGACGACGTTTTGACGGGCGAGCAGCTGTTCGACCTGGCCGCGGACGTCGGCGGCGTTCCACGCCGACCGGGCAGCACCGAGCCGGGCGAGGATCTCGGCCGCGGCCGCGTCCCGATCTAGGGTGCCGGGCAGCTCGAGCGCGAGCTGACGAGCCTTGTCGCGATCGCGATAACCGAGCGCGGACAGTTCGTCCAGCCAGCGCTGCCGCAACTCGGCGCCCGAGCGGGGCACCACTTTGTCCGGGCGATCCTCCGCCCACGCCCGCGCATCCCACGACCGGCGCAACCGCGCACCCGGCTCATGCCCCGGATGCTCACGCCGCCACTGCGCCTCGTACCGATCCAGCAACGCGCTGATCTGCGCCGCACGTTTGCTGAACGCACCGACATGGCGGGCCAGCTGCTGAATCTCACCCTCGGCGGTCAGCGTGTAGCCGTGTGCGGTCAGCGCGGCCCGGAAGTCCGGGTCGCAAGCAACTGCGGCGTGCCCGATGCCGTTGAGCGCCGCGATCGAGTCACGGAAGGCGACGGTGTCCAGCCCGCGCCACTTCCCGGCGGCGAACACCCGGGCGTTGAGCTGTAGGTGCAGGTGGCGGTGCGGGTCGCCGGCGCGGGAGGTGTAGTGCCGCACCGTCACCGCCTCCAACGCCTCGACCGGGACGGCGACCTGCGCCCCGCGCGGCCCGACCCGGGTGGTGGCATGCTGGCCGAGCCAGCCGATGATCTGCCCCGCGGCACGGCCTTGCGCCGCCTCATACGCTGCCGCGACATCAGGGTGCAGCTCCGCCGCGAGCGACCACGACTTCGGCCCGTTCACCACCACCTCGACGAACCGCACCGCCGACGCGTCGGCACGCAGCCTGCCGCGCGGTTGACCGGTCTCCGGGTCCAGGCCGGCGACCCACGCCTCGTACCCGTCACCGGTCAGCGACGCCAGCTCGACGACAGGTCCGTCGGGACGGGTCACGAACCGCCGAGCGATGCCGGTGCCTTCGGTGAGGTAGTAGTCGTCGGCGCGGGATCGGTCCGCGTCCAGGTAGTTCCGGGCAGCTGCCGCGGTCCCGCGGTACACCTTGACCCCACCGTGCATTTACTCAACCATTTCCGATAACATCCAACAGCGCATTTCTCGGGTCACCAGCACCGCATTTTCGGCTATCTATTTGGTAGCATGCGTGCCGCTATTTGGTAAAGACTTGGAAATTGTTGGTAAATGACGGCTGCTATTGGAGATGCTATTTCGGGTGGGAAGAGGTAGAAGGGTGGCGGATCAGGGGTTTAGGAAGCGGTGAGTGCGGCCGGCGGCACAATGTCGCGGCGCAGTCCGTCGCGCACGAGAACCCGCCTGTGACTGATGCTTCGCGCCGACACCGCGCGCCTCATCGGGCACCTGGTCACAGATCAACCAGCCGCCCGACACGGGGGGACGCGTGCAGAGTATGCGGGCTCGCACTATCCACCAGCATCCTATTGGCACCGCTCGATCCGGCAGTATCAAAGACAAATTATCGACCACATCATCCGACGGCCGCGTCGAAATCTGCTCGGATTAATGACAGGATGCGCATCAGCGCCGGAGAAACAGTGCCGAGTTGAAGCGACAACTCGGCGTACGGTACGCCTGCGAATACCGATGCGAGCGCGACGGGACCCAGCTTGCTGATCGTCGACGAGCGTTACGGGGGCGCGCTCGACGAAGGTCCGATCGTCGACCAACCGCACCAGGATGCGGGCGGCCAGCCCCAGAGCCTCACCGCGGCTCAGACTGACCCGCTGCCCCGGCTAGGTCCAATGCCCTT
>Ga0307296_10001234_pt1 | contig 12782 bp, 9 predicted proteins | sample ER_DNA_153_FD_194467 | JGI IMG/M metagenome (GOLD analysis project Ga0307296, IMG submission 194467) | Bulk soil microbial communities from the East River watershed near Crested Butte, Colorado, United States - ER_DNA_153 | ecosystem: Environmental > Terrestrial > Soil > Floodplain | place: USA... | reverse complement strand
AGACCCGGATCGGCGAGCAGCTGAGCGAGCTTCCACTGACTTTGCGTTCCGACCCGGACGAGCCCGGTCTGAGTTGCGTGCCGTTCGAGGTCGCCACCGCGTCAGCGGCTGGCCTGCAGTCGGTTTTCGACAATGGGGCACCCGTCGCAGCCTGCTCCTGGATCAGCAACGGCGAGCTGACCGAGCTCATCCGCACCCGGTCATGGGCCGCCCGAACCAGCGCGCCGCCCCGCCTGCTCGTCGACAACCTCATTCTGAACGGAGACGGCACGGCAAGCCTGGACGACATGATTGCGAGCACGGAACGTGGGCTGCTGTTGACGTCACTGTGGTATATCCGCGAGGTCGACCCGCAGACCTTGCTGCTCACGGGGCTGACCCGGGACGGCGTGTACCTCGTGGAGAACGGCGCGGTCCGGGGCGCGGTGAACAACTTCCGCTTCAACGAGTCGCCAGTAGCCCTGCTCGGCCGCATCACCGAGGTCGGACGCACGGTGCCGACGCTGCCGCGGGAATGGGCTGACTGGTTCACCCGGGCTGCCATGCCCCCGTTGCGGGTTCCGGATTTCAACATGTCGACCGTGAGCCAAGCGTCCTGATCGGGCACAGAGCTTGGGCGGCGCATCTCCGCCCGCGGGGTTGGCGTCGCTTTCCGCGCGCTCCTGGTAGGGATGAGGCCAGCGGGACGCCGCAATTCGGACTCCTGTCCCATGTGTGCGCGCCCGGCGACGGTGTCGAGGTCATCCCGTGAGCTGACAGCGCACTCGCAGGCGGCGACTAGACGATGACCGTGGCCTTGGTTCGGGTAGCGAGGATGAGCTCCGCGTTGCGCTGGTCGCTGCCCAACGCCCGACCAATCGCCTGCGCCTCGTCGCGACCGAACGCCATATGCCGGGCGACAAGCCGCGAGATCCTGGTCGACTCGTCCGGGTCGAGATACCACGTCTCGGCAAGGAGCGGCGCGAGCTCCCGCCAGGGCAGTTCATCGAGGAGCAGGTAGTTGCCCTCGACGACGACCAGCGGTACCTCGCGCGCCACCGGGATCGCGCCGGCGATGGGCTCCTCGATCTCCCGACGGAACTCCGGAGCGTAGACGACGGATTCGGCCGCCGCGGCGAGTCGGCGCATGAGAGCCACGAAGCCCGCGCTATCGAACGTGTCGGGCGCTCCTTTGCGCTCCGTACGTCCCAACCGCTCGAGCTCGCGCTGCGCCAGGTGGAAGCCGTCCATCGGCACCAGGACCGCGTCAGGGTGAAGCGCTGCTACCAGCGCTGATGCCACCGTGGACTTGCCAGCAGCCGGGGCACCAGTAACGCCAAGCAGCCGGCGCTCGCCGGGCACCACGAGTCGGCGAGCTCGGGCGAGGAGCGAATCATCGATTCCAATCACGGGCGGGATAACACGTGGGCGATCAGCGCCGTCCAGCCGGTCTGATGGCTTGCACCCAGACCCTCGCCGGTGTCGCCGTGAAAGTACTCGCTGAAGGTCACGTGCGAGTTCCACAGTGGACTGTCGGAAGCCTCGATTCTGTGCCCATCCGATGGCCGGTGGCCGGACGGATCGCGACGGAACAAGGCGATTAACCGACGATCGATCTCGTTGGCCGCCTCGACCAGCGTCATCGAGGTGCCCGAACCGGTCGGCACGTCGACCCGAACCTCGTCACCGAGGTAGTGCCCGTCCATGCGCAGCGCATCAGCCAGCAGGACGTTGACCGGCATCCAGATCGGCCCGCGCCAGTTCGAATTGCCGCCGAACAGGCCGCTGTGTGACTCACCGGGCTCGTAGTCGATTGTCATGGACGCACCGTCGACGGCTGTCGTGTATCCGTCGCGGTAGGCCGCCGACAACGACCGGATGCCGAACGGAGAGAAGAATTCCCCCTCGTCGAACATGCGCGACAGGATCCGCGCCATGCGGCCCTGGTCGACCAGCGAAAGCAGCAGATGCCGGTCGTCTGGGCCAGATCGGCGCAGCAGCCCACCGAGCAGCTCCGGCCGGCGCTTGGTCAACCACGCCAGCCGGGCCGCGAAGTCCGGCAGCTCGTCGAGTACGTGCTGGGGCGGTGCGGCAACTGCGAGCAGCGGCAACAAGCCGACCAGCGAGCGCACCCGCAACGGTTGGTAGCTCCCGTCGGGTCGTACGAGCACGTCGTAGAAGAAGCCGTCCTCGTCGTCCCACAAGCTGGCGTTCTGCGAGCCGAAGCGTTGCACGGCCTGGGCGATCGACAGGAAGTGCTCCAAGAACTTGGTGGTGATGTCATCCCAGGCCGGGACGAGATGGGCAAGCTCGGCCGATATGCGCAGCAGCGCCAGGCAGAAGAACGCCATCCAGCTCGTCGCGTCGGACTGCTCGAGGCGATATCCGGGTGGTGGAGGCGCAGAACGGTCGAAGAAGCCGATGTTGTCCATCCCGAGGAATCCGCCCTCGAACAGATTGGATCCGTCCGCGTCCTTGCGGTTGACCCACCAGCTGAAATTCATCAGCAGCTTGGTGCACACGCGGATGAGGAATTCCCGATCGCGACTGCCATCGATCACATAGACCTGCCAGGCCGCCCAGGCGTGCACCGGCGGATTGACGTCGCCGAACGCCCATTCGTAGGCGGGCAGCTGCCCGTCTGGATGCATCGCCCACTCTCGACCGAGCAGGACCAGTTGCTCCTTGGCGAACTCGGGATCGACATGGGCAAGCGCCACGCAGTGGAACGCCAGATCCCAGGAGGCGAACCACGGGTATTCCCACTCGTCCGGCATGGATATGACGTCAGCGAGAGCCAAGTGCTGCCAGGCCGCGTTGCGACCGGTCCATCGCTCCGGCGGGGGCGTCGGCTCGTCCGGATCACCCTTGAGCCATTGTCGGACGTTGAACCGATAGAGCTGTTTTCCCCACAGCAGGCCGGCAAATGCCCGGCGGGCGATGAACCGCTCTTCCTCGGACAGCCGGTCCGGTAACACGCTTTGGTAGAACTCGTCGGCCTCGTCACGTCGATCCTCGAGGACCGCAGCGTAGCTCGCGTCGAACATGTCGCCTTCCGGTTCGCTGCGGGACAACCGCAGCCGGACCGCGACGGTGTCACCAGGAGCGACGGCGTCATAGTCGTACCAGAACGCCGCCTTGGTGCCTGAACCGTCGAGTCGCACCGCTGAAGAATCCCCATGTACAACGCGGTTGTTGATTCCATCCTTGGTGAGCGTCGTCGCATTGTTCGGCGTGCCGAACAGGGCGACGGTGTTGGTCTCGTTGTCGCAGATCAGAACCTGTGAGAACCCTTCAGCCACGAGCACGTACCGGCCGAGGAACCCATGCAGCGCCTCGACGGCCTCGACATCACCGGCGCCCACCATCTTCGGATCGAGTCGGCGCAACGCCGGCTTGCGATCGTCGCGGCCCCACGTCCAGGTGTTGCGGAACCACAGCTGCGGCAGCAGATCCAGCGCGGCCGGTTCCGGGCCATGGTTGGTCGCCTCTATCACGATGCAGACGTCGTCCGGCGCCGCCTTGGCGTAGGTGACCACGACATCGAAGAACCGGTTCTCGTCGAGAACACCGGTGTCCGCCAGCTCGAACTCCCGATCGCCGAGACCGCGTCTAGCGTTCTCGTCGCGCAGCCGAGCGTACGGATATTCGGCCTGCGGATAGCGGTACAACCACCGCATCCACGAGTGAGTGGGCGTGCCGTCCAAGGGCCACCAGTACTCTTTGACGTCCTCTCCGTGATTGCCTTCGCCATTCGTCAGACCGAACAACCGTTCCTTCAGGATGGGATCGCGCCCGTTCCACAGCGCGATCGAGAAGTTGAGGAATCCATACCGATCGCAGATGCCGCCGAGGCCGTCTTCGCCCCACCGATACGCGCGGGCGTGGGCTTGCTCGAACGGCAGATAAGTCCACGCGTCACCGGACGCTGAATAGTCCTCGCGGACGGTGCCCCACTGGCGTCCCGAGAGATACGGACCCCACGCCCGCCAAGGTGCGTTCGCGGCTCGGGACTCTGCGAGCCGGGCGTGCTCAGCACTGCGAGGCAACGCCCCTGAACCTGCGAAGTCGTCGGCACGGGTCACGCTGCAGAGCTTGGCATCTCCGTCCCGCCGTGGCGACGGCCGGACTCGAGAGGCGAAAATACCGTTGTCTTCTCCCGTAGGTTGGAAGGTCAGATGAGCGCGGATCCGGTACTGCTGGCCGAACGGGAACACCTCGATGTCGCGGCAGAGTGCCTAGCGGAGATGCAGGAGTCCGCCGCCCGGATCGCCGACTACGGCGTCGACGAGCTGTCGAGCTACGGACTGGGCCGGATGCGCGCGCAACGACTCGCCGCGTTGAGCGCCGATCCCGACGCACCGCCGTTCTTCGGCCGCACCGACCGCGACGCCGAGCACGGTGGCGTCGAGGTGTTGCACATCGGCCGGCGCCACGTCCGGGATCAGCGGGGCGACCCGGTTGTCATCGACTGGCGCGCCCCCATCTCGCGGGCGTTCTACCGGGCCACGCCATCCGATCGGATGGGTGTGCGGTTGCGCCGGCGTTTCGGTTTCCACAATGGCGAGCTGACGTCCTACGAGGATGAACACCTCGATCGTGGCGAAACGTTGGGCTTGAAATCCGACCTGCTGCGACAGGAGATCGAGCGCCCGCGCGTCGGACCGATGCGAGACATTGTCGCCACCATCCAGCCCGACCAGGACGATCTCGTCCGCGCCGACCTAGACACGTCACTCTGCATCCAGGGAGCGCCCGGCACCGGCAAGACCGCAGTCGGGCTCCATCGAGCCGCGTACCTGCTCTACACCTATCCCGAGCGCCTGCGCCGGTCCGGCGTGCTGGTCATCGGACCCAACAACGCCTTCCTCCACTACATCGGGCAAGTCCTGCCGGCGCTCGGGGAAGGGGGCATCGAGCAGACCACGGTCGACGAGCTGGTCCGCCACGTGCCGGTCCGGGCCACCGAGGACGCCGCCGTCGCCACCCTGAAGGGCGACGCACGGATGGCCGACGTCCTGCGCCGCGCTGTGTTGAGTCACGTCGCCCGACCAACCGGTGACGTTCTCATCATCAAGGGCACCCGGCGTTTCCGCGTCGCCGAGCACCGACTCCGGCGTTACGTCGACGACGCACGACGGGCCGACATCCGCTGGTCGACCGCGCGCGAGCGATTGCGGCAACAGCTCGCGGAGGATGTCCGCCGGCAACGCGAGGACACGGGCGCCGCGCCGACTGATGCCGAGACGGCCGGGATAGCCCGATCGCCCGCGGTCCGGGAGTTCGTCGACGCCGTATGGCCGGCACTCAACGCGCCGTCTCTGCTCGCACGGTTATACGCCGATCCGTCGTTCCTGCAGCGCTGCTCGGCCGCCACCTTGAGCGACGACGAGCGCGCCGCGCTAGCTTGGCCGTCAGCGCCTCGATCCATCCGGTCGGCGCGCTGGACCGTCGCGGATACGGTGCTCATCGACGAGCTCGTCGGGTTGCTCGACGGCATTGCCGGCTATGTCCACGTCGTGCTCGACGAGGCGCAAGATCTCTCGCCCATGCAATGCCGGGCCGTCGCCCGCCGGTGCCCCCTCGGTTCCGTGACCGTGCTCGGCGATCTGGCCCAGGCGACGACTCCGTGGGCACCCGGGTCATGGGCGATCACCCTGCAGCACCTCGGCCAGCCAGCAGCCGGCGTCCGCCCCCTCACCGCGGGATACCGGGTACCGGGTGAGGTGCTGTCGGTGGCCAACCGGCTCTTGCCGTACGTCGCCGCCGACGTGCCACCCGCGACCTCCGTGCGGGCCGGCGGGCATGCCTTGAGCTATCGGCCGATCGGGCAACTCGTCGACGCGGTGCGGGCATGTGCCTCAGTCGAGGGGTCGGTCGGCGTCATCGTCCCTGATGCCCGAGCCGCCGACGTCCAGCGCAGATTGGACCGCGCCGGTCTAGGGGCCGCGGCGCTCGCCGACGACACCGACGCCCCTGTGACCGTCGTTCCAGCAACCAGCGCGAAAGGCCTGGAGTTCGACTCCGTCGTGCTCCTCGAACCGGCCGCCATCGTCGCAGGTGAACCGGAACGGCCAATCGGATTACGCCGCCTTTATGTGTCGCTCACCCGGGCGGTCTCCCGGCTTGTGGTCGTGCACGACGAACCGCTGCCCGCCGAACTCATCGGATAACGCGGATTCCGCCCATGACCTACCGGGGACGGAAGTGCCCTTAGTGCGCTCACAAGCCTCGGGATGTCCGCGCCGGATATCGTAGGAACCCCTGGGTAGTTCGCGGCTACGCCACCCCGGTAGTCACGCACTGCCAGGTTCGCAGGATCGGAGCCCGTTGGGCGTGCACGCATGGTGACCCCATGCAGACGCCGAGAGACGAGGAGTCGTGCATGACGACTGCACCCACCGCGGAGAACGCTCTTGGCGGCCCACACCCGCATCATCTCGCGCATGTAGACCCCGAACCGGACATGGTCCAGCTACTCTCTCCGGAAGGCGAGCGCATCGAAAACCCGGACTACCCCCTCGAGATAAGCGATGACGAGATAGCGAGCCTGTACCGAGATATGGTGCTTGTGCGTCGCATTGACACCGAGGCAGTCGCGCTTCAACGCCAGGGCGAGCTCGGTTTGTGGGCGTCGTTGCTCGGGCAGGAAGGCGCGCAGATCGGCGCTGGCCGAGCGTTGCGACCGCAGGACATGGCCTTTCCCACATATCGCGAACATGGCGTCGCCTGGTGCCGGGGCGTGGACGCCCTAACCTTGCTCGGACTGTTTCGCGGGACGAATCTGGGCGGCTGGAACCCGCACGACAACAACTTCAACCTCTACACGATTGTCATCGGTGCGCAGACCCTGCACGCGGCCGGCTATGCGATGGGCGTCATGCGGGACGGCGCGGTCGGCACAGGTGACCCTGACCGCGACACCGCCGTGCTGACGTTCTTCGGCGATGGCGCATCGAGCCAAGGCGACGTCAACGAGTCCTTCGTGTGGGCCGCTGCCGACAACCTGCCCATGGTGTTCTTCTGCCAGAACAACCAGTGGGCGATCTCGGCGCCGGTCACAACCCAGAGCCGTGTGCCGCTCTTCCGCCGGGCGAGCGGTTTCGGCTTCCCCGGTATACGCATCGACGGCAACGACGTGCTGGCGAGCCTGGCGGTGACCGGAAAGGCGCTCGACGACGCGCGCAGCGGTCAGGGTCCCACCCTCATCGAGGCGTTCACCTACCGGATGAGCGCACATACCACGTCGGACGATCCGAGCCGTTATCGCGTCGCCGCCGAGCTGGAGACCTGGAAGCTCCGCGATCCCATCGCCCGCGTGCACTCCTACCTCAATCGGCACAGCTCCATCGGGCCGGACTTCTTCGCGGCCGTCGCCGCCGAATCCGAGGCAATGGCGGAACACGTCCGCTCGGGATGCCGCGCGCTGCCAGACCCTGATCCGTTGTCGGCGTTCGATCATGTGCATGTCGAGCTCACGGAGGAGCTGCGCGAACAACGCGACGATTTCGCCCGCTATCTCGCGTCGGTCGAGGACGGATCGTCATGACCGGGCCGATCACGCTGGCCAAGGCCATCAACGAGGGCTTGCGCAAGTCGCTGGAGGATGACCCCAAAGTCGTGATCATGGGCGAGGACGTTGGGCGGCTCGGCGGCGTGTTCCGGGTCACCGACGGGCTGCAGAAGGACTTCGGCGAGCAGCGGGTGTGGGACACACCCCTGGCCGAGTCAGGCATCATCGGGACGGCGGTGGGATTGGCTATCCGGGGCTACCGCCCGGTGTGCGAGATCCAGTTCGACGGCTTCGTCTATCCCGGGTTCGACCAGATCGTGAGCCAGGTCGCCAAGATGCACAACCGTTCCGCGGGCGCGCTTCGGATGCCGATCACGATCCGCATTCCGTTCGGCGGTGGGATCGGCGCCGTTGAGCATCACTCCGAATCTCCGGAGGTGTACTTCGCGCATACCGCGGGACTGAAGGTGGTGGCCTGCGCCAGCCCGTCCGATGGGTACTGGATGATCCAGCAGGCGATCCGATCCGACGATCCGGTGATCTTCTTCGAACCCAAGCGGAGGTACTGGGCCAAGGGCGAAATTGCCGACCAGGCGCCCCCCTTCGATCGGGCCCGAATCGTGCGGCCAGGCCAGGACGTGACGGTCGTGGCGTACGGTCCGATGGTGGCGACCGCGCTGGACAGTGCCAAACTGGCCGCCGAAGAAGGCCACGAACTGGAGGTCATCGACCTGCGCAGCCTCTCGCCGCTCGATACCGCCACCGTGGTCGAGTCGGTGTCCCGCACCGGCCGGCTCGTCGTCGTCCATGAAGCGTCTGTGTCACACGGCCTCGGCGCCGAGGTCGCGGCCCGGGTGCAGGAGAAAGCCTTCTACTCGTTGGAAGCGCCGGTGCTGCGCGTCGGCGGTATGGATACGCCCTATCCGGCGAGTCGGCTGGAGGAAGACTGGCTGCCCAGCGTCGATCGCATCCTGGACACCGTGGACCGGATCCTGGAGTACTGAGACGTGACCACCGGAGTGATCAAGCAGTTCAAGCTGCCGGATGTCGGCGAGGGGCTCACCGAGGCGGACATCATCCGGTGGGCGGTCAAACCGGGCGACACGATCGTGGTGAACCAAACCATCGTCGAGGTCGAGACTGCCAAGGCGGCGGTCGAGCTCCCGTCTCCATATGCGGGCGTCGTGTCCGCACTGCACGTCGCCGAGGGTGACACCGTCCCGGTTGGCACGGCGATCATCAGCATCGAGGTTCCCGATGACGGCACGCAGGTACCGCCGCCCGATCAAATGGGCGGCGCCGCGGAGGACCTCATTCCAGCGCCGGAGCAACCCGACACGAGTGACGGGGGGGAACCTGCTCCAGACGAGCGGCAGTCCGTGCTCGTGGGCTATGGCCCGCGCGCCGGCGGATCGGTCCGCCGTCGGAGGCGGCTGGCGCCACCCGAAGACACTCCGTCTGCCCACAGTGCATTCACGGTGCCGGCCGGGTTGACCGCGCCCAGCGCGGACGTCCCGGAGACGCGCCACCGTGCGCTGGCGAAGCCGCCGGTCCGCAAGCTGGCCAAGACGCTTGGTGTCGATATCGGCGCGGTGCGGCCTACGGGACCGAATGGGACGGTGACCCGTGCGGACGTGGAATCGGCCGGCCAGCAAGCCCCTCCGGAGCCCGGCGGCACCGCCAAAGGCAGCGCGGAAACCCGTGTCCCGGTCAGAGGGGTGCGTAAGCACACGGCCGCGGCGATGGTGTCCTCCGCGTTCACCGCCCCGCACGTGACCGAGTTCCTGACCGTCGACGTCACCGCCACCATGGAGCTACGGGACCGGGTCGCCGCTCGGCGAGAGTTCCGCGACGTCAAGGTCTCGCCGCTGCTGTTCGTCGCCAAGGCCGTCATCCTTGCCGCTAAGCGAACCCCGGAAATCAACGCCAGCTGGGACGAAGCGGCGAGCGAGATTGTCCTGAAGCACTACGTCAATCTGGGAATTGCCGCGGCCACCGACCGTGGGCTGGTCGTGCCGAACATCAAGAATGCGGACAGGATGACGCTCCGCGAGCTGGCCGATGCGATCGCGACGCTGACCGAAACGGCCCGGGCCGGAAAGACCACGCCGGCTGACATGGCCGGCGGCACGATCACCATTACGAATGTCGGCGTGTTCGGAGTGGACACCGGTACCCCGATTATTAATCCGGGCGAATCAGGCATCGTTGCCTTCGGCGCCGTTCGCCGGATGCCCTGGGTCGTCGACGAGCAGATCGTGCCTCGGTGGGTGACTCAACTGGCGGTCTCGTTTGACCATCGCATCGTCGACGGGCAACAAGGCTCGCAGTTCCTGGCAAACCTCGCGGCCATCCTGCACGATCCCGGGCTGGCGATTCTCTAGATCGGCCAGCTGGTCGTGATCCTGGCCTATGGTCTCTCCGTGCGCTACGAGCCTGCTCGAAGTCCAAGATCATCGGCGATGCAGCAGGTTGGCGGCGACGATCAGATTGCGTACGGCCAGACGACGAGCAGGTAGGCACCGAACCACGCCGAGGCCACCGTGCCAGTCGCCAACAAGATCACGGCGGTTCGGTCGCGTAGTCGGGTAAGCGCACCGGCGGCCGGCACGATTAGTAAGAACGCGGCGAGCAGCAACCGCGGCTTGCTATGCCAGTAATTCGTCGAGAGCAGAGCGATAGCCACGGACAGCAGCGTGACAACGGTTAGCGGTGCCGGCCACCGTCCGAGCACGAGCAGCACACACGCCACCACGTAACCGAGGACGATGGCACAAACGACGGGCGCGAGAAAACCGTCCGGCCCGGAGAGCGTGTCGTAGACGAAGTTCCAGGTCTGCACACCGAAGTCGAAATGACTGGCCCAACCGTGCTCTTCGACGGTGAACCACGCCGCCGGATCGCCGGTCCGGATCCAAAGCCATGCCCAATACACCGGGGCACCAGCCGCGGCCACGATCGTCGCACCGATGACGGAGGGCCATCGAACCGGAGACGGTTCTCCCTGCCGGCGTGCCTGGCGTGCCGCGCGCCACGCGGCGAGCGGCACGACTACCGCGAGCACCAGTGCGGTCGGACGGGTGAGCCCAGCTGCGAACGCGAACCCAGCTGCGAGCCACCATCGACCCCGCAGGGCGAAGAGCACCGCGGACCCAGCCAGCGCCAGGTACAGTGACTCCGCATATCCCATCTGCAATGTGATCGACGCCGGCAACAGGCCCAACAAGGCCACGGCAAAGTACCCGGCCCGGCGAGTACCGAGCAGGTATTTCGTCAGCAGGTGGATGACCACGGCAGCCGCCAAGCCGGCAATACATGCGACCAGCACGACAGCAACGCGCGCCGGCACGCCGAGCAGGTGCATGGCACCCGCAAGACCAGGAAACAGCGGATGGAATGCGAATTCCATTCCCTCGATGAGGCTGCCGTCCGGCGCAATCGTGATGCGCTGCGGATACCCGGCCGAGGCGATCCCGCTGTAGAACAGCCCGTCCCATTTGGTGAGCCGGTCGAGCAACGAAGGGCCGCCGGCGCCGTTCAGCCAGGCGAGCACGACCAGCTGCACCAGCATGCCGCCGGCACGGATCGCAGCCGGCACGGCCACGTCGCGGATGAAGTCGGTAATGAGAGGGGCTGCGTCGCTCGCTCGGTCAAGGCGGCGCCGACCCCTGGAGGGATTTGTCCGATCAGCGACGATCTCGGCGCGGCTGCGGGCGTCGGTCGTCACGCCGTCATCTAAACAGCCCAACGCCGGTCTGGGGTCCGAGCCACCGGGATCAAGGGAATATCTTAGGCCGCCGCAACCTTGAATTAGACGTATTGCAGTGGGTTTCTAGCGATACATGGCCGGTTCCCTCGATTTAGCTGTGGGTACCGGATCCGCGGGACGGAGGCGAAATCATGCGGAAAACGATCATCAATCGCGTACGTCAGCGGCGCGAGCGGCGGGCCTACTACCGCGCGTTGGACAACGCGTCGCCGTCGATGCTTCACGAGTTGCAGAGCATGGCTCTGCGCCAGAATTCGTGAGCTGACGTAATTTCTACGGACGCCCGGTGCTGCCCCTGCGGGGCCGCCGGGCTTCTTCATGTCTGGCAGCCACCCCTTCACCATTAGGGACTAGTGCACGAGCTGCCTGGCTAGCGCGTCATGATCGTCGTCACACCAACCCTGCTCGCGCAACCATCCGGCCGCCCCACCGAATCGCGCGTCCAGCTCGGCGAGGAACCCTTCCATGGTTTGCGGGCGCACGGCATGCGAATCGACGGTCTTGCCGACGAGGTCGGGGGCGTACACCGGCGTGGCCGCCAGCCGAGCCACAATTTCCGCTGTCCGCTCCGAACTGCGGGCATAGTCAGCCACAATCGCCGACCGATCAACGCCGATCTCGTCCAGAGCGACAGCAACCACGACGCCGGTGCGGTCCTTTCCGGCCGCGCAATGCACGACGGTTGCACCGTCGGTCGTTGCCATCAGCCGGAGTGCCGCGACGACGGAATCCGGCCGCTCGGACAGGTACCGGAGATAGCTGTTGACGGTCATGCTTCGCCGTTCCGGCGCACTCGACGGCAGTCTCCGAGGCGCATCCGCCTCGGTAGCCACGTCCGTGCGCTTGCCGGCCACGGGCAGCACCGACAGGTGCTCGATGCGGATGAGCGGCTCTCGGGTCAACGGTCCGGGTCCGGTGGCCTCGACCTCGGTCTCGGCGCGTAGATCTGCCACTGCGCGAACGCCGATCTCGTCGACAAGGTGACGGACGTCGACCGCGGACAGATCCTGCAGGTTATCGGCTCGGATCAGCCGATGTCGTTTGACAACGCCGCCATGCGTCGTAGGCAGTCCACCAACATCGCGGACGTTCGCCGCGCCCTCAAGAGCGATCCAACGAGGTTCGGTCACTGTATCGACCCTGGTGTCGCGCGAGGTGTGGAGGCGATTAGAACGCCTCTTCCGCGACGTCCATCAACGCGTTGTCCGTCGACTCGACCACGACGCGCCTGGCCGCAAGTTCTGGAAGCACGGTCTGGGTGAAGAAGCGCGCGACGGCGGCTTTCCCCTCGTAGAAGGCCCGATCGGCAGAGGACAAGTCTTCACGATCCAGCGCGGCCAACGCGACAACCGCCTGCCGGACAAGCAAGTAGCCGACCATCAGGTCACCAGCGGCCAGTAGTAGCCGCGTGGTGTTCTGACCGACCTTGTAGATGTTGCGAATGTCCTCTTGGCTGCTAGTGAGCTGGCCGACCATTGCGGCGACCATGCCGCCGAAATTGTCCAGTGCCCGCTGGACCGC
>Ga0307296_10001233_pt1 | contig 12785 bp, 8 predicted proteins | sample ER_DNA_153_FD_194467 | JGI IMG/M metagenome (GOLD analysis project Ga0307296, IMG submission 194467) | Bulk soil microbial communities from the East River watershed near Crested Butte, Colorado, United States - ER_DNA_153 | ecosystem: Environmental > Terrestrial > Soil > Floodplain | place: USA... | reverse complement strand
GGAAGTCAACTTCCGACCCAGGCCCAGAGGCAAAGAATGGGCCCCATGGGATGGAGAGGTTTGGCGAGGTGAGCGCGGTCTGGCGGCGAGCCAGGGCCCAGCTGCGTGGGCGGGTGTGGGCGACCGTGCTGCTGGTGGTGCTGGTTGGGTTGGCCGGCGGGGTGGTGTTGGCGGCGGTGGCTGGTGCCCGACGGACCGAGGCCGCCTTGCCGCGGTTTCTGACCCGCGATCCGACCCAGGTCGACGCCATCGTCTACGCTCCCGGTGGCAGCCAGCAGCGCCGGGAGTTCGAAGCCTTGGCCGGCCTGCCCGAGGTGGCGCATGCGATTCGCGTGACCGACACCATCTTGTCGAGTGTGGATCCGCAAAGCCCGACCGGTCGCCGTCGCGACCTGGGGTTCGTGCCGATGGATCCCAGCGGGGGTCGGATCTACGGCCACCCGATCATGGTCGCTGGCCGGCTTCCCGATGAGCGGCGACCTGAAGAGGCCGTGATCGACGAGGAGCTGGCGGCACGCCGGCAGCTCGGGGTGGGGTCGATCTGGCCCGTGACCGCCTACACCACCGCCCAGCTCGCGCAAGTCGGGGGGGAGACCTCCACGGCCCCGGCTGGCCCAACGGTGGACCTGCGCATCGTTGGGATCGTTCGCCATCCCGGTGATCTGCTGCCAATCGTGACCGGCCAGGACAGCCAGTTCCTGAATCACGGTGAGCTGTATCTCACCCCGGGGTTCTGGCGCCGCTATGGGGCGAACCTGGCCGGACATGGGGTGATCACCGGGGTGATTCTGCGCCGCGGTGCGGCTGACCTGCCCCGGCTGGCCGCCGACGTGCGGCGGGTGCTCGGCCCTCAGGTGTGGGTGGGACCGTTGAATCCCGATGGTGGGGCGACCGCGAGCACGCCTGGCGGGACAATCCCCGGTTTGCGGCGCGCCATTGGCTTGGAGGTCGGGGCGTTGCTGGCCTTTGCCGTCCTCGCTGCTATAGCCGGGGTGGTGCTGGTCGGTCAGACCCTTGGTCGCCAGCTGGCGTTGGAGTCGGCCGAGTACCCGATCCTGCGGGTCCTGGGCATGACGCGGGGCCAGCTGATCGGCGTGGCCTTGGTCCGCGCGGCCCTGATCGGCGTCGGGGGTGCCGCGGTCGCGGTGAGCGTCGCGGTCGCCCTGTCACCGCTGACCCCGATCGGACTGGGCCGCCGAGCTGAGCTTGATCCTGGCATCGCGGTCGACCTGACCGTGCTGGCACCTGGCGCACTTGCGGTGGTGGGCCTGGTCGCGGCCTCGACGGCGATTGGCGCCTGGCGGGCCAGCCGGGGCGGGTCAGGCGCCCCGCTGGGCGTGGTTGAGCCGGCCGGTACCAGGCGACCCTCGTGGGCGGCGGGTGCGCTGGCTGCGGCCGGATTGCCACCTACTGTGGTCACGGGGGTGCGGCTGGCGCTGGAACCAGGGCGCGGCCGAACCGCCGTCCCCGTCCGGGCGGCCATCGTTGGGGCGGCGGCGGCGGTGTTCGCGGTGACCGCGGCTGGCGTGTTCGGGGCCAGCCTGGCCCATCTGGTCTCCACCCCGGCTGCCTACGGCTGGACCTGGGATGTGTCGGTGGGCAACTTCGCCAGCTCCCCGGAGGTTCGGCGAGCGGCCCAGGTCTTGAACGCCACCCCGGGGGTCGATGGCTATGCCGCGGTCTTCACCGGCGGAGCGCTGGTGGATGGCAACAACGTCGAGATCCTGGCGCTGGAGTCCGGCAAGGACGTGATCCCGCTTCGGGTGCTTGAGGGTCGTGAGCCCGCCCGACCCGGCGAGATCGCGTTCGGGACCGCCACCCTCCGCACCCTCGGCAAGCACCTTGGCGACACCGTCACCATCGGCCTGGCAGCTGATCAGCCGACCCAGCGGCTGCGGGTGGTCGGGCGGCTGGTGGTCAGCGCCGGCCCGCTCGACCCTGACATCGCCCCGGCCAAGGGCGCCGTGGTCGACTTTGAGGTGCTGCGGCGTCTGGGCTCGGAGTTCCCCCCGCAGAGCTTCCTGGTCCGTCTTAATCCCAGCAGCGACCGCGGCCGCGCCCTCAGCGCCTTACGGCAGGCGTTTCCGGACACCATCGTCCGCCCGCTGCCGCATCCCGACATCGATACCATCGGGCGGGTCGGCTATCTGCCCGGTCTGCTGGCCAGCCTGATCGCGCTGCTGGCCCTCGGCACCGTCACTCACGCCCTGGTCAGCTCGGTGCGTCGGCGTCGCCGCGACCTGGCCGTGCTGAAGACATTTGGGTTTGTTCGGGGTCAGGTGTCGGCCGCTGTGGCCTGGCAGGCCACCGCCTTCGCCGTCACCGCCACCCTGGTCGGCCTGCCACTCGGGATCGCCGTTGGACGCTGGGCGTGGCGGCTGGTCGCCGTGCAACTTGGCGTGGTCCCCGAGCCGGCCATCCCAGCAGGGCAACTCCTGGTCATCGCCACTACAGCGATCTTGGCCGCCAACCTCATCGGCATTGGGCCCGGTTGGGTGGCCGGCCGCCTCCGGCCGGCCACCGTCCTGCGCTCGGAGTAAAGCCACCGACCATCCAAGGGCTCGGTCTGGCCGAGTAGCAGCAGCAGGTGCTAAGGGCCCGCACCGTGTCATTCTGCTTGTCATTCCACCGGGCATCACTCGGCCCCACAGGAGCGTACTGGCTGGACGACCCATCTGACCTGAGCTGCAAGAAGAGCACTCGCCAGTACACCGTGGACGATCCGCCCCTGTCTTGTAAACAGCAGGTTGGGGGTTCGAGTCCCCCCGCCAGCTCGTATAACCGCAGCTCACAGGCTATATAGCAAGGCGAGCAACAGATCTCCTGTTTCTGGCATAGATCACAGGTCTGCGGCGCTTGCGTTGTTTGCTCCGCCGTCATTCCCGGTAGCTCATGCGGTTGGGCGTTGGCCCCAGGCGGTGACCATGACCATAAGCACATAGCCAAGCGACGGCTGGGTGGTGAGCTGGAGGAAGCGGTCGGCGTCGGCTTGGGTGGCAGGGCCGACCTGGATCAGCTTTGGGTAGACCTGGCGGATGCAGAGGTTGAAGAAGTCCTGGTCTCCTCCGTGGCTGAGGGGGGCATGGATCTCGGCGCCGATCTGTTCCAGGCCGGCGTCGAGTAATGCCCGGGGCAGCTGGGTGCCGAAGCTGGCATCGGCGCCGATGGCGGCGAACAGCGCCTCGAAGCTGCGCATGAGCCGCTGGTAGCCGCTGCCGTGGCCATGGGGGTGGAGGTAGCGGGCGAGCGCCGAGGCCATGGCTTCGCCGAAGTCGACGACTTCGACCACCACCCAGCCACCAGGGCGCACGGCGGCGACCATACGGGCCAGGGCCTGTTCGCGGTTGGGGGTGTGTTCCAGCACGGCGCGGGCGTGGGCGAGGTCGAACAAGGTATCGGGGAGTGGGTCGGTCAGGATGTCGTGCTGGCGCACCTGGAGGTTGGCGCGGCCGTGGCCGTCCAGGAAGCGCGGGTCTAGGTCGGTGGCAAGGACCTGGCCGCTGGGGCCGACCCGGTCGGCGAGCCAGCGGGCGACCCCACCGGCGCCGGCGCCGACCTCCAGGCAGCGCCAGCCGGGGCCGACGCCGAGGCGGGCCAGGTGATGGGCAGACGCGTCATCGAACAGGGCTTCCAGGGCGTGTAGTCGATCGTGTTCTTGCCGCCACGCCTGGTCGAACAGATAGGTGGACACTGCGTGCTCCTTCACCTGGTGCGCGAGGGGATCGGGGTGCTGGCCGCCCTTCGGCCGGCCGGGTCGTGCCGGTGGTCAGGTGACGGCTGCGCACAATGGCCATGCGGCGACTCCCTCACTCGGCTATCCACCAGGCTGTATGTTCCAGTCTGGAGTATCCAGACTGTATGGTAAGGTATGGAGCATGTCAACCCCTCGGCTCAGCCCCTCCTCCTACCTGGTCCTGGGCATGGTGAGCCTGCTCGGCAAGCCCACCACCTACGAGATCAACCGGCAGGTCGGCTACACCGTCGGCCAGTTCTGGTCGTTCCCCGCCTCCCAGCTGTACGCCGAGACCGCGCGGCTCGCCGCCGCCGGGCTGCTCGACGAGCAGCGCGAGCAAGGCGGCCGCCACCGGCGCCACTACACGATCACCGACCACGGCCGCCAGGCCCTCGGCGACTGGCTCGGCGACCCGACCAGCCCACCCCCCGAGCTACGCCACGCCGGACTGCTCAAGCTGTTCTTCAGCGAGCTCGCCACCACCGAGGAGCTGGTCGCCCTCGCCCAAGCCCAACAGGCCTGGCACCGCGAGCAGCTGGCCGACTACCAGGCCATCATGGACCGGTACGGCCACCGGCCCGAGCTGGCCCGCCGGGTGGCCGCCGCCCGCCTCTGCTACCAGCAGGCCCAGACCTGGGTCGACTTCTGGGCCGACATCGCCGCCCACCCACCCATCATCCCGCCTACCCGCTAACCCCACCGGCCACCATCGCCAGTACCAGGGCGGCGAGGGTGAGGTCCGCGTCCAGCCGGTCTCAGAGACGAGGGGGCTCCTGACCTTCCACCTGAAGGACTGATCGTCCCGAACCCCGAAGCGGTGAAGGGGCCGGGAGCGTCTCCCCAGCCCCGTCCACCTCTACGCCCAACCTCCGGCTCCGCCTTGTCTGTAGGCTTGGCGACGCCACCGGGAACGGGAGGAGCCGTCATGAAGGCGTTCATCTATGAGCGGTACGGGCCACCCGAGACACTGCGGTTGGCCGAGGTCGACAAGCCGGTGCCGAAGGCCGATGAAGCCCTGGTGAAGGTGCTGGCTGTGTCGGTCAATGCCGCGGACTGGCATGTGCTGCGGGGCAAGCCCCTGTTCTCGCGCGCCACCCTTGGACTGTTGCGACCCAAGCACCAGATCCTCGGCGTCGACATTGCCGGGCAGGTGGAGGCGGTCGGCCCCGACGTCACCCAGTTCCAGCCCGGCGACCAGGTCTATGCCAACCTCCTGGACCACGGCTACGGCGGCTTCGCCGAATACGTTTCGGTGCCCGCGGACGTGCTGTCGCCGAAGCCGGCGACCCTGTCGTTCGAGGAAGCGGCCGCCGTTCCGATGGCCGCGGTCACCGCCCTCCAGGGCCTTCGCCACCACGGAGAACTCCAGCCCACCCACAAGGTCCTGATCAACGGCGCCACCGGCGGCGTGGGCAGCTTCGCGGTCCAGATCGCCAAGTCATACGGGCCCGAGGTGACCGCCGTGACCAGCACCCGGAACATGGACCTGGTCCGCTCCCTCGGCGCCGACCACGTCGTCGACTACACAACCACGGATTTCGTGCGTGGCGGGGGGCGCTACGACCTGATCCTGGATACGGTCGGGAACCGATCGGTGCCCGAGCTCAGAGGCGCGCTTGCCGAGGGCGGCAAGGCGGCCGTCACCGGGTTCACCAGCGTGGCCAAGCTGCTGGGTGTTTCGCTGCGCGGCGGCAAGGATGTCGCCCAGGTGCAGGCCCACGTCACCGCCAAGGATCTGGAGCTGCTTTCGGAGCTGATCGAGGCCGGCAAGGTGCGCCCGCAGATCGACCGGCGCTATCAGTTCGCCGAGATCCCGGCGGCGATCGCCTACCTGGAACAAGGCCGGGCCAGGGCGAAGGTGGTCGCGGAGGTGGCGTGAGGCAGCTCCTTTCGTCGGCGCCTTTCATCGAGGTGATCTCGCAGCACACTGGCGTTTGGGACGATCGGTCTCTTCGCCCGCGCCCGTCGTATGGGGAGCTGGGAGGCGACCCGGCTGCGACTGCCCGCACGCCAGCCGTGATCGTGCTGGGCGAGCTAGCTACGGGCGGTGCGGCGACCGGTAGGGCGGCCCGAGGACCGGATCGGCGTCGAGCGAGGCTGGATCCGCGGCTGCTCCCGTGTCCTACCATTTCGCGGCCGATGTCGACCCGGTCAAGGCCAAGGTCATGTTCGCGGTCCAGCAGCCGTTGCACTGGAGCGCCCTCGGAGAGGTGATGGGCGTCCCGGCCTGGAAGGCGCTGCCGACCTGGTTCCTGATCGCCGACGGCGACCAGGCGATCCCGCCCGATGCCCAGCGGCAGTTCGCCCCTCGCTGGGCGCCACCACCATCGAGGTCCCGACCAACCATGTGGCGATGGTCTCCCACCCCGACGAGGTGGTGAACCTCATCACGACCGCCGCCCTTCGGACCCTGGCCGACGCCCTGGACCGGGAGCAGCGATCAGCACCGTCACCTACACCGCCACGGTTGAACCTCAGGCGCGTGGGCGGCCGGCGCCGGGCAGGAGGCCCGGTGGGTCCAGACCTCGCATACGAAGGCCAGCGGCCCGGGCGGGGGCAGACCCCACAGCCACACGTGGTCACCATCAGAACCACTGGTGCTCTGGCAGAGCAGGAGACCGGGTGGCTTGAGCTCAAGATGCGGTTGGCTCTGTTGTCGGTGTGCTGATCAGGCCTCTGCTGCCGTCAACGGTCAACTGCTGTCCGGTGGTGATCAGGCTTGTCGCATTCGCCACGCCCACGACGGCCGGGATGCCGTACTCGCGCGCGACGACCGCGCCGTGGGAGTTGGCACCGCCCATCTCCATGACCAGCCCGCCGGCGGTGAGGAACAGCGGGGTCCACCCGGGGTCGGTGGAGGGCGCTACCAGGATCTCGCCGGGCTGAAGGTGCGCGCCGGTCGGGTCGAGCACCACGCGCGCATGACCGGTGACTGTTCCCGCGGAGGCGGCGGTGCCCACGAGCCCGCCATCGGTGAACATCATGGGCGGCGCCCCGGCTTCGGGCTCGGTACCGTCGCTGAGCAGCACGCGGGGGATGTGTCCGCGCCGCAGCTCACGCTCGTAGGTTTGGCGGCGGTGGGTCACGACGGCACGGAGGTCTTGGCCCTGGAGCCCGGCGGCGGCCTCACCCAGGTCCAGGAAGAACACGTCTTCGGCGGCGGCGAGCCTACCCGTCGCGACCAATTGCGCGCCCACGGCCGCCAGCTGCTGGCGGACCTGGGCGAGGACGAGCACGATGTAGTACTTGGGGAGTTCGCGTACTCCGGCGAGCTGCCGTGCCCGGTTCAGCGCGAAGCCCACGACCCGGCCCCGCACCCGGCCGCGTCGACGGGCGCGGGCGGTGAGGGTGGCGACCATCGCCTCTGCTTGGGCGGCGCCCCGAGCGAACAGCACGTCCGGAGCCCGGTCCGGGTCGTCTAGCCGCAAGTAGTTGGCGAGCACGCCAATGATATGGGTCGGGTCTTCGGCCCACCGAGGCAGGCCGACGTCGATCTCGGCCACGGCGCGGTGGCCATAGCGGTCGAGGAACTCCTCCAGGCCACGTTGAACCACCGGCGGCAGTGTCCGTGTTCGATAGCGGCCGGCCAGCTCGGCTGCCGGGATGCGCCGGATCATGTTGGCCGCGTCAGTGTCGGCGCGGATCCGGGTGGCCAGGCGCCACAGATCCAGGTCCATCTCGGTCGTCACGTTGTGGGGCAGGCCCCGCAGCACCGTGGCAAGCTCACCCGGCCGGGCGTTGGCGCCCAGGAGCCTGCCTGCCAGGCCCAGCATCGCAAACCCGGCCGCTGCTGCCGGCAGTACCCGCGGGACGAGTGGCGCTGTGGTGTCGCCGAGGATCCGCACGGCAAAGTCCAGCCGCTGCTCGGCGGGTGCCGAATCCGGCGGGGTCATGCGCCGCTCCAGCTCCACGTTGATGCGCGCAAGCCGGCGCCGGGCGGCCGGCGGGCGGGCCAGCGCCTGCGCGGCCAGGAGTGGTACCCCATAGCGCAGCGCGAGGCGCCCGATGCGGCCGACGAACGGCCACCAGGACCGGTGCATCACCGACAGTCGAGCATCGTCGAACAGGCTGCGCAGCACCGCGGCCGAGCGCGCCTCCATCACGTCGAGGATTCGCGGAAACAGGGCCCGCCCGACGGCGCTGCGCATGATCGGCGTGATGTCGATAAAGACGCGGCCGGCGGCGTCGCGGATTGCCGGCGGCCCGGCCATCGCGTCGATCGAGCGGACCCCGTACAGGCGCACGACCGAGGCGCCGATCACCCGGATGGCTGCCAGGCCCATCGGCGTAAGCGGCCGGTGCAAACCCTGAGCAAGGCTGAAGCAGAAGTAGACCCGGAGGTCGGAGTCGTCGAGCCCAGCAGCCGGCAGCGGGAAGAGCGTGGTGATCGGCCGAGCCTGGGTCAGCCAGAGGCTGCCGGCCGGATCGATGGCCCACTCGATGTCCTGCGGCTCCCCGTAGTGTGCCTCCACTTGTGTGCCGAGTACGGCCAGCGCCCGGATCTGCTCGTCGGTCAGGCACAAGGTGTCGGAGGCTGGCTGGGCAGACGGTTCGGTGCCGCCCCCTTGGCGTGCCCGGACCACCAACCGCTTGTCGCCCAGACGCCGTTCGAGCACCGCAGCAGTCGCCAGGTCGACGACGAAATGGTCGGGGTTGACGGCACCGGAGACCACGGCTTCGCCAAGCCCCGGCGTCGCGTCGATGACCGCCTGCCGGCGCCGGCCGGTCACCGGGTTGGCGGTGAACATGACACCGGCCACGGCGGCCTCCACCAGATGCTGGACGACCACCGCCAGGCGCGCCGTGGCGTGGTTGATGCCGTTGGTCACTCGGTACACCACGGCCCGGTCCGTCCACAGCGACGCCCAGCACCGGTGGACTGCATCGAGGACGGCCTCGACGCCCACGACGTTCAGGTAGGTGTCCTGCTGGCCGGCAAAGCTGGCGAACGGTAGGTCCTCTGCTGTGGCGGAGGACCGCACCGCCACCGCGACCCTGTCGCCGAGCGCCAGGTACGCCGCCGCGACCGCGTCGGCGACCGGGACGGGCATGACAGTGGCCAGGATCCGCTCGCGCGCCTGCCGCGCCAGACCCGCCAACGCGCCGGTGTCTCCTGCCGGAGTGGCGGCGAGCCGATCCAGGATCTCGGCGAGCTCTGCGGCAGCGGCCACGTCCCGATAGGCCTCGGTGGTCACGCAGAACCCGGCGGGGACCGGCAGTCCGGCAGCGATGAGCTCGCCCAGGTTGGCGGCCTTACCGCCGACAAGTGGCAACGCGCCCGCGTCGACGTGGTCCAGAGCGACGATGAGCGGTCGGCCCCGTCCCGCCTCAGGACCGATCTGGGGCGTATCCATCGCGCTGTCTCCTTTGCCGCTCCTGCCACCAGCGCCGTCGCTCAGACAACCAATCCTCCTGGCGGGTGGATCGGTGTGCCGGGCGTCTTGGCCGGTGGCGAGCATGATGGCACCGGTGCTCAGGGGCTCGCGATCATCACAAACGTCGGCGGCAGCGCGGTCAGAAGGTCAACCAGCGTCTTCTTCGCCACGCAGCCAGCAACTCCGCACGTGAGGCCCAGTGGGAGGCCGGCAGACGAGCCGTGGATCATGGAGGTCGGTGGTTCCGGATCGCCTAGCGGCCGCCGGGGAGGGCTGGGGCATGCGGATCGCGGTCCCTGGGGCATGGCGGCCACGCTCTGAGCTCACGCGGCATGGTGGCAACCTCTCTCGGAGAGCACGGCGGTCATCTGGTGGCGTGATGACCGCCGTGCCCCAGCTGCAGTTCGGCGGCTGGGATCGGCTCGTTCGGCTACAGCTGGGCGGTGAGCTCGAGGGCGAGCCCGTCGGGGTCCTTGAACGGCAAGACCGCAATGCCGAACGGTGGCAGCTCGGTGATGTCGCTGTGTTCCACGCCGCGCTCCTCGAACGCCTGCGCCGCCGCCTCCAGCGCAGCCCGGCTGGCGACGGCGAAGCTCAAGTGGTCCAGGCCGCAGCGGAACGGGTCGAAACGATCGTTGGCCCGCTCGGCGTCCACCGGGCGTAGCCCCAGCAGCAGGTCGCCGTTGACCATGACAATGCCGTCCTGCAGCAGGTCGGTGGCCAGGTCGTGGTGGGGGTCGTCGGCCGGTGGCGGGGTGTCCATGGCGATCTGGAACCCGAGCAGGTCGGTGTAGAAGGCCCGGGACCGGTCCACGTCGGTGACGGTGAGCCGCAGATGGTGGACCGGGCCGAGAGACAGCGGGACTGCCATCGCAGCGCCTCCTGATGTCGGAGCGGGGTCGCCGCTCATGATGAGCCCGGACGCCGCACCACGGAAGCGTCGTCTCTCTGGGGTGCGCGGTGGTCGCCGGAGAGGTGGTCATACTGCGGTGTGACTCGACCACCGTGCTCACCCCGGTTGGCAGTCGGGTCCTTGGTCTCGGCCCGGGCCGTGATCGCCCCAAGGATGTCGCTATGGCACACCACGACCGGCATCTGGACCTCGGCGAGGTCCAACCCCCAAGGCAGACTCAGGGCAATCCAGTCATCCACCAGCCCGCCCACCCCCTGACGGGCCCCTTCCCGGAACATCAGGGTCAGGGCCTCGCGCACGTCCGGCCTGGCCAGGATGGGCACGTCAACCGCCGGCGGCTCCCACTCCCAGATCGTGTCCGGGTCCTGGTACCAGGCGACATGCTCGGCTACGGCCAGGCGCGCCGCGGTCGGGTCGCGACGGATGCGCTCGAACAGCGTCCGCTCCTCCGGTGTCATCCCCTGGTCCAGGGCATCGGGCACCTCGTCATAGGGACCCTCGCAGGAGGCCAGACCAACCGCGCTGATGCGCTCGGGCATGCGGGCAGCACAGGCAAGCGCATAGCCGCCGCCGGCGGAGAAACCGACCACCGCGAACCGCTCCAGGCCAAGCCGGTCGGCCAGGGCCTGGACGTCGTCGGCCCAGCCGAGCAGGGTCGGGTCCGGACGCGGAGCCGAGCCCCCATAGCCAGGGCGGTCGACCGTGAGCAGCCGAACCCCGGCCGCCACGGTGGCGTCCTCGTCCGGGCACAGCAGCCGCGACCCCGGCCCGCCATGCACCAACAGCACCGGGGAACCGGTCGGGTCGCCCCACTCGCAATAGGCCAGGGCTCGCCCGTCGGCCAGCATGATCGTCGCATCGGCGCGGGGCCGTGCCGTCGCCTTCATCGCCGCGCCCCTCACTTTCGGCAGGCGCTCAGGCTGGCACCAGACCGGCCTGCCGTCGAGCAGCACACCACCATCCCAGTGGCAACCACGCCCTGCCTGCCAGGCACGCCCCAAGATGGCCGCCGACGCTCTGCGCAACGGTTCTGTGAGTCTCCCGGAGCGGTCCATGGGGATTGCGTCAGGCTTCGGCACCATCGTGGTCGCCCGGCTCCGCGATGACCCGCCACGACCGACCTGCCGTCCACGTCCTCCGCGCCTAGCACCGGTCATCCAACAGGCCCCCATTCACTCCGGTTGTCTCGATGGGGGTGGCTGCACGAGCCGGAGGACGGTGGACACGACCTGGTCGAGGGGAGCGCTGGTGTCCACCTCAAGCCCGGCGCCAGCCCGCAGCAGCGGCTCGACCGTTTGCTGTAGGGCAAGGACCCGAGCGACCTCATCGGGCTGCTTGCCGTAGGGATTGGTGGTCCTGGTGGCCAACCGCTCAACGAGCACCGCGGCGGGCGCGGTCAGCAGCACGATGTGGTCAAACTGCGGGTAGAACTTTCCCTGATTCGGCGAGCACCCGCTCAGGAACAGCACCTCGCCGTCGTCGCTGGACAGCAGGTCCTGGATGCGGTCCTCTCGCCACACCCAGTCTTGCCCGGGACCAAGGCCGGTTGGCTCCTCCAGGGGGACAGCCACCCATTCGCACAGCCCGTGGTCGTCGGTGTCGACGGCCTTGTAGCCGCGTGCGGCCAACTCGTTGATCACCGTCGACTTCCCGGTCCCTGACATCCCGGTGAGCAGCACCCGCTTCATCGCCACAAGATAGCGTCGGGTCGAGCCGGCAGCTCAACCGAACAGGCCCGTGACGCTCAGCCTGGCTTCCTTCACGCCACTTGACAGCACATAGCAGCCTCGCAACACGACGCCTCCGCCCAGCAAGGCGAGCGTAACGATCGGTCGGGCACGCTGCTCGTCGGGTCTGCTTGAGTGCAGGCACCATCATGCGGCACCTCCCGTGGACCTAGCCGGGTACACCACGCTGCTGGTCGGCTGCTGGCCGGTAGGCGAGCCGCACCACGCCAAAGCCAAACGTCGTCGAGCCGATCAACTCCAGGCGGACCGGCCCAGCCCCGTCGAAGATCCGCGGCCCGGCCGGCCACAGCGACGGGCTCACCCAGAACCAGAACTCATCCACCAGGCCCAGGCCGGTGAGGGCATGGGCCAGCTCGCCAGCGCCAGAGACGACCAGCAGACCATGCCGGTCCTTGAGGGCGCTCACACTCTCGGCCAGGTCGTCGCCTTCCAGCAGGGTGGCGTTCCACTCCAACGGCCCCCGCAGACTCCGGGACGCCACGTACTTGGGCATGCTGTTCAGCCGGTCCGCGAACACCCCCAAGGTCGGGTCGTCGGCCAGCTGCGGCCAGACCGCCGCCAGTCCCTCGTAGGTCTTGCGCCCCAGCACCATCGCGTCCGCCACCAGGAACTGCTCCAGCGAGACCTGGTTGCTGTCGGCGTCCAGCACCAGCCACCCATCGGGCTCAGGCAACGGCGCCTCGAAGGCGCCGTTCACCGTCATGGCGTTGTTGACGACCAATCGTCCCATCGGGCCTCCTTGTCGAGCAGGGTAGGGTCACGCGCCGGCGCAGCTACGAGCACACCCGACGAACCTATCGCGCCCAGCTGACACCCCTGGCCCATCTCCTGAGAAGCGGCAGCGCTGCGGCCTGACAGACATCGCAGCCTCGGATGCGTCAACTCACGCTCATGGGGTCCTGGCCAGGGCCATTGAACCGCCCCGGGATTCCTGGAGGCTCCGACTCGTGAGAGGTTGGAGCCATGACCAGACAGGGGAGATACCCCCAAGAGCTACGCGAGCGGGCTGTCCGCAT
>Ga0307296_10001232_pt1 | contig 12794 bp, 13 predicted proteins | sample ER_DNA_153_FD_194467 | JGI IMG/M metagenome (GOLD analysis project Ga0307296, IMG submission 194467) | Bulk soil microbial communities from the East River watershed near Crested Butte, Colorado, United States - ER_DNA_153 | ecosystem: Environmental > Terrestrial > Soil > Floodplain | place... | reverse complement strand
CGGCACGGGCCCGAGTACTGGCTCACGCCGGCAGGCGATTTTCCGGTGATACGCCCCGCCGCCTGAACCTCACTCCGGCTCGATCTTCGCGTCGGCGGCAATCTTCTTCCATTTTTGCGTTTCGGCGGCCTGGAATGTCCTCAGTTCATCGGGCGTGCTCGCTTCCGGTTCGATGCCGGCCGCCAAAAGCTTTTCCGAGACGTCCTTGTCGTTGAGCGCTTCACGAAATGCCGCGTTGAGTTTGTCGATGATCGGCTTCGGGGTTTTTGCCGGCGCATAGGCGGCAAACCAGGCGGTCAATTCGTATCCCTTCAAACCGGCTTCATCGATGGTCGGAAGATCGGGCGCCAGCGGCGAGCGTTTGATGCCCGAAACCGCGTAGCCTTTGAGCTTGCCCGCCCGCACCGGCGGCAGCGCCGTCGAAACGTCGCCGAAGAAGACCGAAATCTGTCCGCCGAGCAGATCGGTGACCGCCTGCGGGTTGCTCTTGTAGGGCACGTGCAACATGTCGATCCCGGCCATCGTCTTCAGGAGCTCGGCGGACATGCGCGAGGATGACGAACCGGCACCGAATGTCAGCTTGCCCGGGTTGGCCTTGGCGTAGGCGATTAGTTCCCTGAGATCGTTGGCCGGCAACGAAGGGCTGGCGACCAGCGCAAGCGTGATCGTGCCGAGGTTGGTAATCGGCTCGAAGTCGACCACCGCATCATACGGCACTTTCTTGAGCAGCGCCTGATTGCCCGCGTCATCACCGTGTAACCATCGGGCGCCGCGCGAACGACGTTTTGCGAGGCGGGAATGCCGTTACCGCCGGCAATATTTTCGACGAAGACGCCGCGACCGAGCGTCGTCGACATGCGGTTGGCAAGCAGCCGCGCCAGCGTGTCGGTCGCACTGCCGGCCGTAAAAGGCACCACGAAGCGGATGTTTTGCGAGGGATAGCTGTCCTGCGCCTGCGCACCGGCGCAAAGCGCAGACGGACGTCATCGGCCTGCGCGCCGTGCAGGTCGGGCGGCGCGCCGCTTGCGCCCCACACGCTGCGAAGACCGATCGCATCGACTCGCACGTTCAGATGCGGAACGCGCTTGCGCACGCGCGCACGAACAACCTCGGCAGCGAGCTGCGCGCGCGCCGCGGCATTCGGACCGGCATAGGAAATCTCGGCTTCGCCGAGGAATCCACCATCGACGCAAACCGTCGCCTTCAAGGTTTCCGGCGCGGGTCTGCCGCGTGCACCGGAAATCCGCACGCGATCTTTGCCGATTTCAGCAACCTCAACTTCGCTCAGGTCGAGAACAACGTCGGGCGCAAGATACGCTGACGGATCATGGATCTCATAGAGCATCTGCTCGATCACGGTCAGACGATCGACCACGCCGCCGGTACCGGCCGGCTTGGTGATGATGATTTCACCGGTCTCATCGACCTCTGCGATCGGATAGCCGACCTCGGCGAGGCCCGGCACATCCTTGTAGCCGGGATCGGCAAAATAGCCACCGGTCACCTGCGCACCGCATTCGAGCAAATGGCCCGCGAGCGTTCCGGCGGCGAGCCGGTCCCAGTCGTCGGCGGACCAGCGGAACGCATGCAGCAAAGGTCCCAGTGCCAGCGCTGAATCGGCGACACGCCCGGTCACAACGATGTCGGCGCCCTGATCGAGCGCCTGCGCGATCGGCTGCGCGCCGAGATAAAGATTCGCCGAGATGATTTCACGCGCTCGTGCAAGCTCGACGCCTTCGACCCTGCGCGATGCGAGATCCTGCGCCGAGAGCTTGGCCGCCAATGTCGTCGCCTTCGACCGCGGCGATGCGGGGCGGACGAAGGCCGAGCGCGCGCGCCATTTCCGCGACGCGACGCGCGGCTGCCGCCGGATTGGCCGCGCCGAAATTGCCGATGATCTTGATCCCGGCCGCAAGACAACGCGGGAGGACTGGCGGCAACATCCGCTCGAGTGCAAGGCTGAAGCCGCGCTGCGGATTCTGCCGACGCTCGAGTTGGCACAGCGCCAGCGTGCGCTCGGCCAGCGTTTCGTACATGAGGAAGCGCGGACCGGATGCAGCGGCAAGTGCGTCGACTACCGGACCGCCTGCATCGTTGCGATCGCCCGCAAAGCCTGCCGCCGCGCCGATGAAAACCTTTGCCATGGCGCGATGCTAACGGGGGCAATTTACGGTGTAAAACGATGCGCGAGCCGTCACGGAGAGGATTACTCGTCCATCGGCACCATGGCCGCGTCTTTCGAATTGCGCAGCGTCAGCGACGTCTTCACGTTGCGCACATTGCGTGCCGCGGTGAGCTTTTCGACGAAGGCCTGAAAGGTTTTCAGGTCGGGCGCCACGCATTTGAGCACGAAGTCGATTTCGCCGGAGAGCATCCAACATTCGCGCACCAGCGGTTGCGCGCGTACGAATTCCTCGAAGGCGACGAGATCCGCCTCCGCCTGGCTTGCTAGATGCACCATCGCGAAGACCGTGACTTCGTAGCCGAGCTTCTTCTCATCGAGCAGCGCGCGGTAGCCCTTGATGTAGCCGGCCTCCTCCAGCGCGCGCACGCGTCGCAGACAAGGCGGCGCGGAAATGCCAACGCGGCTCGCGAGCTCCACGTTGGTGATGCGGCCGTCCGCCTGCAGCTCTTTGAGGATCTTGCGGTCGATCGAGTCGAGACGGGCTGGCACGGACGCTCCTCTGGGTCGGACGGAACTGACAACGTTCATACCGCGAAATATTATTTCGCGAAACAATATTGCGCGCTCCTCCGAACATTATTGGAGGCTGGGGCCAAGACTGTGGGTGTCGCGGGTTGCGTATCTTGCATAGCTCGGGCTGAAGCCATACATCGGATTGAGAAAAAGAGCCGGTCCTCCGGCCGCCGCCCGGGCGACAAACGCCCAGCAAGACGCCCGTCCAGGGGGGCGTACAACATGGCAAAGACGACCCACGCCAAAGTCGTGATCATCGGCTCGGGGCCAGCCGGCTACGCCGCGGCCATTTATGCTGCGCGTGCCATGCTGGAGCCCGTCCTGATCCAGGGCATCCAACCCGGCGGCCAACTGACGATCACAACTGATGTGGAGAACTATCCGGGCTTCGCCGATGTCATCCAGGGTCCATGGCTGATGGAGCAGATGCAGGCGCAAGCCACGCACGTCGGCACCCGCATCGTCAACGATCACGTGAACAAGGTGGAACTGGCACAGCGGCCCTTCAGGTTGACGTTCGATTCCGGCGACATCTACCTCGCCGACGCGCTGATCATCGCAACGGGCGCACAGGCGCGGTGGCTCGATCTGCCGTCCGAACAGAAATTCAAAGGCTACGGTGTGTCGGCCTGCGCAACCTGCGACGGCTTCTTTTACCGCAACAAGGAAGTGGTCGTGATCGGCGGCGGCAATACCGCGGTCGAGGAGGCGTTATTCCTGACCAATTTTGCTTCGAAGGTGACTATCGTGCACCGGCGCGATGCATTCCGCGCCGAGAAGATCCTGCAGGATCGCCTGTTCAAGCATCCCAAGATCGAGGTGATCTGGGACAGCGTACTCGATGACGTCATCGGCGGCGACAATCCGTTGAAAGTCAGCGGCGTGCGGCTCAAGAACGTGAAAACGGGCGCCGTTACCGAACGTCGGGTCGACGGTGTCTTCATCGCCATCGGTCACCAGCCGGCATCGGAACTGTTTGTCGGCCAGGTTCAGATGAAACCGTCCGGTTACATCATCACCAGCGGCAATTCGACCGTCACCTCGGTGCCCGGCGTTTTTGCCGCCGGCGACGTTACCGACGATATCTACCGGCAGGCGGTCACCGCGGCCGGTCAAGGCTGCATGGCAGCGCTCGAAGCGGAGAAATTCCTGGCCGCGCACGAACATCAACGTGCGGCGGCGGAATAATCATGGCTGCGCCCAACAATACGATGGACTGGGACAAGCTGAAGGTTTTTCACGCCGCAGCCGAGGCCGGCTCGTTCACGCACGCCGGCGAGCGGCTGGGCCTGTCACAGTCGGCGGTATCGCGTCAGGTTTCCGCGCTGGAGAGCGAACTCTCGGTCTCGCTCTTCCACCGTCATGCGCGCGGCCTAATCCTCACCGAGCAGGGCGAACTCCTGTACCGCACCGCGCACGAAGTCTTCATGAAGCTCGAGGCGGCACGCACCAAGCTGACCGACAGCCGCGAACGGCCGAACGGAGAGCTCAAGGTGCAGACCACGCCCGGCATCGGCGTGCACTGGCTCACGCCGCGGCTCGGGGAATTCCTGGATCTCTATCCGGATATCCACATCACGCTGATCACCTCCGACGAGGAGCTGGATCTGGCGATGCGCGAAGCCGATGTCGCCATCCGGCTGAGGCAGCCGACCCAGCCCGACCTCATCCAGCGCAAGCTGTTCTCGGTGCATTTCCACGCGTACGCCTCGCCCGATTACCTCAAGCGATTCGGCACGCCGCGCACCCACGACGAACTCGACAAACATCGCATCGTTCTTCTCGGCGGCGGCGTGGTGCCCGCGCACTTGCAGAACCGGCGCTGGCTCCTTGAGATCGGCCGTGACGGCAAGGACCCGCGCACGCCGCATCTGACCGTGAACAACGTTCTCGGTGTCCTGCGTGCATGCCAGCGTGGGCTCGGTATCTCCGTGCTGCCGGACTACCTGGTCGAGGAAAACGGGGGCCTGGTTCAGTTGTTCGGCGAAGCGGACACGCTCGCGCTCGATGCCTATTTTGTCTATCCGGAAGAGCTCAAGTCGGTCGCGCGCATTCAGGTCTTCCGCGATTTCCTGGTGGCCAACGCCCAGCGCTGGCACTTCTGAGTTTCCCACCAAAATCGTGCGGTAAAATTTTCGCGAGTGGATAAAGCAAGCTCGCGGAAGTCATCGGATTCCGGCGAATTGCGATTGCGCATGGCAGTCATGCGGCGCCCGACATTGTCGCTCTGCCTCACGCTTCGCATACTGGGCATTCGCTGTTTCGCCGGATGGATATCCTCCCAGAATCGCCGGCGTTCCAGCATGTTCCCCTCTGGAAGATATTGCCGGCCCCCACGTCGGCAATCACTGAAACCGGGCCCCACAGGGCCCGGTTTTTTTACGTCCACCCTCCTCGCGAAGGATCAGCGAAACCGCACGATGTAGTAGGCAAGATCGAGGATCTGTTCATCGCTCACCGGCGCCAACGCTTCGGCCATGGTGTCATCGTAGCCGCGCCGGGCATTGGTTTTGTATTCGCGCAGCGTCTTCACGAGATAATCCTCGCGCTGATCGGCGATGCGCGGAACGTTGTCGCGGCCGGAGAGATCCAGCCCGTGACAACTGTTGCAACGGTGCTGGGTGATCAGCGCCGCGGTCCGCTGCATGCGCGCGGCATCGCCGGTATCGGCCGGTGGCTTCGGTGCCGGCACCTTGGCGATGAAGTCGGAGAAATCTCGAAGATCGTCATCGGTGAATCCTTTGGTCATCTCCGTCATGACCTGGATCATCTGATCGTTCTTTTTCTCCGGGGCGGCGCGCTGTTGCTCGCGAAACATGTACAATTGGATCAGCAAATACGGCGCGGGCTGTCCGCCCAGCGACGGAATCTCCGGTGTTTCCGACTGACCGCTCTCGCCGTGGCACGCAAGGCAAGGCGCCGCGCGTTCCGCGATGGTCTCGCCGAGCAACGGCTGGCTGGCGGCACAAACCAGCAGCACCGCAATGGCAATGCAACGCGCGAGGCCGTGCATATTTGTTGGCTTGAATGAAAAAGCGACCGGAGGCAAAACCTCCGGCCGCATCGTCGGGTTACCGGCCGGCGACCTTCGCCTTGCCATAGGTGATGCGATAGATCGCCCCGTTCCAGTCGTCGGACACCAGCATCGACCCGTCGGCCATCGGCTGCACGTCCACCGGGCGGCCAATGTATTTGTTGTCGACCAGGAAGCCGGTGATGAACGGCTCCATCGATTTCACCGTGCCGTCTTTGTTGAACGTCACGAAGATCACGTCACCGCCAAGCTTGTTGGACTTGTTCCATGAGCCGTGGCGGGCGACGAACGCGCCGTTCTTATACTTCGACGGGAACATGCTGCCTGTGTAGAAGCGCATGCCGAGCGCGGCCGTGTGCGCGCCCAGCAACGCGGCCGGTGCGGTGTAGTCGCTGCACTTGTGACCCCAGCCGAATTCCGGATCAGGCAGATTGCCCTGCCAGCAGTATGGCGAGCCGAAATGCTCGCCGACCTTGGTGACGCGATTGAGCTCGTCATTCGGCAGGTCTTCCGACAGCCAGTCGCGGCTATTGTCGGTGAAGTAGAGCTGCTTGTTCACCGGATTCCAGTCGAAGCCTACCGAGTGGCGAACGCCCAGCGCCACTACTTCGGCACCGGTGCCATCAAGATTGATGCGGCGGATCTGGCCATGATCCTTGTCATGCAGCACGTTGTTGCCCGGCTGGCCTACCTCCAGATAAAGCATATTGTCAGGACCGATCGCGATAAACTTCCAACCGTGCGCCTCATCCTTCGGCAGATCGTTATAGATCACCGTCGGCTTCGTCGGCTTGTCGAGATTGGCCTCGACATTGTCGATCTTGGAAACCTGCGAAAGCTCGGCGATGTAGAGCGTGCCTTTATGGTAGGCGAGACCATTCGGCCGATAGAGACCCTCGGCGATCGTCTTGATCTCGGTCTTCCCATCCTTCTTGACGATGGCGGTGACCTTGTTGCCGAGGCGGGTACCGACAAACACGGTGCCCTTGTCGCCGACGCGCAGCGAACGCGTATTGGCAATGCCGCTGGCATAAACCTCGATGTTGAATCCGGCCGGCAGCTTGAGCTGGGTGGTCGGCAACTTATCGGCCGCCGCCGGAATCGGTGGTGGCGCAATCGGCGCAAGCTTGGAGGCGGCCTCGTTGCCCTCAGGACGGCCGATCAACGGCGAACCTGGCGGTAGCGGGGCTGCCGGCGACGCGGCAGGCGGTGAAGCCGCCGGGGCGGATTGCTGGGCAACAGCCGGTGCGGCCAACAAAACGCCGGCAATCGTGCCGGCAAGCAAAATAGAATGCTGAACCGTGAAACGCGGATTCATCGAACTCCTCCCTAGTGTGGAGGCGCTTAACTCGCGAGGTCCCTTCGAGTTCGGCCCCGGAGCGCTCCCCCTCGAAGCAAGTCTCTACCTTTCGACTCTCCGTTGCAATCGAGAAGTCGAAAATTTTGCGAAATCAGGACGTACGGTACGCGTAGGCAGCATCCTTGCGATCCGCCGCCAATTCCGCGACCACGGCATGATGCGGTGACAGGTGGCAAACCGGATCGGCGGCGCGCGCGTCGCCCGTAAGTAGGAAGGCCTGGCAACGGCACCCGCCAAAATCTTGATCGCGCCGGGAGCAGGACTTGCACGGCTCCTGCATCCAATCAGTGCCACGGAATGCCAGAAACGCCGGCGAGCTCCGCCAGATGTCGGCAAGCGAATGCTCGCGCACATTCCAGAATTCGAGACCGGGAATGATTTCAGCCGCATGACAGGGAAGCACCCGGCCCGCGGGGGTGACGTTGAGCGAGCGGCGTCCCCAACCGCCGACGCAGGGCTTGGGAAAACGCGCATAGTAATCGGGGACGACCGCATCGATGACGATCTGGCCGTGATGCCTGGCTCGCAGCATCTCGACCTGCCGCACAGCTTCATCGACCTGTTCGCGCGTGGGCATTAGAGCAGCGCGGTTCTTCAACGCCCAGCCGTAATATTGCACGTGAGCGATTTCGACCCGGCTGGCACCGAGCGATAATGCCAATTCCACCATCGACTCGATGCGTCCAATATTGGCGCGATGCACCACCATATTGACCGTGAGCGGCAAACCGAGACTGACGACCTCTCTGGCGATCGCCCGCTTGCGCGCGGAGGCGCCTTTGTAGCCGGCAATGTGATCTGCGGATCCTTCCTCGCTGTCCTGGATGGAAATCTGCACGTGGTCGAGGCCAGCATCCGAAAGCGTCGCCAAATTCGACGGCGTCAATCCGACCGCCGAGGTGATCAGGTTGTTGTAAAGACCGGCTTCACGCGCAGCTCTGACGATCTCGGGCAGGTCGCGCCGCGCCACCGGTTCGCCGCCCGACAAATGGACTTGGAGCACGCCAAGGCCGGCTGCCTCGCGGAATACCCTCTCCCATGTCGCCGCATCCAGTTCGTCATCGCGTTTGTCGAGCGCCAGCGGATTCGAGCAGTAAGGACACCCGAGCGGGCACCGGTGCGTGAGTTCGGCAAGCAGGCCAAGCGGCGCGGATAATGTGGCTCCGTTCGTCGTCATCACGGCGGGCGCTCAACCAAGCTCCAACAGTTTCTTCTCCGCCAGCCCGGCCAGAAGCTTCGCGACATCGGCATGGATGCGCTCGCGTGGCGCGGCGAAGGTCGCTGCGAGATCGTCCACGATCGCAGCCAGCGTGGCTTCCCCGGTGCAACGCTTCAATATCTCGGCGGTAATGGCATCTGCCTTGAACACGCGTTCCGGCGCGAGCAGGACCCAGCCTCCCTGTGATTCGTTATGCGTCAATCGCACTCCGCGCGGCAGACGCGGACGCGCGCCGTCGGAAACCTGGCCGTCCGGCCCATCCATCATTGTCCCTCCGGCACGAAAGCGCCTGGCGGGACGTGCCCCGGCGACACATACGCGTAATAAAGCGCACCCAGCATCGACCAGAGAACGCTGCATTTGAACTCCAGCGCGGCGAGCACCGCCTGCTGCTGCTCCGGGGTTCTCGCATTGCCCTTGACGAAACTGAGAGCGAAATCGGCGTCGCGCTGCGCCTGCGGCGGGCGTTTGTCGAAATAGCTCAGTGTCTCGCGCGTGATGAAATCGTAATTCGCCAGCATGCCGGCCATGCGTTCGCTGATGATCACCGGCGAGAACATCTCGGTGAGCGACGACGCGATCGCTTCCAGCAATGTCTTCTCGCGCACAAAATGCACGTAAGCGTCGACCGCAAACCGTGTGTCGGGCAGGATCCCTCGCAACGACACAACGTAACCGCGCTTCAGCCCGAGGCCGTCCGTGAGCTTGAGCCAGCGCGCAATGCCGCCGTCGCCTTCACGCTCGCCATCATGGTCGACGAGACGCGAGCGCCATTCGCGGCGCACCGCCGGATCTTCACAGCGCGCGATCAGATTCGCGTCCTTGATCGGGATCATCGCCTGGTAATAGTAGCGATTGAGCGCCCAGGCTTGCACCTGACCTTTGCTGCATTTGCCACCGTGCAGTAACGCATGAAACGGGTGCAGGCGATGGTAACGCCGCGCGCCGATATCGCGCAATGCGGTTTCTAGCTCTTCCGGAGAAAGCAGCTTCACAGCACGATCTCCATACCATCCTCGGCGAGTTGCCACCCGGCATTCTCGACTTTGCGCCGCTCGGCGGAGCCATCGATCAGGACCGGATTGGTATTGTTGATATGCACAAAGATACGCCGCGCCGACAATCCGGCTAAGGCCTGCAGGGAACCGCTGTCGCCGTCGATCTGCATGTGGCCCATACGACGGCCGGTTTTTTGCCCGGTCTGAGTGCGAATCATCTCGTCATCGGTAAACAACGTGCCATCGAACAACACGACGTCCGCCCGCGCGAAGCGTTCGTGCATTGCCGGGGTTACTGCCGCGGTTCCGGGCACAAACACCATGCATGCTCCCTCGCGCTGCAATTCGACGCCGACACTGGCCGCGCTTTCGGTACCGAGTTCCGGCGCCTCGCCCTCAAGGTAGAGCGGGAGTTTGCCAGGGACGATGAACAACGTCGCCTCGATTCCTCCCGTAAGCATGAAGCGCTCGCCCGGATTGACCGCGCGGCGCGCCATCATGCCCATCGCGCCGTACATGGCATTAGCGGCAACGGCCGCGTGACTTGCCGGGGTGGCATAGAGTGTGAAAGGCGAACTCTCGCGCAATGACAGAAGCCCGGAGATTTGATCGATTTCCGCGCCGGTGAGCACGACCGCGTCGATCGGGCTGCCGCGTAGGGCGCCACGCGGATGCAGCGCGGGTGTCGCGCGGATTTGCGACGGCAGGTCGGGCGAGGCGTTGATCAGCGTCCAGTGTCCGTCGCCGGCCGATACCGCAAGACCGGTCTGGGTGCGAGGCCTGACGCGCGAATCACCGGCCCACGCAAGGGCGCAGACCGGACACCGACAGTTCCATTGCGGAAAGGCGCCTCCGGCCGCCGACCCAAGCGCGATGGCGGTGAGGCGCCCCATCTAACGGGGTCTTGGAAGAGTCAGAAAATCAAAACTCGGCCGGGAGGTAGCCGTTAATCTCAAGGCCAATGCAGATCTCAACGAGAATCGGGGTCGTCCAAACCATGGCGTTTCCTTTCGGCCGCACTCCGACGGGCGGTTCTGAGGCAGATTACCGCAGCCCCAAGCCGCCGCAAGAGGCTCATTGTTCATAGGAGCCATCACATCTTTTTCATGGTAGCCGCCACAACGGCGCCGTACATAAAAGCTATGGGTACAAAAAGTGCCCAGAAACCTTATTCCCAACTGCCCGTTGACTTTCGCTCCGCCTGCCTGTCCAGCTAAAAGCTCCCGATTCGTTCCTGCTGTTCGCTCGTGCAAAATAGCCACAGTTGACGCCTGTTCTCACCGGGCTATTGGGAAAAACGTAACTGGATTCGCGCAATCAGTTAAACTGGGGTCGAACATTTATCGGGGCCTATGCCCCTGACAGTTTTGGGAGAAAACGTGGTGAAAAGTGCACTAATTGACCGTTTGCTGGCCTCGACGGCGCTGGTCTTGGTACTGGCCTTGTCCAGTCAAGCTGGCACGGCGCAGCAGAGCGACAACCCGACCACGGCGTCCGTGCCTGTGCCGGATACGACGCTCCCACCGCCACTGACGGCCAAAGACATCGCGGCGCCTGCCAAGCAAGCCGCCCCGGCCAAGGAAGAGCCGAAGCAGAACGCCACCGCATCTCCCGCTGAGCCGGCCAAAGCCGCCACCAACGCAACGCCCGTTCCTGCAGGCGATGTCGCGGTCGCCGACAAACTTCGTGAACTCATTACGGGTCGCCAGTTTGATCGTCTGATCAGCCGAAAGGCCGACCGCGCGGGCATCGAGGCTTACTACAGCTCGCACAATTACGCGCCGATCTGGATCAGCAACAATATCGGCAATGACCGCGCAAAGGCGGCGGTTGCCTATCTCGGTCAGGCTGATGCCGTTGGCCTGGACCCGAACGACTATCCGACACCCGATTTCAAGTCTGCAACGACTGCCGATGCGCTTGCTGAAGCCGAGCTCAAACTCACTGCTTCGGCGCTCACATTTGCGCGGCATGCGCAGATTGGGCGCATTCATTTCACGCGCGTCGCCGCCGATATCCAATACGACCAGGTCGCACCCGAACCGGCCGATGTATTGGCCAAGCTTGGCGACAGCAACGACGCGGGCAAAGTGCTCGACGCGTACAACCCGCCGCAGGCCGGGTTCAAGGCCCTCAAAGCCAAGCTCGCCGAGTTGCGCAAAGGACCGGCCCCTGCCGAAACCAAGCCCGCGCAGAAGCCCGAGCTGCTGCGCGTGCATGTGCCGGACGGCAAAATTCTCCGTGTGGGCATGAAAGATGAGCGCGTGACCGCGCTGCGCAAGCGTCTCGACATCGCGGGCGACAAAGAGAACCCGCTCTATGACGACGCTGTGCGCGATGCGGTAAAAACTTTCCAGACGGAAAACGACATCAACGTCGACGGCAATCTCGGACCGAACACTGTCCGCACGCTCAACGGCGAGCGCAGGGAGGTACGTCACACCTCCGCCGACCCGACCGATACCATCATAGTCAACATGGAGCGCTGGCGCTGGCTTCCGCGCGACCTCGGCAATCCGCACGTTATCGTCAACGTGCCGGATTACACGCTTACGCTCTACAACAACGACAAAGTGTACTGGCACACGAAGATCGTGGTCGGAAAGCCGAACCTGGCCACACCGATGGTCAGCGCGGAAATGAAGTTCATCACGGTCAATCCGACCTGGAACGTGCCGCCTTCAATCATCGAGAAAGAGTACCTGCCGGCTCTGGAGCAGGATCCGCAGGCTCTCGATCGCATCGGCCTCAAGCTGACGCAAGACGCGGACGGCACGATCCACATTTCGCAACCGCCCGGTGCCGGCAACGCGCTCGGCCGCATCCGCTTCAACTTCCCGAACAAGTTCCTGGTCTATCAGCACGATACGCCGGACAAGCATCTGTTCTCGCGCGACAAGCGCGCCTTCAGCCACGGCTGCATGCGCGTTCAGAACCCGCTGACCTACGGCGAAAAGTTGCTGTCGCTGGTGCTGCCGAAGGAGCGCTACAACGAGGCGCGCCTGGAATCGATGTTCGGCGGCAGCGAAATCAATATCAACTTCCCGAAATTCATCCCGGTGCATCTGACCTATCAGACCGCTTTCGTGGACGATGCGGGCAAGCTGCAACTGCGTGAGGATGTGTATGGCCGCGACGCCAGGATGTTGTCGATCCTCAAGAGCAACGAGCGCAAGGTCGCCGATATCGCGATCGAGCGGGCGCCGAATTCCTCGTCCAAGCCGGTGCGCATGCCGGTCGGCATGTATGGTGGCGGCGGATATAGCTATGGCGGCGGCGGCAACAACTTCTTCGACTGGATGTTCGGCGGACAACAGGGCGGACCTCGCCCCTATCCGCCGCGTAATATCCCGCCTCCGCCGCGTAACAACGGCCGCTACAGCTGGCGCTAGCCACTGGAGAACAGGAATACGAACGCCGGCGCACTGTCGCCGGCGTTTTTATTTCGACGATTTGCGAGGATGGTACAGGCGGGTGGACTTGAA
>Ga0307296_10001231_pt1 | contig 12799 bp, 14 predicted proteins | sample ER_DNA_153_FD_194467 | JGI IMG/M metagenome (GOLD analysis project Ga0307296, IMG submission 194467) | Bulk soil microbial communities from the East River watershed near Crested Butte, Colorado, United States - ER_DNA_153 | ecosystem: Environmental > Terrestrial > Soil > Floodplain | place... | reverse complement strand
TAAGAGAAAAATAAAACTGCTAGGAGCCGGAAGGCGATGCTCTCATCGCTTCCGGGCATTTATGCCGCGCCTATGAGACACAGCGGAAGGTTGCCTCGATTTCCTATGCACTCCTGCGCATCTTCGCACCAACGGCGCTCAACATGAGCTGACGGTGGAGATCGAAGATGGCTCACTTGCTTGATGGCGATGATAAGAACCGCGATTTGACCTACGACGAAGCTTACCGTTGGTATCTCATCACGCGAAGCGACGCACCCAGCAACTATCGGTTTGGCAGGATGCATGGGAAGCGCCTTCGCGTCCACGCCCGTAGCGCCCTGCGCCGCGTCAATGGCTATTTTAAGAAATGATCGAGGCTATCGCCAGTGCGAAGCAGCGCCGCATGGAGCGCGAACTCGAGCTTCGCGGTATTCGTTACGACCGGCCGAACGACGGCTGGGTGCGCGAATCCCGGCCGGCAGACCGTTCACGATGAGGAGGTGGGTCATCCGGTCCGCCAAGTTCTCGTTCAGCTTTGGGACGTAACATGCCGTAAAATTTGTCTGCTGTATCCGTTACTGTTTCCTTCCTGCGCAGCGCCGTCAGCGCCGTGCTAACCTTTTTAGGTCCATCCTGGGATGGGCCGATCAGGAGATACCGGCCCGAACATCATTACATGCGCGGTCCCGGCCCGAAATGGCGTGAAAAGCACTGTCTCGATCGTACTTCCGCCGGCCGCGCGTAGTCCGCACAAGAACCCCCGCGCAGCGCATTACAGCTGTTGGCTGCGTCGCGAGGAAAGTCCCCTCCACAAGCCGCTGTCGCGCCTGAAAGGCTTGCTGATCGAAGACACCTTCGGTTGGTCGGTCTCAATGGTTGCCGCGAAGACGCGCCTGAGGCGGTCATCGTCAATTCGCGCAAGATATTGACGCAAGAGCGCGGAGCCAAGTTCATTCGGCCGGAGAATGGCGGCGCATAGCTCCGCACTGGTCCTGCGAAAAAAGCTGAAATCCGGCTTGCCATCGTGCTGGACACCAAGCCTGTCGATCTCGTTTGCGATTGCCATGACTGCCAATCGGTCGGCATTGTCCAATGTCACGGCGAATCGCAGGATCGCCAGCTGCCAGGCACGCAGTGTTCTGGCGTTCCATTCGGCTCCGGAAAACTTCAGGCTCATTAACGACGCCTCTACGACGTAGCGGCCGCATCCTTGCGAAAGGCGGCGCTGCACCAGCTTTCGCTCGGGCAGGCCAGATCCTCGTCGCCGATCTCGGCGATCGCGCTCGCGACCTCGGCTTTCGCGGCATCGCTCAACTCAACGATCGGCAGACGGGTGCTCGGCGACATGAAGCCAAGCAGGCACAGCGCATATTTCAAGGCAGCCGGGCTCTCTTTGGCGAGGGAGGCTGTCAGCGCTGCTAGCCGGCTTTGCAAGTATCGCGCGGACTGCAACCGTCCCTGCCTGCAGCTCGAAAAAATTGTCTGGCACAGCCCCGGCGCGACGTTCGATACCGTCGATATGCAGCCATCCCCGCCATTGGCAAAAAAAAGCCAGCGCGGTTGCATCGTCTCCGGACAGCAGTCGGAAGCTGGGCGGCAGCAGCGGCCGCAGGCGCAGCGGACGCGCAATATCGCCGGTCCCATCCCTCAGCCCGATGAACCGCTTCGATTCCGCCAGCCGCGCGAGGGTGTCGTCGGCCAATTCGCGGATGGTCCGGGACGGAATGTCGTGCAGGATGATGGGGAGGGTGGTCTGGTCGGCGATCGCCCAAAAATGCGCATGAATGCCGGCCTGCATCGGCTTGTTGTAATAGGGAACGACCGACAGCACCGCATCGGCGCCCGCCGCCTCGGCACGCTGTGTCAACTCGATGGCCTGGCTGGTTGAATTGGATCCCGCTCCGGCGATGACGCGGATGCGGCCGCGCGCGATTTCGATAGCGACGCGGACAATGGTGTCGTGTTCGGCCGGCGCCAGGGTCGATGCTTCACCGGCGGTCTCACCGACCACGATCGCTGAAACGCCCGCTTCAATCTGGCGTTCGCAAAGCTTCGCAAACGCCGTCAAATCGATCCGATCGTCTTCATCGAACGGGGTAGGAAGATCGGGTATGCAACCCGCCAGCCAAGTGGCGGGTTTTACAAGGTATGTCATGGGGTCTCACGCCGCGTTTTGCATCTCGGCAAAACCTTGCCGATAGGCAGAAAGCACAAGGCCCTGCTGGCACCTGACGCCCGCCTCGATCCGAAAACCCATCTGCTCCAGCTTCGTCCGGATTTTCAGACAAAAACCGCTTTCGCGAGAGTCGATCAGGATGGCGATGGCCGCGCTGGCGCTGAGGAATTGCGATATCTCGGCGAGCGCAGCCTCGATAGCCCTTAGCGAGTTCTGGCCTGTGATCAGGCCCACCGCGTGCTGTCCCTTGGGAATGCGGCAGATCGCGGTGGTGGCCACGCGGATGAACCCGCGCCGCCGGAGCGCAAGATACAGTTCCAGGCCATCGCTGCCGGCGACGATGGCGCGATGCAGAATGGTCAGGCGTGTGAGCCCGATCATGGTATCGACGACTTGCTCCCGGCTTGAAACGGAATGAGGCTGAACCATCTGGCTCTCCTGGCTGACGGCGGTTCGGTCTGTCATGCGGCACGGTGTGTGCCGGCGGCGGAAGGGAGCTTGCCGCCCATATCGAGCTCGATTTCGCGCGACAGCTCGACGATTGTCTCGGGGTGGTGACCGTTTTCGAACAGCGCATATTTGACGGCTTGCGCGCGGTTGACGAACAGGCCGCCATAGAGGCCGTTCTGTTCCTGGGCGACCCAGTGGCCGCGTTTGTTCTTGCCGATAAAGACGATTGCAGATGCAGAGCTACACGATGGAGGTTCGACGAGCTTCACGTTGGTGTTCCTTCTAAAGGCGAGTAGCGCGCGCTTCCCGAGCCACGGATCATCCGTCGCTGGATTCTTTTCTGTGCGAATGTTCGGATGGCTACCGTTGCGCGGGAGACTGCTTGACTCATGCCCCGAATATCTTCGAGGCCGGATATGAATTCGAGGGCGGCAGGACGGCGATCTCATAGGAGCCGTATAAGATCGCGCGAGGCCGTCTCAGAGCGGAACGGAGGGAGTGAAGCTGCTGACGAGGGAAAACAAAGCCGCGTAGGCCACCGTTTCATCCCAGTGATTGAGAACGATGTCGAACGGCGGTTCGCGCCTCATGGTGCCGATGACGGCGCTGAGGATGGTGGACATCCCCAGCAACGCGGCAAGACTTCTGCCGAAGCCGATGCTGCCAAACGCGGCGAAAACAACCAGGATGATCATTCGCAGCAAAAAGCGAGCGAGCACCTGGGTCGATCTCAATTCTCGCGGCAGATTCGGGACTTGCGCCAAGGTAAGGAAACTCCGACGGCCGTTGGTTCGCGGTTTAGCCGAAATTGTCGCAGCACACCGGCTCGTAGAGCGGATTGACGTCGCGCGGCACGGCGGGGACGCTGGTCCTGCTTCGGGGCGCAGCGAGGTGCTGGGCGTCGACGAACGCGCTCAGGATCGCCAGCGCCAGATCGGCGTGGTGGGATTCGACGGATCGATCGAGCCAGTCGGGAAGCTCACGCTCGCGCGACAGCGCGCAATACCACTCGCCTTCGTCATAGGCGATGCGGCGAACCTGCCATAGCGGCAGTTCCAGATCGATCAGCGCCAGCGCTGCGTCGGTCCAGGCCCCGGCTTGAATCGATCGTTCGATCCGCTCAGTCTTTTCGGCCTGTCCGGCAGACGGAAAGCGCCGGCAGGTCTCGCCGATGACTTCCGATATGAGCTCTGCGGTCACGGCATGCGCGTCGCGCAGTCGGTCGTCGAGCTCGGCGGGGTCACGATGTTCTGAAAAGGCTAACATGGCGCCATCTCACTCAAGGCACGGCCGTGAACTCCGGCCGCACCAGGCAAGATGGTCAAAACGTCATTTGAAAACGAGATGAGGCGAGGCCTCGAAATATAGGGATTTCATAAGTGCCAGCGGGCTCCGAGTCGTCCCGGCGAACGCCGGGACCCATACGCCGCGGCCTCTCGTTGGGGGCACTCTGAAAGACGGCTTTGGCACCCATTGACATCGGTGGTGATGGAACCCGGCGTTCGCCGGGACAAAATCACTATGAGATTCCTATAACATTCCCGTTATTCCCATCTCGAAAACCTATGCGGCGGGTGGCACCTCAACACCCGACAAGGCGAGGAGGCTATTCCACTCGCCCCGCCGATCGCTACGCATAGGAGCATCTCATGTTTGACGTCGTCATGCTGGCCCTAGCCCTCGGCTTCTTCGTGGCGGGAATAGGTTACGCCTACGCTTGCGAACGGCTTTAGGTTTTTGACGCGTTTCCTTCGCGCGGAGCGGTATCCGCTTCGCGCGAAAGCTTCTGAGGAGCACAACCATGATCTTCGATTATTCGCTCGCCGCTCTCGTCTCCGCAGGCCTGCTGTTTTACCTGACCTACGCCCTGCTGCGGCCCGAGCGATTCTGACCGGATATCGGCACATCCCGCGCAACTCCAAAGGTACATCCCATGACCGCCATCGGTTGGATTCAAATTATTCTGTACTGCGCAATCGTGGTCGCGCTCGTAAAGCCGCTCGGCTGGTACATGACGCGCGTCTTCAATGGCGAGCGTCGCACGTTCCTCTCCCCGATCCTGCGGCCGGTCGAGGCCGGGATCTACTGGATCGGCGGCGTCGATGAGCGCCGCGAGCAGCATTGGCTGACCTATACGGTCGCGATGCTCTTGTTTCATGTCGGCGGCTTTCTCATTATCTATGCGCTGATGCGCCTGCAGGCGGTGTTGCCGTTCAATCCGGCCGAACAATCCGCGGTCGCGCAGGACCTTTCCTTCAACACCGCGATCTCCTTCATCACCAACACCAACTGGCAGAACTACGGCGGCGAAAGCACGCTGTCGTACCTCGTGCAGATGCTGGGGCTGACGCACCAGAACTTCCTCTCCGCGGCAACCGGCATCGTGCTCGCGGTGGCGCTGATCCGCGGCTTTTCCCGTGCTTCGCTACGCACCATCGGCAATTTCTGGGTCGATGTCACGCGCTGTACACTCTATATTTTGCTGCCAATCTGCGTCGTCTACGCGCTGTTCCTGGTCTGGCAGGGCATGCCGCAGACGCTCGGCCCCTATGTCGATGCGACCACCCTGGAAGGCGCCAAGCAGACCATCGCCGTCGGTCCGGTCGCCTCGCAGATTGCGATAAAAATGCTCGGCACCAATGGCGGCGGCTTCTTCAATGCCAACGCCGCGCATCCGTTCGAGAACCCGACGGCGTTGTCGAATTTTGTGCAGATGATCTCGATCTTCGCGCTCGGCGCCGCGCTGACCAACGTGTTCGGCCGCATGGTCGGCAACCAGCGCCAGGGCTGGGCGATCCTGGCCGTGATGGGCGTGCTGTTCATCTCGGGCGTCGCCGTCACCTACTGGGCGGAAGCCAATGGCACCACGGCGCTCCACGCGCTTGGCCTCGCCGGTGGCAACATGGAAGGCAAGGAGGTCCGCTTCGGCATTGTGGCGTCGTCGCTGTTCGCGGTCATTACCACGGCGGCCTCATGCGGCGCGGTCAACGCCATGCATGACTCGTTCACCGCGCTTGGCGGCATGATCCCGCTGATCAACATGCAGCTCGGCGAAATCATCGTCGGCGGCGTCGGCGCCGGCCTCTACGGCATGCTGCTGTTCGTCGTGATTTCGATTTTCGTCGCAGGCCTGATGGTCGGCCGCACCCCGGAATATGTCGGCAAGAAGATCGAAGCACGCGAAGTCAAGATGGCGATGCTCGCGATCCTGGTACTGCCGCTGATGTATCTTGGTTGGACCGCCGTCGCCGTCGTCTTTCCGCCGGCCGTGGCCTCGATGGCCAATGCGGGCCCGCACGGCTTCACCGAGGTGCTGTATGCCTACACCTCGCAAACCGGCAATAACGGTTCGGCCTTCGCCGGCCTTACCGGCAACACCCCGTTCTACAACATCACCGGCGGCGTCGCGATGTTCGTCGGCCGCTTCTTCATGATCATCCCGGCGATGGCGATTGCCGGTTCGCTGGCCGCGAAGAAATTGCATCCCGCCTCGGCGGGTACGTTCCCGACCACCGGCGGCCTTTTCGTGGGGCTCGTTGTCGGCGTCATCCTGATCATCGGCGGTCTCACCTTCTTCCCCGCGCTCGCGCTTGGGCCGATCGTCGAGCATCTCGCGATGAACGCCAACACGCTGTTCTGATCGCTCTCATTTCGGAGTTACGTTCATGGAAACGTTGAAACTGCAAAAACGGGCGCCGGTATCGACCATGCTCGACCCGAAGATCGTGATCCCCGCCATCACCGCGTCCTTTGTCAAGCTTGATCCGCGGCTGATGATCAAGAACCCCGTGATGTTTGTCGTCGAGGTTGTCGCCGCACTGACCACGGTGATCTTCCTGCGCAATCTGGTGATGGGCGGCGGCGACGGCCTCGGCTTCACCTTCCAGATCATCCTGTGGCTGTGGTTCACGGTGCTGTTCGCCAATTTTGCCGAAGCTGTCGCGGAAGGCCGCGGCAAGGCACAGGCGGATACGTTGCGCAAAACCCGCACCGAGAGCCAGGCCAAGCTGTTGACGGGCGCCGACAAGACCTATCGGCTTGTCTCCGGCACCAGCCTGAAAGTCGGCGATATCGTTCTGGTCGAAGCCGGCGACAACATTCCGTCCGACGGCGAAGTGATCGAGGGCGTCGCCTCCGTCAACGAAGCCGCGATCACCGGCGAGTCCGCGCCCGTGATCCGTGAATCCGGCGGCGACCGCTCCGCGGTCACCGGCGGCACCCAGGTGCTGTCGGACTGGATCCGCGTCCGCATTACCGCAGCCCAAGGCTCGACCTTCATCGACCGCATGATCAAGCTGGTGGAGGGCGCCGAGCGGCAGAAGACGCCGAACGAGATCGCGCTCAACATTTTGCTCGCGGGCCTCACCATCATCTTCGTGTTCGCGACGGTGACGATCCCGAGCTATGCCGCTTACGCTGGCGGCCGGATTTCGGTCGTGATCCTGGTGGCGCTGTTCGTGACGCTTATTCCCACCACCATCGGCGCGTTGTTGTCGGCGATCGGCATCGCCGGCATGGACCGGCTGGTGCGCTTCAACGTGCTGGCGATGTCGGGCCGCGCGGTCGAGGCCGCCGGCGACGTCGATACGCTGCTGCTCGACAAGACCGGCACCATCACGCTCGGCAACCGGCAGGCGACGGCGTTTCGCCCGGTCCGCGGCGTCACCGAGCAGGAGCTCGCAGATGCCGCGCAGCTTGCCTCGCTGGCCGACGAAACTCCGGAAGGCCGCTCGATCGTCGTGCTGGCGAAGGAAAAATACGGCATCCGCAGCCGCGACATGGCGGAACTCGCCGCCACGTTCATTCCCTTCACCGCGCAGACCCGCATGAGCGGGGTCGACGCCGGCTCCTCGTCGGTGCGGAAGGGCGCGGTCGACGCGATCCTGAATTATGTCGACGGCGGCGGACAGTCACGAATCGTCGCGTCGGGAAATGCCGCGCGCGTTCTGCAGCCCGCCATGTCGGAGACGGCTCGCGAGATCCAGGCGATTTCGGACGAAATCTCGAAGGCCGGCGGCACGCCTCTTGCGGTCGCCAAGGATGGCCGTCTGCTCGGCATCGTGCAGCTCAAGGATATCGTCAAGGGCGGTATCCGCGACCGCTTCGCCGAACTGCGCCGCATGGGCATTCGCACGGTGATGATCACCGGCGATAACCCGATGACCGCGGCGGCGATTGCAGCCGAGGCCGGCGTCGATGATTTTCTCGCGCAGGCGACGCCTGAGGACAAACTGAAACTTATTCGCGACGAGCAGGCCAAGGGCAAGCTGGTCGCGATGTGCGGCGACGGCACCAATGATGCGCCCGCGCTCGCGCAGGCCGACGTCGGCGTCGCCATGAACACCGGAACGCAGGCGGCGCGCGAGGCCGGCAATATGGTCGATCTCGATTCCAATCCGACCAAATTGATCGAGGTGGTCGAGATCGGCAAGCAATTGCTGATGACGCGCGGCGCGCTCACCACGTTCTCGATCGCCAACGACGTCGCAAAATATTTCGCGATCATCCCCGCGATGTTCCTGGCGTTCTATCCGCAGCTTGCCGTGCTCAACATTATGCAGCTGACAAGCCCGCAGAGCGCCATCCTGTCGGCGATCATCTTCAACGCGCTGATCATCATCGCCCTGATTCCGCTTGCCCTGAAGGGCGTCAAGTATCGCGCCATCGGTGCCGGCGCGCTGCTCCAGCGCAACCTGATGGTCTACGGCGTCGGCGGCATCATCATTCCCTTTGTCGGCATCAAGGCGATCGACCTCGTGGTCGCCGCCTTGCATTTGGCCTAACCCCGTCATTGCAAGCGCAGCCTTACACCTGGCCTAGCACCGTCATTGCGAGCGCAGCGAAGCAATCCGTAGGACCGCAAAGAAAGAATGGATTGCTTCGTCGCTCCGCTCCTCGCAATGACGGTAACAATAGAGACTCATCATGCTTAGAGAAATTCGCCCCGCCATCATCGTTCTGGTCCTGCTGACCCTGATCACGGGTCTCGCCTACCCACTCGCCATGACGGCGATTGCGGGCGTGATCTTTCCGAAGCAGGCGGAAGGGAGCCTGATCGAAAGGGATGGCAAGGTGATCGGCTCCGCCCTGATCGGACAGGAGTTCAAAGACGACAAATATTTCCATGGCCGGCCTTCGGCGACGACCGCGCCGGACCCCGCTGACTCCACCAAGACCGTTTCGGCGCCCTACAATGCGGCCAATTCGGGCGGATCCAACCTCGGCCCGACCAGCAAGGCTCTCAACGATCGGGTCAAGGAAGATGTCGACAAATTGAAGGCCGAGAATCCTTCCGCTTCCATTCCGATGGACCTCGTCACCACCTCGGGCAGCGGCCTCGATCCCGATATCTCGCCGGAGGCCGCGCTGTTCCAGGTGCCGCGTGTCGCAAGAGCGCGCCACATGCCGGAAGATCGCGTCCGCGCGCTGGTCACGGAGAACACCAAAGACCGCTTCGCCGGCCTGCTTGGCGAGCCGCGTGTCAATGTATTGGCGCTGAATCTGGCGCTGGACGCCGCCGCTTCCAAATAGCGCCACCTAGGCGGTATCAGGCGTGAGGACTATATTGCCGGTATGGCAGATCAACGCCGCGACCTTGAGAAACGACCCTCTCCGGATGCTCTGCTGGAAGCCGCCCGGCGAGAGAACGATCAGGCCGGCCGGCTGAAAATCTTTGTCGGCGCCGCCCCCGGCGTCGGCAAGACCTATGAGATGCTGCAGAGCGCGCACGCCAGACTGAAGGCCGGCGCCGACGTGGTCGTTGGCGTGGTCGAAACCCACGGGCGCGCGGAGACGGAAGCTTTGCTGCAAGGCCTGGAAGTTCTGCCACGCAAACGGCTCGAGTACAAGGACCAGATCCTCGAGGAGATGGATCTCGACGCGCTGATCGCGCGCCATCCGCAGATCGCGCTGGTCGATGAACTCGCGCACACCAACGCACCGGGCAGCCGCCATCCCAAGCGCTATCTTGACGTCGAGGAACTGCTGTCCCGCGGCATCGACGTCTATACCGCGGTCAACATCCAGCATATCGAGAGCCTCAACGACGTGGTCGCCCAGATCACCCATGTGCGGGTGCGCGAGACCGTGCCGGATTCGATATTCGACCGCGCGGACGCCATCGAGCTGATCGATCTTACGCCGGACGATCTGATTCAGCGGCTGAAGGAAGGCAAGGTCTACGTCCCCAAGCAGGCCAAGCGTGCGCTGGAGCATTACTTCTCGCCGGGCAATCTGACCGCGCTGCGCGAGCTGGCGCTGCGGCGCACCGCCGAGCGCGTCGATGAGCAATTGCTGACGCACATGCAGGCCAACGCGATCGCCGGCCCCTGGGCCGCGGGCGAGCGCGTCCTGGTTTGCGTCAGCGAGGATCCGCGGGCGGCGGGGCTCGTGCGCTACACCAAGCGGCTGGCGGACCGCCTGCATGCGCCTTGGACTGCCATCAGCATCGAGACGAGGCGGAGCCAGCAACTGACCGACGCGCAGCGCGACCGGCTTGCCGATACGTTGCGGTTGGCCGAGGCGCTGGGAGGGGAGGCGCTTACCATTCCCGGCGTCGGACGCCGCATTGCGGACGATGTCATCAGCTTCGCGCACGCCAATAATGTCACCCAGATTATCATCGGGAAGTCGACGCGTTCCTGGTGGTTCGAGCTCACGCGCGGCTCGGTGGTGCATGACCTGGTGCGGCGCGCCGGCAATATCAGCGTCAACGTGATCGCCGGCGAGGAACTCGCAGCGGAGCCTGTTCCAAAGAAGACTGTGCGCACCGCTGAACGTTCGGAGCCATTCGACCCCAGGCCATATCTGATGGCGCTCGTGATCATAGCTATCGGCCTCGGCGCCGCCGAACTGATCCAGCCAAGGTTCGGCATCGAGAACGTCGACCTGGTGTTCCTCACGGCAGTGGTGATCGTCGCGGTCCGTTACGGCCTGTGGCCGTCGCTGCTCGCCAGCGTCGCGGCGTCGTTGTGTTACAATTTCTTCTTTTTGCCGCCGGTCTATACCTTCACGATCGCCGATCCGACCAACATCGCGGCGTTCTTCCTCTTTATGCTGATCGCCGTCCTGGTTTCCAATGTCGCGGCGCGCGTGCGCACCCAGGCCGACTCCGCGATCGGCCGGGTGCGGACCACGGAATCGCTCTACGCCTTCAGCCGCAAGCTCGCGGGCACCGCGACGCTCGACGATGTGTTGTGGGCGACGGCGTATCAAACGGCGCTGATGTTGAAGGTTCGGGTGGTGTTGCTGTTGCCTGAGGACGGAGTCCTGACCGTGAAGGCGGGCTATCCGCCCGAGGATCAACTCGACAAGGCCGACCTCGCGGCCGCCAACTGGGCGTGGGGCAACGACCGTCCGGCCGGCCGTGGCTCGGATACGCTGCCCGGTGCCAAGCGCCTGTTCCTTCCGATGCGAACCGGCCGCGGACCGATCGGCGTCATCGGCATCGACGACGACAGGACCGGGCCGCTGCTGACGCCGGACCAGCGCCGATTGCTGGATGCTTTGGTGGATCAGGGCGCGCTTGCGATCGAGCGGGTGCTGCTGGTCGAGGATATGGATCGCGTCAAGCGCACCGTGGAATCGGAGCGCTTGCGATCGGCGCTATTGACCTCGATCTCGCACGATCTCAAGACCCCGCTGGCCTCGGTTCTCGGTGCCGCCTCTACGATGCGCGACCTTTCCAGCGGCCTGACCGACACGCAAAAGCGGGATTTGCTCGCGACCGTGATCGACGAGTCAGAGCGGCTCAACCGCTTCATCGCCAACCTGCTCGACATGACGAAGCTGGAATCCGGCGCCATCGTGCCGAATACCGCGCGCCACGATATCGGCGAGATCGTCGGCAGCGCCTTGCGGCGCGCCAGCAAGATTCTCGCGCGGCACAAGGTCTCGCTCGAACTCGCCGCCGATTTGCCGATGCTGGAGCTCGACGCGGTGCTGTTCGAGCAGGTGCTCTTTAACCTCCTGGACAACGCAGCGAAATATGCGCCCGCCGACACCACGATATCGATCAGGAGCGTGCGGGAAAAGGATTCGGTAGTGCTGCAGATCCTCGACGAGGGCGGCGGCATTCCGCCGGCGGAGCTGGAGAGTGTTTTTGACAAGTTCTACCGCGCGCAAAAGGGCGATCATGTCCGCCCGGGCACCGGCCTCGGGCTCGCGATTTCCCGCGGCTTTGTCGAGGCCATGCACGGCACGATCTCGGCCGCCAACCGCAGCGATCGAAGCGGCGCCGTGCTGACCATCCGGTTGCCGGTACCGGCGGATGCCAAAGCGTTTTCAAGCGAAGTGGATACCGCTTCGCGTGAAGAAAACGCGTCAAAACAAAAAACGAGAGCCTCTGTTCTGACGCAATCAGAACCGAGGCTCTAGCGCGCTGGACACCGCGGCATGACCGCCCCACCGATCAAGGTCCTGGTCATCGACGATGAGCCGCCGATCCGCAAACTGCTGCGGATGGGGCTGAGCACGCAAGGCTACGAGATACTGGAGGCCTCGAACGGCAGAAACGCGCTCGAACTATTGGCGGAGCATCCTGCGCTGATCATTCTCGACCTCGGCCTGCCGGATATCCAGGGCCATGAATTGCTGCGCATGATCCGCGGCCGCAACGACAGCGTGCCGATCGTGGTGCTCTCAAGCCGCGGCGATGAGGCGGGAAAAGTGCAGGCGCTCGATCTGGGCGCCGACGATTATCTGACCAAACCGTTCGGGATGGACGAACTGCTGGCCCGGATGCGCGCGGCGTTGCGGCATCAATTGCAGGTTCATGGCGAGCGGCCGGTGTTTCGATCCGGCGATCTCTCCGTCGATCTGGTCCGCCGCATCGTCAAGGTCGGCGACAAGGACGTCAAGCTGTCGCCGAAGGAGTACGAATTGCTGCGCGTGCTGGTGCAGCACGCCGGCAAGGTGTTGACCCACAGGTTTCTCTTGAAGGAATTGTGGGATGAACTGACCGATGCGCAATATCTGCGCGTCTATGTGCGTCAGCTGCGGCAGAAGATCGAAGCCGATCCCGAACGTCCGCAATTCGTGCTGACAGAAACGGGGATTGGATATCGGTTGAGGGCTGCGGATTGAATCGCCGACCTGATCTCGTCATGCCCGGCCATAGCAGTCTGCCTTGCGCAGACTGCGTAAACTTGTCTGCGATGCCGGCCATCCACGTCTTAACAGTGAAGCAGCAAG
>Ga0307296_10001230_pt1 | contig 12807 bp, 17 predicted proteins | sample ER_DNA_153_FD_194467 | JGI IMG/M metagenome (GOLD analysis project Ga0307296, IMG submission 194467) | Bulk soil microbial communities from the East River watershed near Crested Butte, Colorado, United States - ER_DNA_153 | ecosystem: Environmental > Terrestrial > Soil > Floodplain | place... | reverse complement strand
GCCAGGGCAACCACGGCGGCCAGAAGCGCCGGAAAACGGGGGAAATGGGAAGTTGAAGATCGCATGAAGGCCGCACGGGGAGCGGAAATCGGGCTCTTGTCTTGGGTCGGCCTGGCTGCGTGGGTGCGGTACCCTGGTTCGAGGGATGGCGTCCCCCGATCGGGTGAGTGAGCGAGTCCACGTTCGCGTCCGCATTTCGAGCGGCGGCGCGGGCGAGAGCAACGTGAGCAGCGGCCTGCCCCTGCTCGACCATCTCCTCGGCCTGCTCGCGCGCTACGGAGGCCTCGACCTGGAGCTCCAGGTCGCGCCGGAAGGCGCGGACGCGGAGGTGGCCGCGGCGGGGAAGGCACTCGGGATCGCGCTGCGGGATCAGCTGAGCGCCGAGGGCGTGCGCGGACACGGCTCGGCTACGGCGCCGGCCGACGAGGCGCTGGCGCATGTCGTTCTCGAGGCTTCCGGCCGGCCGCTCGTCGTCTCGAACGTCGACCTCTCGGAGGCCCGCGTCGGCGGGCTCGGAACCGACCTCGTCGCGAGCTTCCTGCACGAGCTCGCGGAAGGGGCGGGATTGACCCTGCACGTTCGCCTGATCGGGGGCGATGATCCCCAGCACGTCCTCGAAGCGATCTTCAAGGCGCTCGGGGTGGCGCTCGCTCAGGCCGCCCGGCCGCGGAAGGGAAAGGAGTAGCGATGGAGGGGAAGACCGTCGTACGCACCGAGCAGGCTCCGGCGCCGTTCCAGGGCGCGCCCTACTCGCAGGCGATCAAGGCGAATGGGCTCGTCTTCGTGTCAGGCCAGCTGGCGCTGACACTCGGCCATTCGGAGCTTGCCGGCGACACGATCGAGGAGCAGACCCGCCAGATCTTCGACAACCTCGAGGCGATCCTGGCCGAAGCCGGCAGTGGGCTCGAGCGAATCGTGAAGACGACGGTGTTCCTCGCCAGCCTCGACGACTTCCAGGGCATGAACTCGGTGTACGCCCAGCGTGTGGGAGACGTGCCGCCGGCCCGGTCGACGATCGAGGTAGCGGCGCTCCCGTCCGGCGCCCTCGTCGAGATCGAGGCGATCGCACTCGCCTGAACCGGGCACGGCCGCTTTGGCCGACGCCTCGGTAGCCCAACCTCCTCCCCGCTGTGATCGTAACGCGGAAAAACGCGCATGTCTGTGGCGGTATCGCGCCGAAACGGCGTCGGTTTTGCCCGGGCGCCCAGGCAGAATGACTCTGATGCCCACCCTCGAGCTGCCCGCAAATCTCGACCCGGCGCTGGCGGCGCTGGCCGCTGTCAGCGAGCCCTACGACGGTGTCTACCTGGTCGGCGGCACCGTGCGGGACATCCTGCTCGGCGAGCCCGGCTTCGACGTCGACATCGTGGTCGAAGGCGACGCAATCGAGCTTGCGAAGGCCCTGGCGACGGAGCTCGACGGGCGCGTCCGGGCGCACGACAAGTTCGGGACGGCCGTCGTGCTCTATGGCGACGACGAGCGCGTGGACGTCGTCACGGCTCGAAGCGAGTCGTACGAGGCGCCGGCCGCCCTCCCGACAGTCGAGCCCGGTTCGATCCGCGACGACCTGTATCGCCGGGACTTCACGATCAACGCGATGGCCGTCTCGCTGAAGGGGGAGGACGTCGGTCTGCTCGTCGATCCGTTCGACGGGCGCAGCGACCTCGAGGCGGGCCGGATCCGGGTCCTCCACGACCGCTCGTTCATCGACGATCCGACTCGAATCCTGCGCGCGATCAGGTACGAGGATCGCTACGGCTTCCGAATGGACGATGAGACCGTAGCTCTCGCCCGCGCGTGCATCGAGACGGGTCACGTCGGCGACCTCTCGGGCGCACGCCTCCGGGAGGAGCTGATCGCGCTGCTCGAGGAAGGAGACGTCAGTCACGCGATTCCGCGACTGGGCGAGCTGGGCGCCGAGAAGGAGATTCACCCGAATGTGGTGGCCGACGACGCGGCGGTGTCGCTCTTCGACCGGCTGCGTGAGCTCAACGCGCGCTATGAGCTCGAGGCTCCGGCGTGGCGCCTCGGGCTCGCGGCGCTCGCCCGCAACCTCTCGCCTGACGAGATCACCGCGTGGCTCGAAGGTCTCAAGGTGCGCCGACGTGACGCGGAACAGATCGCGGCGGCAGTCGCGGAGGGGCCGAAGATCGCCGACCAGCTCCGGCGCGATTCGCTCACGCCCGCAGACGTCGTCGAGCTCGCCGAGCCGCATGCGCCGGATGCGCCGCTCTTCGCCCTCGCGCTTGCCGACACGCCTGAGCTCCGCGAGTACTTCGAGCGGCTCGGAGGCATCCGCCTGGAGATCACCGGTGCCGACGTCGCGGAGCTCGGGCTCGGCGAGTCGCCGCGCGTGGGGGAGATCCTGGCCGAGTTGCGGCGGCGCAAGCTGAACGGAGAGCTGGACGGGCGCGAGTCCGAGCTGACGGCGGCACGCGAGCTGATCGAGCAGACGTGAGCCTCCCGCTCTTCCGCTGGGACACCCCCGGCCCGTACGAGGTGGCCTTCTCGACGCGGCGCGGAGGAGTCAGCGAAGGCGCGTTCGAGTCGCTGAACCTCGGCATCCTCACCGGGGACGAGCCCGACCGCGTGATCGAGAACCGCACGCTGCTGTGCCGCAAGGCGGGAGCGATCCCCGAGCAGGCGACGATGCTCTGGCAGAAGCACGGGGCGGGTGTCGTGCGCGCGGAGGCCGACCGGGGCGTCGTCACGGCTGGGTTCGAGCACCCGCCGGGCGACGCTCTCTGGACCGACGAGCCTGGCGTGGCGATGATGCTGATCACAGCGGACTGCCTTCCGGTCGCGCTCGCCTGCTCGAACGGCAGCGAGCCTGCCCTGGCGATTCTCCACGTCGGCTGGCGGGGACTGATCGAGGGGATCGTCGCCGCTGCCGCAGCGGCGCTCGGTGGCGGCCGGCTCGCCGCTGCGATCGGGCCGGGCATCGGCCCCTGCTGCTACGAGGTGGGCGACGAGGTCGCAGAGCCGTTTCGACGCCGGTTCGGCGACGAGGTCATGAGAGGGCGCAACCTCGACCTCTATGCCGCGACCGAGAAGGCGCTCTCCGCGGCGGGCTGCTGGCCCGTCGAGCGCGTGGAGATGTGCACGTCTTGCCATCCCGACCTCTTCTTCTCGCACCGCCGCGACGGGCCGTCGACCGGACGCCAGGGCGTGATCGCTCGTGTCACCTGACGAGGTGCGTGCACGCTACGCGCGTGTTCGCGGGGAGATCGGGCCGGACGTGACGATCGTCGCCGCGACGAAGTACATCTCCGTCGAGGAGATGGCGGTTCTAGCCCAGGCGGGAATCGAGGTCGTCGGCGAGAACCGCGCCCAGGATCTCGAGGCGAAGCACGACGCTCACGGGGATGCGTTCCGCTGGCACTTCATCGGCCATCTGCAGAGCCGGAAGACGAAGGTCGTCAACCGGATCTGCGAGCTCGTCCACTCGCTCGACTCCGAGTCGGCGGCAAGGCGGCTGGACGTGCCCGCGCTCGTCCAGGTGAATCTCGCCGGCGAGGAGTCGAAGTCCGGAATCGCACCGGAAGAGGTTCCTCGCTTCCTGGAGCTATACCCGCTCGTGCAAGGTCTTTCGACGATGCCGCCGGCCACGAACGACCCGGAACGGTCCCGTCCGTACTTCCGCAAACTGCGTAAATTGGCGGAACAACACGGCCTTGCCGAACTCTCAATGGGTACGAGTCAGGATTACAAGGTGGCTACGCAGGAGGGTGCGACCATGATCCGAATTGGCTCAGTGCTGTATCAGGGTTAACATTCCGCCTTCTATGGGCTTTGCAGACGTCTGGAACCGCACTCTTGTCTACTTCGGGATCGCCGAGGAGGACGAGGAGTGGGACGAGGATGGTTACGTCACGAACGAGGAGCTCGAGCGCTCCTACAGCGAGCGCCCCAACGTCCGCCGGCTCTCTCCGCGCCGCCGCCGCAGCGGCGAGTTCGAGGACTGGACGGAACCTGAGGCCTCGCCGAGCGGCCGCACAGCCGTCCTGCGTCCGCGCCCGCGACCTGTGGAGGCCGCTCCGGGACACGCCTCGGTGCGCGTCCACCTCGTCGTCCCGCGCAGCTTCAACGACGCGCAACAGATCGCGGACAAGTTCAAGGAGGGCACGCCTGTCATCCTCAACCTCCAGGGCTCCGATCCCGACCTCTCGAAGCGCCTGATCGACTTCTCGAGCGGTCTCACCTACGCAATGGACGGCGGGATGCAGCGCGTCGCCGACAAGGTATTCCTGCTCACGCCGCGTAACGTCGAGGTTTCCGCGGAGGAGCGCGCGAAACTCCTCGAGCGCGGCGGCTTCTTCAACCAGGCCTGACGCGGCTCTAGAGGATCGGCGGCCTGTGGGCCGAACATCGCCGCATGGGCGGCTTTCCCGTGCTCGCAGACGCGATCTCGGCGATCGAGAACTTCGTGCACGTCTTCATCATCGTGTACATCCTCTTGATTTTCGGATACATCATCACGTCCTGGGTCCGCCTTCCCTACTCGCCCTGGCTGAACCGGATCCAGCGCTTCCTCTACGACGTCTGCGAGCCCTACCTGCGCCTGTTCCGGCGCATCCTGCCGCCGCTCGGCCCGCTCGACCTGTCCCCGATCATCGGTGTCTTCACCCTGGGGATCCTCGACCGGGTCGTCCAGGCGATCCTCGAACAACTTCATTGAGAAAGGAGGTGGAGAGATGACACTGACACCTGTCGAAATCCGCCACGTGAAGCTCGGCCGTGGCTTCTGGGGCTACCGCCGCGGTGCCGCCGACAAGCTCCTCGACGAGATCGTGGAGAGCTTCGAGGAGGTCTGGCGTGAACGGGCCGATCTCGAGGACAAGCTGGAGCGCCTCGAGTCTGACATCGCCCGCTATCGCGACCTCGAGACGCTACTCCGCAAGACCCTCGTCTCGGCTGAGCGAAGCGCACAGGAGCTGAAGGACCATGCTCGCCGCGAAGCGGATGTGATCCTCACGGAGTCTCACGCGGAAGCACGTCTGATCAAGCAGCGCGCACTCGCAGAGCGGGAGCACCTGCGCGGAGAAGCAAGCCGCATTCGCTCGCTGCTTCGTTCGGCGCTCGCGATTGCCGACGAGGAGAACGGAGACGACGAGGCCGCCGAAGCGGCCTGAGGCGCACCCACGGGGTCGAAACCAGGACGCCCTGACGTCAGATTAGACTGCGGTGCATGGCGGTCGACGTGGGGCGGTTCCGCGAGGCACTCCTGGAGGAGCGCCGCCGCGTGGTCGAGGCGATCGACTACCTCCACAAGGAGAACCCGGGGTCGATCGAGGAGGAGACCGAGGACGAGACCCTCGACAACCACCTCGCAGAGACGGCGACTGCCACCCTCGACCGCGAGATCGACTACACGCTCGAGGAGAATTCCGAGCATGTGCTGACGGCGATCAACGACGCGCTCAAGCGGATCGAGGACGGTACATACGGCATCTGCGCGAACTGCGGGAAGCCGATCGGCGAGGAACGTCTCGCGGCCATCCCCTGGGCGACGCACTGCATCGACTGCAAACGGCTCGAGGAGCGCGGTTGAGCGAGCCTGCGACTCGGCGGGTAGACGTGCGGGTCGGGTCGTCGACCGATGCGCTCACGCCCCTGGCCGGAGCGCATCGCTCGCTGGCCGCCCGCGCGCAGCAGTGGGCGGGCCTGTCGGCGATCGCCCTCGCAGCGCTCGCCGGCGACCAGCTGACCAAGCACATCGTCTCCAGCCACCTGACGCTCGACGCGGAGCGGCACGTCGCCGGGCCACTATCGATTCACCACGTGCAGAACTCGGGCATCGCGTTCGGGCTCTTTGCGAGCGCGACGCCGATCGTGACCGCGCTGACGGCGGTTGCGGTTGCCTGGATGCTCTTCTTCTTCGCCCGCTCCGGGGCGCGCCACCCGATCCTTCCCGTGGCCCTCGGCCTCCTCATCGGCGGTAGCGCCTCGAACCTGATCGACCGGATTCGCCTCGGCCATGTGACGGATTTCATCGACCTGCGCTTCTGGCCGGCATTCAATCTGGCCGACACGTTCATCGTCCTCGGCGTCCTCGTCCTTCTCGCCGCGCTTTTGTTGCCGCAGCGATCGCACTTGCGGCGACAACCCGTTCCAGAGCCCTAGGCGCCGCTTGAGCGGTGCCGACGATCAGGACGCTCCGGCTTGGCCTGAAATGACCGGTCGATGCCCACCGAGTCACCGGCAAATATCCTGAGCCTCCGCGTCCCTGAGGAAGCGGGGGGCGACCGCCTCGACCGCTTCCTCGCCGAGCTCCCGGAGGTCGGCTCGCGCTCGGCGGCCGAGCGGCTCGTCGAGTCGGGTTCCGTGCGTGTGGATGGGAGCGCGCGGCCGAAGAGCTACCGGCTGGAAGGCGGCGAGGACCTCGAAGTGGAGCTGCCGCCGGAGAAGCCGAACGCGCTCGAGCCGGAACAGGTCGACTTTCGCGTCGTCTACGAGGACGAGCATCTGCTGGTGGTCGACAAGCCTGCGGGCCTCGTCGTGCATCCCGGAGCGGGTCACGGGAGCGGCACCCTCGTCCACGGGCTGGTCGGGGTTGCCGCGGGCGGGGGGGAGGAGGACCGGCCGGGCATCGTCCATCGGCTCGACCGCGACACCTCGGGCCTGCTCGTCGTCGCCCGGACGGACGAGGCGCACACGCGGCTCCAGGAAATGGTTCGAGGCCGGGGGCTCGAGCGGCACTACGTCGCGCTCGCGCGGGGGAGGCCTCGCTCCTGGCGGGGGACGATCGATGCCCCGATTGGCCGTGACCGAGACGAGCCGACGCGGCAATCGCTCGACACGGACACGCCACGTGAAGCCGTGACCCATTTCGAGGTCGCCGAGCTGTTGGGCGGCCATGCGCTGCTGGACGTACGCCTCGAGACGGGGCGGACGCATCAGATTCGCGTTCACCTCGCCGCGGTCGACCTGCCGGTCGTGGGCGACCCGGTCTACGGCATCCCCGACCAGGCGCTCGGACGCCAGTTCCTGCACGCGAATCGGCTCGTCTTCGACCATCCGTTCACCGGCGAGCGGATCGACCTGGAATCTCCGCTGCCGCCCGATCTGGACGCGTATCTCGGGCGCTTGCGGGCAAGCGGCTAGAATCCACCAACCTTGTTCCCGTCCCGGTGGCAAGGGCGGGTGGCGGTGCCGCTGCTAGGCCAGCGGTTCCACCCGGTCGCCGCCGGCTGTACCGAAACCAAAACCACAGGAGGTAACGCGTGTCCGTCGTCACCATGCGAGAGCTGCTGGAGGCAGGGGTCCATTTCGGCCACCAGACACGACGCTGGGACCCCAAGATGCGCCGCTTCATCTTCGGGGAGCGCGGTGGCATCTACATCATCGATCTCGAGCAGACCCTCCAGCTCCTCGAGGAGGCCGCTGCGTTCGCGAGGAACCTCGGCGAGCGCGGAGGCACCGTCCTGTTCGTCGGTACGAAGAAGCAGGCGCAGGACGCCGTTGAGGAGCACGCGACGCGCGTCGGCATGCCGTACGTGAACCACCGCTGGCTGGGAGGGCTGCTCACGAACTGGCGCACCATCTCGGGCCGGATCGAGCGATTGCACGAGTTGCGCCGTCTGAAGGAGGAGGGCCAGCTCGACCTGCTGCCGCCGAAGGAGCGCATCTCGATGCTCGCCGAGCTCGAGCGTCTCGAGAGCCATCTCGGCGGTGTCGCCGACATGAAGCGCCAGCCCGACGCGATGGTCGTCGTCGACCTGCGGAAAGAGGCGATCGCAGTGCGCGAGGCGCGGCGCCTCGGCCTGCCGGTGATCGCGCTCGTGGATACGAACTGCGATCCCGACGAGGCCGACTACGTCGTCCCGGGCAACGACGATGCGATCAAGGCCTGCGAGCTCGTCATCCGAACGATCGCCAACGCGATCGAGTCCGGGAAGCAGAAGGTGAAGCCCGAGGAGTTCGAGGCTGCCCCAGCCGAGGAGACCCAGCCGCCGGTCGAGGAGACACCCGCCGAGGCCGAGGTTCCTGCGCCCGCCGAGGAGATGACCGCCGAGGCCGAGGTCCCTGCACCCGCCGAGGAGCCTGCGAGGGAGGAGGTGCCGGCCGAATGAGCGAGATCTCAGCGGACCTCGTCAAGAAGCTTCGCCAGATGACAGGCGCGCCGATGATGGACACCAAGCGTGCTTTGCAGGACGCCGATGGTGATCTCGACGCAGCGAAGCAGCTCCTGCGGGAGCGCGGTATGGCCCAGGCGAACAAGCGGGCGGGCCAGGAGACGACCGAAGGGGTCGTCCTCGCGCGCATCGACGACTCGAAGGGCACGATCGTCGCCGTCGGCTCCGAGACTGAGCCCGTCTCGAAGAACGAGGAGTTTCGCGCGTTCGCGGAGCACGTCCTCGACGCCGTCGAGAAGGGCGGCCCGGCGGCGGTTTCCTCGCTCGAGGAGGAGCGGACCGAGCTCGTCGGCAAGATCGGCGAGAACATCGCCGTCCGCGGGGCGGCACGATTCGAGACCGGCAACGGCCAGTCGCTCGCCGCCTACGTCCACCCGCCGGCGAACAAGATCGGTGTTCTCGTGAAGGCCGAGGGCGCACCTGAAGCCGCGCGGCGGCTCGCGATGCACATCGCCTTCGCGGCGCCGCGCTATGCGACCCGCGAAGACGTGCCCGCGGAGGAGATCGAGAACGAGCGCTCGGTGTACGAGAAGCTTCCGGAGGTGGAGTCCAAACCCGTGGAGGCGCGTCCGAAGATCGTCGAGGGCATGCTGGGGAAGCGCTTCTTCGCAGAGGCGGTGCTGGCCGAGCAGCCGTGGATCCACGAGCCGAAGAAGACCGTCGCCCAGGCGCTCGAGGAGGAAGGGCTCAAGGTGCTGGAGTTCGAGCGCTACGCCCTGGCCGAGTGACGGTTCAGGAAGAGAGCCCGGCGAAAGCCGGGGACGGCTCGCGCGCCTTCGACCGGATCCTGCTCAAGCTTTCCGGCGAGGCCCTGATGGGCGACAAGGAGTTCGGGCTTGATCTGCCCCGGATCGAGGAGATCGCGCGTGAGATCGTCGAGTGCCGCGAGAGTGGAGTCGAGATTGCGATCGTCGTCGGCGCCGGGAACATCTACCGAGGAATGGCCGCCGCGGCCGAGGGCATGGATCGGGCGACCGCCGACTATGCGGGGATGCTGGCGACCCTGCTCAACGCGCTTGCTCTCCAGGACGTGCTCGAGCGCCTCGGCGCGCACACCCGGATCCTGTCGGCGATCGGAGTGGCGGAGGTCGCGGAGCCGTACATCCGGCGCCGAGGCATCAGGCATCTCGAGAAGGGCCGCGTCGTCATCTTTGCCGCGGGGACCGGGAACCCGTTCTTCACCACGGACACCGCGGCTGCGCTGCGCGCGCTCGAGGTCGGCGCCGACGCGATCCTGATGGCGAAGCATGCTGTCGAAGGGGTCTACGACGGCGATCCTCGAACCGACCCGAGTGCGGCGCTGCTTCCCGAGCTGACGCATCTGCAGGCAATCGAGCAGGGCCTACGCGTGATGGACACGACCGCGTTGTCGCTTTGCATGGACAACGGCCTTCCGATCTACGTCTTCGGGCTCGAGAACGGGAACATCAAGCGCGTGATTTCCGGCGAGCGGGTCGGCACAATCATCTCCACCCCGACCGAGGAGAGCGAGTGATCGACGATCTGATCCAGGACGCGACCCGACGGATGGACAAATCAGTCGAGTCCACCCAAGTCGAGTTCAACACGGTTCGCACCGGTCGCGCGTCGGCTGCACTGCTCGACCGCATCCAGGTCGACTACTACGGTCAGCCCACGCCGCTCAAGCAGCTTGCAACCATCAACGTTCCGGAGCCCCGCCTGCTGACCGTGCAGCCGTTCGACCCGAGCTCCATCAAAGAGATCGAGCGTGCGGTTCAAGAGTCCGAGCTCGGGCTCACCCCGTCCAACGACGGCAAGGTGATCAGGCTCCCGATTCCGCAGCTCACCGAGGAGCGCCGAGGGGAGCTCGTCAAGATCGTCCGTCAGATTGCAGAGGACGGAAAGATTGCGATCCGCAACATCCGCCGTGACGCAGACAAGCACCTGAAGGATCTGAAAACGAAAGGCGACGTGGGGGAGGACGACGAGCGCCGCGCGGAAGAGCGCGTCCAGAAGCTCACCGACGAGCACACGGGCAAGATCGACGACCTGCTGAAGCGCAAGGAAGCAGAAATCACCGAGGTCTAAGCACCGCTGAGCCTTCGAGCCCGAATCCGCGGCCTGCTCGGGCGCAAGGCGCCGCTCGATCTCTCTGAGATCCCGCGCTCGGTGGCGATCATCCTGGACGGCAATGGGCGCTGGGCACAGCAGCGCGGCCTGCCCGTCGAGGCCGGGCATCGGGAGGGGACGCGGGCGCTGCGGCGCACCGTCGAAGCGGCGATCGACCTCGGCATCGAGTCCCTGACGGTGTACGCGTTCTCGACCGAGAACTGGCTGCGCCCGCCGGCCGAGGTCGACTCGTTGATGGACATCTTTCGGGAGACGATCGACCGAGAGCTACCCGACCTCGCCGAGCAGGGTGTCCGCACGCGCTTCATCGGGCGGCGGGACCGGGCCTCGGACGAGCTGCGTGACCGTATGGCTGCGCTCGAGCTCGAGACCGCGGGCCGTGACCGGCTCGAGCTCTGGATCGCCTTCGACTACGGGGGCCGGGCCGAGCTCGCGGATGCCGCCAAGCGGCTGATCGGTGCCAGGATCTCGGCTGAGGAGGTCGACGAGGAAGTCTTCGCGGTGTACCTCTACGCGCCGGACATGCTCGACCCCGATCTCCTGATCCGCACGTCCGGCGAGCAGAGGATCTCGAACTTCCTCCTCTGGCAGCTGGCCTATGCCGAGCTCGTGTTCGTCGAGACCCTCTGGCCTGACTTCGGCGAGGACGACCTGCGCGCGGCCGTAGCTGAGTACTCCGGCAGGCGGCGGCGGTTCGGCGGGCGATGAGCTCCTTCTGGTCCCGCATCCTCATCTCCACTGCCGGGATCCCTCTCGTCCTCTGGCTCGTCTACCTCGGCGGTTGGTCGATGTTCGCGTTGGCGGCCGCGGCGGCGCTGGTGGGGCTGCACGAGCTGTACTGGCTGACGCGCACGCTGCGGCCCGTTGTCCTGGCCGGCTACCTGGGGACCTTGGCGACGCTCCTCGGTGCGACGCTGGCGGGGCCGGAGTGGGCGCTCGGGGGCTTCATGAGCACACTCGCGCTCGCGTTCCTCCTCACGGGGGTGTCGGTGACACGGCACTCGGCCACGGTCTCGGTGTCTCTGACGGTGCTGGGCGCAGGCTGGGTCGGCCTCGGGCTCGCGCACGCAGTGCTCTTGCGGGACATCAGCGACCACGGGCTGCTTGCTGCCTACACGGTTCTGCTCGCTGTTTGGGCCGGCGACGCGGCCGCCTACCTGCTGGGGATGCTCTTCGGGCGGCACAAGCTTGCGCCGACGGTCTCGCCGGGCAAGACCTGGGAGGGCCTGATCGCCGGCACGGTCGCGACGATCGCCGTCACGTTCATCGCGCTCTACAAGGCCGGCTTCCTGTCGATCCCGGAGTCGCTCGTGCTGGGAGCGGTGATCGCGGCGGCCGCGCCCATCGGGGATCTCTTCGAGTCCGCGATCAAGCGCGACATGGACGTGAAGGACTCGGGCCGCCTGCTGGGCGGCCACGGGGGCATGCTCGACCGGCTCGACGCGCTCCTCTTCGCGTGGGTCGCGGCCTACTACGTAATCGCCGGGTTCGGCGCTGCCTAGGCGCCTGGGGCCACCGCAGGCCACCCACCGATTTCATCGTATCCGTGAGATTCGCACCCATGGGTGCCAGGTTTGTACCGAAACCAAGGCCCAAGGACGCCCGTACACTTTGGTCGTGAAACGGATCGCCGTCCTTGGCGCCACGGGGTCGATCGGGCGCCAGGCACTCGAGATCATCGACGCCCATCCCGACTTGGAGGTTTGCGCGCTCGCGACGGGCTCGACCGACATCGACACGCTCGCGGCCGAGCGGGGGGTCGAGCACGCCCAGGTCGGCGGTGACCTCGCCGCGCTTCTCGACAAAGCCGACCCCGACCTCGTGCTCAACGCGGTGGTCGGGTTCGCGGGTCTCCCCGCGACGCTCTGGGCACTCGAGCATGGCGTCATCCTTGCGCTGGCGAATAAGGAGAGCCTCGTTGCCGCTGGTGACCTCGCACTCGAGGCACGCGGACGTGGGGGAGGGCTCCTCCTCCCGGTCGACAGCGAGCACTCGGCGCTCTTCCAGTGCCTGGAGGGCCGCTCTCCGGAGACTGTCCACTCGCTGGTGCTCACCGCCTCAGGCGGGCCTTTTCGCGGTCGAGCCCGCAAGGAGCTCACCGCTGTCACCCCGGGGGAAGCGCTCGCGCACCCGACCTGGCGCATGGGGCCGAAGATCACGATCGACTCGGCAACCCTTGCGAACAAGGGCCTCGAGCTGATCGAGGCGCACTTCCTCTTCGACGTCCCCTATGAGCGCATCGAGGTCGTCGTCCATCCAACGTCGGTCGTCCACGGCTTCGTCCGCTTCCGCGACGGGGCCGCGCTCGCCCATCTCGGCTATCCCGACATGCGGGTGCCGATCTCGTTTGCGCTGACCTATCCCGAGCGGGAAGCCACGCCGGTCGAGCCCCTCGACCTGGCCCGCGGTCTGACGCTCGAGTTCGAGCCCCCCGACCTGGAGACGTTCCCGCTGCTCGGCCTCGCGCGACGGGCCGGTGAGGCTGGAGGCACGTACCCGGCCGCATACAACGCGGCGAACGAGGTCGCGGTCCAGGCGTTCCTCGCCGGACGCCTTCCGTTTCTGCGGATCGCCGGGGTCG
>Ga0307296_10001228_pt1 | contig 12827 bp, 10 predicted proteins | sample ER_DNA_153_FD_194467 | JGI IMG/M metagenome (GOLD analysis project Ga0307296, IMG submission 194467) | Bulk soil microbial communities from the East River watershed near Crested Butte, Colorado, United States - ER_DNA_153 | ecosystem: Environmental > Terrestrial > Soil > Floodplain | place... | reverse complement strand
TTGCCTTCCTTTCGCTCTACGCATTCGCCGGCTCACGCCTGGCCGCTGCGCGCCGCACCCGACAGCTGCTCATCACCGAGGCGAAGCGGGAGGCCGATGCGCTTCGGCGCGAAGCTCAGATCGAAGGACGTGAGGAGTCGATCCGGCTTCGCGCCGAGATCGAGCAGGAGGTCGCGGGGCGTCGCACGGAGATGCTCGCGCTGGAGGAGCGCGTCGTCGCCAAGGAGGAGGACATCGACCGGAAGCTCATGGAGCTCATGCGGCGGGAACAGGGAGTCGCCGACCGGGAGGTGCACACGAAGCAGCTGCAAGAGGAGCTGAAGGAGGCGCGCGACTCCGAGCTGACCGAGCTCGAGCGCATCTCCGGGATGACCGTGAACGAGGCCAAGACGCATCTGCTCGCGCGCTCAGAGGAATTGATCCGCCACGAGCTCGCGCGACGGGTGCGCCAGGCAGAGGAGGAGGCGCGCGCCGAAGCTAAGCGCCGGGCGCGAAACCTCGTCGCCGACGCGCTCCAGCGCGTTGCCGCGAACCACGCCTCGGAGACGACTGTGTCGCTGATCGAGCTTCCGTCCGACGACATGAAAGGGCGGATCATTGGCCGCGAGGGCCGCAACATTCGCGCCCTCGAGCATCTGACCGGGGTCGACGTGATCATCGACGACACCCCGCAGGCAGTCGTCCTCTCCTCCTTCGACGGGATCCGGCGCGAGGTTGCCAAACTGACCTTGACGAAGCTGATCGAGGACGGGCGCATCCATCCGGCTCGCATCGAGGAGATGTACTACCAGTCGAAGTCGGAGATCGAGGAGCACATCCACCAGGCGGGAGAGCAGGCCGTCTTCGAGGCGAACTGCGGCGACTTCCACGAAGAGCTGGTGAAGATCTTGGGCCGCCTGCGCTTCCGCACGAGCTACGGCCAGAACGTGCTCAAGCACACGCTCGAGGTCGTCCACCTCGCCGGGATCATGGCCGCCGAGCTCGAAGCGAGCGTCAAGACGGCGCGGCGCGCAGCCCTGCTGCACGATCTCGGCAAGGCTCTGACGCACGAGGTCGAAGGTTCGCACGCGGTTCTCTCGGCCCAGTACGCCCGTAGGTACGGCGAGTCGCCTGCGGTCGTCCACGCGATCCAGGCGCACCACTACGAGATCGAGCCGCAGACCGTCGAGGCCGTGCTCCTGATCGCCGCTGACGCGATCTCGGCGTCACGACCCGGCGCCCGCGGCGAGAGCCTCGAGCACTACATCAAGCGGCTCGAGGCCCTCGAGGAGGTCGCGTCGCGCCACGGCGGCGTCGAGAAGGTCTACGCCCTGCAGGCCGGCCGCGAGATTCGCGTCATCGTGCGGCCGAAGGAAATCGACGACGACGGCGCCGTGCTGCTGTCGCACGAGATCGCGCGCGAGATCGAAGACCAGCTCGAGTACCCGGGTCAGATCAAGGTGACAGTGATCCGCGAGTCTCGAGCGATCGAGATCGCGAAGTAGGACCGTAGAATCCCGGTGTGAGGCGCTACCACGTCACGACCTTCGGCTGCCAGATGAACGCCCACGACTCGGAGCGGATCAAGGGCATGCTCGAGGAGCTAGGGCTGGGGGAGGCCCCGGGGCAGGAAGAAGCGGACGTGCTCGTCTTCAACACGTGCACGATCCGGGAGAAGCCCGACCAGCGCTTCGCGGCTCACCTGGCGCAGGCGCGGGCGTTGAAGCAGCGCGACCCGGACAAGGTGATCGCCGTCGGGGGCTGCTACGCGGAGGCGCAACGGGACCGGCTCTTCACCCTCTACCCGTACGTGGACGTGGCCTTCGGGCCCGGCTCGATCCCGCATCTCGGGGAATGGCTCGGCGCGGGCGGCAACGGCGTGGCCCCGGGTGCCTTCGGCCTGGACGAGCGGAGCTTCGCCGGGCGACTGCCCAGGCGGCGGGAGCGCGACTTCCAGGCGTGGGTGCAGATCTCGATGGGGTGCAACTCGAAGTGCTCTTACTGCATCGTCCCGGCCGTGCGCGGCCGCGAGCAGAGCCGGCGGCCGGGCGAGATCGTCGCCGAGGTGACGGGCCTGGCCCGCGAAGGCGTACGCGAAGTGACGCTGCTCGGCCAGAATGTCAACTCCTACGGGCGAGACGTGGGTAGCGACTTCGCCGAGCTCCTGCGCGCCTGCGACGGGATCGAGGGCATCCGCCGTATTCGCTTCACCAGCCCGCACCCGAAGGATTTCCGCGCGCCTGTGATCGAGGCGATGGCCGAGTGCGAGACGGTCTGCGAGCACGCGCACCTGCCGCTCCAGTCCGGCTCGACGCGCGTTCTGAAGGCGATGCGGCGCACCTACTCGCGGGAGCGCTACCTGCGCCTCGTGGAGGAGCTGCGAGCCTCGATCCCGGATCTGGCGCTCACCACCGACCTGATCGTCGGCTTCCCCGGCGAGACAGAGCAGGACTTCGAGGAAACGCTGACGGCGGTCGAGGAGGTCGGCTACGACGGTGCTTTTACATTCGTCTACTCGCCGCGGCAGGGCACGGAGGCCGCGGCGATGCCCGATCAGGTGCCGGAGGCGATTAAGCGCGAGCGGATCGAACGCCTGGTCGATGCCGTCCAGCGCGTGGCCGCCGCGCGCAACCGCGAGCGCGTGGGCCGGATCGAGGAGGTACTCGTCGAGGGCCCGAGCCGCACCGACCCCGCGGTGCTGCGAGGACGGACACGGCGCAATACGACGGTCAACTTCACGGGCAGCGCAGCCGCCGGAGAGCTCGTCGACGTCCGGATCGAGGACGCGAGCTCGATGACGCTCCGCGGCGCGCAGCTCGAGGCCGCTGCCGCCTGACGTCGTAGCGATCTTCGGGCCGACCGCGTCGGGCAAGAGCGCCGTCGCGGAGGAGCTGGCGCGCAGGATCCCGGCAGAGCTCGTCTCCGCGGATGCGATGCAGGTGTACCGCGGGCTGCCGCTGCTCACGAACCAGTCCGGGTTTCCGGCAAGGCTCGTCGGGATCCTCTGCCTCGGCGAGGAAGGCTCCGTCGCGGACTACCAGCGCCTCGCGCACGCCGCGATCGACGAGATCCTCGCGAGCGGGCGCACCCCGATCGTCGTCGGCGGCACCGGTCTCTATCTGCGTGCCGCTCTGGCCGAGCTGGAGCTGCCGCCGCCACCGGCCGCCGGCGAGCGCGAGCGGCTGGAGCGCCTCTACGACCGAGTCGGCGGGGAGCAGGCCCACGCGCTCCTGGCTACGCGTGACCCAGCAGCCGCCGGGGTCGTGCACCCAAACGATCGTCGCCGCGTGGTGCGCGCGCTCGAGCTGGCCGAGGCGGGGTCGAGCCTGCACCCAGGCCAAGATCGCCTCTGGAGCGACCACACGCGGTACTCGACGCTGATCGTGGGCCTCGAGCTTCCGCGGGAAGAGCTTCTACGCAGGATCGAGGTGCGCACGCGCCGGATGTTCGAGCTCGGCGTCGAGGAGGAGGTACGGCGAGCGCTCGCCGGCCCGGTCTCGGCCACGGCGCGGAGCGTCTTCGGCCTCCGCGAGGTCGCGGAGCTTCCCCGGGAAGAGGCGATCGAGGCGCTGATCGTGCGCACGCGCCGCTACGCGGCCTATCAGCGCAAGTGGATGCGCCGGATCCCCGGGCTCGTGTCGGTGCGCGCCGACCGGCCTCCAGTGGAGGTCGCCACCGAGATACTTGGTAGCCTCGCCGGCGCCGGATGAAGCTCTCGAAGTGGCACGGGCTCGGGAACGACTACCTGCTCGTGGAGCGGGACGAGCTCGCGGCCCCGCTCACCGCCGAGCTGGTCAGGCGCATCTGCGACTACCACTTCGGCGTGGGCTCGGATGGGATCCTCGAGGTGGTCTCGGCCGACGGCGACCGGGCCGAGATCGTGATCTGGAACCCGGACGGCTCGACGGCGGAGCTCTCCGGCAACGGCACGCGCATCGCAGCGCGCTGGCTCGCCAGGGGCAGCGGCGCGCAGGAGGTGCGAATCACCGTCGGCCCCCGCGAGGTGGCGGCCCGAATGGGTCTGGGCGCGGAGGTCGAGTTGGACGTGGGCGCAGTCGAAGTGGGGGAGACCGAGACGATCTCGGTGGGGAGCGAGCAGGTCGAGCTGACCCCGGTCTCGGTCGGCAATCCTCATGCGGTCATCCGCCGCGAGCCGGAACGTGCCGAGCTGCTGCGTCTCGGGCCGCTCGTCGAGACCCACGAGCGCTTCCCGGAGCGCACGAACGTCCAGCTCGTACGAGTGGACAATCCGAACGAGCTGACCGTCGGCGTCTGGGAGCGGGGCGCGGGGGAGACGCTCTCCTCCGGCACGAGCGCCGTCGCGGCCAGCGCGGCCGCCGTGGCCAACGGTTGGTGCGAGAGCCCCGTCACCGTCCATCTCGCGGGCGGCGACCTGCTGGTCGAGCTCACCGATGGCAACGCGCGCCTGACGGGCCCGGTTGAGGAGATCTGCCTGGTCGAGCTTTCCGAGGAGTTCTCGGTTTGAGGCGTCGCTTGCGATGCCGATCTCAGGACGGACGAGCTTTGCTCGTGCGTCCGTCTGAAATGACCGGTCGATGCGCCAGTCGTCAGGAGCTTTCACTGTGAGATTCGCCAAGCGGCTCGACGCGGTGCCGCCGTACCTCTTCGCCGAGCTCGAACGCAAGCTGGCGGAGAAGCGACGCGAGGGCGTCGACGTGATCAGCCTCGGGATCGGCGACCCCGATCTGCCGACGCCGCAGCCGGTCGTGGATGCGCTTATCGCGGGAGCGCGTGACGCGGCGACGCACCAATACCCCACCAACCACGGCTCGGAGGAGCTCCGCGAGGCGGCCGCCGGCTTCTATCGCGACCGCTTCGGCGTCGAGCTGGACCCGAGCGCGGAGGTCGTTCCGGCCCTGGGCGGCAAGGAGGCGGTCGGGCACATCGCGCTGGCGCTGCTCGATCCGGGTGACGTCTCGCTGTCGCCGGATCCCGGCTACCCGCCATACACCTCCGGGCCGTTGTTCGCGGGCGCAGAGCTCCACTACCTCGCGCTCGAGGAGGCGAAAGGCTTCCTGCCCGACCTCGGGACGATTCCGGACGAGCTCGCAGCGCGCGCCAACGTGCTCTACCTCAACTACCCCAACAACCCGACAGGCGCGATCGTGCAGCCCGGGTACTTCGAGCGCGCGGTCGAATTCGCTCGAGCCAACGACCTCGTCGTCGTCCACGACAACGCTTACTCAGAGATCTGCTTCAACGGCTACCGCGCGCCGAGCTTCCTCGAGACGCGCGGGGCCAAGGCCATCGGCGTGGAGATCTTCTCGATCTCGAAGGGCTGGAACATGACAGGGTGGCGCTCCGGGCTCGTGGTGGGGAACGCCGAGGTGGTCGAGCGTTACCGCCAGCTCAAGACGAACCTCGACTCGGGGATGTTCGAGGCGGTACAGCGCGCGACGATTGCCGCGCTGACCGATGCGCGCGACTTCCCGCGGGAGATGTCGGAGGTTTACCGGCGGCGGCGGGATCTCGTAGCCGAGGGCCTCGCTGCGATCGGGCTCGAGGTCAGGCCGCCCAAGGCGACGCCGTATCTCTGGGTGCGGGTGCCCGAAGGCCACACCTCCGCGTCCTTCACGGAGCTCGTGCTCGAACAGGCCGGGGTGCTGGTCTCGCCGGGCCCCGCGTACGGCCCGAGCGGCGAGGGTTTCTTCCGGATCTCCGTCACCGTGCCCGATGACCGCCTCGAAGAGGCCGTGCAGCGAATCGAATCCTCGCTCCGTAGCGGCATAATCACGGGGTGACGAACCGCCAGCCCGACCCGGCTCCGGGTGCAGAGCCCGAGCGCGGGTTCGTCCTCGCCGCACCGCCGAAGGGATCGGACGTGGGCGCCGAGCTGGCCGAACTGCGGGAGCTCGCACGCACGGCCGGGGTCGAGCCCGTGGCCGAGCTCGTTCAGCAGCGGGGGCGGCCGGATCCCCGTACCTACATCGGCAAGGGGAAGCTGACGGAGCTGAAGGAGGCGTTCCCTCAGTCGGGCGCCGAGTCGCTGATCGTGGACGACGAGCTCTCACCGACCCAGCAGCGTCAGCTCGAGGACGCTCTGCAGGCGCGGGTGGTCGACCGCACGCAGCTGATCCTCGACATCTTCGCCCAGCACGCCGTCAGCGCCGAGGGCAAGCTCCAGGTCGAGCTGGCGCAGCTCGAGTACAACCTCCCACGCATGCGTGGGCTCTGGCAGCACCTCGAGCGCCTGGGCGGCGGCCTCGGCACGCGCGGCCCCGGTGAGAGCCAGCTCGAGACCGACCGCCGCCTCGCCCGCCGCCGGGTGACGCTCCTGCGGCAGCGGCTCCGCACGCTTGCCAAGCAGCGCTCGACCCGGCGCAAGTCGCGGCGCCGCTCCGAGACGCCCACGATCGCGTTGGCCGGCTACACGAACGTCGGCAAGTCGACGCTCCTGAACGCGCTCACCGACGCCGGGGTGTCCGTGAATGACCGGCTGTTCGAGACCCTCGATCCGACCACGCGCGGCTTCGAGGAGGAGGGTCGCCGTTACCTCGTGACCGACACCGTCGGGTTCATCCGCCGGCTGCCCCACCAATTGGTCGAGGGCTTCGCGGCCACGCTCGAGGAGACGCTCGTGGCCGACCTGATCCTGCACGTCGCCGACGCTTCGGTCTCGGACTCGGAGCTCGACGAGATGCTCGGCGCGGTTGACGCCGTCCTCGCCGAGATCGGCGCAACCGAGCTGCCGATCGAGCTCGTCATGAACAAGATCGACGAGGCCGACCCGCTTCAGCGCAAACGGCTGAGCAACCGCTTTCCCGACGCAGTCCAGGTCTCCGCGCGCACCGGCGAGGGCCTGCACGACCTGAAGCACCGCATCGCCGAGCGGTTCGGCGAGCGCTTTGAGCCCGTGCGGCTGCTGATCCCATACGACGAGGGCGGAAAGCTCGCGGAGCTGTACGCGCTGGGCGCGCCGGTGGACGAGCGCGCCGACCGCCCTGACGGGGTCTTCGTGCGCGCCCGCCTCCCGCGTCGCGAGATACGGCGGTTCGCGCCGTACCTCATCGTCGAGGAGCCGGAGAGCGAGAGCGAGAGCGAGACGCCCGCCCGGTCGAGCGCATGATCGAGCTGCCGATTCGCCGCCTGCGCGAGAACGCGGTCCTGCCCGAGCGTGCGTACGCGGGCGACGCGGGCCTCGACCTCGCCGCCTGCGAGCGGCACGAGCTCGGACCGGGGGAGCGGGCCACCGTGGGCACCGGCCTGGCCGTCGCGATCCCGGAGGGCTACGCGGGGTTCGTGCAACCGCGTTCCGGCCTTGCGGCCAGGCACGGGATCACGATCGTCAACACGCCGGGCCTGGTGGACTCCGGCTATCGAGGCGAACTCCGCGTCATCCTGCTCAACACGGACGCGCGAGAGCCGTTCGTGGTCGAGCCCGGAATGCGGATCGCCCAGCTGGTCGTGCTTCCGGTGCCGGAGCTCGAGTTCACTGAGGTGGACGAGCTCCCCGACAGCGAGCGGGGTGTGCGCGGCTTCGGCTCGTCAAGGACATGATGGAGCCCCGCATCCGTGTCTCCGCGATCCTGCGCTGGGAGGCAAGCCTGCTTCTCTGCCGGCACGAGAAGCGCGGGCGGGAGTACTGGCTTCTCCCGGGCGGGGGCGTCAACTCTGGCGAGAGCCTCGTGGACGCCCTCCATCGGGAGTTGCTCGAGGAGGTCGGCATCGAGGACGAGATTCCCGTCGAAGGCCCGGTGGCGATCGCCGACTCGATCGCGCCGGTGCGCAGCTTCGCCGCCAAGCATGTCGTCCACATCATCTTCTCGGGCGATCTGACGGGCCGGTCGCTCGAGGCGGTCACCTCGCAGGATGCCGCCGTGCGCGGGCACCGGCTGTTCGGGCCTGACGAGCTCGACGAGGTCGTGCTGCACCCACCGATCCAGCGGTTCCTCCAGCGCTGGACGCCGGGCGATCCCGCGGTCTACCTCGGCGCTCTTTGGGTTCCCTAGAAGCGGCCGCCTCGAGCACGAGCCCGGCCCGCGGAGACGGCGTGCGCCTCGGCCTCGAGCCCGTCCTCGAGCGGGTCCAACTGCGCTGGCTCGCCGGTGCGATGGGCGAGCGCCTGCGCAAGGAGCCAGTCGGCTAGCCACGGGTTGCGGGGGAGGAGGGGCCCATGCAGGTACGTGCCGATCACGCGGCCGGCGCGACAGCCTTCGTAGCCGCTCGCGCCGTCGTTGCCGAACCCGGCGAGCACCCGGCCGAGCGGTGCGGCGCCCTCGTCGAGGTACGTTCGGCCTGCATGGTTTTCGAAACCCGCCAGCGACCGCGGTTGCCCTGGCTGGAGCTCGCACTCGAGCAGCACGTCCCCGATCATGCGGCGCTCGCCTGCAACGGTGTGGAGGGGCAGGAGGCCCGCACCCGGCAGTTCGTCGCCGCTCTGGTCGCGATAGGAGCGCCCGAAGAGCTGGTAGCCGCCGCAAACGGCCAGAGCCGCGGCCCCGCCCGCAACGGCCGCCTTCAGCGCGTCGCCCATCGCGGCCAGGGCAGGCGCGATCAGCTCCTGTTCCCGGTCCTGGCCGCCTCCGATGTAGTACAAGTCGTGCTGGCCCGCCTGCAGCTCGTCCCCGGGCTCGAGCGCCCGTACCTCGAGCTCGTGCCCGCGCCAGGCGGCGCGGCGCTCCAACACCGCGATGTTGCCGCGGTCGGCGTAGATGTTGAGGTAGTCCGGGAAGAGATGGCCGACCACGATCCTCATGCCGCGGCCTCCCAGTAAGGCCTGACGAAGCCGCGTCGCGCCACGAGGTCGCGCAGGCCCAGCATCGCCGTGTATGTAGGGAGCGCAACGAGCTCGGCGCCCGGCGGGGTCAGCTCGAGGCCCCGGTCGAGTGCCTCTTCGAGCGACGGCACCACCTCGATGGCTTCCGCCGGGAGGCCGGCGTACTTGAACCGCAGCGCGAGCTCCGCCGCCCGTTCACCGCTTGCGATCAGCCGGTCCAGCCCGCCGAGGAGAGGCTCGAAGTCCACATCCCAGATCCAGGAGACGTCGCGCCCGTCGGCGATCTCGTCGTTCAGGGCCACGAGCAAGAGCTGGGGCGGCGTCCCGGTCAGGAGCGTCCGGACGACCTCGTTCGCGCCAGTCGGATTCTTGATCAGCAGGACGAGCAGCGAGCGCTCGCCGATTGCGATGCGCTCGAAGCGGCCGAACGCCGCAGAAAAGCCCTGCAAACCCGAGTGAACCTCCTCCAGAGAGGCGCCGAGCGCGCGGGCCAGCGCAGCTGCCGCGAGCGCGTTGTAGACGTTGTAGAGGCCGGGCACGCCGAGCTCGACCCGGCTCGTGCCCTCGGGCGTCACAAGGTCGAACGAAACGCTGTCGAGGCCGTGCAGCTCGATCTCGCGCGCGCGCACGTGAAGAAGAGGGCGTGCGTGGCCGCAAGCCGGGCAGCGGTAATCCCCGAGGTGGCCGATGTATGCCGCCGCGTAGACGTAGGGCGTGCCACAGCGGACGCACCATTTCGAGTCTGCGGCGTGCTGGAGCTCCGCCGAGCCGTGCCGCGGGTCGTCGAGCCCGAAAACCGTGGATCCGGGCCGTTCGGACGCGAGGTCGCCGACCTGCGGGTCGTCCCCGTTGACGACCAGCGCGGCTTCGGCCGGCAGGTCCTGCACCGTGGCCCGCCAGCGCTCAGCCAGGAGCTCGAGCTCGCCGTAGCGGTCGAGCTGGTCGCGGAACAGGTTTCCGAGCGAGACCGCGCGAGGCTGCAGCCGCCGGGCGACCTCGGGCAGCGCCGCCTCGTCCACCTCGAAGAGCCCAAGCTCCGCCTCCCGTGCGGCCAGGAGGGCGGATGCGACTCCCGAGACCAGGTTGGCCCCCGAGCGGTTGTGCGCCAGACGCACCGAGGGCTCCAGGATGCGCGCAACCATCGCTGCCGTCGTGGTCTTGCCGTTCGTCGCCGAGATGAGCGCCGACCCGCGCGGCAGGCGCGCCGCGAGCCGGTCGACGGCGCCGGGATCGAGCTTCCAGAGGAGCTTTCCCGGCACCGTCGTGCCGCCGCCGGCCCCGAACACGCGGGAGAGCCTGGCCGCCGCGCGGGCGAGCGGGATCTCGACGGAGAGGGGCAGATGGGGGCGCACAGAGGCACGGTACCTCGGTCGGTCCTGCCTCTCACCCGTTTAGGGGAACTTTCCGGGGACTCACCCACCTGGGGGATGTAGCAGCCCGTTCGCGCCACCTACGTTGCGCCAGGTTTTGCAACGGCGGGCAGGCGTCTCCGTTGCGGTCAGTCAGATATGCGGCCCGCGTGAACGTGACGCGGAAAGGAGAGCGGAAGGTGCGGATTAACGGCGGGAATCGTGGAGAGACGCGGTCGAGCGCGCTGTGGGGCACGGGCAACCGTGGTGGCGAGTCTCGATCGAATGCTCTCTGGGGCAAGGGCGGACGAGGCGCGCTAACGGCGCTTGCGGCGATGCTCGCCATCAGCGTTCCGCTCGCGGCCAGTGCCGGCAGCAAAGACCGGCGCGCACATCAGTCTGCAGCCAAGAAGACTTGGATCTCGCCGGGCCTCCTGCGTGGTGCCAACCGGCATCCCCAGAAGCTCGTCCGGGTGATTATCCAGAGCACGAGCGGCAGCGTGGCCAACGCGCTCGGCGCGTTCAACCGCGTCGACCGCCTCGACCAGCTCGCCAACGACCGCGAGGTCGTCGATCGCACCCTCGGCTCGATCGACTCGGTCGCGGTGACCGTGCGGGCGGACAAGCTCGCCCGGCTCATGAAGCAGTCGAACCTGATCGTCACCGCGGATGTCCCCGTGCATGTCAGCGGGTACAGCTCGAATCAGCTCTGGCCGTACGAATCCGGGGTCTCGAGGAGCTGGAGCGGGCCAGACGCGCCTGCTCCGGGTACTGCGCCTACGATCGCGGTCGTGGACTCGGGCATCCAGGCTAACCGCGCGGACTTCGGTAACCGCGTGCTCGCGAATGTGAACTTCAGCACGCTGCCGGAGAACTCGGCTGGCGACGGGCGCGGCCATGGTACCTTCGTGGCCGGGATCGCCGCGGGCGGGGCGGACGGCTACACCGGCGCCACGCCGCAGGCGAATCTCGTCTCGCTCGACGTCATGGACGACCATGGCGTTGCGCGCACGAGCGACGTGATCGCGGCGTGCCAGTGGATCCTGGCGAACAAGGCCAAGTACAACATCCGAATCGCCAATCTCTCGCTCCACTCGGCGACGAAGAGCAACTTCTTCCGCGATCCGCTCGACCGGGCTGTCGAAAAGCTCTGGTTCGGCGGCGTGGTCGTGGTCGCAGCGGCCGGCAACTACGGCTCCGCGGCCGGACCGAGCGGCGTTCCGTACGCCCCCGGCAACGACCCATTCGTGATCACGGTCGGCGCGGTGGACATCGGCGGAACGAAGAGTCGCAACGACGACTCGCAGGCGCCGTGGTCGGCCTACGGCCGGACGCTCGACGGCTTCATGAAGCCGGATCTGGCGGCACCGGGTCGCTACATGGTTGGCCCCGTTCCAATCGGCTCCTCGCTCTCGACCGAGCGCGCGGACAAGATCGTCACGCCCGGCTACATCCAGCTTTCGGGCACCTCGTTCGCGGCCCCGGTCGTGGCCGGAGCGGCCGCTCAGATCCTGGCCAAGCACCCAGAGTTCACTCCGGACCAGGTCAAGGGTGCGCTCATGGTGGCGACGAAGCCCGTGGGCGATGCTCCAGCCGGCTCAGTCGGCGTGGGCGAGCTCCAGATGGGCAGGTCGGCTCTGGTCCTGCGCCCACCGAACCCGAACAAGGCGCTCTACGGGTTCGTCAAGCCGGATCCGAGCGGCGACGCTCTGCCCGCCTTCGATGCCGTCAGCTGGCTCGACGCTGCCAAGGCAAACGTCTCCTGGGACTCGGTTTCCTGGGCGGACGTCTCCTGGACTGACGCCTCGTGGAACGTCGTCTCGTGGGCCGATGTCTCCTGGGAGTCGGTCTCGTGGGCCGATGTCTCCTGGGCGGACGTTTCCTGGGCCGATGTGTCCTGGAACGACTCCTCCTACGAGGACGCGGCCGAGGGCGACAACGGCGGAGACGCGAACGGGTACGAGCTGACCCCGGAACAGGCGGCCGAGATCATGGCCGACCCGGAGCTCGCGCCCTCCGAGGCGACCTTGCCGGCAGCCATCGCCGGCGCGCTCGACCAACCCACAAGTTCACCGACGGACGGGACGGTTCCAGCTCTTCCCTAGAGCGGCCCCTAGGAGCCGATACGTAGCAGCCGAAGGGCCGGGAGAACTCCCCGGCCCTTCACTCTTTCGGGTGATATTCGAGGCGTACCTCGAAAAGGGGATGTGACCCCTCCGCGCGCCGCGTAGCTTGCGTCTGTGGTGATCCATTCGGCGTGCCTCGCCACGGGGTGCTTCTGTTCTGGCGGCCCCGCATGCGGTGCGGGAGATAGGAGACGGAAAACAGGCGATGACGGGCTTTGAGCTCAGCCTGATGCGAGGGGGGGAGAGGGCAGCTTGAGCGCGGTCCCGAGCCCGATTCTCCAGGACGTCGAGGCCTCTGCGGGCGAAGGGGCTCCGAAGCTCGCCACGAAGGCAGCCGCGTACTTCGTCGTGGTTGCGCTCGCGACGGCCGTGGCCGTGGTGCCGCTCCTCTCGCACCTCAGCCCGCAGACTCCCGGCTGGACGACCTTCGTCATCCTCGGCTTGATCGCAGCGGTGGCCCAGCTCTTCGTCGTGCGCACGCCCCGCAACCAGTCGTACCACACGACGATCGTGTTCCTGATCCCGGCGGCGATGCTGCTTCCGCCCGAGCTCGTCGCGTTCATGGGTCTGATCCAGCACATTCCGGAGTGGCTGAAGAACCGGAGTGCCTGGTACATCCAGATCTTCAACATCTGC
>Ga0307296_10001227_pt1 | contig 12827 bp, 9 predicted proteins | sample ER_DNA_153_FD_194467 | JGI IMG/M metagenome (GOLD analysis project Ga0307296, IMG submission 194467) | Bulk soil microbial communities from the East River watershed near Crested Butte, Colorado, United States - ER_DNA_153 | ecosystem: Environmental > Terrestrial > Soil > Floodplain | place: USA... | reverse complement strand
AGACCGTGCCGTCGAACGTGATCGCAGGCCTCTTCAACTTCCAGCCCAGGGAGTTCTTCGAGATCGAGGAGCCTGCGCGGGAGGCGCCGCAGGTCCAGTTTTGAGCCGCGGTGGGGCAGCGGCAGCGGCAGCGTGCCTGTGCGCGGTCGTGCTCGCCCCGGATGCGGCCGCGAAGTCGTTCGCTCTTCCTGCCTCCGACGTCCAGGCTCGGGTCGAGCCCGACGGCGCGGTCGCGGTCACCGAGCGGATCACGTTCCGGTTCGACGGGCCGTTCGAAGGCGCCTTTCGCGAGATTCCGCTCCGCGCGGGCGAGAGCCTCGACCGGATCACGGTGGCGGAGGGCGGCCGCAGCTACCGGCCCGGGGCCTCGGCCGAGCTCGGCAGCAGCGGCGCTCCGGACACCTTCGGGGTCACGCAGACGAACAAGGGCGTCCGGATCGTCTGGCACTACCGGGCCTCGAGCGAGGAGCGAACGTTCGCCATCGGCTATCGGCTGAGCGGGCTGGCGGTCGCCTACGACGACGTCGTCGACGTCAACCTCAAGGTCTGGGGCGACGAATGGAAGACCGGGCTCGACCGGCTGACCGCGACCGAGGTGCTGCCACGGCCGCCGTCGGGACCCGGGTACCGCGTGTGGGGAGCCCCCGCCTACGTTCATGGGGCGGTTACGCGGGAGCCGGCGAGGGCGACGCTCGTCGCAACCGGTATCCCCTCGCACCAGTTCGTCGAGCTCAGGGTGCTCTTCCCGCGCTCGCTGCTCACCTCGACCTCCCGGGCGCGCGTGGAGCAGGGCAATGCGCTCCCCCGGATCGTCGCCGAGGAGGAGGCAGCGGCGGCGGCCTTCGAGCGGGGGCGCGAGAAGATCCGGGACGCGCTCGATCATCTCCCGCGGACGATCCTGATCCTGCTGGCGCTCGGATTCGGCCCGGCGCTCGCGCTCCTCGCGGGCGTCTACGCCTTCTTCGGCCGGGAGCGCCGAATCGACTACGACCGGGAGTACGAGCAGGAGCCGCCGAGCGATCTGGCTCCGGCGCTTGTCCCGACCCTGCTGCGCCAGGGCGGCACGGTGGGGTCGCTCGAGTTCACCGCCACGCTCTTCGACCTGATCAGGCGCGGCCGGTACCAGGCGAAGCCCGTCACGACCGAGCGGAAGGTGTGGGGCGGCCTGCGGCACGAGTCCGTCGCTGACCTCGAGCTCACCCCCGGTTCGGCCGCCGCGCTGTCGCCCTACGAGCAGGACGTTGCGGAGGTCGTGGACGGCGTGCTGGCGGGCGGGCCGGAGCGCCTGTCGAAGTTCCGGGACCGCATCGCCGAAAACAGGACTCTGAACAGCGCGCGCTTCAAGATCTTCAAGGCGCACGCCGACCACGCGGTCAAGGAGCTGCGCTGGTTCGAGAACTCCGGCGCGAAGGTTCTGGGCATTGCCTTCGCGGCCTTCGCGCTCGCTGCCGTCGTGATGCTCTGGGTGGGAATCGACGGCTTCCGGGCCGTCGCGCCGAGCTGGTCTGACGTCGTCCTCATCGCACTCGGCGTCTGCGCGGCGGTGAATGCGGCGCTTCTGCTCGCCGGGCTCACGCGCGTGCGGCTCTGGCGTCGCAGGCGCCCGGGCGCGGATCTCGAGGCGGAGCGCTGGGACGCGTTCCGTCGCTATCTCACCGACTTCCCGCGCCTGCAGGAGGCGCCCCCGGCTTCGCTCGAGCTCTGGGAGCGCTACCTCGTCTACGGGATCGCGCTGGGGATTGCCGAGCGCGTGCTCCAGGGCGCGCACCTGCTCATGCCGCAGGAGGTCCACAACGCCAGCTCGATCTACTGGATCAGCCCGAGCGGCGATCTTGGGGGCGGTGCCAGTGCGCTCGCCATCGGTGACCTCAGCTCCGGGTTCGGATCGGCCCTGACGCCCCCGTCCTCGAGCGGCTCCGGCGGCGGCTTCTCCGGCGGCGGAGGCGGGGGAGGGGGCGGAGGCGGAGGCGGCGCGTGGTAGCGGCGGCTAGCCGAAGGTGAACGCGTAGGCGGAGATCCCGGGCGTGAAGCGCAGCTCCAGCGCTCCCTCGGTCAGGTCGCGATAGCGCAGCAGCGTGTAGAGCCGGCTCAGGCCCGCGACGCGGATCGTCCTGGGCGCCTGCCCGCCGACGATCACCCGTAGACGGCCGCGCCCGCTCAGGACGAGGTAGACGTTCTGCGCGAGGAAGTGCAGGCGCAGCCTCGCGCCATGGCCGGCCACGATCCGCTCGCGGTCGACGGTCCAGCGCCCCGCGTAGGCGAGGTCGTTGAGCGGGATCTCGCGGGGGAACCGGTACTGCGCCTCCTGCTCGACCGAGAGCCGCGAGCCGACGTAGCGCTCGAGCCGCGACCAGCCCAGGTAGGACTCGGGTGTGGTCAGGTGCTGCGGCGTGCGGTCCTTGACTGACGCGAGCTGTGCGCCACCCGACTCGCCGAGCAGCGTCCGGATCGCGCGCTCGGTGCCGTCGTAGTCGCCCTCGCCCTTCTTGATCTCACGGACGTGGCCGCGGCGGTCGATCAGGTACTCGGCCGGCCAAGCGTCGTTCTGGTACGCGTCCCACGTGCCGTACCCGTTGTCGATTGCGACCGGGTAGCGGACGCCGAGCTCCTTCGACGCCTTGCGCACGTTCGAGACGACGTGCTCGAAGGCGAACTCGGGCGTGTGCACGCCGACGATCACGAGACCCGCCTTGCGATAGCGCGCGTCCCAGGCCTCGAGGTGCGGGAGTGTGCGCAGGCAGTTGATGCACGAGTAAGTCCAGAAGTCGACCAGCACCACCTTGCCGCGCAGCTGCTTCAGGGTCAGCGGGCGGGTGTGGAGCCAGTCCGAGATCCCGGCGAACTCGGGCGCCGCGCCGTAGTCGGTCAGCGACGCCGCCGCTGCCGAGGTCGCGGTGAAGCGCGCCTTGCCGTGCCGGTTCAGCTTCCCCAGCTCCTCGCGGGCGACCGAGTTGCGCTCCACCTTGCTCTGGAGGAAGTTCGTGTAGCTCGGGAACCACGTCTGCAGGTGGCGGTCGGCGTTGAACACGATCGCCAGTGCGGCCAATGCCATCACGACGCCCAGAGCGGTACGCAGGCCGCTTGCGTTCGCGCGCATGCGCCGGACCGCGTTCTGGCCGAGCGCGGCAATGGCGAGCATGGGGATTGCCGCGCCGAGGGCGTAGGCGACCGTGATCGCGATCGTCTTCCAGCCGAACTCCACGCGGGAGGCGTTGGCGGTGATCGTCGCCAGGATCGGCCCCGCGCACGGGACGAAGACGAGGCCGAGGCAGGCGCCGAGCAGGAAGCCGCCGCCGAGATCGCTGTCCGGCCGGTAGCGGCTGAACGCTGCTAGCGGCCGCTCGAGCAGCGCGCCGAACTGCGGGACGATCAGCGTCGCCGCGAGGACGAAGAGCAGCACGATCGAGAGGTTCCGCAGGAAGTCCTGCGGCAGGTGCAGCTGTTCGAGGATCCAGGTCGCGAAGAGGGTGAAGACCGCGAAGCTCGTGACGAGCCCGGCGATGATCGCGTATGGCCGCCGCCGCCCACCGGTGGCGCCCCCTGCAAACAGGATCGGGAGCACGGGCAGCACGCACGGGGAGATCGCCGTGATGATCCCCGCGCCGAAGGCGATCGGGATGAGCAGAGTGAAACGCGCGTCCATGCGCCGCCTTCCTAGTCTCGAAGAGGGCGCCCGGCGTTACGCCTCGGCGGCCGGAGCGGTTTTCTCCGGCTCCGGCGTGGGCTGGCCGCGCTTCTGGCCGTTCTGCTGGGCCTGGCCCTGTGCCTGGCCCTTCTTCTTGCGCTTGCGCCTGCGCCGCCGGGAGCGGCCGCTCGTCGCCTTCGGCGCGGGGAGGTTGTCCGCGAGCGCGTTTGCAACCTCCTGGATCGAGCCGAGCCGCTCTCGTGCGGCGTCGATCAGCTGGTTCGCGCGCGGGGTGTAGCCCTCGGCCGAGGCTAGCAGCGCCGCGCCGACCTCGCGCGACTGGTCGAGCGCCGCATTCACGAGCTTGGCCGCGTTCTCCTCGTGCCGGTGGCCGCGGGAGTTGGCGAGCGCGCCGAGCAGCCGCTTCGCCTCCGGGAACTCGGCGCTCGCGCGCCGGTCCTGCACCTTGCGCGTCGCGCGTGCCAGCCGCCACGTCCAGCGCGCGAGGATCTGCTCGGGCGCGTCCACCTTGCCCTCGCCGAGCGCGCGCAGCAGCGTGCGCACGCCCTGCACGCGGTCCTTCTCCCACGTCGGAGCTTGGGTCACGAGCGTGACCAGGTCGTCGTAGCTCGCGCGGTCGATCTTCATCGAGACGCGATCGGCCAGCGCCGTGATGCGCAGGCGGCGGTTCGGGTTCTCGGCTGCGCAGGCGTTCAGGAACTGCTCGAGGGCGCCGCGGTTCGCCTTGCCCTCGGTGAACTTCTTCACGAACTCGACCCGCTCGTCGAAGCGCACGTTGCGCCCGGCGATCGTGGCCCAGTAGAGCTGCTCGTCGTCGTCGAGGAAGCGCGGGTCGATTCGCTGCCACTCGCGGTCGATCACGGCCAGCCGCCGCTTCACGTCGGGCGTGACGGGCACAAGCCATGGCGCCGGCGAGAGCTTCCGCCGCGCGCGCCGCTGGACTCGCCGCCTCGGGGCCGGGGTGACGCGGGCGCCCTCGCGGTAGAAGTCGGCGTCGAGGAGGCTGTGCAGCGAGACGACGCGCTCGCTGTGCGTCGCACCCTTGGGCACGAAGTCGATCACGACCCCGGCCTCCTTGCGCGGGTGCATCCGCATGATCCGCCCGATGCGCTGCTGGTAGACCCGCCGCGAGGCGGTCGGGGCGAGGTGCATGCAGACGGTTGCGCGCGGTGAGTTCCAGCCCTCGGCGAGCAGCATCGCGTTGATCAGCACGTTGATCTCGCCGCGCTCGTAGGCAGCGAGGGTCTCGGCGAGCTGAACCGGGGGCGTCTTGCCGCTGACCGCCTCCGCCTTCAGCCCGACCGCGCGGAACTCCTTGGCCAGGTTGTACGCGTGCTCGACGCCCGCGGCGTAGACGATCCCGGGGGTGTTCTCGAAGCGGTCGCGGTAGAGACTCGCCGCCGCCTGGTTCAGGGCCGTGTGGTCGAGCACCGCGGCCAGGGCGCGCTCCTCGAAGTCGCCGCCGACGATCGGCACGGACGAGATCGCCGCGGCCGGCGGCACCCGCAGGCACCTCAGCGGCGCAATCAGGCCGCGCCGCGCCGCATCGCCGAGCGGCAGCTCGTCGATCGAGGCCGGGAAGACGTCGGAGACCTGCTTCGCGATCAGTTGCTCGGTCGCCGTCATGCCGATGTAGATGGGCTCGGAGAAGCTGCGGATCGCCTGGCTCGTCTTCTCGCCGAGCGCGGTGTGAGCCTCGTCGGCGATCACGAGGTGGTACGCGTCCGGGTTGAGGTCCTTGTAGTGCCGCGCGAACCACGCGTAGGTCTGGACGGTCACGAGGCTCGCGTGCTTCGGCTTGCTCCCCTTGAGGATCGCGTCCTCGAAGCGGTCGCCGTAGCCCTCGGCCGTCAGCTCGCGGTTGAACTGCGAGACGAGCAGCCGCCGGTGCGTGAGGATCAGGACGCCGAGGGTGCGCGCCGCCTCGACGAAGCCGGCCGCAGCGATCGTCTTCCCCGATGCGGTCGGGTGGCGGAAGCGGTAGCGCCGGCTCGCGCCGGGATCCTGGCCGTGGTGCTCCTCGGGAAGGGTCAGCTCGTCGCCGGGCTCCTCGAGGTGGATCCCGAGGTCGTCCTCGTCCTCGGCTTCCGCCTCCGGCCCGTTCTCCTCGGCCCCGTTGCCGTTGCCGTTCAGCTCCGGCTCTACCTGAGTCGCGGCGATCAACTCGGTCAGCATCCCTGCGAGGGCGTCCACCTGGTGCCGACGGAGCTCGGTGCCCGACGCGAGCTTCGGTGGCTTCTGGCTGAGGACGCGCTCGAGCCCGAGCATTAGCGCGTACCGGATCTTCCATTCGTACGACGGCTCGCGCGCTCCGGCATCGAGCTCGGCGATCGCGTCGTCGAGCGCGCGGCGGCGCGCCGTGTCAGGGGCGAGCACCACCCTTGGATCCTCGTCCGGGTGGAGGAAGGGCTCGCCTGCCCATGCTTCGGCCCGGAGGGCGGAGGCGGCTAGGCCGTCCGGAGCCTCCGGCGCCAGCGTCGGTTGCTCGGTCGCTTCTTGCATGTCTGCAGCACGTCGCCGTGCCGCCAATCTCAGTGAGAGAGCGGGCTCGCGCTTGGATTGCCCTGGGCGAGCGCCGCACCCGAAGCATAGCCGATCCGGAGGGCTGTGTCCTAGCCCCCGAGGCCGCCGAAGAAGGCGAATGGGTTCTGTGGAGTGACTTCCCACACCACTTCGCCGCCGGGCTCCGCCTCGCCGTGGACACGCTTGGCGAGTTCGCGCGCCTCCTCCTCCGAGCCGGTGCCGACAATCAGGTAGCGCCAGCGCCGCACGACGTCGTAGCCCTCGCCTTCGAGGGAATCGGCGAGCTCGTCGGCCTCCTCGTGCGATGGCAGCTCGACCCGCACCTCCCAGGGCGCGAAGCCGCGCTTGAGCTCGTCCTCCTCCCAGGTCTCCTCCAGGGGGTCGCCCGACCAGCGCTCCTCCTCGTGCAGCCAGTGCTCGACGTCGATCGCCGCCTCGATCCCCTCGTCCCGGAGCTCTGCCTCGACGATCTGGCGCGCCTGCTGGGCCTGGGCCTCCGACTCCGCGTAGACGAAGATCGTGTCGTCGTCCCGGGAGACGGCGAGGCGGTGGCCTTCGAGCTCGCTCGCCAGCCGCTTCGCCTCGTCCGAGCTCAGGCCCGGCCCGAGGCGTCCGACGACCCGCTCGGCGTGCTCGGCCTCGCGCGGTTCGATCTGGATGCGCCAGTCGTCACTCATGCTGCGGGCGCCCCGCGCCGATTTCGGCGAGCGGACGCCCGAACATCTTGTCTGAAATGCCGGTCTGATCGAGGTACTTGGTGATCCCGCCGAGCCAGAAGGGCCAGCCGGCGCCGAGCAGGAGCGCGGTGTCGACGTCCTTGGCCTCCGCGACGACGCCCTCCTCGAGCAGGTGATGGATCTCGTCTGCAAGCGCCTCGAGTGCTGTCTGCAGGATCTCGTCGCGCGTGCGAGGCTCGTGCGCTCGGACCGCGATCTCGTCCTTGCCGGCGGCGTAGTTGGCGAGGGTCGGCGAGGGCGCGAAGCGGTCGGGGTAGGCCTCGTGGAGGGTCTCGAGCACGTGGTTGGCGACTCGGGGGCCGACCATCTGCAGGAGGACGGAGGGCGCCATCGGCAGCCCGAGCTCGAGGATCGCCTCGTCCGCCTCGTCGGGGTCGGTGCCGTGCTCGAGCGCGTCGAGGACGACGGCCATCATGCGCGTCAGGACGCGGTTGACGACGAAGGCTGGAGCATCCGCGACGAGCACCGGACGCTTGCGCAGGCTCTCGGCGAAGGCCCAGGCGGTGGCGAGCGTCGCGTCGTCGGTGTGCGGGGTGCGGACGAGCTCGACCAGCGGCAGGACGGCAACCGGGTTGAAGAAGTGGATGCCGACGTCGGCGCCCATCTCCGTCACCGACAGGCTCGAGGTGTTCGTCGCGAGGACGCACTCCGGGCCGACGTGTTCGCGCAGCTCGGCGAAGACCTGCTGCTTGACCTCGAGCTCCTCGAAGACGGCCTCGAGCACGAGGTCGCAGTCGGCGAAGTCGTCGTAGCCGGTCGAGGTGGAGACGAGCGAGGCGAGGAAGCGGGCCTTTCCCTCGTCGTAACGGCCCTTGGCGACCTGTTCCGCCAGCGCCTCCTCGATGTGCTCTCGGGCGGCGGCCAGCGCCTCCTCGCTCAGGTCGCGCATCGCCACCGGGACCTCCAGGCGGCGCACGAAGAGCGTCGCGAGCTGGGCGGCCATCAGCCCTGCGCCGACGAGGCCGATCTTCCGGATCGGGCGCGGCTCCGCCTCGGGGCGGCCCGGTGGCCGCTTCGCCCGGCGGTCGACCAGGTCGAAGGCGTAGAGCGAGGCCTGCGCCTGCCGGCCGGGGAGCAGCTCGCCGACGGCTTCCTCTTCGGCGGCGTAGCCCTCCTCGAGGGACCAGCCCGAGAGCGCGCCCTCGATCAGCTCGAGCGCCTTGTAGGGCGCCGGCGCGGCTCCGTGGACCTGCCCGTCGAGCCTTCCGCGCGCCTTCCGTATCACTTCCGCCGCAGAGTGACTGTCACTGTGACTGTCCCCGTTGGCCGGAAGTGACAGGGCGAAGGCAATCGACTCGTCCAGGAACTCCGCCGGCTCGAGCAGGCGGTCCGCGAAGCCCAGCTCGTGGGCCTCCGGGCCGGTCAGCATCCGGTTCTGACGCATCGGGTTCGCGACGACGAACCTCACGGCCGTCTCGGCGCCCACGAGCCGCGGCGCGAGCTGCGTCCCGCCCCAGGCGGGAACGATCCCGAGGAAGCACTCCGGGCACGCGAAGTGACGCACCGCCGTGGAGATCGTGCGCGCGTCGCAGTGCAGTGCGAGCTCGACGCCACCGCCGAGGCAGGCGCCGTTCACGGCCGCCACGGTCGGGAACGGCAGCGCGAGAATGCGGCCGAAGAGCGCGTGCCCGGCGCGGCTCCCCTCGATCGCCAGCTCGCGCGTCGCATTCGGGAACTCCGTGATGTCGGCACCCGCCGCGAACACGAACGGCTTGCCGGTGATGACGAGCGCCGCCCAGTCGCCGTCCTCCAGCTGTGGCAGCAACCGCTCGAGCGACTCCAGGGCTGCTCGGCCGAAGAAGGTCGGCTTCGTGTGGTCCTCGCCGTTGTCGATCGTGACCAGCGCTAGCGGACCGGCGGCGTCTGCGAGAGCGACGCGTGCGAGCTTGAACTCAGTGTCCGGCAGCGACGTTCTCCCAGATCAGCGCCGCGCCCATGCCCATCCCGACGCAGAGCCCCGTCAGGCCGTAGCGCACGTCCGGCCGCTCGCGGAAGCCGTACGCGAGCTGGGCGAGCAACCGCACTCCCGTGGCGGCGAGCGGATGACCGCACGCGATCGCGCCACCGTAGGGGTTCAGGCGCTCGTCCTGGGGATCGACCCCGAGCCCGTCGCACCAGCTCAGCACCTGTACCGCGAACGGCTCGTTCAGCTCGAAGAAACCGATGTCCTCGAGCCCGAGGCCCGCCCGCTCCAGCGCCTTGTGCGTTGCGGGAACCGGGCCAAGGCCCATCAGCTCCGGCTCGACGCCCGCGAACGCGTACGACACGAGGCGCATCCGCGGCTCGAGCCCGTGCTCGTTTGCACCGGCCTCGGAGGCGAGCAGGCAGACCGTGGCTCCGTCCGTGAGGCCCGCAGAGTTGCCGGCTGTGACCCGCCCGCTCGGGCGGAACGGCGTCGGCAGGGAGGCGAGCCCCTCCAGCGACGTGTCCGGCCGCAGGAACTCGTCGCGGTCGGCCATGCGCCAGCCGTCGTCGGTGAAGACCGACATCGGGACGACCGTCTCGGCCATCACACCGTTCTGCCACGCGGCGGCAGCCCGCTGCTGCGAGCGCACGGCGAACGCGTCAGCAGCCTCCTTCGTCAGCTGCGGAAAGCGGTCGTGGAGGTTCTCCGCGGTCGCGCCCATCGTGACGGCGGAAGTGTCGACGAGCCGCTCGGCGACGAAACGCGGGTTGAAGTCGACGTCCTCGCCCATCGGGTGGTGGCCCATGTGCTCGATGCCGCCGGCGAGGATGAGGTCGGCGGCGCCCATCGCGATCTCGCCGGCACCGGCGGTGACTGCCGTGAGCGCGCCGGCGCACATGCGGTCGACCGCGAATCCTGGGACCGACTTCGGGAGCCCCGCGAGCAGGGCAACGTCGCGGCCGAGCGTCAGGCCCTGGTCGCCAACCTGTGCGGTCGCGGCCATGACGACGTCATCGATGCGCTCGGCAGGCGCCGTGGGGTTCCGGCGAAGCAGCTCGCGCACGACCTTGACGCCCAGATCGTCGGCGCGTGTGCGCCAAAAGACACCCTTCGGGCCCGCCCTTCCGAACACGGTCCGGACGCCGTCAACGTAGAAGACTTCGCGCAGCTCGCGCACGCGAAAGACCCTAGTCAATCGCCGCACTCTCGCCACACTCGCTTGACACACCCGCGCAAAGTCGCTCGATACGATCGCCTCGGGGAGGAGGTTGGGTGTGCCTGAACCAAGGGGCGGAACGGAGGTCGACTGGGCGGCACACCTCGCCCGTGAGGAGTCTCGCTACCGCGACGGCGAGGCGCGGCTTCCCGATGCGGATGATGCGGATGCTCGCCAGCGGCAACTGACGCGGCTGGGCAACGCAGCCGGCGGCGCTGGGCTCGCCCTCCTGATGCAGGGCCGCCTCGATGAGGCGCAAGGCTGGTTCGCCCGTGCCGCGGCGCGCTATCGCGAGAGCTTCGCGGAGGCGCCGCCGGACAGTTGGGGCCGGCCGATCGGCGCGATCAAGTCGCTGGTGCTCGCGGGCGACTGGGCCGCCGCCGAGGAGGCGGCCAGGTGGACGCTCGAAGCCGGCGCCGCGGAGGCGGGCTCCCCGATCGGGCGCTATGCCGCCGCGCTGGCTCTGCTCGTCCTCGGTGACGACAAGGCTGCCCGCCAGCATGCGGACGCGATCCGCTTGCGCGACGACTTCCCGCGCCCCGTCGGCGACGCGCTCGCTTTCCTCGCGGCACAGGACGTGCCCGGCTACACCGAGGCAGTCGAAGCGGTGCTCGAGTCCTTCGAGACGCGTGACGAATACCTCGAGGACATGCCCGTAGCCGACACCGTGCTCGTGCTGCAGGCGCTGGCGGAGCGCCGCGGCATTGCGGCGGAACTGAGCTCCTCGCTGCTGCCCTAGTCGGCCGGAACCGGGGTCGGCGGGTGCAGCACCGCCGTGATGATCAGCGGCTCCAGCGAGGGGTCCTCATCTTCGCGGGCCCTCTCGGCGAGATCTTGGATCAACTCGATCGCGCGCTCGGGCGGTATGCGTGCCGTCACCTGCGCTGAGCGGAAGGTGCCCTCGGCGCCGTGCTCGGCCCAGCCGCGCTGCACCTCCTCGAGCATCGCTGCGCGCAGGTCGGTTGTGAAGCCCGAGGCGAGCAGCTCCGGGGCGACGCGGACGGTGCGGGCGACCGCGCGGTAAGGCTTTTCGCGGCCCTGGCCGCCACCGGCGAGCTCGATCAGCCCGGCCCGCAACAGCATCCGCACGTGGAAGTGCAGATGGCCGGGGTCGACGCCGAGCTTGTTGGCCAGCTCGCGGTTCGTCATGTGCTCGCGCTCCGTGCCGAGCGTCTCCAAGACCCGCAGGCGGAGCGGGTGGCCGAGCGCCTTCAGCTGCTCGGGACGATCGAGCGTGAGAACGTCCAAGAGCGGCTTGGGTTCCCTGGCGGCCATTGGGGAGTGCTGTATACACCGGCATTCGGCCGCTGTCTAGCCGGACAGACGGGCCGCGGCCGCGGCATCGGCCACAACCCGTGTGCGGCCGCGGGACGAGCGAATCAGGCTTGCGGGGGCCGCCGGGTCGGGCGGGCGGCCGAACGCGCGCTCCATCGCCTCGGCCTTCGACTCGCCGGTGACGATGAAGACGACCTCCGGCGCAGACGACAGCGCAGGCGCCGTCAGCGTGACCCGGTCGACGAACGGCTCCAGCTTCGCCTCCGCGGCGACCGCGAGTCGCTCGCGTTCATCGAGGCTTGGCGCGTTCGGGTAGAGCGAGGCGGCGTGGCCGTCGGGGCCCATCCCGAGGAGTACGAAATCGAGACGCGCCCCGCGCAGGAGCTCGTCGTACTCACGCGCCGCCGGTTCCGCGCCGAGCTCGCCGCGGATCCGCTGGATCTCCCGCGGCCCGGCCTCGAGGCGGTCGAGCAGGGTCTCGCGCGCGAGCCTGAAATTCGAGCGTTCGTCCTCGGGCGGCACGCATCGCTCGTCGCCCCACCACAGCGTCGCGGGGCTCCAGTCGGGCTCGCGCTCGGCGGCCAGCTCGTAGGCCCGGCCCGGCGAGGTGCCGCCGGTCAGGACGATCGAGCCGCCGGCGCGCGCAACGGCCACGAGCTCGTCCGCGATCAGCGACGCCGCCTCCTCGGGGCCTTCAGTGACCTCGAGCTCGACGCCGTACAGCGTCACTGCTCGCCGGCCGCGAGCTCGCGCGACCGCTCCATCGCCGCCTGAATCGCGTTCAGGAACGCCGCCCGCACGCCGGCCCGCTCGAGCTCGCGGATCGCGCGGATCGTCGTCCCGCCCGGCGAGGTCACCTGCTCGCGCAGCTCGACGGGGTGGATGTGCTCGTCGCGCAGGAGCTTGGCCGTGCCGAACATCGTCTGCACGACGAGCTGCGTCGAGATCTCGCGGGAGAGCCCGAGCAGGATCCCGGCCTCGATCATGGCCTCGGCGAGCAGCGCGAAATACGCGGGGCCGGAGCCGGAGACCGCTGTCACGGCGTCCATGTAGCGCTCCGGCACCTGTACGACGGCGCCCAGGTGGCTGAGCGCCTCCTCGGCAAGCCGCAGGTGCTCTTCGCCCGCGTGGGCGCCCGCGCAGATCCCCGCGATGCCCTCGTGCACCGTCGCCGGCCGATTCGGCATCGCCCGCACAACGGGCACCCCCGGCGTGATCTGCCGCTCGATCGCGGCCGTCGGGATCGCAGCGGCCACCGAGAGCACGGTCTGCTCAGGCGTCAGCACGCCACCGACCTCGCCGAGCAACGTCTCGAAGTCCTGCGGCTTGACGGCGATCACCACGAGGGTTGCGCCCGCCACCGCCTCGGCGTTCGAGAGCGTCACGCGTACCCCGTGGCGCTCCTCGAGCTCCCGCGCCCGATCCTCGTCGCGGAGGGTGGCGACGATCTCGCCCGGCTCGCGCCAGCCGCCGCTCAGAAGTCCGCGCAGCAGCGACTCGCCGATCGTGCCGGCGCCGAGGATC
>Ga0307296_10001225_pt1 | contig 12835 bp, 14 predicted proteins | sample ER_DNA_153_FD_194467 | JGI IMG/M metagenome (GOLD analysis project Ga0307296, IMG submission 194467) | Bulk soil microbial communities from the East River watershed near Crested Butte, Colorado, United States - ER_DNA_153 | ecosystem: Environmental > Terrestrial > Soil > Floodplain | place... | reverse complement strand
GGCCGCCGGGGGCATGCCACCCGTGTCGGCCGACTCGGGGGCGTTCCTGCGCTTCGCGGCCAGCTGGGTGGGTGCTCAGGCAGCGGTCGAGATCGGCTCGGGTGCCGGCTACTCCGGGGTCTGGATCGCTCGGGGACTGGCGCCCAAGGGGATCCTGACGACCATCGAGGCCGACCCCGGGCATCAGCGGCTGGCCAAGGAGACCTATGAGGAGGCCGGCGTCCCGAGCCGGATGCGGGCCATCCTCGGCCGCGCTCTCGACGTGCTCCCGCGGCTCACCGACGGCGGCTACGACCTGGCCTTCCTGGACGCGACCAAGTCCGAGTACCCCGAGTACCTGGAGCATGCGCTGCGCCTGGTCCGGCCCGGCGGGGTGATCATCGCCGACAACGTGCTGTGGTCGGGCCGCGTCGCCGACCCGAAGGTGACCGACCCGGACACCGAGGGGCTCCGGACCTACGCGCGCCGCATCGCGGGCGACAAGCGGCTCGACTCGGTGATCCTCACCGTCGGCGACGGGCTGGCGGTGTCCCGGGTGCGCCGCAACGAGGAGCTGGAGGCCTGACCGGGCCGTGACGGCGACGTACATGGGCGGGCGACGCGGCCCGCCAGATGGCGACGAGCGACCCCTTCGGGGCCTGCCCGGCGGCCGAGCCCGGCCCGGCCCAACACCGCCGCCCTCAACCCCGCCGGACGACGGCCAACCCGGCCGTCAGGCCCCCGACAACGGCGCCCGTCGACCTGGGGATCACCCTCCCGATGACGCTGGCCGCGGGTCCGGCCAGCGCGCTCCGGGCAACGGGGAGCGGCCCACCCACGGTGGGTCGGACGGGGTCGTGCGTCCGCTGCGGCCGCCACGGCCCCTGCGGGTGCTCCCGGGAGGTGCCGCGGCTCAGCCCCTCCGGGTGCTCCCGGGTGGCGCCGGGGCACCACCCGAGCACGCCGACGGGGACGGGCATGCGGCGGCCGGCCGTACAGCCGTCCCGCCCGAGGGCGTTGTCGCCCCGGCCGGGACGCGCCGGCGTGTCGCGCCGAGGCGGCGCTGGGTGGCCGCGGTCCTCGCGCTGGCCCTTCTGCTGGCCGGGGTGGCGGTGACCGGCCAGGTGGTCGCCGACCGACCCCAGGCCAGCACCTCGTCCGCCGCATCGGCAACGACCGCGTCGCCGGGGGCGGTCGCGCCGGTCCGGCCCTCGCCGGTCGTGGCCACCATCGGGACCGGCGACCTGTCGTCGAGCATGGCCACCGGCGCCGGAGCCCTCTGGGTGGCCGGCAACGACCAGCTCACCCGCGTCGACCCTGCCACCAACAGCGTGGTGGCCACGATCCCGGTGGCCGCGAGCGGCGCCGGCCCGGCCGGAGTGGCTGTGGGAGCCGGTGCCGTCTGGGTCCCGGTCGCCGTCCCCGGCGCCCTCTGGGGGATCGACCCGGCAACCGACAAGGTCATCTCGAAGATCTCGCTCGGCGGGCCCCTCAGCGGGCCCATCTCGGTGAGCGCGGCCGGCGACACGGTCTGGGTGGCCTGCTGCGGCGGGTCGCGGACCGGCGCATCGACCTCGGGCGGCAGGCTGCTGCGGATCGACCCCCGCCGCAAGCGGGTCGTCGCCGACATCGCCCTGAACGCGAGCCCGGTTGCCATCGCCGCCGACACCTCGGCCGCGTGGGTGGCCACCGCCGGCGGGCAGGTCCTCATGGTCAACCCGAAGCGCAACCGGGTCACGGCCACCATCAACGCCGGCGGCCCGCTCGGCTTCGACCACACGATCGCCGTCGGCGCCAGCGGGGTCTGGCTGGCCGACCCGTTCGACGAGCAGCTTGTTCGGATCGACCCGAAGACCAGGCGGGTGATGGCCCGCATCCCGGCCGGGGCGGTGACGACCCTGGCCGTGACCAGGGATGCCGTGTGGGCGCTGTCGTCCCTGGGCCTGGTCCGGGTCGACCCCGCCGAGGAGCGGGTCGCGGCCATCGACCCGGATCCCGACCTGCGCCGCGCCCGCCTCATCGCCGCGGATACCGGCGCCCTCTGGACCGCCGGCTGGAGCTCCGTCTCCAGGATCGACCCCGCCCTGCTGCGGCCCTAGGAGTTGGCGGCGCGGAGCGCGGTCAGGGGGGCCCGGCGGGCGAAGGCGGTGGCCAGGTCGTCGGTGAACCAGACGTGCATCATCTCGCCGCTGCGGCGGTAGACCTGGCCCTCGGGGCAGGCGCCGTTGACGGGCCGCCCGAGCTTGGCCCGGGTGGCGGGATCCCGGCACGACTCGTGGTCGTGCCAGCGCGTGATCGGCCCGCCAATGGCCGGGCCTGATGCTCCCCTGGCCGCGGTGTACATGACGCCGACCAGTGTCAGCCGGTCGCCTGGTCCGTCCCAGTAGACGAGCGTCTCGGGACGGGCCGGGTCGAGCACCCGCACGTCGGCCCGCCAGGCTGGGTTGGGCACGTGCAGGAACCGGACGCGCCGCTCCGGTCCCGCCTCGTCCTTGTCCTTGAACCGGAAGCCGGCCGCCGCCGCGGCGTCAGGGTCGCGCCACTGCTCGGCATTGGCCGCCGAGGCCTTCCAGAGGGCTTCGGCTTGGGCCCGCTCCTCGTCGGTGGCCGCGGCCACCTCGGGGACGTTCGGGCCATGGGTGTGCTCGGCCGTCTCCGGGCCGTTGGCGTCGCCGCCCGTTCCCGCCTCCGCGGCGGTCGCGCTGTCGTGGACATGGGACAGGGGGTCATGGGCCGCCGCCGGGTCGTGGTCGTGACCTCCGGCGCCGGCCGCCCACACGCCGGTGCCGCCCGCCACGAGGGCAAGGGTGAGCATCGCCCCGGCGACGCCGAACCGGGCCGGAGTCGAGCGGGGCCGGAGCCCCCGAGCCTGCAGCACCAGGACGGCCAGCGCGCCGGCTAGGCCGACCGCGACCAGGGCGATCCCGATCCCGGCGAGCAGGTGACCGGGATTGGAGAGCGCGAACACGCCCTCCTCGGCGGCCAGCCCCGGGTCGCGTGCGTGCAGCACGGCGTCCCAGGCCAGCCCAACCAGCAGCAGGACCAGCCCGGCAGCACCGACCAGCACCATGCGGAGCAGCCGGGAGGTCAACGACACGGACACCGGGTCGGCCGGGAGGTAGGAGGTGGACGTCGGGCTGCTCGGCAGGTGGGGGGCGGCCGCCGGGTCGCCAGGCGGTGGCGGGGCGGGTGACGGGGGGCCGATCGGCTGGGTGGTGTCGTCCATGGGCGCTCGGCTCCAGACCCTCGCAGGCGTTCGGTCCGGTCAGTTGTGCCCCATGCAGGTCAGCCGCTGGTAAAGCCGCCGTTCAGTCCGGGAAAAACCCTGGGATCCAGCCCGAGGGAGGCCGTTCAGGCCGGGAAGAAGTACACCTTGGCCGCGAACTCGGCCGCCAGGGCCATGATCACGGCCAGGTAGAACATGCCCGTTGCGGCCTGGATGGAGTTCCCCTTGACCAGCACCCTGATGAAGGAGGCCATCAGCCCGCACAGCAGCACCAGGCCGACGGCCAGGTACACGGTGAGGTTGGGGAAGGCCAGCAGCGGCGAGAGCGACTGGTCGACGGCACTGCCCCTGGCCCCGCCGAGGGCGGCCGAGACCAGGGCGGCCGCCACCCCGAAGATCAGCCAGGTGGCCAGGGCCGCGATGGGCCGGTTGGAGAGCCGCCGGTCGACCAGGTACCAGTGCCCGAGCAGCAGCCCGTCCATGGTCGCGCCGAGGAACAGGGCCCCGGTGAGCAGGGCCAGCGCTCCAAGGGCGGGCCGGCCGCTCAGCTGCGCGAGCGGCCAGCCGGCGACCAGCCCGGGCAGGACCGCGGCCATCCCGACCCAGCGGGCCGCCGGGACGCGCGCGTACAGGAGCACCTGCCAGACGAGCACGGCGGCGGCGAACACGCCCAGCCAGAGGGCGGCCATGCGGCCGGTGGGCCCGGCATCGGCCAGCTCGCCCCTGCCGGCCAGCCAGGCCAGCACCGCGCAGGCCAGCGCCGTCCCTCCGGCCAGCTTGAAGAACCCCGGCCGGACGACGCCCCAGAGCGGAGCCAGCCAGAGCAGGGCCAGGCCGCCGAGGGCGGTCTCGTAGAGGACCACGGTGAGCACTCCGGCCGGACCGTGCACTGTTGCCGTTCCCTTTCTCCGCCATCTGGTGTGCCGTGGCAGCGTAGCGCCTCCGCGTCACCTGTAGCGGCGGAACCCGCCCTCGGAGTTGATGACCTGCCCCGTGACCCAGGCCGCGTCGTCGGTGCAGAGCCAGGCGACAAGCCGGGCGGCGTCGTCGGGCGTGCCCCAGCGGCCGGCCGGGAACATCTTGGCCACCCGCTCGCGGGTCGCCTGGTCGACGTAGGCGGTGTCGGTCGGGCCAGGGTTCACCGTGTTCACCGTGATCCCCCGGTCGGCGAGCGTGTCGGCGAGGCTGACCGTGATCCCGGCCAGCGCCGCCTTGGAGGCGGCATATGCCAGCTCGCCCGACATGGGCCCCAGCTGCTGCCCGGAGGTGAACAGCACCACCCTGCCTCCGGGGCGGCCGTCGTGCCGGGCGGCGAACGCCTGGACGAGCAGCAGCACCGCTCGGGCGTTGACGGCGAAGACGGCGTCCAGCTCCGCGGCGGTGAGCTCCCCGAGCCCTCCGTCGCTGCTCCGTGCGTGGTTGCAGATGAGCATGTCCACCTGGCCGTATGCCTCGACCGCGGCCGCAAGCACCCGCTCAGGCGCGTCCGGGTCGAGAAAGTCCACCTCCAGGTGGGCAACGCGCCCGCCGACCGGGCCGGCCGCCGGCGCCAGGTCGGATCGAGGGTCGGGGGCTGCCTCTTGGGCGGTGAGCTCGGCCAGGACCGCTTCCATGCCGCCGGGGTCGGCGCCCCAGGGCTGGTCCCGGTCGTGCGCGGTCCATGAGGCCACCAGCAGGTCGGCGCCGAGGGCGGCCAGGCGCCTGGCCACCGCCAACCCGATACCGACCCGGCGGCTGACCCCGGTGACGATCGCCACCCGCCCGGCGAGCGGCTGATCGGTCGCGGTGTGTGCGGAGTCGCCGGCGCTCACGGCCGCAGGGTCGCGAGCACCTGGTCGTGGAGCAGGCCGTTGGAGGAGGCCGCGCTGCCCCCGGCCGGGGTCGGGGTCCCGCCGAGGTCGGTGAACCGGCCCCCGGCCTCCTCGACGATCACCTGGGGCGCGGCCAGGTCCCAGACCTCGACCTCGGGCTCGACGGCCACGTCCGCGGCTCCCTCGGCGACCAGCATGTGGCTCCAGAAGTCCCCGAACCCCCTGGTCCGCCAGCAGCCACGGGCCAGGTTGAGGAACTGCTCGCCGAGCCCGTGCTGCTCCCACGACAGGAGGCTGGCGTAGCTCAGCACGGCGTCGGACAGCTGCGCGATCTGTGAGACGCGGATGCGGCGGCCGTTGACAAACGACCCCTCGCCGCGCGCCGCCCACCACCGCCGGTGCAGGGCCGGCGCCGACACCACCCCGACCTCGACCCGGCCGTCGCGCTCGAGGGCGATGAGGGTCGCCCAGACCGGGAGGCCGCGCAGGTAGTTCTTGGTGCCGTCGATCGGGTCCAGGATCCAGCGGGCGCTCCCGGGCTGGTCGGCGCCGTACTCCTCGCCGATCACGCTGTGCCCGGGCCGCTCCTCGCTGATCCGCTTGCGCAGGGCCTGCTCCACCGCCCGGTCGGCCTCGGTCACCGGAGAGAGGTCGGGCTTGGTCTCGACGAGCAGGTCGTCGGCCTGGAAGCGCTCACGGGTGATGGTGTCGGCGAGGTCGGCCAACTCGAGGCCGAAGGCGAGGTCAGGATGCATGCCGGCAGCGTACAGGGGCGGGCCTGTGGATGCGTCTCGGCGCCGGTCCGAGGAGCATGCTAGCCTCGAACACGAGTTCGATAGCAAGGAGGAGGACATGGCGGATCAGCAGGACCTTCGCGGTTCCAACCTCGAGAAGGACCCCGCCGACTGGAAGACGGGCGACGAGCCGATGACCGGCGCCCAGGCGTCCTACCTGAGGACGCTCTCCGACCAGGCAAGTGAGCCCTTCGACGAGGAGCTGACCAAGGCCGAGGCGTCCCGGCGCATCGACGAGCTCCAGGCACGCACCGGCCGCGGCCAGTCCTGATCAGACGGCGGCCTGGTAGGAAAGCTGGTCGGCGGCAGGCGGCAGCGGCGGCGTCCCGCGGCGCCCCAGGCGGCACCGAGCGGCCCCGAGCGGCACCAGTGAGCGTCGGGCGGCGTCGGGCGGCGTCAGGCGGCGGCCAGCAGGACGACGCCGGTGAGGGCGAGGACGACGCCGACGTTCTGGCCTCCGGACAGTCGTTCGCGCAGTAGCCAGCGGGCCAGGACGACGGTGGCGACCGGGTACAGCGACCCGAGCACCCCGACGACGGCCAGGTTGCCGGTGGTCGCGGCATAGGCGAACAGCAGATTGGCCCCGGTGTCGCCGATGCCGACCAGCGCCACCGCCCCGAGCCGGCGGCCCGGCCAGCGCAAGGCCGACCGCCGGCTCACGAGCGCGATCATTGACAGGATCGCCAGCGAGCTCATCCTCGCCCCGGCGATCACCCAAAGCGGCGAACCATGGGATCCGGCGGTTCCGGCAGCGGCAGCAGCGACGGCTCCGGTCGTGGCGGCTGTTCCGGCGGTGCTGGCTGCCCCGGCGTCGACGAACACATAGAACAGCCCGAATCCCAGCGCCGACCCGAGTGCCATGGCCACGACCCGCCGGCCGCCCCTCGCCGGGCTCGCCTGGTCCCCCTCGACGGCGGGGGGCGCGAAGCGCGCCGGGGTGTGGGGGCGGGAGACGAGGATGACGCCGGCGATGGTGGCGAGGACGCCGAGGGCGGCGAGGATTCCGGGTTGGTTGCCGGTGAGGAGCGCGGCGGCGACGGGAACGATGGCGCCGCAGGCGGAGATGGGGGCGACCATGGACATGGTTCCCTCGGCCAGGCTGCGGTAGAAGAGGACCAGGGCGCAGCCGCTGCCGACGCCGGCGGCGAGACCCCAGGCGATCCCGGTGGCGGCGGGGCGGACACCCTCGATCGCGAGGGCGATGGCGAGGGCGAGCGCGCCGGCCAGCTGGCTCCAGAAGGCGACGGTGAGCGCCGGGAGGCGGCGGGACTGGATGCCGCCGAAGAAGTCGGCCGCTCCCCAGCACAAGCCCGAGCTCAGGCCGAGCGGGACCCCGGCGTTCAAGGGTGCACGAAGGTCGCCGCCCTAACCCTTGTTCGAGTGGTGGCCAGACCAGCGGAGAAGGTGCGTGAGGCTCGGGCGGGAGGAGTGCCGGAGGCCGGGACGAGTGTCGGCGGCGAACAGGAGGGCGGCCAGGTCGAGGACGAGCAGGCTGAGGACGAGCCAGATCAGTTCCATGGTCGCTCCCGGTCTTGTCGGGCTGTACGAGCGACGTACCATTACAGTGAACCTTTGGTACGATCCATTGTACTACACTATACTGAACCTGTCGATCTAATTTATTGATACGGATGGGTGGAGCGGACAGTGCCTGAACCGGACGACGTCAACGCCGCTCTGGGTCGCAACGTGCGGGGGCATCGCACGAGGATGGCCTGGACCCTGGAGGACCTGGCGGCCAGGGCGGGTGTCAGCAAGGGGATGCTGCTGCAGGTTGAGCAGGCTCGGACGAACCCGAGCGTGGCCACGATCTGCCGGCTGGCGACCGCGCTCGGGGTCTCCATCGCCAGTCTGGTCGAGGCGCCGGAGGTGCCGGGCGCCCGGGTGGTGCGGGCCGAGGAGGGGGTCACGCTCTGGACCGGGGGCCACGCGGGCAGTGCGGCCCGGCTGATGGTCGGGTCGGGGACCTCGCAGCAGGTCGAGCTGTGGGACGTCCGGATGGTGGCCGGGGACGGGTACAGCTCGGAGGGGCATCCGACGGGGACCCGCGAGCTACTGCTGGTGATCGAGGGCGAGCTCTCCCTTGAGCTGGACGGCACTCCCCACCTGGTCGGCGCCGGCGACGCGATCGCCTTCGTGGCCGACCGCCCGCACGCCTACCGGAACCACGGCACCTCGCCCCTGCGGTACTCGCTCAGCGTCATCCACCACGACCAGCCCGTCCGGCCGGTCCCAACGCCGCCGACCTAGCGCCTCGAGCGTCGAAGCCGGCCGGGCTCAGAAGGCGTCGTTGACGCTGTCCCGGGACTGCTTGCGCTCGAGCTCCTCCAGGGCGTCCTCGCCGGCGTCGTCGCCGAGGCGGCGCGTCTCCTCTTCGAGGCGCTCGTCGCCGGTGTCGCGACCCGCGGCCTGGTTGTCGAATCCGGAACCGGCATCGGTGCTCATGGGGTCACCTCCCGACGCCTACCCTGCCCGGTGGCACGGCGCGCAGACGGCCTCCTCCGGACTGGGCGGCGCCATAGTGGTCGAGGGCCTGGGTGGCCGTCTCGACCAGGATGCGGACGCCGACGGCGATCGCCCGCTCGTCCACGTCGAAGGAGGCGGCGTGGATGTCGAGGTCGGTGCCGGGGATGCGGACGCCGAGGCGGGCCATGGAGCCGGGGATCTCCTCCAGGTACCAGGAGAAGTCCTCCCCGCCCATGCTCTGGGGGGCGTTCAGGACGGCCTCGTCGCCGATGGCGCCGCGGGCGGCGGTGGCGAGGACGGCGGTTGCCTCCTCGTCGTTGACGACCGGGGGCGCCCCCCGCTGGTAGTCGAGGCGGTAGGTGACCTGGGGGTAGGGGCCGACGGTGGACTCCAGGATCCGCTCGACCAGCTTCTGGGCCTCGCCCCAGACGGCCCGGTCCAGCACTCGCAGGGTGCCCCTGGCCACGGCGGCGGTCGGGATGGCGTTGTGCACCGTCCCGGCCTCGATCGACCCGAAGGTGATGTTGAGGGCGGCCCTGGTGTCGACCAGGCGCGACAGGGCCGCCGGCAGGTCGGTGACCACCCGGCCGATCACGTACACCAGGTCGGCGGTCAGGTGCGGGCGGGCGGTGTGCCCGCCGGGCCCGGACAGGTGGACCTCGACCAGATCGGAGGCGGCGGTGATGGCCCCGACCCGGACCCCGAGGCGGCCCACCTCCAGCTTGGGGTCGCAGTGGAGGGCGTAGATGACGCTGACCCCTTCCAGCACCCGGTCGCCGATGACGTCGATCGAGCCGCCGGGCAGGCACTCCTCGGCCGGCTGGAACACGAGCCGGACCCGGCCGGGGAGCTGGTCGGCGTGCTGGGCCAGGGCCAGGCCGGCGCCGAGCAGGATGGTGGTGTGCACGTCGTGGCCGCAGGCGTGGCAGACCCCGGGGACGGTCGAGCGGTAGGGCACGTCCTTCTCGTCATGCAGGGGCAGCGCGTCCAGGTCGGCCCGGAGGGCCACCGTCGGCCCGTCGCCGTGGCCGATGTCGCAGATCAGCCCGGTGCCCATCGACAGCAGACGGGGCCGGAGGCCGACGGCCTCCAGCCGGCGGGCGACCAGGGCGGTGGTCTGCCGTTCGGCCTTCCCGAGCTCGGGGTGGGCGTGGAGGTGCCGCCGGAGGTGGATCAGCTCGGGGTTGTGGGTGGCCAGGAACGCTGAGAGATCGAGAGTCACGGTATGGCTGGCTTTGGTGTGGGCGTCAGGCGATCGGTGCGGAGCTCCTCGACCAGGCTGTCAACTACGTCGGTCATGGCGCCCCCCGCGGCAATAACCTCACGCTGTCGGATGTAGCTCGGACCACGCTCCATGATGGCGAGCGCGTTGCGCAGCTCGTCGCTGCAGCCAAGCCGGCGGGCGACCGGCGCCAGCTCGTCGACGAGCTCCTCGATTGCCTCCCGGACCGGCTGGAGCCGGCCCTGGTCGTCGAGGATGATCTCGGCGTCGAGCCCGTACCGGGCGGCCCGCCACTTGTTCTCGCGGATGATCCAGCTCCTCGGGACCGGCAGCGTGTAGCCCCGGTCCATCAAGGTGTTCAGCCGGTCGACCAGGCATTGGCTGATGGCCGCCACGGTCGCGACCTCCCCCATCGTCGGCAGGCCGTCGCAGATGCGCAGCTCGACGGTGCCGAAGCCGGGGTGGGGCCGGATGTCCCACCACACCTCGCGGATCGTGTGGATCGTCCTGGCCGAGATCAAGGTGTCCATGAACTGCTCGAACTGGTCCCAGCCGGAGAGCTGGTAGGGCACGCCGGCGGTCGGCAGGCCCTCGAACACCTTGCTGCGGCAGGAGGCCAGCCCGGTGTCGGTCCCCTTCCAGAAGGGGCTCGAGGCCGAGAGGGCCAGGAAGTGCGGGATGTACATGGTGAGGGCGTTGACGATTGCCACCGCCTTCTCGGGCGAGCGCACGCCGACGTGCACGTGGATGCCGAAGATCTGGAGCCGGCGGGCCATCCACTGCATGTCCTCGATCAGCTGGGCGTAGCGCGGGCTCGGGCTGATCTCCTGCTTGGCCCAGTCCGAGAACGGGTGGGTGCCCGAGCACATCAGCCCCATGCCCCGCTCGTCCATGAAGGGGGACAGCTCGCCGAGGGTGCCCTCCAGGTCCTGGCGGGCCTCGTCCACGGTCGTGCAGACCCCGGTGATGATCTCGATGGTCGACTCGAGCAGCTCGTGCTTGGCCTTGGGGTGCTCCGCGTTGGGGTGGTCGCGGCCGAGCAGGGGCAGGATCTCCGACGCCCCGCTGCGAAGCTCGCGGGTCTCCAGGTCGACGATCTCGAGCTCGACCTCCACACCGAGGCTGGACCGTTCCGAAGATCTGAAATCGATCTGCACGGAGACTTCCCCTTGTCTGCTGCCGTTGTCGGGATGATACCGGCCCAGATTGCCCATGGGGAAAAGCAAGCCGGTCGAAACCGCTTGTCGGAGCGGGTTTCCCACATTTGTCCGTGACCTGGACGGCATTGTCCGCACCGGCTACGCGTAATACTGTAATGAGAATGCAGCAGGAGAAGGTCGTGCGTGAGGTGACCGCCTGGCTGGAGCGGCGGCTGCCCGACGGCTGGTTCGCCGGTCCACCGGAGGTGGCCGCCGACGGCGAGGAGATCCTCGTTATCGGTTCGTTGGCCGACGGCGGCGACGACCCGCTGCTGGCGGCGCGGCGGTTCCGCGAGGAGACCCGCGAGCCACGGGTGCTGCTGGCCGCCGAGCTCGAGCGCCGCTACCGGCGCAAGGTGTCCTGGGGGGTCGACTGCGGCGGCGAGCGCCTGCTGTTCACCACCCTGAGCGTGCCCGTGATGACCCGCCTGCGGCTCCCCGAGCGGCGGGTGCTCGACACCCTGATCGACGCCGGGGTGGCCCGCAGCCGCAGCGACGCCCTGGCCTGGTGCGTGCGCCTGGTCGGGACGCACGAGGCCGACTGGATCAGCGAGCTGCGCGCCGCACTTGTCGCCGTCAAGCGGGTCCGGGCCGAGGGCCCCAGCCCGTGACCGTCAGCGGGCCGCGCTGCGGCGCTCCAGCCAGGTGAGCAGGGTCCGGACGGCGGCCCCGGTGGAGCCCTTGCTGAGGTAGCCGTCGTCGGACTCGGCCCGGGCAGGGCCGGCGATGTCGAGGTGGACCCAGGGGCGGTCGTCGACGAACTCCTGGAGGAACAGCCCGGCGAACAGGGCGCCGCCGTAGCGGTCGCCGACGTTCTTGAGGTCGGCCAGGTCGCTCTCGATGTCCTTGCGGTACTCGGGGGGCAGCGGCAGGCGCCAGGTCGGCTCGCCGGCCTCGGCGGCCGCCTCCAGCAGCTCGGCGGCCAGGGCCTCGTCGTTGGCCATGAGGCCGGTGTAGCGGTTGCCGAGGGCGACCACGCAGGCACCGGTCAGGGTGGCCACGTCGATGATCGCGTCCGGCTTGGCGGCGGCCCCGAGGGCGAGGGCGTCGGCCATGACCAGGCGGCCCTCGGCGTCGGTGTTCAGGACCTCCACGGTCTTGCCGTTCTTCATCGTCAGCACGTCGCCGGGGCGGGTCGCCCGCCCCGAGGGCATGTTCTCGGCCGAGGCCAGGTAGCCGGTGACGGCCACCGTGACGTCCAGGTCGGCCAGGACGCTCATGGCGGCCAGGACCGCCGCCGCCCCCGACATGTCGGTCTTCATGGTCTTCATCGAGTCGGGCGGCTTGAGCGACAGGCCGCCCGAGTCGAAGGTGATGCCCTTGCCGACCAGGACCACCTCGCCCGAGGCGCCCTTGGGGGCGTAGCGCAGCTCGATCAGGCGCGGCGGGTGCTCGGCCCCCTGGCCGACCCCGACGATGCCGCCGAAGCCCTCGGCGGCCAGCGCCTTCTCGTCCTTGACCTTCACGGTCACGCCCTTGCCGGCCAGCAGCTTGCGGGCGGCGGTGGCCAGGTCGGCCGGGTGCAGGGCGTTGGCCGGCTCGTTGGACAGGTCGCGGGCCAGGTTGGTGGCCGCGGCCCTGACCTGCCCGGCGGCCAGGGCACCGGCCAGCCCGCGGGTCCCGGACGCCCCCGGGTACAGCACGAGGGAGGTGAGCTCGGCCGGCGGCCCGGACTCGTTGCCCTTCGCCTGCCTGGCCCGCTTGTACTTGTCGAACCGGTAGGCGGCCAGCAGCGCCCCCTCGGTCACCGCCTGCACCGCGGCCGCCGGATCGGCGGGCAGGGCCTGGGGCAGGGTGGTGACCGCCTTGCGGGCACCGCGGCCCTGGCGCACGACCGCGGCCGCGGCCCGGCGGAGCACCTCGGCGTCGACCTTGGCCCGCTCCCCCACCCCGACCAGCACCAGCACGGTGGCCGGGAGCCGGCCCAGGGTCGGGATGGCGGCGGCCTCGCCGGCCTTGCCGGTGAAGCCGCGGGCCTCCAGCAGCGGCGCCATCGGCACCCCGAGGGCGGCCACCGCCTCCTCGGCCCCTGGGCCCAGCTCCGCCCCGGCGAACACCGGCACGGCGAGCAGGTCTGCCTTGGCGGTGACCGCGTCGGCCTTGGCGAGCGTGACCTTCATGGAGCGTTGAACCTCCGT
>Ga0307296_10001223_pt1 | contig 12843 bp, 14 predicted proteins | sample ER_DNA_153_FD_194467 | JGI IMG/M metagenome (GOLD analysis project Ga0307296, IMG submission 194467) | Bulk soil microbial communities from the East River watershed near Crested Butte, Colorado, United States - ER_DNA_153 | ecosystem: Environmental > Terrestrial > Soil > Floodplain | place... | reverse complement strand
GGCCGGACGCTCGTCCTGCACGGCGCCGAGCACCGTGCGATCACGGCCGCGGAGGAGCGGCGGCTCGTGCCCACCTGGAACGCCGAGGCGAAGCCCTCGCGCTTCGCGCCCCGCTGCGGGACGAACTTCGCAGCGCTCGTCGTGCCCGTCTCGCTTGCCTTCGACCGCCTCTGGCCGCTGCCGGCTGCCCTCTACACACCGTTTGCCGTCACGCTGCTCTCGCTGGCGCTGACGATGGAGCTCTGGCAGATCGTCCAGACCTCCCGTTCCCGGCTCGCACGGGCCTTCATCCTGCCCGGGCTCGCGCTGCAGCGGCTCACCACGCGTGAGCCCTCCGACGAAGAGACGCGCCTCGCGCTGACCGCCGTTGCAGCAGTTCTGCGCCGCGAACTTGTCTGAGGCATAAAGGGTTTTCCCCTTTCCCGCCGATAGGGGAAGGGACGATGCCGCCCGTCTACCGCGGAACCTTCGGCAAGCCGCAGGCCGAGCGCCTTCTCTGGCGCGCGGGGTTCGGCCCACGCCCCGGCGAGGCCGAGCGGCTGGCGAGGCTCGGGCTCGACGGCGCAGTGCGCTCCCTCACGCGCCCGGGCCGCGAGCGGCTGAAGGGCCCCCGTCCCCACGACGACCGCGGCCACGCGCTCGCGCCGCTGGACAAGTGGGGCCACGACCAGCTCTGGTGGCTCGACCGGATGGTGCGCACGACGCGCCCGCTGCACGAGCGCATGACGCTCGTCTGGCACGACTGGTTCGCGACCTCACGCGACGGCGTCGGGCCCGCGCGGCTGATGCTGAACCAGAACCGCCTCTTCCGCCGCCAGGGCCTCGGCTCGTTCCACACGCTGCTGAAGAACGTGACGCGCGACCCGGCGATGCTGCTCTGGCTCTCGGGCGTCGACAACGAGAAGGGCTCGCCGAACGAGAACTACGCGCGCGAGCTGATGGAGCTCTTCACGCTCGGCGCCAACCGTGGCGCGTACACCGAGCGCGACGTGCGAGAGCAGGCCCGAGCACTCACCGGCTGGCGCTACTCCTGGAACGACGACCTCGGCCCGGTCCGGTTCCGCTACGACAAGCGCCGCCACGACACCGGCATGAAGCGCGTCTTCGGCCACCGCGGGCGCTTCGACTGGGAGGATTCGGTCCGCCTCTGCGTCCATCACCGGCTGCACCCGTCGTTCTTCGTCGGAAAGCTCTGGAGCTACTTCATCCCGGTCGCGCCGAAGCCGGCGACGAAGCGGGCGCTGCAGCAGCTCTACGTGCGCAGCGGCTACCAGATCCGTCCCGTCGTCGAGGCGATCCTGCGCCACCCGACGCTCTACAACGGGCCGAGGATGGTCAAGTCGCCGGTGCTCTACACCGCCGGCCTGCTGCGCGGGCTCGGCCGCGGGATCGACACGGACGCCTGGACGTGGCTCGGCAGCCTGGCCGGCCAGCAGCTCTTCTACCCGCCGAACGTCGCCGGCTGGGACGACTCGCGCTGGCTCGACACCGCCACCTTCCGCGCTCGCTGGGAGATCGCCGGCTACGCGATCCGGCCGCGCGTGCTGAAGGACGACGCGAAGCACGTGCCCGCCCACGCCGACAAGCTCGTCGCCCGCGCGCTGGCGCTGCTGGGCGATCCCACGCTGACCGCGCAGACCGAGAAGGCGCTGATGCGCTTCGCCAAGCGCTCGCTCGCCGACGCCGACGCCGGCTGGAAGAAGCGCCAGTACCCGCCGCTGATCGAGAACGCCCTGCGCCAGCTGCTCGCCTCCGCCCCCGACCTCCAGACCTGCTGATGGCCTCCTGCCACCACTGCGACGAGTTCTCCCGCATCTCGTTCCTACGCCGCGGCGCAGCCGAGGCCGGTCGCGGACTGCCCGCGATCGAGCCTGGGATGCCGCAGCCGGCCGGAACAGGGCTCGACCGGCGCAGCTTCGTCGCGGGCGCCTTCGGCCTCGCCCTCTCGGTGTACGGCCTCGGCAAGCTCGGCCTCTTCGAGGAGGGGATCGCGCAGGCCGCCTCCGGCCCGGCGCAGCCCGTGCTCGTCTCGGTCTTCCTGCCGGGCGGCGCCGACTCGCTCTCGATGCTCTACCCCGCGCTCGACCCGACCTACCACAAGCTGCGCCCGACGCTCGCGCTGCCCGAGTCGGCGGGGCCTGCCTTCTCGGAGGACTCCCGCCTGCACTGGCACCCCTCGCTGCAGCCGCTCGCGACCCTGCACGCCGAGGGCAAGGTCTCGGTCCTGCCCGCGGTCGGCTACACGCATCCGGACCAGTCGCACTTCACCTCGCGCCACTTCTGGGAGGTCGGCGCCACGAACGCGCGCCTCGCGAGCGGCTGGATGGGGCGCTACCTGGACCATCACGGCGTGAAGGACAACCCGCTGCAGGGCCTCTCGCTCGACTACCAGCTCCAGCCCTCGCTGGCCTCGCTGAAGGTGCCGGTCGCGTCGCTCGCCGCACCCGACGAGTACACGTTCGGAGCCCCGGGCGTCTGGGGCGAGGTCGAGCATCGGATGCTGCAGACGCTTGCCCCGCTCGGCGCCCACCGGCCGGACCCGTTCCTGAACCAGGCGGCCAAGACAACGGCACAGTCCGACCGCCTGCGCAGGCAGCTCGCGCCCTTCGCCGCGGACAGCGACCACGGCTACGGCAGCCCGGTGGCCTATCCGGAGGTCAACGACTCCTTCCCGCGGCAGCTCTCCGGCCTCGCCGCAATGCTGGCGGCGAAGCTGCCGCTGCGCTGCGTCGCGATCACGGCCCCGGGCGAGTACGACACGCATTCCGACCAGCCACAGGCGCTCGCCGACGGCCTCGACGTGACCGCCCGCAGCCTGCTCGCCTTCCAGCGCGACCTCGAGGCCCGCGGCCTCGCCGACCGCGTGCTGACGCTCGTCTGGTCGGAGTTCGGCCGCCGCGGCGAGGAAAACGGCAGCGGCACCGACCACGGCGCCGCCGGGACAGCCTTCCTGATCGGCAAGCGCGCCCGCGGCAAGATGGTCGGGGAGTTCCCCGGGCTGACGAGCGGCCTCGACAACGACGGCAACCTCCGTCCCACCTCCGACTTCCGCGGCGTCTACTGCTCGCTGCTGGAGCAGTGGCTCGGCGCCGACGCGTCGGCGGTGATCCCGGGCGCGCGCTCGTTCAGCCGCCCGAAGCTAGTCTCGTGAAGACGCTCGGGATCGTCGTCCTCGCGACGGTGCTGGGCTACCACCCATCCCCCGCGCGCCTGGGCGTGAGCACGACCGAGTTCCACCTCACGCTCTCCCGTTCGTCGGTCAAGGCCGGCGTGGTCGAGATCGAGCTCCAGAACACGGGCCAGGATCCGCACGACCTGCGCGTCCGCAAGGTGGGCGGCCACCACACCTTCTCGATCCCCGTGACACGGCCGGGTGCGCGGCGCTCGGTCGCGCTCAACCTCAAGCCCGGCCGGTATCGCCTCTGGTGCTCGCTGGCCGGCCACCGCACGCTCGGCATGCAGGCCCTCTTGCGCGTCCGTCGCTGAGACCGCGACACTAGGCGCATGCGCGAGCGCCTGACCGCGGCCTGCGCCCAGGTCGAGCCGGTGATCTTCGACCGGGACGCGACGATCGAGAAGCTCGCCGCCACGGCTGCCGAGGCAGCCGGCAAGGGCGCGCGCCTGGTCGTCTTTCCAGAGGCAGTCGTACCGGCGTACCCCTCCTCGATCTGGGCCAAGGCGCTGGCCGGCTGGGAGGAGGACGGCGCGAAAGAGGCGTTTGCGCTGCTGGCACGGGAGGCGGTCGAGATCCCCGGCCCCGCCGAGCGGCGCCTCGGCGAGATCGCGCGCGAGCACGAGCTCTGGCTCGTGACCGGGGTGACCGAGCGCGACCCCGCCCACCCGGGCACGCTCTACAACACGCTGCTCTTCCACGGCCCCGACGGCGAGCTCGCGCTCAAGCACCGGAAGCTCGTGCCTACGAACCACGAGCGCCTCGTCTGGGGCCCAGGTGACGGCGGCGGGCTCGAGGCGGTCGAGACGCCGTACGGCCGGCTCGGCGGCTTGATCTGCTGGGAGAACTACATGCCGCTCGCCCGCTTCGCGCTCTACGAGTCGGGGGTCGAGCTCTACGTCGCCTCCACCGCCGACGACTCCGAGGCCTGGCAGGCAACGCTCGTGCACATCGCCCGCGAGGCGCGCGCGTTCGTGATCTCGCCCTCCCACTTCCAGCGGGCCGCGAGCTACCCGGACGACTTTCCGCTCAGCCGGCTGCTCGAAGGCGTGGACGTGATCGGGCGCGGCGGCTCGGCCATCCTCGGCCCCGACGGCTCGTACCTCGCGGGCCCGCTCCTGGACGAAGAGGGCGTGCTCTACGCCGAGCTCGACCCCGCGCGCCTGGACGAGGAACGTCAGCGCTTCGATCCGGTCGGGCATTACCACCGCCCCGACGTGCTCCACCTCGACGTCAGAAAGCCAACCGTGAGGGAGGGATAGAACCCGATGGCGAACATCCTCTGCGTGCTTTACGACGATCCGGTGAGCGGGTATCCGCCGGAGTACGCGCGGGACGGAATCCCGAAGATCGAGGGCTACTACGACGGCCAGACCAGTCCGACCCCCGAAGAGATCGACTTCACCCCGGGCGAGCTGCTCGGGAGTGTGTCGGGCGAGCTGGGGCTACGGAGCTTCCTCGAGAGCCGCGGACACGAACTGATCGTCACCGCCGACAAGGACGGGCCCGACTCGGTCTTCGAACGCGAGCTCCCCGGCGCGGAGATCGTGATCTCTCAGCCGTTCTGGCCCGCGTACCTGACCGCTGAGCGGATCGCCAACGCACCCGGCCTCAAACTGGCCGTCACCGCCGGGATCGGCTCGGACCACGTCGATCTCCAGGCCGCGATTGACGGCGGCATCACCGTCGCCGAGGTGACCTATTGCAACAGCATCAGCGTCTCCGAGCACGTGGTGATGGCGATCCTGGCCCTCGTGCGCAACTACATCCCGTCCTACCAGTGGGTCGTGGACGGAGGCTGGAACATCGCCGATTGCGTCTCGCGCTCGTACGACCTCGAGGGCATGCAGGTGGGAACCGTCGGAGCCGGCCGGATCGGCTCGGCGGTGATGCGCCGGCTGAAGCCGTTCGAGGTTGGGCTGCACTACACCGACCGGCACCGCCTGCCGGCCGCGGCCGAGGCCGAGCTGGGCGTCACCTACCACCCGACTGTCGAGTCGCTCGTGGAAGTGTGCGACGTGGTCGCGATCAACGCGCCGCTCCACCCGGAGACCGAGCATCTGTTCGATGCCGAACTGATCGGCCGGATGAAGCGCGGCGCCTATCTCGTCAACACGGCTCGCGGCAAGATCTGCGATCGCGACGCGGTTGCCGCCGCCTGCGAGTCCGGGCACCTCGCCGCGTACGCCGGTGACGTGTGGTTCCCCCAGCCGGCGCCCGCCGATCACCCGTGGCGAACGATGCCCCACCACGGGATGACGCCTCACATCTCCGGCTCGAGCCTGTCTGCCCAGGCCCGCTACGCGGCCGGGGTCCGCGAGATTCTCGAGTGCTGGTTCGACGGGCGCCCGATCCGGGAGGAGTACCTGATCGTCGACGCCGGCCGGCTCGCCGGCGCCGGCGCGCACTCCTACAGCGCCGGGGATGCGACGGGCGGCTCCGAGGAGGCGGCGCGGTTCAAGGCCCGCTGAACAGCGGACGCGCCTCGATCGGCTCTTCTCCTTGGGGCGAGACGCGGTAGGCCCCGGCGCCCTCACGGGCGCTGACGACCTCTGCCAGCTCGGTGCCGTCGAAGCGCAGCGCGACGCAGTCGTCGGCCGCGAGGCCCGGGGGGAAGCCCTCGCGCACGAGCCTCGTGTACACCGGCCGCCGCTCGGCCTCGCCGTCGTAGTGCGGGCACGCGCTCCCCGGCAGGAAGCCGAGCCCGTCCCGCATCCCCTCCAGCTGCGGCCCGAACGAGTCGGTGACACCAGCGTCGAACCAGCAGATCATCCCTGCGCTCCAGCCCGTCAGCACGACGCCGGCTTCCCAGGCCTCGCGCAGGATCTCGTCGAAGCCGTGCACCCGCCAGATCGCGAGGGCGTTCGCGGTGTTCCCACCGGAGACGAAGATCACGTCATGGTCGAGCACGAGCTCGCGCACGTCCGGCGGCGGCCACGGGAAGAACGGCAGATGCGAGACCTGGGCGCGGTCGCCGAGCTGCGAGACGATGTTCAACGTCGGCTCGGCGGCGTCGGCGGCAGCGGTGGGCACGAACAGCACGCGGGGCCGTTCACGCTGCGCGAAGCCGAGGAAGTAGTCCTCGAGCCGGCGGCGCTCGGCGTCGTCCCACGAGAGCCCGCCCATCGCCACGATCGTCCCGGCCATGGCCGAACGGTATCGTCGCGAGCGTGCTCGACCCGTCCCGCTTGGCGCTGTTCGTGGGCGCGGCGCTGCTGCTGCTCGTCGTGCCCGGGCCTTCGGTGCTCTACATCGTCACGCAGAGCGTCTCGCACGGCCGCCGCGCAGGGATCGCGTCGGTCGCCGGGATCACGACCGGCACGCTCGTCCACATCGCCGCTGCCACGGTCGGCCTCTCCGCGCTGCTCGCCTCCTCCGCGCTCGCCTTCGACGTGGTCAAGTACCTCGGAGCCGCGTACCTGATCGTGGTCGGGATCCGCCGCCTCGCGGGCCTCGACCCCGGGGAGAAGCCGAAGCTCGGCCGGACGCGCGATCTCGGGCGCCTCTACCGCCAGGGCATCGTCGTGAACGTGCTCAACCCGAAGACCGCGCTCTTCTTCCTGGCCTTCCTGCCGCAGTTCGTCGAGCCCCGCCACGGCGCGGCCTGGGTGCAGATCCTCGCGCTCGGCCTGCTCTTCGCGGCGCTCGGCTTCTTCAGCGACGGCGTCTGGGCGCTCGTCGCGGGCACCCTCGGAGACCGCCTGCGCCGAAGCCGCCGCTTCCCGGCCGTGCAGCGCTACGTCTCCGGCTCGGTCTTCGTCGGCCTCGGAGCCGTCGCCGCGTTGACCGCGCCAGTGAAGCAGAGCTAGCTACGGCAGGTAGTCGAGCGCCAGCCCGAGGCCGAACAGGAACGCAGCGAGCAGGCCGAAGAAGAACGAGGTGTTAACCGCGGTCTGGCGCGGCACGCCCGGGTGCGGCCCATACCCGGCGGTGTAGCGGTAGGAGCGGCCGACGCCCGTCCCGCCCAGTACGGCGAGCGCGCCGACAGCGGCACCGGCGAAGTAGAAGGCCGTCGGCAGCACATCACCGAAGGACCGGCCTGAATGGCTCGCCACCAGCCAGGCAATCAGCACGACCGTGCCGGCAGTGCCCGCGAGCAGCAGCGCCAGCCGCGCGAGCCCGCGGAGGATCACGGCGCGGCGCGTGGTGGGCGCGCGCCGCTCACGACGGGGGCGCCTCGGCTTCTCCTGCTTGGTCGGATCGGGCGGCTGCCACTCCACCATCGCCTTCAACTCGCCGCTCAAAGGCGTCAATCGACCCCGTCTGCGGCGTTCTTCCATCGCCGGATACAGTGCCTGTCCCGGGGTGCCGCCTGCAACGCGGCTGAGATCAGACCCGTCGAACCTGATCTGGCTAGGACCAGCGAAGGGAGCGAATGGACGAGCAGACGCCGAGCTGGGGGATCGAGCCGGTCCCGGAGCGCCTGCGGGTGCTCGGCCTGTTCGACCTGACGCTGCTCTGGGGGAACCTCTCGGTCAGCCTGCTGGTGATCGTCGCGGCCGCAGGCCTCGTGCCCATGCTCTCGTTCAAGCAGGCCCTGCTGGCGATCTTCGTCGGCGCCCTTGCGGGGAACGTGCTCCTCGGCCTCGCCGCCGCGATCGGGGCCGACGCGCGCGTGCCGGGGATGGTGGTGCTGCGCGCGCCGCTCGGGCAACGCGGCTCCTACGCGCCGACCGTGCTGAACGTCGCCCAGAACCTCGGCTGGTCGACCTTCGAGCTGATCATCATCTCGACCGCTGCCGCCGCGCTCTCGGAGCGGGTGTTCGGCTTCCGCGAGCGCTGGCTCTGGGCGCTCGTCTTCGGTGCGATCTCGCTGGCGCTCGGCCTGCTCGGCCCGATCGGGTTCGTGCGGCGCTACGTCCGCAAGTTCGCGATCTGGGCGGTCGCGGCCTCGATCGTCTACCTGACCTGGTGGGCGCTCGACAAGGCGAATCTGCACACGCTCTGGGACACCGGCGGGACAGGCGGGCTCACCCTCGGCCAGGGGATCGACCTCGTCGTCGCGAGCATCATCTCGTGGACCCCGCTCGCGGCCGACTACACACGCTTCGCGCGCAACCGGCGCGGCGCCTTCCTCGGCGCCGGTGTCGGCTACTTCGTGCCGACACTGTGGTGCTTCGCGCTCGGGTCGGTGCTCGTCCTGGCGCGCGACCTGAGCGACCCCGCGCAGATCCCTAGCGCCGTCGCGAGCGGGAGCGCCCTCGCAGTGGTGGCTCTCCTGATGCTGACCGTCGACGAGAGCGACGAGGCCTTCGCCGACATCTACTCGACCGCGGTCTCGCTGCAGAACCTGCTTCCCCGCGCCTCGCAGCGCATGCTGATCGCAATCGTCGCGGCGACGGCGACCGCGGGCGCGATCGCGATCGACCTCGGCAACTACCTGACCTTCCTGTTCCTGCTCGGCTCGGTCTTCGTGCCCCTCTTCGGCGTGCTGCTCGCGGACTGGCTCGTCCGCGGCGCCCACTACTCGCGGGCCGACATCTTCGAGGGGCCGGCGGTGCGCTGGGAGCGCCTCGCGGCCTGGGTGATCGGCTTCGCGCTCTACCAGTGGCTCTCCCCCGTAGGCCCGAGCTGGTGGACGGGGATCGTCGAGCACCTCGGGCCGGGACACCCCCGGCTGACGGCCTCGCTGCCGAGCTTCGCCGTCGCCTTCGGGCTGACCCTGCTCGCAGCCTGGATAGATTCGCTCCGTGCGGCCGCTCGCAGTCGTCGGGAACCTCTCGCGCGACCTCGTTGACGGCGGTTCGCCGCGAGTCGGCGGCGCCCCCTTCCACGCGGCCCGCGCTCTGCGCGTGCTCGGACGGCCCGCGCTGATCGCGGCCAAGTGCGCTGAGGAGGACAGGCGCCTGCTCGTGCCGCCGCTCGTGGCGCTCGGCGTACCGGTGCTGTGGCGCGCGGGCGAGACCACGGCCGCGTTCTCGTTCCGTTACGAGGGCGACCGGCGCGAGATGACGGTCGACGCGGTCGGGTCGCCGTGGACCGTCGCCGACCTCCACGGGCTCGAGCGGGCGGAGTGGGTGCACGTCGGCTCGCTCGCGCGCTCCGACTTCCCGGCCGAGACGCTGGCCGCGCTCGCCCGCGACCGGCGCGTGTCCTTCGACGGCCAGGGCCTGGTGCGTCCGGAGCGAACGGGCCCGCTGCTGCTCGAGGGCGAGCCTGACCCCGCCGTGCTGAGGCACGTCTCGGTGCTCAAGCTCGCGGAGGAGGAAGCGCAGGTGCTCGTCGGCGAGCCGGATGAGAACGCGCTGCGCTCGCTGGGCGTCCCGGAGGTGGTGGTCACGCTCGGCTCGCATGGGTCGCTCGTGCTCGCGGACGGCAAGCTCGAGCGGATCGCCGTCCGGCCCGTGGGCGGCGAGCTCGACCCCACGGGCGCCGGCGACGCCTTCATGGCCGCGTACCTCGTCTCCCGCTCGAGCGGGCACGCCCCGGTCGCTTCGGCGCGACGGGCAGGCGCGCTGGTGGCGGGCCTGCTGGGCAGGCGGTTGCGCTGACGGCCTATGTGCGAACCGTGGACGGCGTGGTCGCAGTCGACCTCGACACGGACGAGGTGCTCGGGCTCGTCGACGTGGAGGTCGAGCCGGACACGGTGTCGGTCTCGCTGCCGCGCGTGCTCGCCGCCGCGGCGTCGGGCTCGACGGTGATGGCGGTCGTCGACCGCCGCCCGCCGCTCGTGGTCTCGAACGACGCGGGCTTGACCTGGAGAGAGACCGGCGGCGGCCTCCCGCCGGGCAAGGCGGTGGCGATCGCGGACGACAACCCCGACGTCGTCGTCTACGCGGCCCGCAACCGCCTCTACCTCTCGACGGACGGCGGTCGCTTCTGGCGAGCCCTCGCTGCCGAGCTCCCCGAGATCGAGGCCCTGGAGCTCAGCGAAGCCTGAACTCGCCGCGCGCGACGATCACGGCGCTGCCGCCGACCTCGACCCGCTCGAGTTGCTCGGCCGACCCGTCGGCGCGCGCATAGAGCGTCGAAGGCCGGCCGACCTCGGCGCCTTGCGAGATCTCGATCTCCTCCCCGAATCCGATCCGCCCGTGGCGCGCGAGGTGCACCGCCAGCGGCCCGGCCGCCGAGCCGGTGGCCGGATCCTCCATGAACCCGCCGCTCGGGCTGAACATCCGCGTCTTCCAGCGCGTGCCCGAGCCGGCGAAGCAGTTGATCCCGAGCACCGCGGGCGCGTCTGCGAGCGCGGAGAGATCGGGCCTCAGCGCAGCGACCTCGTGCTCCGAGGCGAGACCCACGTAGACGTGGTGCATGCCGTTGTCGTAGAGCTCGACCGGAAGCTCCGAGCGCTCGAGGCCCAGGCCGGCAAGCAGCTCCGCCGCGCCCTCGTAGGACTGCCAGGTCGGCAGCGGCTGCTCCATCCGCCCGAAGACGATCCGGTCCTCATCGCGCTCCAGTGCCACCGGGACGGTTCCCGACCTGGTCTCGAGCCGGATCACCTGCAGCTGCATCGGCCCCGCGAGCACGAACGCCGTGCCGAGCGTCGGGTGGCCGGCAAACGGGACCTCGGCCGTCGGCGTGAAGATCCGCATGAGCGCGTCGCCGTCCGACTCCGAGGGAAACACGAACACCGACTCGCTGAAATTCATCTCCCGCGCGAGCCGCTGCATGGTCTCGTCGTCCAGGCCCCGTGCGTCGGTGAAAACCGCGAGCTGATTTCCGGCGAGCGGCGTGTCGGTGAAGACGTCCGCGACGACGTAGCGGTAGGAGCGCACAGGCGGAGACTATGCTCCGGCCCGTGCAGCTGGTCATCGTGCGCCATGCCGAGGCTGCCGCCGGAGAGCCGGACGAGCTGCGGCCGCTCACCGCGGAGGGCCGCGAGACCGCCCGCGCGCTCGGGCAGCGCCTCGACAGCGAGGGCATCCGCCCCGACGCGGTCCTGACGAGCCCGCTGCTCCGCGCGCGAGAGACCGCCCAGGAGCTCGCTCGCCCCGCGGGGCTCGAGGCCGAGCCGGACGAACGGCTTGCGCCCGGAGCCACGGCCGCAGGCGTACGCGCGGCGGCGCAGGAGCGAGGCGAGACGGTCGTCGTCGTCGGCCACCAGCCGGATTGCTCTCGCATCGCAGCCGAGCTGACGGGCGGCGAAGAGCCGCCCTTCCCGCCTGGCGGGATGCTCGCGATCGAGCTGACGTGAGCGCGATCGCGGTTCGCGGCCTGCGCAAGTCCTACGGCGGGCTCGAAGCGGTGCGCGGGATCGACTTCGAGGTCGAGCGCGGCGAGGTCTTCGGCCTCCTCGGCCCGAACGGCGCGGGCAAGACGACCACCGTCGAGATCCTCGAGGGCTACCGCAAGCGCGACGCGGGTGAGGTCGAGGTGCTCGGCACCGATCCCGCGGCCGCGCGCGGCGACTGGCGCGAGCGCATCGGCGTCGTGCTGCAGTCCTCCGCGATGTACGAGACCCTCAGCGCCGCCGAGATGCTGAAGCTGTTCGCGGGCTACTACCGCGAGAGCCGCCCGGTCGACGAGGTGATAGCGCTCGTCGGCCTGCAGGAGAAGCGCGATGAGCGCGTGCGGCGTCTCTCGGGCGGCCAGCGGCGGCGCCTCGACCTCGCACTCGCGTTGATCGGCGACCCGGAGCTGATCTTCCTCGACGAGCCGACGACCGGCTTCGACCCGCGCGCGCGGCGCCAGGCCTGGGAGACGATCCGCGGCCTGCGCGGGCTCGGCAAGACGATCCTGCTGACGACCCACTACCTCGACGAGGCCGAGCAGCTCGCCGACCGCGTCGCCGTGCTCGCGCACGGGCAGATCGTCGCCTCCGGAACCCCTGCGGAGCTAACGGGCGCCGTGCGCGCGACCGAGATCCGCTACCGCGAGAACGGCCGCGAGGTCGTGCTCGAGACCGACGAGCCGACGCGTGCACTGCACGAGCTGACCGCCCGAGCGCTGGCCGCGAATACTGAGCTCGACGGGCTCGAGGTGCGCCGCCCGAGCCTCGAGGAGGTCTACCTGAGCCTGACCGAGGAGCGACCCGAGTGAGGCTCTTTGCCCACGAGCTGCGCGGTGAGCTGCTGCTCTACGTGCGCAGCCGCGAGCTCGCCTTCTTCACCTTCCTGCTGCCGATGATCTTCTTCGTCCTGCTCGGCTCGACCTACGGACACGACACGGTGGACGGCGTGAAGGGGTCGCGCTTCCTGGAGGCCGGGATGATCGGCTACGGCGCAATCTCGATCGCGTTCGCCGGCCTGGCGATCGTGCTCGTGATCAGGCGCGAGGCCGGGATCCTGAAGCGCCTGCGAGCCACCCCACTGCCTGCCGCCGCCTACGTCGCGGCGGTACTGTCGGCCTTCCTGATCGCGTTCGCGGTCGAGGTGATCGGGCTGATCCTGCTCGGGCGGATCCTGTTCGGGATCGGCGCGCCCGACAAGCCTCTCTCGCTCGCGCTCGCGCTGCTGCTCGGGGCGGTCTCGTTCTGCGGGCTCGGGATCGGCGTCACGGCCCTGATCCGCAGCGCCGAGGGCGCATCGGCGGTGGTGAACGCGATCTACCTGCCGATGTCGTTCATCGCCGGCGCCTTCTTCTCGCCGCGACACTTCCCCTCGGTACTGCAGGCGATCGCCGATGTGCTCCCGCTCACGTACTTCCTGCGCCTCGTCCGCAACGTGATGCTGCACGGCCAGGACATCTGGTCGCAGGGCACGAATGTGGCTGTGCTGACGGCCTGGGGCATC
>Ga0307296_10001222_pt1 | contig 12845 bp, 10 predicted proteins | sample ER_DNA_153_FD_194467 | JGI IMG/M metagenome (GOLD analysis project Ga0307296, IMG submission 194467) | Bulk soil microbial communities from the East River watershed near Crested Butte, Colorado, United States - ER_DNA_153 | ecosystem: Environmental > Terrestrial > Soil > Floodplain | place... | reverse complement strand
CGACCTGCTCGGGACCCTGAAGAAGGATCCGAACGTCTCGATCGTGGTATCGCCATTGCTGAAGGCGCAATACGTCTTCCGCCCCAACCACCTGCACAAGCCGTTCGACAATCCGAAAATTCGCCAGGCGCTGTGGTATGCCTTCAATCAGGAAGACTTCCTGATGGCGGCCATCGGCGACGAGAACTACATCAATGCCTGCAAGGCGCTTTTCATTTGCGATACGCCGCTGGCCTCGACCAAGGGAATGGACGGACTTCTGACCTCCAACGTGAAGAAGGCGCAGGAGCTGCTGAAAGAAGCGGGCTACGACGGAACGCCGGTGGTGCTGATGCACTCGACGGACCTCAAGGCCCTGACCAACCTGGCGCCGGTGGCGAAATCGCTGATGGAGAAGGCGGGGTTCAAGGTCGACATGCAGTCCATGGACTGGCAAACGCTGGTCGCACGGCGCACCAAGAAGGACCCGCCGAACGCCGGTGGCTGGAATGCCTTCCTCACGGCCTGGGTTACCGCGGACGTGATGAACCCGGTCTCCACCGCCTATCTGAACGCTGCCTGCGACAAGGCGCTGTTCGGCTGGCCCTGTGACGCGCAGTTGGAGAAGCTGCGTGACGACTTCGCCCGTGAGGCCGATCCTGCCAAGCAGAAGGAGATTGCCGAGGCGGTTCAGGTCCGCGCCGTCGAGGTCACCCCCGAGATTCCGGTCGGCGAGTACGTCCAGCCCGTCGCGATGCGCAAGAATGTCAAAGGCTTCGTGATCGCGCCGGTGCCGGTATTCTGGAACATGGCAATGACGAAGTGAAGTGATGGCGACGGGCGGCGGTTTTCCGCCGCCCGTACCGTTTAGGGATCGAGCGTTCCATGTCGATGTATGGCTACCTGCTGCGGCGACTGCTCGGCACGATCCCCGTGATGTTGGTGGTTGCGCTCTTCATCTTCCTGATGCTCCGGCTGACGCCTTCGGATCCGGCGGCAATCATTGCCGGCGACAACGCAAGTACCGAACAGGTGGCGAGGATACGCGGGCAGCTCGGCCTCGACCGGCCGATGGTCGAGCAGTTCTTCATCTGGTCCGGCAAGGTCTTGACCGGCGATTTCGGCGAGAGCTTCTTCTTCAAGAAGTCGGTTGCCTCGCTGATCGGCGAACGCATCGAGCCGACGCTTTCGCTGGCGTTCTTCACGATCCTGATCGCAGTATTCGTGGCCGTTCCGCTCGGCGTGCTGGCGGCGCACCGGCACGGCTCGTGGATCGATCGCATCGTGATGGGTTTTTCGGTGCTCGGGTTTTCGGTGCCGGTCTTCGTCATCGGCTATCTCCTGATTTATCTGTTCTCCATTTGGCTGAACTGGCTGCCCGTACAGGGCTATCAGCGGATTTCGGAGGGCGTCGGCGGCTGGGTGCAAAGGCTGATTCTGCCCTCGGTGACGCTGTCGGTCATCTATATTGCGCTGATTGCACGCATGACCCGCACCAGCGTGCTTGAAGTGCTGTCCGAGGACTACATCCGCACGGCGAGAGCGAAGGGACAGAGCGAACGCAAGGTGCTGTTCCGCCATGCGCTACGCAATGCGGCAGTTCCCATCGTCACGGTTATCGGGCTCGGTGTCGCGCTGCTGATTGGCGGCGTCGTCGTCACCGAAAGCGTGTTCACGATTCCGGGCCTGGGCCGGCTTACCGTCGATGCGGTGCTGGCACGCGACTATCCGACGATCCAGGCCGTAATCCTCCTGTTCTCGTTCGCCTATGTTATGATCAACCTGGCGGTCGACATGATCTATACGCTGCTCGATCCAAGGATCCGCTACTGATGGCCGATGTGATCGTCGACATCCCGATTGCCGCGGCGCCGGTCAAGCCGGCCGCAGCATTTCGCAAGTTGTTGCACAATCCGGGCGTCGTGTTCGGCGGCGTCATCATCGCGATCGTGGTGCTGATGGGGCTTCTCGCGCCGTGGCTCGGTACCATCGATCCCACCGCGATCAATCCGATCGCGCGCAACCGCATCCCCGGCGCGGAGGTCTCGATGCGTACCGATACCGGCGAACGGATCAAGATGATCGCCCTGTTCGGCACCGACGGGCTGGGGCGCGACATCTATAGCCGGGTGGTCTATGGCGCCCGCGTCTCGCTGTTGGTCGGCGTCTCGGTGGCGCTGATCAGCGTCGCTGTCGGCCTGTTCATCGGCCTGCTCGCGGGCTTCATCCGCATTCTTGACGCCGTGATCATGCGTATCATGGACGGGTTGATGGCGATCCCGGCCATCCTGCTTGCGATCGCCATGGTTTCGCTGTTCCACTCCAGCGTGCTGACCGTGATCGTTGCCATTACGGTCCCGCAAATCCCCGGCGTCGTCCGGCTTGTGCGTGCGATCGTGCTCAGCGTGCGCGAGGAGCCATATGTCGAGGCGGCGGTGACGCTCGGCACCTCGACCCCGAAATTGCTGTGGCGGCATGTGCTGCCCAACACGATCGCTCCCATGATCGTACAGGGCACGTTCATCTGTGCTTCCGCAATTCTCGTCGAGGCTATCCTGTCGTTCCTCGGCATCGGCGTGCCGCCGGAGGTGCCGACCTGGGGCAACATCATGGCCGAGGGAAGACAGGTATTCAGCCTGTTCCCGCATAACATCATCTATCCCGGCGTGTTCCTTGCGGCGACCATCCTCGCCGTCAACGTGCTGGGAGATGGATTGCGCGACACGATCGATCCCAAGATGGCGAAGCGGGTCTGATGTGACCGGTCCGGTGCTCGAAATCGTCAATCTTTCCGTCGCCATCGAGGGCGGAGGCGACAGGCCTCACGCGGTGCGCGGCATCAACTTCACGGTCGGCGCCAACGAGATCGTCTGCGTCGTGGGCGAATCCGGCTCCGGAAAATCCGTCACCGCGCAGGCGGTCATGGGTCTGCTGCCGAAGAACGCGATGCAGGTCGAGACCGGTTTGATCCGCCTGCAGGGCGACGAACTGACCGCCAAATCGGATGCCGAGCTGCGCGCGATCCGCGGCACCCGCATGGCCATGGTGTTCCAGGAGCCGATGACCGCACTCAATCCGGTCGAGCGGGTCGGCGACCAGATCGGCGAGGTGCTGGAGGTCCATACCGCGCTCGATCCAAGGCAGCGCCGCAAGCGCGTGCTCGAGATCATGCGCGCGGTGCATCTGCCGGATCCCGAGCAGATGATCGACGCCTATCCGCATCAGCTCTCCGGCGGCCAGCGCCAGCGCATCATGATCGCGGCGGCCCTGGTGCTGGATCCCGCATTGCTGATTGCGGATGAACCGACCACCGCGCTCGACGTCACGACGCAGGCGCAGATCCTGAAACTGGTGCGGGAAATGCAGGGCCGCACCAAGACCGGGGTGTTGTTCATCACCCATGATTTCGGCGTCGTCTCCGAGATCGCCGACCGTGTCGTGGTAATGCAGCTGGGTCGCATCGTGGAGCAGGGCCCCTGCGAGCAGGTACTGCGCGACCCGCGCGAAGACTACACCAGGATGCTGCTGGCCGCGGTGCCGAGCATGACGCCGCCGAAGCGCGCGCCGGTGAGCGGAGCAGTGGTGCTGCAAACCGAGAAACTGTCCAAGACCTACGGCAGGCGCTCGCTGTTCCAGCCGAAGGCGCGGATCGTCAACGCGGTCAGCGACGTTTCGCTGATGGTACGGCGCGGCGAGACGCTCGGCATTGTCGGCGAATCCGGTTCCGGCAAGTCGACGGTGGCGCGCTGCGTCGCGCGGCTGGTGCAGCCGACCAGCGGCGCGATCCGGATCGAGAACGTCGACATCGCCTCGATGCGGGAAGCGAAATTCCGTCCCATGCGGCGGCGGGTGCAGTTCGTTTTTCAGGATCCTTACCGGTCGCTCAATCCGCGCCGGACGGTTGGCGAAGCCATCATCGAGGGGCCGATGAATTTCGGTCTCGGGCGCAAGGAAGCCTTGCAGCGCGCGCGCGACCTGATGGCGGTGGTGCATCTGTCGCCGGATGCGATCGGTCGCTACCCGCACCAGTTCTCCGGCGGGCAGCGCCAGCGCATCTGCATTGCGCGTGCGCTGGCGATGGAGCCGGAACTCCTGATCGGCGACGAGCCGGTCTCCGCGTTGGATGTCTCGGTACAGGACCAGGTGCTGAAGCTTCTGGACGAGGTGCGCCGCAAGTTCGATCTCGCGGTGCTCTTCATCACGCACGACCTGCGGGTCGCCGCGCAGGTCTGCGACCGCATCGCGGTGATGCAGCGTGGCGTCATCGTCGAACAGGGCACGACGGCGGAGGTCTTTGCGGCGCCCCGGCACGAATACACCAGGGCGCTGTTCGAGGCGGCTCCTGGACGAGATCGGGTATTTTTTGCGGGGAAGGCCGCGGAAGCATGATCGCGTTCGTCGGCCCCGGCTGCACGGCCCGGCGACGCCGGTGTTCTGGAATATCGAAAAGTCGGAGTGAGGGCGGCAAAATCGACTAGGCCGTCATTGCGAGCGAAGAATCCAGGTACCGTCATTCCGGGATGGTGCGTTAGCACCAGACCCGGAATCTCGAGATTCCGGGTTCGATGCTTCGCATCGCCCCGGAATGACGGTGCGTGGATTGCTTCGTCGCTTCCGCCCTTCCTCCTTCGCTCTCCGAGCTTCGGCGGACGCGGTCGCTCGTTGAGCTACCGCGGACAAGTCGCGCCTCGCAATGACGCAGTAATCCTCAGCAGTGGCTGCTTCGCAGCGCTTCGGGCCCGTCGTTCAGGTTCGGCGGGCCGGGTTGCGGCGAGGGCGGCGTGGGGGAACGCAAATCCCTCGCGCGTTCGCGCTCGGGCCCGCTGCGCTGCTCGCTGTGTTTTTCGGCGGCCATATCCATCTTGCTCCATTTGCTGCACTACAACATTTTGTTGCAGGACAACATTTTCAAGCCGAAGCCGGTTCCGAGCACCTATTGTTGATCGCCCCAAGGGCCGGAATAGCTCGCAATCCGTCAATTGGGTCCAAATCCTCTTGACAAGTGAGTAAGCTACAGCTTACCGTTAGCTATGGCTTACGGAAGCGCTCTTGCTGTCCTTGCAGATCCGACACGGCGGCAGGTGTTCGAGCGCCTGCGCGCCGGGCCGCGTCCGGTGAACGTGCTCGCCGCGGGGCTGCCGGTCTCCCGGCCCGCGGTGTCGCAGCATCTGAAAGCTCTGAAAGAGGCGGGCCTGGTCGAGGAGCGCAGCGAAGGCGTGCGCCGGATCTATTCGCTCAAGCGCGAGGGCCTGATCGAATTGCGCGAATGGCTGGACAGTTTCTGGACCGATGCGCTGGAAGCGTTCAGGCTCGAAGCCGAAAAATCCCACAAAACTTCAAGGAGTGAGTGAATGAACGAGCTCGTCGCCATCGCGCCCGTGCGCAAAACCGTGTCCGTCAGGGCGCCGATCGCGCATGCCTTCGAGGTCTTCACTAGCGGCCTGACGCGCTGGTGGCCGCACGACCACGGCGTCGGCAAGAAACCCATTCAGAAGGTGCTGATGGAGCCGCGCCTCGGCGGGCGCTGGCTCGAGATTTCGGAAGACGGCACCGAGACCAGCGTCGCCACGATCACGCTCTGGGAGCCGCCGCATCGCCTGGTGATGCTCTGGCAGATCAACGCGCAGTGGAAGCCGGACGCCGCGATGAAATCGGAGGTCGACGTCCGCTTTAGCGCCGACGGCCCGGACGCGACGCGCGTCGAGCTCCTGCACCACAAATTCGAGACCATGGGCGCGGAGGCGGGCGCCTCGATGCGCAAGGACGTCGACGGCGGCTGGCCCGGCCTTATCGAGCGCTTCGTGCAGGAGGCCGAACGAAGCAGGGGATGAATCGGTTTGCTAGAGCATGATCCGGAAAAGTGGAAACCGGTTTTCCGAAAAGATCATGCTCAAACAATCAAACAAAGACATGAGATCATGATCCGATTCAATCTAATCGGATCATGATCTAGAGCCACGCTTCAATAACAAGTGCGAGTGAAGGAGACCATCATGTCGGTATTAACAGTCCACTCAATCCCCGGCAGTCCGTTCGGGCGCGCCGTGCTGTCCACGCTGGAAGAGAAGGGCGCGCGCTATCGCTTCTCGCCGGTGCCGCCGGGCACATTGCGCTCGCCTGAACACCTGGCGCGTCATCCCTTCGGCCGGGTGCCGGTGCTGGAGCATGACGGCTTCCTGCTTTACGAGACCCAGGCCATCCTGCGCTATCTCGACCGCGTGCTGCCGAACCCGGCGCTTACGCCTGCCGATCCCAGGCGCACCGCGCGGATGGATCAGGTGATGAATGTCAACGACTGGTACCTGTTCCAGGGCGTCGCCAACGTCATCGTCTTTCATCGCGTGGTGGGGCCGCGGGTGATGGGCCTCGCGCCCGACGAGGCGGCGATCGAAGCCGCGATGCCGAAGGCGCGCGCGGTATTCGAAGAGCTGGCGCGGCTTCTGAGTGACCAACCGTTCTTTGCCGGTGACGCGATCTCACTGGCGGACCTGTTGGTCGCGCCGCAGCTCAGCCTCTTCACCCTGACGCCGGAATGGTCGGCGCTCGTCGCGCCGCACAACAATCTCGTCGCGTGGCTGGCACGGATGGAAGCGCGGCCCAGCTTCAAGGCAACGACATGGCAGCGGGTGTCGGAGATGGCGCAGGCGGCGTGAAAAAATTGGCGCGCGCAATGTCGGCGCGGCCGATCCGTCAGACCGGAAAGGCCGCCAGGTGTTGCAGCAATAACGCGTTGACGCGATCGGGCGCCTGGTCGGAGGCGAAATGGCCGACGCCGGGGAGCACTTCGAAGCGATAGGGTGCGGCGACGAAATCAGCCGTGCCCTCGGCGGCGATCCGGCCGACGGTGTCGTCGGCATCGCCCCAGATGTAGAGCGTCGGCACCCGGATCGGGCCGAGCGGCCCGCGGATCGCGCCGCGCGCGCGATACCAGGCGAGGGCTGCTTCCATCGCGTCCTTGTTGCCGAGCACGGCAAGATGTTGCTCGATCGCGGCAGCAGGAACGCCGGCTGCGGCGAGACGCTCGCGCAGCCATTTGGCGTCGTCGGCAAGAACAACATCGGCGGCACCGGGCTCGAGAAAAGCCTTGTGGTGGCGGGAGCGGTGCGCCTGATCGCCATCCTGCATTTGCAATGCGCGATTGAAGGCGTTGGGATGCGGCCGCGACAGGATGGTGAGCGACGCCAGCCGCTCCGGAAACCGATCGGCGAGCGCCCAGGCTATACTGCCGCCCCAGTCGTGGCCGACGAGATGAAGGCGGCGCTCGCTGTCACCTGACGCAGCCACGATCGCCATGGCATCGTCCATCAGCCGGTCGATGTGATAGTTGGCGGTGTCGCCCGGGTCCGGCCGCGCGCCCGGCGAGTAACCGCGCTGACTGGGCGCCACCGCGCGATACCCAGCCGCGGCAAGCGCCGCCACTTGCGCGCGCCAGCAATGCATGGATTCCGCAAAGCCGTGCAGCAGCAGCACCAGCCGCGCGCCGGGCTCGCCGGAGACCAGCGCGTCAAAGGCGAGACCGGGCGAGATCGTTATTTTTTCGAGGGCGGGCATGCGATGATCCTGGAGCATGATTGCTTTGAGTTGAATCGGCGCGGATGTTTGGTCCACCTCGCCCCGCTTGTGCGCTGGTGTACACTCCCTGGTTGTGCGATGCTCGGAATGTCGAAATGCAACGCTGATATAACGAAGCAGCTGGCGTCGATCACGTCGATAGCAATGTTGTAGCGAGAGCAGGCCGTGCTTTCCCGGCAGCACATTTCTCCGCAAACGCCAACCGGCGCGACGCTTGTTGCGGACGGCGCAACCTTTCGGGTCTGGGCGCCGGAAGCCGCGGCGGTCTATCTGCACGGCATTTTTGGCGGACAGGTTTTCGATCGGCTCACGGACGACCGTCTGCTGCAAAAGGACGAGCGAGGCTACTGGACCGGATACCAGACCGGCGCGCGCGATGGCGACCGCTATCGTTTCTGGGTCCAGGGCGCAGGCTCAAGCGGCCACAAGCGCGATCCCTGCGCGCGCGAACTTGATCCCGAGGGCTTTCCGAACTGCTTTTGCATCCTGCGCGCCGGCGATGGCTTTCCCTGGCATGACCGGGGTTTCGCTACGCCGGATTTTTCCGACATGATCGTCTACCAGCTGCACGTCGGGACCTTCGCGATCCGCAAGCCGGGCGTCGCCTCGAACTTCCTCGACGTTGCCCTTAAAATCCCTTATCTCGCCGATCTCGGCATCAATGTCCTGCAACCGCTTCCCGTCGACGAGCAGGAAGCACATCCGAGCATGGGCTATGGCGGCGCGGACCTGTTCTCGCCCGACTTCCCCTACATCGCGGTCGAGGACTTGCCGTTCTATCTCGCCAGGCTCAACGAGCTCTACGCGGCGAAACACCGCTCCGCCCTCGCGCTTGCGGATATCCAGTCCGGACCCGGGCAGCTCAAGGCGCTCATTGACCTCTGCCACCTCTACGGCATCGCCGTCGTTCTCGACGTCGTCTACAATCACGCCGGCGGGTTCTCGGTCAATGGGCAGCTTGACGACAATTGCCTGTACTACATGGATCGCAGAACCAATCGCGGCAACAACAATGACAGCCTCTACTTCACCGATCAGGATCGCGGCACCGGCGGTCTCGCATTCGCGCTGTGGAATGACGGTGTTTCGAAATTTCTCATCGACAATGCGCGGTATTATCTCGAAGAGCTGCACGCCGACGGTTTCCGCTACGATGAGATTTCGACGCTGATCTCGACGAACCAGGGAAGCGGATGGGAATTCTGCCGCGCGCTGACGTCGAACCTGAGAGGCTTTCGCAACCGGATTTTGCAAAACGCCGAATTCTGGGCCGGGCGCTTTGCGGACATTCCAGCCTCGCCGCTTCCCGTGGTCGCGCCGGCGGAAGCCGGCGGCATGGGGTTCGACGTCGTGCAGCACGATTACCTCCGCAGCGTTCTGCGCGGCGCCGTCGGCGCAGCCTCTGGAGGAGCCAACGCCAACGTGTCGATGTCGGCTTTATCGGCGGCGCTTTACCCGCCCGCGTTCGACCACGCCTGGCGCGCCGTCACCTGTATCGAGAACCATGACCTCGTCCTGGCCGGCCGCGACCCGCGGCTGCCGGCGCTGGCCGACCCGTCCAATCACCGCTCCTGGTACGCGCGAAGCCGCAGCCGCGTCGCGACCGCCATTCTCCTGACCGCCCCCGGCATTCCCCAGATTTTCATGGGCCAGGAATTTCTCGAGGATAGGCCCTGGGACGTCGATCCGCGCGGGCCGAACCTGCTGTCGTGGGGTGGTCTTGACGCGCCATCGGATTCCACCATGAGCGACCACCTGCGTTTCACGAAAGACCTTATCCGGCTTCGGCGCGATCTGCCGGCGTTGCGGAGCGACAACGTTCATGCGTTCTATCAATCTGATAATGACAGGGTGATCGCCTATCACCGCTGGCGCGAAGGCAGCGGCGATGACGTCATTGTGGTCGCCTCTTTTTCGGAAGCGACATGGACCGGCTATAGGCTGGGATTTCCGGCCGGCGGCGTCTGGAGAGAGCGATTCAACAGCGACGTCTATGACCACTGGGTCAATCCGCAAGTGGCGGGCAATGGCGGCGTCGTCGTCGCGGAGGGCAGGGGCTTGCACGGATTTCCGGCGTCCGCGCCGATCGTAATCCCGGCGAATGGGGTGGTGGTATTTGCTAGGGGATAGCCGGGGCGAGCGTGTGCCTTCTTTTGGGCACGTATGGGGAGGAGGGTGACGGCCTTGGCAAGGTTTGCCAATTCTCCTGTAACGGGCTAGAGCATGATCCGGAAAAGTGGATACCGGTTTTCCGAAAAGATCATGCTCAAACAAAAAGATAGAGCAGGATGACGATTCGGAGAAAAGTCATCGCGCTCTAGCGGCCACCGCAGGGGGGCGGCTGCAATGACGGATCAATCCCACGAGATCCCGCAGGACCTCCGTAACCTCGTCCGCGTTGTCTCAGCTTGCACATTAGGCCTCTGGGCATTTGCAGCAGGTTTGCTGATCGGGGTCTTTCTGTTTTCGTGATCGAGGGCCTGCCCCGCCCGCCGGCCGACGGCCTGAGCGCGGCGGCGCGCCGCACCCAAACCTGGTCGCCTGGCTGGCACGGATGGAAGCCCGCCCAAGCTTCAGGGCAACATGGGAGCGCGTGTCGGAGATGGCGCAGGCGGCGCGCGCGATATCGGGTCTGCGCTGCTTCCACCGTACAGGCGCGGATCACGAAACCGCAGTACGCCGCAATCCCCACAGGACAAGGACGGAAGCGGCGCCGCGGCCCCCGGTAATTGGGGAAAGGCTTGCCGCACCAAATATGGCCGCCAGCGTGGTGACCGCCCAATTGACGTATGTGCCGTACAACGCGCTCCAGTACGTCCCGGCCTTCAGGGGCGCGGAAAGTCTCACCTCCATCCAGATCGCACCCAGGGCGACCAGGAAAATCCCGTTCATGACGCCTTCGAGGTGTGCGGCCAGCCCCATGCGGGGGTTGGTGAAATGCTGTTCGACAAGCCCGGTGAGCAAGCCTAACAGAAACAGGAACATTCCATGCCACATCAACCGGCGCTTGCTGTTCTTGTCGTCCATCATGCCGACCTCTGTTTTTTCGTCCTCCAAGTCCGGCTGCCGACCTCACACCGGTGCGCTTGCAACCGCGCGCGGGGACTGATTGCGGGGCCGCTGCGTATGGCTCTCGGTTCAAGGAAGCCTTATCGGCAGTTCCTAACGGATTTTTGCTGTTTTCCAAGCCAGAAGTTTCCTGGTCTCTGCTTGGTCCCGTTTTTCGTCTGGGTCCTTTACCGCGTCGACTCGATCAATCACTTGCGCCACATAGCTTCGCGGCAGCTTATGCTCTTTGCGGCTGCCTGAACGTAGGCCTGGCTTTAGCTGTGGCGCTGGCGTGTTCGCGACGTTCCGGGGCAGTCAAAATCCCATTCCCAGCCGACGTGCGGAGAAAAACATTTCAAGGCTGAGATGCTCCGTTTGCGGCCACGTCGGGTTGTTTTGATTTGCCGCGAGCGGATTTAGGATCGTTCCGGGGACTTATGAAGAAAAAGAGAGTCGCGCTCCCGCCTTGCCTAAGGCAGGGGTGCAGATCAGTCTGACCGCCCAAAGAGCGGTGCCGTCTCCAGGGAGGGGAAGCGGTGGCTGATACTGACGCCCAGATCAATTTTGATGCTGCTGCCGTTCTCACCAAATGGCCTTCATTGAATGACGAATCTATCGCCGGCGAAATTGCGTACTACGTTGTTGGTGAAGGCACCCTTGGCGAATGCATACGGCAATTCACGTCGGAACCTATGTCGCAGGCTCATTTGTATGAAATTCACACCGCTCCGCAGGGTGAATTGATCACCGACGTTTTGTCGGCTCAGCAAATTATTGAGCTCGCCGCGCTGTGGGGTTATCTTTAGGCATCGAGTCAGCCGGGGCTTTCGATCGGCTCCCGCAGCCGTGAACTTCTCGCGGATGAAGCGGACATATTGCGGACACGGCTGCGCAGCCTAACCCGCCTTCAGTGCCGATTGTGTGAGAAATGCCTAGATTTACTTGGTGCGGGCGGTGGGACTCGAACCCACACGACGTTGCCATCGAGGGATTTTAAGTTTTTTCCGACGCCCTTTGCCAAGCCGTTGTGCTGACTAAGCTATCTCCAAGACCACCGGAAAGTACTTGGAAAACAAGAGAAAACCTTTGACGGCGAGGGATATTCTGTGACATCCACGGACAGCAGTGACCCGATTGGGTGCTGACTTGTTGCTGACTCGGGATGGCTCGCATGGCTCGCAAGATCACCGACAAGATCGTAAAAACGTCGCCGGTTCCCAGCCTGATCTGGGACGAGGACGTCAAAGGCTTTGGCCTCAAGGTGTATCCGGCGGGCAGCCGCTCCTTCATCCTGAATTACCGGCGCAAGAGCGACGGGCGGGAACGCCGCTGGACAATCGGATCGTTTCCTGACTGGGGCACAGGCGCGGCGCGTGACGAGGCCAAGAGGCTCAAGCGCCTGATTGACGGCGGCGCGGACCCGGTTGGCGAGCAGAAGACCAGCCGTTCGGCCCCGACCGTGGACGAATTGTGCGCGAGATTCGAGGCTGAGTATCTGCCGCGCAAGCGCCCGAGCACACAACGAACTTACCGCAACCAGATCAAATCGGCGATTCGCCCCAAGCTGGGCAAGCTGAAGGTTGCAAGCGTGACGTTCTCTGACATCGACGCGCTGCACCGTGGATTGAGCGAAACGCCGTACCGTGCCAACCGGGTCATTGCGCTGGTGAGCAGAATCTTCGCCATGGCGGTGCGGTGGGAGATGCGCACCGACAATCCGGTGAGGGACATTGAACGCAATCAGGAACAGCGGCGGCGGCGGTATCTTTCCGGCGATGAACTGCCGCGGCTCACGGTGGCGCTGGCCGGGCATCGCGACCAACAGGCGGCGAACATCATTCGGCTGCTGTTGCTGACCGGCGCACGGCGCGGCGAAACCCTTACGGCGCGGTGGGCCGATTTCGACCTGATCGCCGGTATCTGGACCAAGCCGGGCGCGACCACGAAGCAAAAGACCGATCACATCGTCCCGTTGTCGGCTCCGGTTCGCCAGCTTCTCGCCGATCTGCGCAAGGAGTTCGACGAGGGCGCGGACTATCTGTTCCCAGGCCGCCTCGGCGGATGCCGCCGCGACATCAAGGATGCATGGGCCGCGATCTGCAAATCCGCAGGGATCGATGGCCTGCGAGTCCATGACCTGCGACATTCCTACGCTTCCAGCTTGGCGGGCGCGGGCTACGGCCTGCACGTCATCGGCGCGCTGCTCGGGCACACGCAACCGAGCACGACCCACCGCTACGCGCACC
>Ga0307296_10001220_pt1 | contig 12849 bp, 12 predicted proteins | sample ER_DNA_153_FD_194467 | JGI IMG/M metagenome (GOLD analysis project Ga0307296, IMG submission 194467) | Bulk soil microbial communities from the East River watershed near Crested Butte, Colorado, United States - ER_DNA_153 | ecosystem: Environmental > Terrestrial > Soil > Floodplain | place... | reverse complement strand
CGCTGGCCAAGGCGAGGGCCAACGGTAAGTTCGGCGGCAAGGTCGCTGCGACGACGAGCCCCGCCACGGGATGGGTGGGATCGCGAGTCCTGAACGCGCCGACCGACGATTGGGAGCCTGCAGTCGCGACGGATCCTCGCGCGCCGTACGTGTACCTGCTGACGACCCGCTACGGCGTCGATCCGCCCGGGTGCGCCGCGAAGTGCCCATCGCCGTTCATCGCGCTCACAGTCTCTGCGGACAACGGCTCGACCTGGAGCGCGCAGACGCCGCTCTGTATGTGTCTCGGAGTGAAGGCGCAGTACGACCCGACCATCGAGGTCGTGCCGAACACTGGCGCGGTCTACTCGGTGTTCCTGAATGGCGATCGGCACAACGGATTCTCGACCTCGTTCATGAAGTCGACCGACCATGGCGCGACCTGGTCGGCCCCGGTTCACGTCTACGGGAACGTGTCCTGGACGGACAAGCCGGAAATCGCCACCAGTGCCTCCGGAGAGGATGTGTACGTCTCCTGGAACGGCCCGGAGGGTGGCGATCTGTACGTCGGCCAGTCCCATGATTACGGAGCCACCTGGACGCAGCAGCACCTGACCAGCGACAAGCGGTACTACTACGCCTACGACGCCCGGGTGCTCTCCGACGGCACCGTCGTCTTCTCGGAGAGCAGCATCGTCTACTCCGGTCTGAAGAACGTGGCTGCCGGCTCTGAGGTCTGGCATCACGCGGTCATCTCGCGAGATCAGGGAGCGACCTGGGAGAACACGGTCGTGGCGAAGGTTCCTCAGGGCGAGTCATGCGTGGCGGACGGTTGCGGCCCCGACTTCTACACGGGCCAGACCTCGGTGGTCTCCGATGCCCCAGGTCACCTCTTGTTCGCTTACGAAGGCCCGACTACGGCCGACGGTCCACAACGGATCTACGTGGCGAGATCATCCGACGCGGGTCGAACCTGGACCGCCGGTTCGCCGCTTTCAGTCGCAGGTGAGGACGCGACGGGGCCTCGGCTCGCCTCCTCCGGCGGTGGTAACGCCCGCATCTGGTACATGCAGACCTCCGGCGGCGACAACCCCGATGCCTGGAACGTCTGGTATCGGAGCTCGACGAACGGCGGGAGCGCATGGTCGTCACCGGTGAAGATCAGCGATGCGCCGGCTGGCGCGGCGGGATACATCAACGCCAGCGGCTTCGCCGAGATTTACGGCGATTACGGCGAGATCGGCGTGACGAATACCGGCAAGACGGTCGCCACTTGGGGCGAGGGCTTCAGCTATACCGGCCCCGGCGGCACCTGGTTCAACATCCAGCGCTAACGCGCACCCATCCGAGTCCGGGCTTTGCCCGGCGGAGCCCGCCGTCCAGGCGCGCTAGAGGCGCCCGGAGCGGATGACGCCCCAGGCGAGCCACAACCCGAGCAGAGCGGACAGGCTGAAGCCGATGATCGAGAACGCGTGGAGTCCGAGGACATGCGGTCCGGACTTCGCGAAGACGCCGATGAGGGCTGACCCGATCACGCCGGTCCCCGCGATGAGAGCGATGACAAGGCGGTTCACGACCTTGTCCATCTGCTGGAAGAAGTTCTCCAGTCCCTCGTGGCGGAATCCGATCTCGACCTGGCCGTCGCGAATCTGCTCCATCGTGTCGTGCACCTGGTACGGGAGCTCTTTCATCATGCTCGCGTAGTTCCGCAACTCGACGGCAGAGCGGCGCGCGACCCTCTGCGGGGTGAAGCGCTCGATGAGGAGCTCGCGTGCATACGGCTTGGCCACGTCGAAGACGTTGAAGTCCGGATAGAGCTCCATGCCCACCGACCCGAGGGTGGCGATAGCGCGGTCGAGGAGGACGAACCGGGTCGGCAGCTGGAGGTGCATCCGGTAGATCAGCGAGAACGCTTCGCGGATGAGCTGAATTGGGTCGATCTCCGAGAGCCGCGCCCCGTAGTAGCGGTAGTAGATGTCGCGTAACTCGGTGACGAACTCCTCTTCACGGTCCTTGGGGTAGCGGACACCCAGGGCCGCCAGCCGCCGCGGCAAGGCCTCGATGCGCTCGTTGACGGCGTCGATGAAGAGGCCCGTCAGCTTCGACATGTCCTCGTCGGTGAGCTTTCCGACCATCCCGAAGTCGATGAGACCGATGTGGTCGCTCTGCTCCAGGATCATGATGTTCGAGGGGTGCGGGTCGGCGTGGAAGAAGCCGTGCCGGAAGATCATGTGCATCCAGGCCTCGGCGATCAGATAGGCGAGCCGGCGGCGCTCGTCGAGCGTGTAGGCGGAGAGATCGATGTCCCGCAGGTGAACGCCTTCGAGCAGCTCGAGCGTGAGGACTCGCGTGCGCGAATAGCTCCAGTAGACCCGCGGCACCCGCACGTGGGGATGTCCGGCGAAGTTGCGATGGAACTGCTCCGCGTTGCGCGCTTCCATGCGGTAGTCGAGCTCCTGGCGGATCGTGCGGGCGAACTCGTCCACCAGAGAGACCGTGTCGATGAACTCGAGCGCTTTCACGCGCTCGCGAACGACGCGCGCGACCTGGTACATGAGCTCGAGGTCTGCCTCGATCACACGCGGCGCGTCCGGCCGCTGAACCTTGACGGCGACGCGGCGCCCGTTGGGAAGGACGGCGCGGTGCACCTGGCCGATTGAAGCGGCCGCGATCGGCGTCTCGTCGAACTCGATGAACAGCTGCTCGATGCTGAGGCCCAGCTCCTCCCGGATCACCGCCTCGGCCTCCTCGAACGAGAACGGCGTGACGTCGTCCTGGAGTCCCTTCAGCTCGAAGACGATGTCTGGCGGAACGACATCGGGCCGCGTGGAGAGGAGCTGCCCGAACTTGACGAAGGTCGGACCGAGCTCGTCGAGCATCTGGCGCAGACGGACGCCGCGCGGCGACCCTTGGTCTGCCAGCGGCTCTATCTCCTGCTGACGTCTCGAGAGGAGGCCGCCCGGCCGGTGGGTGTCGAAGAAGTAGCCGAACCCGTGCTTGGCCGCGACCTGGGAAATCTCGGAAATGCGGCCGAGCCTGCGGACGGCCGGGCGGGTGCTCATGCGCCGGGGCTGGGAGGAGGCGGCGGCGGGCCCTCGACGAGCCGCAGCCGGTGCTCCAGTTGCGCCAGCCGGAGCTCCAGCTCCTCGTACTCGCGCCGCGTGACCAGACCGAGCTCCCGGAAGAAGCTCGCGAAGGTCCAGCTGGCCCGTTCGCCGAGGCGCAGCGCGTCCCCGCGCCACCGTCTCATCACCTCGTCGACGAGATCGCGCGCGTCCTCCTGCGTGAGCTTTCCCTTCCCGGCCAGCTCGCCAACTAGCTCGTCAGTCCGCTCCTTCGTAAGAGCCACCGCTCCAACGCCGGCGAGCAGCATCTCCTCGGCGAAATCGCGCATCGACTTCGCGGAGTCGGAGTTATCTCGCGCGGCCATGAGGCCTCCCTGCGCGGCGGCGCTTCCGGCGCTCTTCACGTCGGGCGGCGGCCGAGCCGTCGGTCAGGGCCGGCGGCATGGGTCCGGCGACCGGCTCTTCCGCCGGCATCTCGGGCTCGGGTTCCTCCACGGGCGGCGCCTCGCCTTCGTCGAACTCCAGCTTCTCTCGCAGCCCCGCAGTCTTCCGCTTGGCGAAGTCGGGCTCGCGCTCCTTGAGGATGACGAGGAGCGGCGTCGCGATGAAGATCGTCGAATACGCACCCGAGGTGATCCCGACGAGGAGCGCGAAAGCGAAGTCCTTGAGCGTGGCGCCGCCGAAGACGAGCAGCGAGGTGACCGGGAGCAGCGTGATGAACGTGGTCGCGAGCGAGCGGCGAATCGTCTCCCACAACGACTGGTTGGCGATCGCCGCGAAGCTCGAGCGCCGCATGAGCGGGATGTTCTCCCGCACGCGGTCGAAGATGATGATCGTGTCGTAGATCGAGTACCCGAGTATGGTCAGGACCGCCGCAACGGTAGAGGTCGACACCTCCCGGCCCGTGATCGAATAGATCCCGACGGTGATGAAGATGTCGTGGACGAGCGCGGTGAGCACGGGCACGGCGAACTTGAACTCGAAGCGCCACGCCACGTAGGCGACGATCAAGAGGAGCGAGACGACTACGGCGATGAGCGCGCTCTTCAGGATCTGGCGGCTGAAGCTCGCGGAGACGTTCTTGACGCCAACGGACGTTGCGCCCAGCTTCGCCTTGATCGCCGCCTGGAGGTCGTTCTGCTCGTTCAGGGAGAGGGACTTCGTCCGCACCTGGAATTGCGTGTAGCCGCCGTTCTGGGATTTACCCCGGCCCTGGATGACTGCGCCCGACAGCCCGAGCCTCGATGCCTCATCACGGACTTGCTGAACCGAATGCGGCTGAGGGGTCTTGAACGCCACCTGGCTGCCGCCTTTGAAGTCGATCCCAAGGTTCAGTCCCTGGAGCGCCAGCGAGCCGATGCCGATCGCCAGCACGGCCGCCGAGAGTCCGAACCAGTACTTGGTCTTGCCGATGAAGTTCACGCGCTGCCAGGCGGGAATCTTCTGCGCGCTTGCGCCCATGAAAGCCGGGTTGTTGAACCACCGGAACCCCGCCAGCACACCGAGTAGGGCACGCGTCGCGGCGACGGCGGTCACCATCGAGATGAGCGTTCCGATGAGGAGCATGAGGGCGAAGCCCTTCACGCCGCCGGTGGCCGCCATGAACAGAACCGCGGCCGTGATCATCGTGACGACGTTCGCGTCGATGATGGTGTTGAAGCCCTTGCGATACCCGCCGGCGATTGCGGCCCGCACGGATTTGCCCGCACGGACTTCCTCCTTGATGCGCTCGAAGATGACGACGTTCGCGTCGGCGGCGACCCCGATCGTGAGGATGAGGCCGGCGAAACCCGGCAGCGTCATCGTCACGTTGAAGATGAGGATCGCGCCGTAGAGCAGGACCCCGTAGATGCCGAGCCCGATGATCGCGACGACGCCGAGAAAGCGGTAGAAGAGGAGCAGGAAAAGTGCCACCGCTGCGAGCCCGAAGATCGCGGCGATGAGGGCCTGATGGAGCGAGTCCTGTCCGAGCGTTGCCGAGATGTCCGTCCGCGCGACCTGCACGAACTCCACGGGCAGCGCGCCGGTCTGGAGGACGAGCGCGAGGTCCTTGGCTTCCTGAATCGACTGCAGCCCGGTGATCTCGGCATTGCCGCCGGCGATTCCATCGGGCAGCGTGTCGAAGTCGATCGACGGATAGGAGCGAATCTCGCCGTCGAGGACGATCGCGAAGCTCTGCTTGTAGTTGTCGCGATCCGATCCTTGCGCGCCGGCGAGGTTGGCCTGCTGCAAACCTCTCTGGGCGAGCAGGCGGGTGATGGTGTGGAACTTGTCCCCGCCCTTGTTCGTGAACTGGAGCGTCACGATGGGCTCGTTGTTCTGGCCGAAGTCCTGCCGCGTGCCCTGTCCCTTGAGGTCGCTCCCCGTCAGCTCGGGGATCGGATGCTCCTTGTTGGTGGGCTCGTACTTGAACAGGTAGTAGTAGGTGCCGTTCGGGGGCCCGACGCCGGGACAGAGCCGCGCTCCGACGCCGCAGGTAAGGATCGTGCGGCCTTCGGGGACCGCGAGGTACTTATCGTCTGCCGCGACGGTGCCGACCTCGCGCTGGAGGGCGTCCTTCGTGTCGGCCGGGCCGCCGAGCCGCTTGTTCTCCTTGGAGTAGAGGTACCAGGCTGTCGGCGTTCCCTTCTCGGCGAGCTTCTGCTGGCTTTGGAGGAGCGGAAAGAGCTGACGGCTGGGCGAGATACCCCCGTTACCGGTCGCCGTCGGCGCAAGCAAGTCCCCCTCGAGGTCGTAGAACTGGAGCTGCGCGGTCTGGCCGACGATCTGCGCGGCCCGGGCGGCGTCGTGCACGCCGGCGAGCTCGACGGCGATCTGATTCGGCCCCTGGCGCGTGATCACCGGCTCAGAGACGCCGATCTTGTCGATCCTCTGGCGCATGATCTCGATCGAACGGTCGAGATCCTCCTGCGTGATTTGCCGGCCCTTGGGCGCCTTCGCCTGGAGGATCACCTCGAGCCCACCCTGCAGGTCGAGTCCTAGGGTCGGAGTACGGAAGACGGCAAGCGCCGCCACGCCTGCAACGGCGGCGAAGAGGGCGGCGAGGATGATGAGGTAACGGCGCACTAAAGCGTGGTCGAGCTAGCTACGGGCTGCGTCGCGCTCCTCGGCCGTCATCGGCTCCTCAGCGCTCTTGGGTTGTTCCTCGTCGGCGCTCACAGTTTGCGCCTCCTCCGCCGACTCCTCGGATTCGAGCCGCTGGAGCTCCTCGGGTGGCACGACAGTGGCGATCGCGCGGCGGGCGACCGCGATGCGAACGTCGTCGTCGATCTCGACCATGACGCGCTCCTCGTCCAGCTGCACGACCTCTCCGTAGATCCCGCCCGAGGTGATGATCTCGTCCCCCACCTTGAGCGCGCCCAGCATTTGCGCGTGCTTGCGCTGCGTCTGGCGCTGGGGCCGGATGAGCAGGAAATACAAGAACGCGAACATCGCGAGAAGGACGATGAAAAAGCCGTTACCCACGAGAAACCTCCTCACCGGGCGCTACGGCGGCTTGCTCGAGACGGTCGAGCCGGGCGGCTTTGTACGCCGCGAGCTCACCCCGCTCGATTGCTCCTCGCGCCTCGGCAGTCAAGTCGAGCAGAAATCGGACGTTGTGCTCGGACAAAAGTATCAAGCCGAGCAGCTCGTGCTGGTTGACGAGATGGCGTAGGTAGGCACGCGTGAAGCGCCGGCACGCCGAACACGAGCAGTCCTCGTCAAGCGGCCGGGGGTCCCGGGCGAAGCGGGCGTTCTTGAGGTTCAGGCGCCCTTCCCAGGTGAGCGCGGAGCCGGTGCGGCCTAGCCGCGTGGGCAGGACGCAGTCGAACATGTCGATTCCCCGCTCGACGACTTCGAGGATCCCGGCTGGGTCGCCGATTCCCATGAAGTAGCGCGGACGGGCGGCCGGCAGTAGGGGCGCGGCCCATCCGACGGTGTCGAGCATGATGCCGCGGTCCTCCCCCACGCTGAGCCCGCCAAGCGCGAGCCCGTCGAACGGGAGAGCGGAGAGCTCTTCGATTGAGCGAGCGCGCAGGTCGCGCTCGGTGCCTCCCTGCGTCACGGCGAAGAGAAGCTGACGGTCCGCGCGAGGCTCGTTCAGCTGTCGGCGCGCCCACAGCGTCGTGGTCGCCGTTGCGAGCTCGAGCTCCTCACGCGGGAGATCCGCGGGCGGGCAGACGTCGAGGCACATCGCCACGTCCGATCCGAGTCGTCGCTGGACGTCTGCGACGAGTTCGGGCGTAAAGCGGGCCACCTCTCCGTCGTAGACCGAGCGGAACGTAACACCCTCCTCGTCCACGGCCGAGATTGTGTCCCGCAGTGAGAAGACCTGGAAGCCTCCGGAGTCGGTCAGGATGGGCCCGTCCCATCCCATGAAGCGATGGAGGCCGCCGAGCTCCTCAATCGTGTCGGCGCCGGGCTTGAAATGCAGGTGGTACGTGTTGCCCAGGAGGATCGAGGTGCCCAGTTCGCGGAGGCGCTGGGGGTCGAGGCTTTTGACAGTGCCCTTCGTCCCCACGGGCATGAAGACGGGCGTGGGCACGTCACCGTGGGCGGTGTGGAGAACGCCGGCGCGTGCCTCGCCGTCGGTCGCCGTGACCTCGAAGCTCACGGGGCCTCCTGGCTCACGCTTGGCTCACTCCGTGCGACACACGCGAATTTTCCCTGGGTACGCTGAATCCGGGAGGAGGCAAGGGGTGGCCCCTCACAGAATCAGCATGGCGTCGCCGAATGAGTAGAAGCGGTACCGCTCCTCGATCGCGACTCCGTACAGCCGCCTCGTTTCCTCAACGCCCGCGAACGCCATCACTAGCGCCAGGAGCGACGAGCGCGGCAGGTGGAAGTTCGTCACGAGCGCGTCCGTGCGGAGAAACTCGAACCCGGGCATTACGAACAGCCGCGTCCGGCCCGCAAGCGGCGCCCCGCGCGCGACCGACTCGAGCACGCGGACACTGGTCGTCCCGACCGCGGTCACGTGCGGGGCCCGGGCGATCCGCTCCCACGCCGCCTCCCGCACCTCGTACCGCTCGCTGTGCAGCTCGTGGTCGGCCACGGACTCGGCCGTTATCGGCCTGAATGTGTCCAGCCCGACGTGCAGGGTGACGCGCTGCGGCCCCATTTGCTCGAGGAGGTCAGGCGTGAAATGCAGGCCTGCGGTCGGAGCCGCTGCCGAGCCCGCCTCGTCCGCATAGACCGTCTGATAGCGCGCCGGGTCAGCAAGGGGCTCGGTGATGTAAGGAGGCAACGGCGGCTCGCCGGCGGGCTCACCCTCAAGGCGAACACGCCAACGACCTTCGCCCAGGCTCTCGATCAGCTCCACCGGCCCAAGACTCATGCCGGCCCGCAGCCGCCTGCTGGGTCGTGCGAGTGCCTCCCAGACATCACCCTCGAGCTGCTCCAGGAGCAGGATCTCGGCTTCACCCCCGCTCGGCCTCCGCAGCCGCAAACGCGCCGGGATCACGCGCGTGTCGTTGACGACCACGACGCTGCCGTCCGGCAGGAAACCGGGCAGATCGCGAAAGCGCGCATGCCGGATTTGCTCCGTTTGACGGTCGTAGACGAGCAGCCGTGACCGGTCGCGAGGCTCGACCGGGTGCTGGGCAATGAGCTCCGGCGGCAGCTCGTAATCAAGCTCGGACGCCTTCATGCCGACATCCGAAACGAAGGTTAAGCTGCGGCCATGGATAGCGACTCCATCGAACGAGCACGTATGCGCCTCGCCGACTCCGGCGACGGGCGGCCCGACGACGCCGCCTTGGAAGCGCTTCTCGAGCGTGCGCGTTCGGGCCTGGAGGCACTTGCCGTCACGACTGCGGAGCTCGAAGCCGGCATTCCCGAGCGGCTCGATACGGCTCTCCAGAGGGGTTTGCGTGAAGAAGTCCTTCCGGTGGCGCGACATCTCGCAGAGGTCCGCGGCCTCTCTGGACAAACGATCCGAAGGCTCGAACGCCTGCAGGGCGATCTGCTCGCCGAGCGTAAGGCGCGAGTCGAGGATCTCGCGCTTCTCGTCGAGCTCATCTCCTCCGGCTGGCGCGGTGTCGAGCGCCGTCTCGACCGGCTCGAGCAGATTCTCGAGCGCCTGGAGCGCGCACTCGAGGACCGCCCCTCTGCAGCCGTGTACCGCATCGAGCGCAAGCCCGGCGCGTAGCTAGTCCGCCGCCGGCAGCCGAAGCTCGAAGCGCGACCCTTGTCCCGGCTCAGACTCGAGCGCGAGCTCGCCACCCAATGCCTGAGCGAGCTGTCGAGCGATCGGGAGGCCGAGACCCGTCCCGTCTCCCGCCCTCGACCAGAACGGCCGGAAGATGCGCTCGCGCTCTTCCCGCCCGATCCCCGGGCCTGAGTCCGACACGGAGACTGCGATCGACCCGTTGGACGATGCGAGCTCGAGCGCGATTCGCCCGCCGTCCGGCGTCCAGGCGAACGCGTTGTCGAGGAGATTGGAGACGATCTGAAGAACGCGGTCACCGTCCGTCGAGATGACCGGGTTGGCACTGAGCGAGCACTCGTAGTCGATGCCGCGGCGGCGGGCCTCTTCGGTGAAGCTCTGGTAGGCCTGCTCGAGCAGTCGCTTGAGCTCGACCTCCTGCTCCTCGAGCGTGAACTGGTCCGCCTCCAGCCGGGCAAGATCGAGCACGTCGCCCACGAGCCTCGCTAGCCGGTCGGTCGCGGCCCGAATGACGTCGAGGGAGGCCTCCCGCGCCTCTGCATCCTCGGCCAAGCCTTCGCGAATTGCCTCTACGTGGCCGCGAATCGCGGTCACAGGCGTTCGGAGCTCATGTGAGACGACCATCAGGAAGTTGCGCTCACGCCGTTGGGACTCGGCCAGGCGCTGAGTCATCTCGCGGAAACGGTCCGTGAGGTGTCCGATCTCATCCCGGGAGCGCGTCTCGGGGAGCTTCGCGTCATAACGACCGGCCGCAACCTGGTCGGCCGCATCGGAGAGCGCGAGCACCGGTTTGGTCAGGCGCCGCGACAGGTACCAGACAAGCCCAGCAGCGACAGCAAGGCCGGCGAGAAAGGCAAGCCCCATCCTGCCCAGGAGGATCAGCCACCGCGAGCGCAACTCGGCGCGCGGCTTCGCGACCACGATGGCACCGAACGTGTCGCCGCCGAGCATGACCGGGTAGGCGGCGGCGAGGTACGCGCGGTCCGTCCCAGGCGGGGTGAACTCGAACGTCTCGACCTTCCCGCCCTCGAGCACCTTCCAGTCCAGCACGCTCCGGGCAAGCGGGCGCAAGCCTGAGCTCTCGCCGGGGAAGATCTCGACGCCTGCGTAGTAGATCCGGGACCCGGTCGCCCTCTCGAGGAGCGGAGCCGCGAAGCCCGGGGCCTGCTTGGCCTCGTCGACGCTCCGGATCGCCTGCTCCTGATAGAGGCTCGCGAGCCCCGCAGCCTGGCGCCGTAGCTCTGAAAGCGTGCGGTCCCGCGTGTAGTCCTGAAAGAGCCGGACGGCGAACAGCGCCGAGACGACCGCGGCAACCAGAACCCCGGCGAGGAAGAGTGCGGGGATACGGAAGCGCAGCGAGCGCATGCCCGGCGCGCCTCTACGACGCGCGCGCGATCTTGGGCTCGGTCGAGACCTTGTAGCCGACGCCCCAGACGGTCACGATCGGCGAGGCATCGCCGAGCTTGCGCCTGAGCTGTCGCACGTGGACGTCGACTGTGCGGGTGTCGCCCGCGAAGGTATAGCCCCAGACGCGCTCGAGCAGTTGGTCACGGGTGAGGACGAGGCCTCGGTGGTCGAGCAGCTCCCACAAGAGGTCGAATTCCTTCGGCGCGAGTTGAACCTCTTCGTTCGCGACCAGGACTTCCCGTCGCCCCGCGTCGATTCGAAGCTCGCCATGCTCCAGATAGGAGCCTTCCAGCTCGCGGCGCTCCGGATTCGCCCGGCGCAGGATCGACTTCACGCGTGCGACGAGCTCACCTGGATTGAACGGCTTCGTCAGATAGTCGTCCGCGCCGACCTCGAGCCCGATGATCTTGTCGACGTCGTCGTCGCGCGCCGTGAGCATCAGGATCGGAACGTCGGAGCGCTGACGGAGTCGGCGACAGACGTCGATCCCATCCAGGTCCGGGAGCATGAGATCGAGTACGACGAGTGAAGGACCGTCCGCTTCGGCCCGCTCGATCGCGCTGTTGCCCGTCGGGGCAACGCTCACGTTGAAGCCTGCGCGCTTGAGGTACATGGCGACGAAGGAGGCGATGCTCGGCTCGTCCTCGACGACGAGGATCGAGTGGTTTTGCGCTCGATTCACCAGATCACATCCTGACAGAGCCTTCGGCCGACCGTGCCGGAGGCGTTAGCAACCCCAGCCGAGACGATAGTTCGTCGCGGCTCGGGGCCAAGGCCGAGTGGTGCCCGCCTGGCCGATCTTGAACGAGCCGGTGGCGCCGACATCGACCCCGTTCAGCGTCATGCAGCCCCGCACGAATCCTGTCGCGTCGATTCCACGGCCGAACAGGCGGAGTCGCCACGCGAGGTCCGCCGGCGTCCGAAAACCCATCGCTGCATGCGATGCGTTCGGCCCCCGGTATTCGATCAGGCCGCTGGCCAGGGTCCTCTTCGAGGCGTAGCCACTGACATTCACGTTTCTCGTCGCGACGATGCGGCCACGCTCGACCCGCCCGAGAAAGTTGCCCCGGAATCTCACTTTCGCCGACCCGGCGCCGTGCATGAACTGAACGTAGACGCTCCCGTTGGTCCGGGCGACCGTCGCCCACGCGGCGGGCACGGCGAGACAGCTGACGAGGAGAAAGATGAAGAGGGCGCGCCGCATCGACAGGAACTCGCAGCGGACTATCAACCCGCCGAATGATGCTTGTTTGAGCGATTTGTAAGGAGAGTGTCAGCGACTGGCAGGAAGACGGGTCGCCGAGGCGAAGCCATCTGCCCGACGCTCTACGATCAGTGCCGCTCCGAGGCGCTCTGCGAATGGACTCCCACACCCGCCACGAACGCACGGTCCGCCTGCTGGCCGATCGCCTCGAGACCCTCGCGGTCGCCTCGATTCGTTGGCCGGGCGGCGAGCGTGCCTACCGCGACCACATCCTCGCGGCGGTGGCCGCCACGCGCCACGCGATCGCGCTCGACCTTCTCACGACGGAGGAGGCCGGCGCCGTTTGGGCCCAGGTCGCGGAAAGGCATCCCGACGCGGACTGGTGCGCGACGGCCCCGGACCTCGCCGGCCCGAAGATCGCGGCGTAGCCGCTACCGCGCGCGGGCGCCGTCCGTGTTGAGCATGTACGCGATAGTTCGCAACTTTTCGACGACTTCGTAGCGCTCGTTTTCCTCGAGGACCCGCTCGAGCGCCGGGATCCCATGTCCCGGCTTGACCCAGAAGCGGATCGTGGATGAGTGCATGCCTTCGTACTCCGCTGCGGTCAGATCGAGCGTCGCGTTGCAGCGGAGATCCGCGCACTCGCAGATGAACGCGCTCCCTTGGGACTGCCGGTTGCGCGCCGCCTTGACCCGGTGCCGCTGATCGGCCTCATAGTCCTTTGTCGCCATGGCTTCCTCCTCCGAAGACTCCTACTTCGCCGGGGAAGCGCCTCTCACGAACTCGCCGGTTCCGGCGTTCGAAAGGGTGGGCGCGAAAGAAGAACTTGCCGCGACGGCCTATCTCAGTGTAGCTCGCGAACTAGGCGACCCGGCGTACCGAGTTGCGCAGCCCCATGGCGTTCTCGTGGCTCGCGCGCTGGTCGTCCCGCAGCCACCCCTCACGGATCGCCTCACGCTCGCACAGAAAGCAGACGACTCGCCCGGAGGGCCGGTCGAGGCGCGCTCGCCAGTAGCGGAAGCGCTCTCCGGCGAGAAGGTTGCGGC
>Ga0307296_10001218_pt1 | contig 12857 bp, 11 predicted proteins | sample ER_DNA_153_FD_194467 | JGI IMG/M metagenome (GOLD analysis project Ga0307296, IMG submission 194467) | Bulk soil microbial communities from the East River watershed near Crested Butte, Colorado, United States - ER_DNA_153 | ecosystem: Environmental > Terrestrial > Soil > Floodplain | place... | reverse complement strand
GCGTCTCGGTAATGCCGTGGGCGCCGAGAATTCCGACAGCGTAGGCGCCTATGCCGACGAAGGCGGCGTGTCCGAATGAGACCAGCCCGCCGTAACCGCAAATGAAATCAAGCGCAAGTGCAGCGAACGCGAAGACCATCACACGGGTAAATAGCCCCAGCACATAACTTTCCGGGCCAAACGCCGCGCCGAACGGAACCAATGCGAGGACGAGAAAAATCACCGCGGGCAATGCGCCAACGCGACCGGTTTGTTGCGAAGGCAGGACGCTGGAAGCGGCAAGCGTCTGGGTCATCAGCGCCCCCGCGCCGGAAAGAGGCCGGCGGGCCGAAAATAGAGAACCAGCGCCATTAGTACGTAAATTAGCATCGACGCGATGGCCGGCCCGACGGTGCGGGCCGGTGAGGGTGGCATCACCAGCCGCAAGATATCGATCGCAAACGAGCGCCCCAGCGTATCGACCTATCAGGAGCGCGGGCCAGAAATGCGCCGCGCATGGACCCTATGCCGCCGATGACGATGACGACGAAGGCAAGGATCAGGACGGTATCGCCCATGCCCGGCTCAACCGACAGGATCGGCGCAATCATCGCCCCCGCGAAAGCAGCGAGCATGGTGCCGAAGCCAAACACGATCATGAAGAGGCGGTGAATATCGACACCGAGAGCTGATACCATTCGCGCATTCGTTGCACCTGCGCGAACCAGCATGCCGACGCGGGTGTGACCTACCAGTATGTAAAGGAGCAGGCCGATCGCCAGTCCTGAAGCGATGATCACCAGTCTCCACACGGGATAGAGCAGGCCCGGCATCAGGGCGATAGACCCGGAGAAAAACTCGGGGATTGGCAGCGTCAGCGGCGCGGCTCCCCAGATCGTTTTTACCGCCTGATTGAGAAAAATGATGATGCCGAAGGTCGCTATGACCTGCTCGAGATGATCGCGATCGTAGAGGTGGCGGAAGACCAGAAACTCGAGCAGCAACCCAAAGACCAGGGCCACCGCCAGGGCCAGGACCAACGCAATCAGGAAATTGCCGGTAAGGGTATAGAACGCGACAGCGAGATACGCGCCCAGCATATACTGGACGCCGTGCGCGAGGTTGATGAAGTCCATCACCCCGAACACGAGCGTAAGCCCGGCCGCGATCAGAAAGAGCAGGACGCCAAACTGGAGCCCGTTCAGAATCTGGACGACTACCAGCCCCGTGGACATCGCACCAGTCCGGCGTCATTCCTCATTTCATCGGACAATCTTTGGCGTACGGATCGGAGTATCCAGCGAAAACCTTCTTATCGATCTGGGTTTCAAACTTGCCGTCCGCGCGTTGCGCCACTTTCACCTGGTAGAAATCCTGGATCGGATAGTGATTGATGTTGAACTTGAACGGGCCGCGCAGCGATGTGAAGTTCGCCTTCATTAACGCCGCACGCAACGCGTCTTTATCCGACGTATTTCCCTTGGTCAGCTTCAGCGCACCGTCGATCAGCAATGCCGCATCGTAGGCTTGGAAGGCGTAGGTTGCCGGAACGGCGTTGTACTCTTTCTCGTAGTCAGCAACGAATTTCTTGTTTTGCGGATTGTCGAGATTAGGTGCCCAGTTGGCGCCGCCAAAAAATCCGAGCGCAGCCTCTTTCTGTGCGGGCAGGGTCGACTCATCGACCGTGAACGCGGACAGGAACTTGATCTTGTCTGCCAGACCTGCCTGCCGGAACTGCTTGACGAAATTCACTCCCATGCCACCTGGCAGGAAAACAAAGATCCCGTCGGGTGAGGCCGCGGCAATCTTTGTCAGCTCGGCCGAATAGTCGAGCTGGCCAAGCGGCACGTAGACTTCGTCGGCAATCTCACCTTTGAAGTAGCGCTTGAACCCGGCGATGGCATCTTTGCCCGCTTGGTAATTCGGCGCCATCAGGAACACCTTCTTTATTGCGGCGTCCTGCGCGTACTTTCCCATAACCTCGTGGTTCTGGTCGTTCTGATATGAGGTGACAAAGAAGTTCGGATTGCACTCCTTGCCGGCGAAATTAGAGGTGCCGGCGTTCGGGCTGATCAGAATGACCCCGGCATCGGTCACCGGCTTCATTATCGCGATCAGCATGTTGGAAAAGATCGGGCCGACGACGAAATCAACCTTGGTTCGATCGACCAGGGCCTTTGCTTTGTTGACCGCGACATCGGGCTTGAGCTCGTCGTCTTCAACGACAACCTCCACTTCGCGACCGCCGAGCTTACCGCCAAGATTTTTGATCGCGAGCTGGAAGCCGTTGCGCAGTTGCTGACCGAGTACCGCCGGTGGGCCGGAAAGTGTTGCGATGACGCCGATTTTGAGCTTGTCCTGCGCGCCGGCCGCCGTGGCCGAAAGTCCCATGATGGCGCCGATCAGCGCGAGCTTCTTATACATGTCCCCCTCCTGCGGGTGATCGTTTAGCGCATATCGTACGGCATTTTCGCCTGCGGACCGAGCCGATGGCAACTGGCGATCCGCATGAAATTATCGATCCGGTGCCGGCGAGTTCACATCGCTGGCGTCCTCGGGTAATGTTTCGCCGCGGTTTCTGTGGTGCGGGCAAAGGGAGAGTTGCGTGAGTGATCAGGTAAAATTCGTCCTGGATGAAAAGGATATTCCAAAAACTTGGTACAACCTGACGGCCGATCTCCCAAAGCCATTGCCGCCTGTCCTGCATCCAGGAACCAAGCAGCCAATCGGCCCCGCCGATCTCGAGCCGCTTTTCCCTATGGAGCTCATTCTCCAGGAGGTGACAGGCGAGCGGTATCTCGACATTCCGCAGCCTATACGCGACGTCTACCGGATGTGGCGGCCGTCGCCGCTGATCCGCGCGCGACGGCTTGAGGAGAAGCTCGGTACGCCGGCGAAAATCTACTTCAAATATGAGGGTGTATCGCCCGCCGGCTCGCACAAGCCGAATACGGCTGTAGCGCAAGCCTGGTACAACAAACAGGCGGGAATAAAACGCCTGAGCACTGAAACGGGTGCGGGGCAGTGGGGCTCATCGCTCGCCTTTGCTGGTTCGCTGTTCGACATCGACGTAACCGTGTTCCAGGTACGCGTGTCATATGATCAGAAACCGTACCGGCGCGCATTGATGGAAACCTATGGTGCGCGTTGTATTGCATCGCCGTCGAATGAGACCGAGTGCGGACGAGCGATTCTCAAGCAGTATCCGAACAGCCCAGGCTCGCTCGGCATTGCCATTTCGGAAGCCGTGGAGGTAGCGGCCAAGGATCCGGCGGTGAAATATTCGCTCGGATCGGTGCTTAATCACGTTCTGCTGCACCAGACGGTCGTGGGGCAGGAGGCTATCAGGCAATTTGAAGCGGCCGGCGATGATCCCGATATCGTCATCGGATGCACCGGCGGCGGTTCGAATTTTGCCGGTCTCGCATTTCCGTTCCTCGGTCTGCAATTGCGCGGGGGGCGCAAGCGGCGTGTCATCGCGGTCGAGCCGGCGGCCTGTCCGTCGCTGACGCGTGGCAAATACGCTTATGACTTCGGTGATACCGCGCATCTCACGCCGTTAGTCAAGATGCATACGCTTGGCTCGACATTCATCCCGCCCGGTTTCCACGCCGGCGGTCTGCGTTACCATGGCATGTCGCCGCTTGTGTCCCACGTCTACGAGCTCGGCCTGATCGAGGCGCGCGCTTATCACCAGGTCGTGTGCTTCGAAGCCGGGGTGGAATTCGCGCGTTGCGAGGGCATCGTGCCGGCGCCGGAGGCCACGCACGCGGTACGGTGCGCTATCGATGAGGCGCTGCGCTGCAAGAAGGAGGGAAAGAAAGAGACCATTCTCTTCAATCTCTCCGGCCACGGCCATTTCGATATGCAGGCCTACATCAATTACTTCGAAGGCAAATTGGTCGATCAAGACTACGACGAGAAGGAACTTGCCATGGCGCTGGCGGGCCTGCCGAGCGTCGCGGCGTGATCGGTCCAAAGCGATTGGTCAGCACAGAAATCTGATCCGAAGAGGAAGGCCATGATCGAGCCCTATAATGCTGTCGGCCTCATCCCCAGCTTCTGGGGCATTCGCCGGCGCGAGGAAATCAAGCACAATATCGAGCACCTCAAGGGCCTCACCAAGGCAGCGTTCTGGCTTTCCAATCTCGATATTCCGGTCCGTCTGCTCGCCATCCCTGAAGGCGCGTTGATGGGATTCAATGACGAAGTGCTCGACGTGGATCATGCTGACTACGCGCGCACCTGCTGCATCGATGTTCCGGGACCCGAGACCGACGAGATCGGCAAACTGGCGCGGCAATGGAACGTCTACATCATGGCGCAGGCCAAGGCGCGTCACAAAGACTGGAAGGATCGCTTCTTCAACATCGGGTTCATCGTCGATCCGGACGGCAACATTATTCTCAAGCACTACAAGCTCACCGCATTGTTGCCGGTCGAGCGGTCGGTGTCACCGCATGATGTTTATGACTGGTGGATCAAGAAATACGGGCGCACGCTTGATGCTTTCTGGCCGGTTGCCGACACCAAAATCGGGCGCCTCGGCATCATGATGGCGATGGAGGGCAACTATCCGGAAAACGGCCGAGGCCTGGCCATGAACGGAGCCGAGGTGGTGTACCGCGCGTCGATGCCGGCGCCATTCACCGAAAACGACATTTTCGAGATTTCCAACCGCGCGCGTGCGTTGGAAAACAACATGTATATCGTGGCACCAAACATCGGCAGCTATCATCTTGATGCCGATCATCCGGTCGGAATAGATGCCGGTGGCGGCCAATCCATGATTGTCGACTACCGCGGCCAATTGGTCGGCAAGCAACGCGATACGAATGGGTCCACGTTTGTCTCGGGTGTGATCAATATCGAAGCGTTACGCCATCATCGCGAGTCCGCACAGGTTACCAACTGGATGAAAGATATCCGCTCGGAGCTTGCGCAGATCATCTACGAAAAACCGATTTATCCGAAGAACCGCTACCTGAAGAAAGTCCCGCCGAAGCATGCCGACTACAAACGCGATGTCATCGACAAGCAGGTAGCCTTAATGCAGAAGCGCGGAATCTGGAAAAAGCCGTCGTATTAAAATACCCACCGATCGGGTGCGGGGTGGCAACCAAATTGTAAGCCACTGATGTCGTAGCAAAAAACCACGCGGGTCTGCTGCGGCCATAAGCTTTAAATCTAAATAGTTTATGTTTGTAATATCTTGCGTGCTCCGGCAAGATGCACAGGTCACCGCGAAAGGAGCCGACGCATGCGTGCGGCAGTTCTGGGGGGCGGCCCGGGCGGGCTTAACTTCGCGATTTCGCTCAAGTTGCGCGACCCGTCGCACGACGTCCTGGTTATTGAACGCAACAGACCGGATGACACTTTTGGCTGGGGTGTCGTTCTGTCCGACGAGACGCTCGGCAATCTCCACACCAACGACCCCGTCTCCTCCAAAGCAATTCGCGACTCTTTCGTTTATTGGGATGATATCGCCGTTCACTATCGTAGCGCCGTCATGCGGTCGGGCGGCCACGGCTTCAGTGGTATTGGGCGCAAGCGGTTTCTCAACATTCTCCAAGATCGTGCACGTTCTCTCGGTGTAAAGATCGAGTTCGAGACGGAAGCGGCACCGGTCGACAGTTACAAAGACTATGACATCATTGTGGGCGCTGATGGCGTTAATTCTCGGGTCCGTGCGGCGCACGCCGACGCATTCAAGCCCGACATCGACGTTCGTACGTGCAAATACATCTGGCTCGGAACGCATCAGAAATTCGACGACGCATTCACCTTTATCTTCGAAGAGACTGAGTACGGCTGGATTTGGGTGCACGCCTACCAATTCGATGCCGACACGGCGACCTTCATTGTTGAGTGTTCAGAAGAGACATGGCGGCGTGCTGGCTTCGACCGCATGAACATCGACGAAACGATTGCTGCTTGCGAAAAGATCTTCGTTCGCAATCTTGGTGGTCACAAATTGATGTCGAATGCGCGTCACTTGCGTGGTTCAGCCTGGCTGAATTTCAATCGCGTCCTCTGCGAAAGATGGAGTCACAAGAACATCGTGCTGCTCGGCGATGCCGCCGCCACCGCGCATTTCTCGGTCGGCTCCGGATCAAAACTCGCCATGGAGAGCGCGATAGCGCTCGCGAACTATCTCGACAGCGAACCTGATGTCAGTTCGGCATTTCGTCGCTACGAGGATGAACGACGGCTTGAAGTATTGCGGCTGCAAAATGCCGCCCGCAATTCGACGGAATGGTTCGAGGACGTTGAGCGCTATTTCGGTCTCGATCCCGTCCAGTTCAACTATTCGCTGCTCACGCGTTCGCAGCGGATAAGCCACGAGAACCTGCGTCAGAGGGATCCGCAGTGGCTTTCGGACGCGGAGAAGTGGTTCGAACAGAAGGCGACGGGGCGGGCCCCAAATTCGGCGCGGCCGCCGATGTTTGTGCCGTTTCGCGTGCGCGGCCTCGAACTTGCAAATCGGGTTTGCGTTTCACCGATGGCGCAATATCGGGCTAACGACGGCACACCCAACGAATGGCACTTCGTGCACTATGCCGAACGTGCCAAAGGCGGCGCCGGGCTTGTGTTTACGGAAATGACCTGCGTTTCGCCGGAAGGCCGCATTTCGCCGGGGTGTACCGGCCTCTACGCGCCCGAGCACGTCGATTCCTGGCAACGCATCGTCGAATTTGTCCACGGCGAGACTGACGCCAAGATTGCGATCCAGCTCGGCCATTCCGGAGCGAAAGGCTCGACCCAGCTCGGCTGGGAAGAGAGCGATGCGCCATTAAAAACCGAAAACTGGCCGGTGCTCGCGCCGTCGGCCCTGGCCTGGAGCCCGCAAAACCAGACGCCGCGCGAGATGACGCGCGCGGATATGGACCAGATCCGCGACCAATTCGTGCGCTCGGCGGAGATGGCAGCACGCATCGGTTTCGACTGGCTCGAGCTGCACTATGCGCACGGGTACCTGATGTCGTCCTTTATTACGCCGATCACCAACCGGCGGACCGACGAATATGGCGGAACACTCAAAAACCGCATGCGCTTCCCGCTTGAAGTGTTTCGCGCCGTACGAGGAGTTTGGCCGGACGAAAAGCCGATTTCCGTGCGAATTTCGGCTCACGATTGGGTCGCTCCCGAGGGCGTGCGGCCGCAGGACGCCGTCGAGATCGCTCGGTTACTCAGCGAGGCCGGCGTCGATCTCATCGATGTGTCGGCCGGGCAGACCTCGACACGCGCCCGCCCGATCTACGGCCGCATGTTTCAGACGCCGTTCTCCGATCGCATTCGCAATGAGGCCGGCGTCGCCACGCTGGCCGTCGGCAATATCTACGAGCCGGATCACGTCAATTCGATACTGATGGCGGGGCGAGCCGATCTCGTGTGCCTCGCACGACCGCATCTGTCCGATCCGTATTGGACGCTGCATGCGGCGGCCGACCTTCGCTACGACGGTGTGAGATGGCCGAAGCCTTACTGGCCGGGTCGGGATCAACTCTACCGCCTTAAGTCACGCAGCGAAGCAATGACAGGGAAAGTCTGATGGGTGTGCTCGACAACAAGCACGCTCTGATTACCGGCGGCGGCACCGGTATCGGCGCGGCGATAGCACGCGCGCTAGCGGGCGAGGGGGCCGCCGTTTCTTTGGCAGGTAGACGCAAGGCGCCGTTAGAGGATGTGGCAACGAGCCTCGCCAAAGCGACCGCGATTGTCGCCGACGTAACTAAGGATGCCGATTGCGCTGCCATGGCGGGTTCGGCGCGAAAGGCGCACGGTCCGATCGATATCGTCATTGCCAATGCGGGTGCTGCGGCCAGTTCACCCATCGAAAAAATGGACCTTGCGCACTGGCGGAACATGATTGACGTCAATCTGACCGGCGTGTTTCTCACGGTGAGGGCGACGCTCGCGGACGTTACGCGTAAAGGCGAGGGCGCGCGAAGGATCATCTTTATCGCCTCGACCGCCGGGCTGAAGGGATATCCCTACGTCGCAGCTTACTGCGCGGCCAAGCACGGCGTGATCGGGCTGATGCGTGCCCTCAGCCTCGAGCTCGAACCAACCGGCGTTACCGTCAATGCGGTGTGCCCGGGCTACACCGACACGCCCCTGCTCGATGCCGCAGCGGAGAAAATCTCCAAGAAGACCGGACGATCGGCCGAAGATACGCGCGCCATGCTCGCGAGAGACAATCCGTCCGGCCGGCTGGTCAAACCAGAGGAGGTTGCGCAGGCCGTGCTCCGGCTTTGCTCGCCGGCGGCCAACTCGGTGAACGGACAGGCAATCGAGGTGACTGGAGGTCCACGATGAGCGTCGCGACCAAGGTGCGGGAGCGCGGTGTGCCGCGCCCTATCAGCAAACAACGGCTGCGGCTCTGGCTCAGGCTGTTGCGTTCGTCGCGCGCAATCGAAGCTCAGTTGCGCGAGCGGTTGCGCACGAAATTTTTAATTACGCTTCCGCAGTTCGACGTTATGGCAACGCTGGCCCGCAACGATGAAGGCATGACCATGACCGAGCTGTCGCGCCAGTTGATGGTGTCGAACGGCAATGTGACGGGAATCATCGATCGGCTCGTGGCCGACAAGATGGTGCTGCGCCAGGCGCCTGCCAGCGATCGCCGCTCCTTCATTGTCCGTCTTACGCCCAAGGGAGCGTCGCAGTTTTCGGTCATCGCGAGAGCGCACGAAGGCTGGATCGACGAAATGTTGGTGGAATTCGGTGCTGCCGAAGCTGAATTGATCACCGATCAGCTCGACAGGCTTGTCAGGTGCGTTCGTGCGCGGGAGGCCAAGCCATGAAAATGAAGGATTTCAAGCCTGCACATTTCAACTGGCGTTGCGAAGGGGACGTTGCGGTCATCACGCTCAAGGGCAGTGAGCGAAAGAACCCGATCACTTTCGAATCTTATGCCGAGTTGCGCGATACTTTCCGCAGACTCACCGATGCAGACGATATCAAGGCCGTGATCTTCGGTTCGAATGGCGGAAATTTCTGCTCCGGAGGCGATGTGCGCGATATCATTGGGCCGTTGCTGAACCGGGACATGAAGGGCTTGCTCGAGTTCACGCGCATGACCGGGGATCTCGTGAAGGCCATGCGTGCCTGCCCGCAGCCGGTCATCGCCGCGGTTGACGGGGTCTGTGTCGGCGCCGGTGCTATGATTGCGTTGTTTTGCGACATGCGGTTGGCTACGCCGCAGGCAAAAACGGCATTCCTGTTTACGCGGGTGGGACTTGCAGGCTGCGACATGGGTGCCTGCGCAATGTTGCCGCGCGTGATCGGGCAGGGTCGCGCGTCGGAACTGCTGTTCACCGGTCGCACCATGAGCGCGGAAGAAGGCGAGCATTGGGGCTTCTTCAATCGGCTGGTGGCCTCCGACAGACTAGAGGCGGAAGCGTTGGCGCTGGCGCAAAAGCTGACCCAGGGACCGGGCTTCGCGCACATGATGACGAAAACCATGCTCGGCCAGGAATGGTCCATGTCGCTCGATCAGGCGATCGAAGCGGAAGCGCAGGCGCAGGCAATTTGCATGCAGACCGCGGATTTCAGGCGCGCCTATGAAGCCTTCATCGCAAAAGGCACTCCACACTTTGCCGGAAACTGACCGATGAGCGACAAGAGCTTCCTGCACTGGCCATTTCTTGAGCCGCGCCATCGCGAATTGGCCGGCCGGCTGGAAGCCTGGGCGGCTGACAATCTATCGGACATCGACCATGGCGATGTCGATCAGGCGTGCCGGAACCTTGTGACTGTGCTTGGTCGCGATGGTTGGCTTAAATTCAGCGCGCCGGACGAGAGCGAAGCTGAGCGCATCGATGTGCGTACCCTGGCGCTGATCAGGGAAACGTTGGCGAGGCGCTCGGGTCTCGCCGATTTCGCCTTTGCCATGCAGGGGCTCGGTGCCGGTCCGGTATCTTTGTTCGGAACTGCCGAGCAGCGCAAAGCGTGGTTGCCAAAGACCCGCGCCGGCAAGGCTATCGCCGCATTCGCGTTGTCGGAGCCTACGTCTGGCTCTGACGTCGCCAACATCGTCACGATCGCGCGTCGCGATGGAAACAGCTTTGTCCTCGACGGCGAAAAGACCTGGATATCGAACGGCGGTATCGCTGACTTTTACGTTGTTTTTGCCCGGACGGGCGAAGCGCCTGGCGCACGCGGACTTTCGGCGTTTATCGTCGAGGCGGACAATCCGGGCCTTACCGTTGCAGAGCGTCTGGATGTAATAGCACGACATCCCCTGGCGCGGCTTCGCTTTGAAGGGTGTCGCGTGCCGGGCTCTTCTCTTATTGGCGACGCGAGTGACGGCTTCAAGATTGCGATGGCGACGCTCGATGTATTTCGTACATCTGTCGGAGCTGCCGCGCTCGGCTTTGCGCGTCGTGCGCTCGACGAAACGTTACGACGCGCCAACAATCGCCATTTGTTCGGCGCGCCACTTGCCGACCTGCAGATGGTGCAAGGGCATATAGCGGACATGGCGCTTGAGATTGACGCAGCCGCGCTGCTCATCTATCGCGCCGCCTGGGTCAAAGACATGGGTGCAGCGCGCGTTACGCGCGAGGCAGCGATGGCCAAGCTCTTTGCGACCGAAGCCGCGCAACGTGTGATCGATACCGCGGTGCAGATTCACGGCGGGGATGGGGTGCGCTCCGGCCATCCGGTCGAAACTTTGTACCGGGAGATCCGGGCGCTGCGCATTTATGAAGGGGCATCTGACGTGCAGAAAGTCGTCATTGCGCGATCTGTCCTTTCCACAGTGGAGCATTGAGATGGCGCCGGCAAAGAGACTGCCGCACCTCGGTCCGTCCGCGCATGTCGATACTTTTACCCGCGACAACCTGCCGCCATTCGGCCAATGGCCCGATTTGTTGCTCGATCGTCCGGAGTTTCAATATCCCGAGCGCCTCAATGTAGCCGTTGAGCTTACCGACCGGATGGTTGAGCGTGGGTTTGGAGATCGTGTTGCACTCATAGGTAACGGGCGCCGCCGCACCTACAAGGAATTGGCCGATTGGTCGAACCGCGTCGCCCATGCCTTGGTCGAGAATTACGGCGTCAAGCCCGGCAACCGTATCCTGATCCGGTCGGGTAACAGTCCCGCGCTTGTCGCCGCCTGGCTCGCCGCGACGAAGGTTGGCGCTGTGGTCGTCAATACGATGCCAATGTTGCGCGCGGGCGAACTCACCAAGATTGTCGACAAGGCGCAAATCGGCCTTGCGCTCACCGATACGAGAATCGCCGACGAACTGATCGCATGTGCCAAGGACAGTCAATTTCTCAAGCAGGTGGTCGGGTTTGACGGAACGTCGAACCACGACGCCGAGCTCGACAGAATCGCCCTCGACAAATCGGTGAAGTTTGACGCGGTGCAGACCGGTCGGAATGACGTGGCGCTGCTCGGCTTTACCTCGGGCACGACAGGAGAACCGAAGGCGACAATGCATTTCCACCGCGACCTGCTGATCATTGCTGACGGCTACGCGCAGGAAATCCTCAAGGTGACTCCCGATGATGTATTTGTCGGTTCGCCGCCGCTTGCCTTTACGTTTGGCCTGGGCGGACTTGCGATCTTTCCCTTGCGTTTCGGCGCAACGGCAACGCTTTTGGAAAATGCCTCGCCCACCAACATGATTCAAATCATCGAGAACTATAAGGCGACGATCTGCTTCACCGCCCCGACGGCCTACCGTGCCATGCTCGCTGCAATGGAGCAGGGGGCAGATTTGTCCTCCCTGAGAATTGCCGTTTCCGCAGGCGAGACGTTGCCGGCGCCTGTCTTTGAAGAGTGGCGGCGCAAGACCGGCAAGTCGATCCTCGATGGAATCGGCACGACGGAAATGTTGCATATTTTCATTTCCAACCGGGTGGATGACGCCCATGCCGGAGCCACCGGGCGTCCGGTCAACGGTTACGAGGCGAAGATCGTCGACGCCGACATGCAGGCAGTCAAACCGGGAACCGTAGGTCGGCTCGCGGTGCGGGGCCCGACCGGATGCCGTTATCTCGCCGACGCGCGGCAAAAATCATACGTTTGTGACGGCTGGAATTTGACGGGAGATGCTTACTTTCAGGACGAAGAAGGCCGTTTTCACTTTGCCGCGCGCGCCGACGACATGATCGTTTCGGCCGGCTACAACATTGCAGGGCCAGAAGTTGAAAGTGCGCTGCTGTCGCACACCGAGGTGGGGGAATGTGCTGTCATCGGTGCGCCGGATATCGCGCGCGGCCAGATCGTCACGGCTTTCGTTGTCCTCAAGGCCGGAGTCAAAGGTGATGCTGATTGCGTGAAGCGACTGCAGGATCATGTAAAGGCGGTCATCGCACCTTATAAGTATCCGCGCGCGGTGAAATTTGTCGACGCTTTGCCGAAGACTCAGACGGGCAAAATCCAACGGTTCAAATTACGGCAGCAAAGTCAGCCATGAGCAAGAATACTTTCGAATTTCTGCAGCCGAAGAACTGGGCGCCGCCGAAAGGCTATTCAAACGGCGTAGCTGCCGAAGGGCGTCAGGTATTTGTCGCCGGGCAAATCGGCTGGAATGAGCGCGGCGAATTGGTGAGCGACGATTTTGTCCGGCAGGCGGAACGTGCCCTTGCGAACATTGTCGAAGTATTGGCGGAGGCCGGCGGTGAACCTCGGCATCTGACTCGATTGACCTGGTTTGTGACGGACAAGGCGGCCTATGTATTGCGGCAAAAAGAGATCGGCGAAGCCTATCGCCGCGTCATAGGCCGTCATTTTCCCGCGATGTCCCTGATCGTCGTGGCAGGCCTGCTCGAGCCCGGTGCGAAGGTTGAGATCGAAGGCACGGCGGTCATTCCCGCCAGTTGAATTGGCGAGCGACGCAAAGCGTCAGAGCCACTCGGAA
>Ga0307296_10001217_pt1 | contig 12862 bp, 12 predicted proteins | sample ER_DNA_153_FD_194467 | JGI IMG/M metagenome (GOLD analysis project Ga0307296, IMG submission 194467) | Bulk soil microbial communities from the East River watershed near Crested Butte, Colorado, United States - ER_DNA_153 | ecosystem: Environmental > Terrestrial > Soil > Floodplain | place... | reverse complement strand
GGCCTACCGGAAGGCGAGTGAGCTCGGCCACCCCACCGGCGCGCAACCCGGTCTCGCGCTCCTGCGCCTGGCGCAGGGCAAGGTCGACTCCGCTGCCGCCGCGATCAGGCGTGCGCTCGAGAACGATGGGCTCGACCCGCTCACGCGCGCCGGTCTTCTTCCGGCCCAGATCGAGATTGCGCTAGCCGCCGGCGAGCTCGCGCGTGCGCGCGCGTCGGCGGCCCAGCTCGAGGAGATCGCAGACCAGTATCGGATCGACGGAGTCCGCACTCCACACATGGAAGGGACGCTACAGCTCACGCTCGGTCGGATCCGGCTCGCAGAGCGGGATTTCGAAGGCGCCATGTCCGCGTTCAAGGCGGCGCGGTCGACTTGGGAGAAGGTTGGGGCGCCCTACGAGACCGCGCAGGCGCGGATGCTTCTCGGCATCGCCTACCGCGGCGAAGGGGACGAGCACAGCGCGCGCGACGAAATCGACTCTGCCAAGGCGACGTTCGAGCGCCTCGGGGCACCGCTCGACACGGAGCGCGCAGCCGAGCTCCTGGGCGAGACGGGGACCGCCAGGACGTTCGTGTTCACCGACATCGTCGACTCGACCAAGCTCCTCGAAGCGCTCGGCGAGCAGAAGTGGCAAAAACTCCTGAAATGGCACGACCGGCTGCTCCGCGAGAGGATCGAGGAGGCCAGCGGCGAGGTCATCAAGCAGACCGGGGACGGGTACTTCGCCGCGTTCGGATCACCCGCCGGGGCGGTGGATGCCGCGATCGCGATCCAGCGCGCGCTCGACCAGGAGCCGATCGCACCCGACGTGCGGATCGGCGTCCACAGCGCCAAGGCCTTTCACACGGAGGACGACTACACCGGCCAGGGCGTCCATGTGGCAGCCCGCATCGGCGCGCTGGCAGGCGGGGGCGAGATCCTGGTGAGCACCGCCAGCCTGGACGGGGCGGGTCGCTTCCGGCTCTCGGAGCCGAGGCCGGAAACGTTGAAGGGCCTCAGCGAGCCGGTCGAAGTCGCCGCCGTCGAGTGGCGCTGAGCCGAGGGAGGGATGCCGGGAGGGCGTGGGCAAGTACCCGGGTGAGCGGCCGAGGGACACGGTCGAGATCGAGTGCGTTGACGATCAGCATCCCGTACTCGAGCTTCCGGTTCCAGAGAAAACCGCGTAGCTGTTCCTCGATCGGCTCCTGCCGATGCGCGGGCTGTTTCTGGTAGGTGTGGAACGCGCGCAGCTCCCCCTGCGTCTCGATCAGTTCCTTCATCGCCGCAGGCCCTAGTGCGCGTGTCAGCTCATCCTCCAGGTTGGCGTCGCACGCATAGAAGCCGAGCCCTTCGAGATCGGCGCGCGTGAGGCTCGAGCCGAAGCCCGCTCGAGCCAGTCCGCGCCTGAAGTGCCGCTCCTCCGGGGCGTCGTAAAGGCCGGCAAGACGGACATCGAGCCCCGAGGGGCCGAATCGCTCGAGGAAGCGGCCGAGGTTCCCATAGCCGCCCATCGGCACGATCGACACCCCTTCCTCATCGAGGTCGTGACCCAGCCGCTCGGCGAGCACCCGAACAGCTGCACCGTCGCTCGGCCCTTCCACGAGCACGACAGAGAAGAGCGCGGCGTTGGCCATCCCTCAGCTTACGGGGCAGGTAACGCCGCTAGGACGAGGTGAGCATCGAGCGCGTCTCCGCCCGAGCCTCGCGCCACCACAGGAGCTCGTACATGTGCAGCGCCAGCCACACGGCGGTGACGAGCGCCAGCGCGGCGAGCGCCGAAACGATCGTCGCGATCGGGAGCAGGAGCAGCAGCAGGAGCGCCGCGGCGAGCCGCCCGCGACTCACCCGCAGCCGCCGTTCGACCCGCGTCCGGATCGCCGAGTACGTCAGCAGGTAGAGCGCGCTCCCGCCACAGAGCGCGAACGCCGCGACCGAGTCGAGCTCGTCGCCGACGTGCCCGACAACGGTCTTCATCGCGAACGCGAACAGCACGATCCCGACGATCATCGGAAAGTGCAGGTACGTGTACACGTCACGGGCGAGGGCGATGCGCTGCGGCCCCTGGGCGTCCCCGAGCATTCGCTCGCCGCGGACCGAGAAGAAGTCGAAGTACGCGAGCCAGAACGACGCGGCGACGAGGAGCCCGAGGATTGCGGCGGCGACCTCGCCTGGGCCGATGCCGGTTCCGTTCGCACCGATCCCGATCGCAACGAACGCCTCGCCGAGCGCGATGATCAGCACGAGGCCGTGGCGTTCCGCAAAGTGCGACGGGTACACCCGCCAGCCCGTCGATCCGCTCAGCACGGCTGCGACGTACGTGATCGCGAGCGCGGCGATCCAAAGCCAGGTGCGCGCGGTGTCGGCGAAGCCTGCTGCAAGGATCAGGGCCGCGCCGAGCAGCGTCCACGGCGTCAGCCGGAGCACGGCTCCGAGCAGGTCGCGGTTCCCACGTCCCGCGAGCGCATAGAGCACTGAGTGCATCGCGCAGACGACGAGGAAGGCGGCGCCGAACAGGACCCCGTCGCCGTCGAACACGCCGGGCACTGCGAGCGCCGCGACGAACATCGCGATCAGCGCGGCGAGCAGCGCGGCGCCGACGACGCCCTCCTCGGGGTCGACGGTGTTCGTCAGCCAGGCGTACGCCGACCACACCCACCAGAGCGCGGCGAGAACGAGCACACTCCGGCCGATCCCCGCGAACGTCGGCTCGCCGGCGAGGAGGGTCGCCACCTGCGTGAACGCGAAGACGAAGACGAGGTCGAAGAAGAGCTCGCGCGCGGTGACGCGGTGCTCGTGGTCGACTACCGTCGCCGCCATCCCCGCGACATTAACCGGCGCAAGGCCTCCAAGTTGTCGAGTCGCAGCTCAGCGTCGAGCTCGAGCCGCCTGCCCTACAGTCTCCGCACGCTCTCGCGCTGGCGGCAGCGGGTGGATCGGATCGCACGCATCGGGGTCTCGGACGTTGACACGGCGGACGAGCGCATCAAGGAGGCCGTCAACCTTTCGGCGCTTCCCTCGGCGTGCTCTCCTGCCTCTGGGTGGCGATTACGCCGCGCTCGGGCTCTGGATCTCCGCGGCGATCCCGTTCGTCTACCAGCTCACAACGCTCGCCGGGCTCCTGCTCCTCGTGCGGAAAGGCAGGCATGCGGCTTTCCGTCGGAGCCCAGCTCATGAAACGACCCCCACTCTGCGCCGCCAACACGCTGCCTACCCCAACTACCGGGTTTCGGGCGGGACGGCGGCTCGGCACCCGTTCGAGCAGAGTGCGCGAGGCTAACGGCAGTCCGAAAGAGGTGAGATGCCGTCCTCCGCAGTCATCGGCGCGAGGCACGCAACCACGTTCCCCTTCGCGTCGAGACCTGCGACCCACTTGAGGAACGTGGCGAACGGACTCGGTGTCGTCTGAACGCTCGAGGGCAGCTGTGTCGCGTAGAACCGGATGTGCTGGAGCGGCTCTGGCCCGGCGAAGGTCGGCACGCGCAAGACTTCTCCGTTCCCGAAGTGGATCTCGACTGCCGACGCCGTGCCGATCACTGGACCCGCGATGTAGGCCGGCAGTTGCTTGGAGCCGGAGCCGCTCAGGTAAGTGATCGTCATGTCGGGAGATGCTTTCGTTTCCGGCGTGCGCGCGATGCCCGCGAACGGGCCGCACCCCAAAGCACCGCCTTCACCGCCGCCGTTCGAGCCCTTAGGAGTCACGGAGACGCAGAGGCCGTCAGTCGTCGACGGGTACGCGATCAACTGCCATGGATGCCCGCCCCACTCGCCTTCTTTCACGACGAGGGGCGCCTTCGTCGGCATAGGGCCGCTACCGAACTTCAGAAACCACCAGTCGTTCGCAGCACCGAGGGCGACAAGCGGCACCAGCACCGCGGCGAGCACGGCGAAGACCATGACGAGGCGGCGCTTCGTGACGAGACGAGCGGAGTGTCCCTCTCCGGCTCGTTCCAAGACGTCGGGCCAGTCTGACACCCATGCGTGGGCCGGTGCGAACCGATCGAGGACTTCATCGCTGAAGATCATCACGTCACCTCCTGGAGGGCCAGCGTCAGGTTCTCGCGCGCCGCGTGCAGCGTCGCGGAGACGGTGCCTACTTCGATGCCGAGGGTCTCGGCGATCGCCGCGTAGTCAAAGTCGAGGTAGAAGCGAAGGAAGAGAGCGTCACGCTGTCGCTGGGGAAGCCGGCGCAGCGCCGAACGCACATCCTCGTGGGGTGGCTCAGGAGTCGAAGGTGGGATGTCCGCCTCTCCATCGAGTTCCTGGTCGCCGACCGTTTGGCTCGCATCGACGGCGGCGTTGAGGACGCAGCGGCCGATCCACGCCTCGAGTGATCCTGAGCCGCGGAAGCTGTGGCGTGCGCGAATCGCGCGGGCGAACCCCTCCTGGACCGCATCACGAGCGAGTTCCCGATCCGTCGTTCTGGCAAGCGCGAATCGGAAGAAGTCCGCGCCGCGTCCACGGTAGACCGCTTCAATCGCTTGAAGCATCGTGGGTTCGCAGCTCATCGACTAGATGACTCTGACAAGGCCGCGTGTGTTTAGTCGGTCGAGCTCGACGAGCTGGCTGAGGCGCTCGAAAGGGCAACCGCCACTAGGAACGCACAGGCGTCGCCTGACCTGACGACGCTTGAATCAAAAGTCACAGCTGCCCGGCAGGAACTGGAGTGGAGGCGGCGGGAATCGAACCCGCGTCCGCGCACCCTCGTCCGAGGTGCGCGTATCTAGCTACAACCGGTGTTCTGACCGCAGTCGCGGCAGGTGTAGCAGCTTCCCGTCCGCACCATGCGGCCGCCGCACTTGGCGCACTCGACTGCATCCTCGAAGGCGTTGAAGAGGGCCGTCTGGCCTGGCTGTGAGGCGGGCGCGTCGTCGGCGCCCTCGGCGTCGCCGTTCCCGTCCAGGATCGAGTTGGCCTGCATGATCCGCGCCTTCACCTCGGGGCTCATGATCCCGAGCTCCTGCTGCTTGTCGGTGTCGAGGAACTTCTTCCCCATCCATCTGAAGACGTAGTCGACGATCGACTTGGCGACGCGGATGTCGGCGTCGTTCGTCATGCCCGACGGCTCGAAGCGCATGTGAGCAAACTTGGAGACGTAGACCTCGAGCGGCACGCCGTACTGGAGCCCGAGCGAGACCGAGATCATGAATGAGTTCATGAGGCCGGCCAGGGTCGTGCCCTCCTTGGCGATGTCGACGAAGATGTCGCCGGGCGTCCCGTCGTCGTAGAGGCCGACGTGGATGTAGCCCTCGTACTCGCCGACCTGGAACTTGCGGCCGATCTCGGTGCGGTCGTCGGGCAGGCGCCGGCGCTCGTACTTCGGCGCGGGCGGCGGCGCGGCCGCCTCGGACTTCTTCGAGAGCGGCTGGGCTACCTTGCAGTTGTCGCGGTAGATCGCGATCGCCTTGACGCCGAGCCTCCAGGCGTCGGCGAAGAGGCCGGAGACCTCCTCGACGGTGGCCGTCTCGGGCAAGTTGACCGTCTTCGAGATCGCGCCCGAGATGAAGGGCTGGACGGCGCCCATCATCTTCACGTGGCCCATGTAGTGAATCGCGCGGTCGCCGATCGCGCAGTCGAAGATCGGATAGTGCTCGGCCTTCATGTAGGGCGCGCCGACGACGGTGTTGCGCTCGTCGATATAGGCGACCATCTGGTCGATCTCCTCTGGCGCGTATCCCAGCTTGTCGAGCGACATCGCGACGGTCTTGTTCACGATCGTGATCTCGCCGCCGCCGACGAGCTTCTTCGACTTCACGAGCGAGAAGTCGGGCTCGACCCCGGTCGTGTCGCAATCCATCATGAAGCTGATCGTCCCGGTGGGGGCGAGCACGGTCGCCTGCGCGTTCCTGTAGCCGGACACCTCGCCCAGGTCGAGCGCGTCATCCCACGACTTGCGGGCGGCCGTGAGGAGATCCTCCGGTACGACGTCGGAGTTCTCGATGTTCCCGACTGCGGCCCGGTGCTGGGCGATGACGCCGATCATGGCGCCGGCATTCGGCTGGTAGCCCGCGAAGGGGCCCATGCGGGCGGCGATCTCGGACGACTTCCTGTACGCGCGGCCCGTCATGAGCGCGGTCACGGCGGCTGCATACGCGCGGCCCTCATCGGAGTCGTACGGGAGCCCGCGCGCCATCAGGAGCGCGCCGAGGTTCGCGTAGCCGAGCCCGAGCTGGCGGTAGGCCTTCGCGTTCTTGTCGATCTCGGGCGTCGGGTAGCTCGAGTAGCCGACGAGGATCTCCTGCGCGAGGAAGACCACGTCGACGGCATGCTCGTAGGCCTCGACGTCGAGCTCGCCGTCCTCGCGGCGGAACTTCATCAGGTTCAGCGAGGCGAGGTTGCACGCGCTGTCGTCAATGGACATGTACTCGCTGCACGGGTTCGACGCGTTGATGCGGCCCGTGTTCGGGAGCGTGTGCCACTTGTTGATCGTCGTGTCGTACTGGACGCCGGGATCCGCGCAGCGCCACGCCGCCTCGGCGGCCTGCTTCAGGAGGTCGCGCGCGGGAAGCGTCGCGACAACCGCGCCGTCAGTGCGCGCGGTCAGGTTCCAGTCGTCGCCCCTCTCGGCGGCTTCCATGAAGGTGTCGGTGACGCGGATCGAATTGTTCGCGTTCTGGTACTGAATCGAGGCCCAGTCGGGCGAGTTCAGCGACATGTCGTAGCCGGCCGCCTCGAGGACGCGCACCTTCTCCTCCTCGTGGGCCTTGCACCAGATGAACTCCTCGACGTCCGGGTGGTCGATGTCGAGGATGACCATCTTGGCCGCGCGCCGGGTCTTCCCGCCGGACTTGATCGTGCCGGCGGAAGCGTCGGCGCCACGCATGAAGCTCACCGGCCCGGAGGCATGGCCGCCCTTGGAGAGCTGCTCGTGCGAGGAGCGCAGGCGCGAGAGGTTGATGCCCGAGCCCGAGCCGCCGCGGAAGATGATGCCCTCGCGCCGGATCCAGTCGAGGATCGAGTCCATCGAGTCCTCGATCGAGAGGATGAAGCAGGCCGAGCACTGCGGCTTCTCCTCGAAGCCGACGTTGAACCAGACCGGCGAGTTGAAGGCTGCGAGCTGGTTGACGAGGATCGCCTTGAGCTCGGCCTCGAAGGTGTCGGACTCCTCCTCGCCCGCGAAGTAGCCGCCGTCGTTCCCCCACTTGACGATCGTGTCGACGACGCGGCCGATCATCTGGCGCACGCTCGACTCCCGCTCGGGAGAGGACATGCGGCCGCGGAAGTACTTCTGCGCGACGATGTTCGTGGCCGTCTGCGACCAGAACTTCGGGAACTCGACGCCCTTCTGCTCGAAGACCGGCTTGTCCTTGCCGGGGATGAAGGCGTCGCGGATCTCCCACTCGATCTCGTCGAAGGGATCGCGGCCCGGAATCGTGAAATAGCGGCGCACGCCAAGCTGCCGTTCGGGCGCTGAAACGGTGTTTACGAGCGCCTCATCGGCGATCACGGGAGTCGTATCGGTGCGTGCAGCGGACGCCATTTCCTACCCTCCATGGTATCTGAGCCAGCCCTCGGAAATCGGGGGTCCAGAGGGTATTGCGGTCCTCGGACGGAGCCGATTTGCAGGGCTTTTATCAGGCGAGCGTGGCTTCTTGGTAGATGCCGAGCACGTTGCCGGCCGGGTCGCGAAAGGTCGCATAGCCCTCCCGCTCGCCGAGTGGCGTAACGGGCGTCACCAACTCGCCCCCACGCTCGAGAACGCGCGCGACTGCCGCATAGATGTCGTCGACCATGACGTGAACCGTGATGCCGGGCTCTGAGGACGGCGGGCGTCCGGTCACCCAGGTGCCGCTTACCTCGCCGACGGTGTCGTCGAATGCGATCTCCCCGTCGCCGCGCCGGCGGATGCTCCAGCCGAAGACCGCCTCGTAGAACGCAGACGACGCCTCGGCGTCGAGCGCCGGGATCTCGAGGTAGCAGATCTTTCCGCTGGCGTACCTGGGAGGCACCGCCTCAACCCCGAACTGCGGTAAGGAGCTCGTCTGCTCGGCGGCGGGCGGCAGCGTGATCCTTCTTCGCCGTCTCGAGCGCTTCGGCAGACCACGATTCTGGTAGATCGTGAACGAGCCAGTGAACACTCGTCAGAGCGTTCGACATGTTCGTGGCGAGCTCTCTCGCGAGCTCGTCGACACGGCCGGAAGGATGGGAGGCGCCGAACGCCAGCACAGGATCCCGAAGGGTTCGCCAGCGCTCCCACAGCTCGTTCATGATCGTGAGCGTCTGCGTGCCGGGCACGGAGGTGAGCCGCTGGGGCTCGGTTTCGTCGAGGAGGGACAAGATGGGAGCGACCGCGAGCGCGGCCCGTTCCCGCTGACGCGCGCGCTCGGCCGCTCGGCGACCCTCGCTTGCATAGCGCAGCTGGATCTTCATCGCGACGATGGCCGCGCCCGACGCCACAAGCGCGCTACCCAAGGCGAGGACAACTATCGCCCAAGTGGGCATGGCATCTGAAGACTCGACATCGGCGGCAGCGAGACGCTAACGCTTGGCCGGTCGCGTGTATAGAGCCCCAGCGAAGTGGCGGAGGCGCGTCCGCAACGTTGCCTCCATCAGCGAAGGCTCGCCGTCCTCGCCCGACGCATCCTCGGGAGGCGGCTCGGAGACGAGCGCCTTCTCATTCCAGAGCTCGCGCTCGAGGCGGTCGACCTCGGCGCAAAGGAGAACAATGGCCTGCCCGGCGGCGCGGACCTCTTCCCGAGAATCGCCGCGGAGCCCCTCGCCCCAGTTCCGGACCGCCTCGAATTGTTCCTCGTCCACAGCGGCATCATCTCATCCGCCGGGCTGTATTTCTGCTCAGTCGCTCGCGAGACCCTTGGAGCGAAGCTCGCCGAGAGCCTTTTCGCTCTTCTCCAGCCCTTCGAGGCCCATGCCGCGGAGCACATTGTCCGCCTTCGTGAACTGGATCTCGCGGTAGTCCACCACCTGGACGTGGTTGCCCCACGGATCGCGGAAGTCCACCGAGCCGCTCGGCGCAACCTCGACGCCGGCCTCCTGGAGGGCGCGCCGCGCCGCCTCCTTGTCGTCCACGACGAGACCGAGGTGGCGGTGCGCGTCGGGCGGCTGGGTCCTCCCCTCCGCGAGCGCGATGAACTGGTCGCCCATATCGATGAAGGCCATCCGCCCACCTCGCCCGCGGAGCTCGTACTCGAAGATCCGCCCGTAGAACTCGAGCGCCTGCTCGACGTCGCCGACCTCGAGCGCGACATGGTTCATCCCGACGAGCCGTGCCCGCTCCATACGCTGAATGCTAGCCCGGCGACCAGGTTGGGCTGTGTCTCCGAAGTAGGGCGGGACCCAACCACACGGAGGTCTTGGGGAGGGCAACCTCCGATCACCCCTGCGGCTGGGGGGTCGGGCCCCGCGGAAACGATACTCCTCTTCCTCTCCAAAGTCTCGTTGCAGACGAGCGGAGGGCCGGCGAGACGACCGCAGGCGCCTCGGTGCGGCCCCCCGCTCCTCAGTCGACCCGAGTCGCGCTCGCCCCCGGATGCACCGCTTCCCAGACGCGCAGGAAGCCGTCGAGCTCGTACCGAGCGCCGTCCCCCTCAGTGGGCCACCCGGAGCGCACCTCGAGCATGCGCGGGCCGGTCTGCACGACAACGCAGCGCGTATCGCGCAGGGCGCCGATCAGGTCCTCGACGAGGTTGGGGTCGTTGACTTCGACTTTCAATGCCGCAAGCACCCCGGGGATGGCCGCAGACCGGGCGTGCTTATCTCACTGTCGTCAACTTCCCCGGCCCGTCAACCCCCAACAGGGCCCAGAAATGCGAAAGAGGCGGTTGCGGCCTCCGCCTCTTTTCGCCGGATCGTCACGAAGGAGGTGCGCTGCGGCCACACACGCTCTTCGCTCGACTCCCTCACAGTAGTTCGCGATGGCGCGCGTGCATCCCTCCGTGGAGGGATACCGCCCTGGCCTCGCAGCGCGGCTAGACCGAGACGCTGCCCGGAGCTGACCCCGGAACCATCGAGGCGAGGAGACGCTTCAGGCCCTCGTCCAGCTCGACCTCGGGCTCCCAGCCGAGTACCTGCCGCGCGCGCGTGATGTCGGGCTGGCGCACCTGCGGATCGTCCACTGGGAGCGCCTCGAAGACGATCTCCGACTTCGAACCGGTGACGCGGATGACCGCCTCGGCGAGCTCGAGCAGCGTCATCTCGCGCGGGTTCCCGATGTTGACCGGGAGGTGCTCGCCGCTCGTCGCCAGGGCGTAGAGGCCGCGGATCAGGTCGTCCACGTAACAGAAGGAGCGCGTCTGCGAGCCGTCGCCGAAGACCGTGAGCGGCTTGTTCTCGAGCGCCTGGCGGATGAAGGTCGGGATCGCGCGCCCGTCGTGCGGGCGCATGCGCGGCCCGTAGGTGTTGAAGATCCGCGCGATGGCGGTGTCCACGCCCTGCTGGCGGTGGTAGGCCATCGTCAGCGCCTCCGCGTAGCGCTTCGCCTCGTCGTAGACGCCACGCGGGCCGATCGGGTTCACGTGGCCCCAGTAGGTCTCCGGCTGGGGATGCACCTGCGGGTCGCCGTAGACCTCGCTCGTCGAGGCGATGAGGAAGCGCGCGCGCTTGAACTTCGCCAGGCCGAGCATGTTGTGCGTCCCGTAGGAGCCGACCTTGAGCGTGTGCAGCGGCAGGCGCAGGTAGTCGATCGGGCTCGCCGGGCTGGCGAGATGGAAGACGTAGTCGACGCGCTCCTCGATGAAGAAGGGCTCGGTGACGTCGTGGTTGACGAAGAGGAAGTCGTCGCCGTTTCGCAGGTGCTCGATGTTCTGCAGCGAGCCCGTGTCGAGGTTGTCGACGCAAATGACTCGATGGCTCTTCGCGAGAAGGTAGTCGCAAAGGTGCGACCCGAGAAAGCCGGCCCCGCCGGAAACGACCGCAGTGCTCACCATCTCCATTTTAGTCGGTTCCGTGCCGCACCTTGACATCTTTGTAAGTGAGTAGTAACTTACAACCCGTGACAACGAAGACTCAGACGAGAAAGAGCGCCGACGTGCGCCGCGAGGAGATCCTCGTGGCGGCCCGGGCGGAGTTCGCGATAGGCGGTCTGCACGGCACGTCGACCGAGGACATCGCGCGCCGCGCCGGCATCTCGCAGCCCTATCTCTTCCGCCTCTTCGGGACGAAGAAGGAGCTCTTCCTCGAGACCGTGCGCCGCGGTTTCCGCCATGTGCTCGAGGTCTTCCAGGAGGCCGCCGCCGCGAACCGCGAAGGCGACGTCTTCCTCTCCATGGGCCATGCATACGGCGACGTCCGCCAGGACCGCGCCTCGCTCATGTTCCAGATGCAGGCGTACGCCGCCTGCGAGGACCCCGAGGTGCGCAAGGTCGTCCGCGAGGAGTTCTCGGCTCTCTACAAGTTCGTCGAGAGCGTCTCGGGCGGAGACGACGAGAAGGTGCAGGAGTTCTTCCGCGTCGGGATGCTGATCAACGTCGCCGCGGCGATGGACCTCGGCGCTCTCGACGCGCCCTGGGCGCACAGCTTCCTGAAGGGCTGCTTGCAGGAGAGCTGAGCAGTGTTTTTTTCGACACATAGTGAGTGACTACTTACTAAGGAGGTAGGTGAGATGAGCGCAAGGACAACCACCATCTGGACTTTCGTGATCACTTCGGTCGCACTGTTCATGGTCACGCTCGACAACCTTGTCGTGACGATGGCCCTGCCGAGCATCCGGCTCGACCTCGGGGCGTCGATCGAGGACCTCGAGTGGACCGTCAACGCCTACACGCTGAGCTTCGCCGTGCTGCTCCTCACCGGAGCCGCCCTGGGCGACCGCTTCGGTCGGCGGCGGCTCTTCGCGATCGGGCTCGGCATCTTCACGCTCGCATCAGCGGCCGCCGCGCTCGCGCCCAACGTCGAGACGCTGATCGCGGCGCGGGCCGTACAGGGACTCGGCGGCGCGATCGTCACCCCGTTGACCCTGACGATCCTCTCCGCCGCGGTGCCGCCTTCGAAGCGCGGCCTCGCGCTCGGAGCGTGGGGCGGCGTCGGCGGCCTCGGCGTCGCGCTCGGGCCGGTGATCGGCGGCGCGGTCGTCGAGGGCCTGTCGTGGCAATGGATCTTCTGGCTCAACGTTCCGCTCGGGCTCGTGCTCTTGCCGTTGGCCTCGACCCGCCTGCGGGAGTCCTTCGGGCCCGATTCGCGGCTCGATCTGCCAGGCCTCGGCCTCGCCAGCGTCGGTCTCTTCGGGATCGTCCTCGGGCTCGTCCGCGGGAATGCGGTGGGCTGGGGGAGCTTCGAGATCATGGCCTCGCTCGCGCTCGGGATCGCGTTCGTCGCGGCCTTCGTCCTCTGGGAGCTCCGCACCCCGGCGCCGATGCTGCCGATGCGCTTCTTCCGGAATAGGACCTTCGCGGCCACCAACGTTGCGTCCCTGTTCATGTTCTTCGGGATGTTCGGCTCGATCTTCCTGCTCGCGCAATTCCTGCAGACCGTCCAGGGGTACTCCCCGCTCGAGGCCGGCCTCAGGACGCTGCCGTGGACGGCGATGCCGATCTTCGTCGCCCCTCTGGCCGGGGCTCTCTCCGACCGGATCGGCGGCCGGCCGCTGATGGCGACCGGGCTCGGGCTCCAAGCGATCGGCCTCGCGTGGCTCGCGGCGATCACGACTCCGACCGTCCCGTACGCGAGCCTCGTACCTCCGTTCGTGATCTCGGGCATCGGGATGGCGCTCTTCTTCGCCCCTGTGGCGAACGTCGTCCTCTCGAGCGTCCGCCGCGACGAGGAGGGCAAGGCCTCCGGAACGAATAACGCGATCCGGGAGCTCGGCGGCGTCTTCGGAGTCGCCGTCCTCGCCTCGATCTTCTCGAACTACGGCGGCTACGAGTCGCCCGCGGCCTACGTCGACGGCCTCACGCCGGCAGTCTGGGTCGGCGCGGCGGTCGTGGGCGCTGGG
>Ga0307296_10001215_pt1 | contig 12865 bp, 11 predicted proteins | sample ER_DNA_153_FD_194467 | JGI IMG/M metagenome (GOLD analysis project Ga0307296, IMG submission 194467) | Bulk soil microbial communities from the East River watershed near Crested Butte, Colorado, United States - ER_DNA_153 | ecosystem: Environmental > Terrestrial > Soil > Floodplain | place... | reverse complement strand
TCGCACCTTCGCCGGTTGTTCGAACGGCTCGACATCGCCTCGCGTACAGAGCTCGCGACGCGGGCACTGCGCGAGGGCTGGCTCGAGGTTCCGCCGAGCGGCTGACCGTGCCTCGCCTGGCGCCGCCGCCGCTCAGTGCGCCGCTCGATTCGCCGCTGCCGCCTCAAAGCCCTCGCCGCTCGGTTTCCTGCCAAAAGCCGCCCTGCTGAGCCTTGGGCGGGCAACCGGGTGTCTGACGGCGGCTCCGACGCGTTTTCCAACGCTCGCCTGAGCACGAGCAAGGTGGCCCCGACCCGGTCAATGCGGTCGAGACCGCGCCCAAGGCCGCCATGCTGAGCTTTTGGCATGAAACTCGGCGTGTTTCTGCCGTATGTGCGCCAGGTGCACCTTAGGCAGGCTCCGGTCGCCGTCGCTGGGCTCGAAGCCACGCGATCGTGAGTGAGAAGAGCGGATCCGGCTATATCAGGCGCCAGAACGGACGAGATTCGTGTCCAAGGAGCGCCAGGTGCACATAAGGCAAGGAACCCACGCCCGCCGGTACGAACGGGCGATGGGACGCCGACGCTCGCGAACGGCTAGGATTGCGCCCGGAACCACCATCATGAAGCCTCCCAGTCGATGCCGACCCTGCCGCTCCCGCGCCCGCGTTTGCGCCGTTCCGTTTCGGGCGGCGGTGGGGTGCTGCCCGGCGACGTAGAGGCGGCCGAGCCCGAGATCATCGAGGCGAGCGGCCTGCGCTGGATCCACATCGAGGAGCCGCGTCTCGCCCACCGCGAGTGGCTCGAGCAGCGCTTCAGCTTCCACCCGCTCGACTTCGAGGACGTCTACTCGCGCAATCAGCGCCCGAAGCTCGACTCGTACGACGACTACATCTTCATCGTCCTGCACTTCCCGTTCTTCGAGAAGTCGACCGGGCGGCTCCTGTCGGCCGAGCTCGACCTCTTCATCGGTCCCGACTACGTCATTACCCTGCCGGACAGCCCGCTGCCGCCGCTCAGCGCGATGTTCGAGCGGCTCAGCAGCCGCGAGGAGCTGCGCGAGTCGACATTCTCGAAGGGCTCGGGCTACCTGCTCTACAAGATGGTCGACACGAACGTCGACGCCGCATTCCCGATGCTGCGCAAGATGGGTAACAAGCTGGACCGCCTCGAGGACGACATCTTCGAGGGCCGCTCGTCGGAGATCGTCCGCGACATCTCGAACGCGAAGCAGGAGATCATCAATTTCCGCAAGATCGTCCGGCCCCAGCGCGCCGTCCTTCGCGACCTCGAGCGCACCAAGCAGCGGTACCTGGCCGAAGAGCTCGAGATCTACTTCGACGACATCTCCGACGCGGCCGAGCGGATCTGGGACACCCTCGAGAACTACAAGGAAGTCGTCGAGGCCCTCGAGTCGACGAACGAATCGGTCATCTCGCATCGCCTCAACGACTCGTTCCGCATCCTCACCGCAGCGAGCGTCATCCTCCTGCCGCTGACACTGATCGCGAGCATCTACGGGATGAACGTCCCCGTTCCCGGTGAGAGTGAGCCCTACTCGTTCTGGCTGGTCGTCGGCGTCATGGCGCTCATGCTGACGGGGCTGGTCATCGTCTTCCGCCGCCGCGGCTGGCTGTAGCTCCCGTCCCGTCCCCGCGCCACCCCAGTTTGTGCGTAATGCTCCTGTAGGGAGCGCTATCCGCGACAGGAGCCGCGGTAAACCCTGAAATTGCCAGATGCTCGCTGTGGGCGGCATTGCGGAAGGATTCGTGCGTGAATCGCCTCTAACCGGTCCCGCTCGCTCGTGCACGGTGATCAACCGATGCTTAGTGCTCCCGTGGGGAGCATTAAGCAAGAAAGGTGGACCAGCGATTGCGACGGCGGCTCGGGTGACGGGGTGGGCAATCCGCGCTGGATCAACGTCCCGTCTGAGCGTCGGCTTCCACGTAGCGCGGTAGAGTCGGCGGCGCGGAGGGCGCATGACAACCGACGACATCGAGCTCGCCCGGGAGGCGTTCGAACAGCAGCGCTGGTCCCTGGCGTTCACCTTGCTCTCCGACCCGAACCTGACCCGGTCGCTGGGCTTCGCCGATCTCGAGCGCCTGGCGCAGGCCGCCCACATGCTGGGTCGGACGCTAGATCGCCAGAAGGCCGGCGAGCGGGCGTACGCCGCCGCACTCGCAGACGGAAATCTTGAGGCCGCCGCGTGGGCAGCATTCTGGGTTGGCTTCGGTCACGTCCAATACGGCCAGATCGCGCAAGGCGGAGGCTGGCTCGCCCGGTCCGGCGGGCTCCTCGAGCAGATCGGGGAGCCGACCGTCGTCGAGGGCTATCTCCTGATTCCCGCGGGACTCGGCAGCCTCGAGGAGGGATCCGTCGCCCAGGCGCGCGACGCGTTCGAGGCGATGGGCGAGATCGCGAAACGGTTCGGGGATCGCGACCTGGCCACGATCTCTCTGCTTGGGCGCGGTGACTGCCTGATCCGGATGGGCCAACGGCGGGAGGGGATCGAGCTCCTCGACGAGGCGATGCTCGCGGTCGCGTCGGGCGAGGTCTCACCCGTGAACGTCGGTCTGGTGTACTGCGCCGCGATCGAGTCCTACCACCAAGTCTTCGATCTCGGCCGGGCCCAGGAGTGGACCGGCGCTCTCGCCGCGTGGTGCGACGCTCAGCCGGATGCCATCCCTTTCCGGGGCCGCTGCATGGTGTACCGGACGGAGCTCATGGTCATGCACGGCCAGTGGGACGCCGCGGCAGACGAGGTCCGACGCGCCCGCGACCGCCTCGTCGGCCCGCCGGTTGAACCAGCCCTCGGCGAAGCCGACTACCAGCAGGCCGAGCTCGATCGGCTCAGGGGATCGTTCGCCGCCTCGGCCGCGGCCTACCGGCAAGCGGCCGACCATGGTCGCCGCCCTGAGCCAGGCTTGGCACTCCTCCGGCTTGCCCAAGGCCGGCCGGCCAGCGCCCTCGCGACAATTCGGCGAGCCATTGACGAGGCTAGCAACGCGCTGACCCGCCAGCGCCTCCTCGGACCTTATGTCGACATCCTGATCGCGGCGGGCGACCTCGAGGGCGCCCGAGCAGCCGCCACGGAGCTGGGTCAGCTCGCTGTCGGCGCCGACTCGCCGCTCCTCGACGCGATCGCCGCAAGTGCCGACGGCTCCGTCCGCCTCGCCGGCGGCGAGCACGCCGATGCGCTCGTCGCCCTTCGTCGAGCGTGGGCCGCCTGGCAAGGCATCGATGCGTCCTACGAGGCAGCCAGGGTCCGGGTCCTCATCGCTCTCGCGTGTCGCGGGCTGGGGGACGAGGACGCCGCCGTAATGGAGCTGGAGGCCGCCGCACGCGTGTTCTCGGAGCTCGGCGCCGGCCCGGACCTCGCCCGTGTGCGTCGCGCATTCGGGACGCAGCCCGGTGCGGGTGGCGCCCAGCTGACCGGACGCGAACTCGAGGTCCTCCGCCTGCTGGCGGCGGGCCGAACCAACCGGGAGATCGCGGGAGAGCTTGTCATCAGCGAACGTACGGTCGACCGCCACGTCAGCAACGTCTTCTCGAAGCTGGACGTCCAGTCGCGCTCGGCGGCCACGGCCTACGCCTACGAACACGAGATCGTCTGACTCCGCCCGCCAGACGCCGTGCCACGCGAAATGGGTAGTTCTGCCGATGCGAGCTCGAGCCCTCCGTCCGTAGGGTCATGGCGGCGACCGGGCACCACCCGGTCGCCTCCGACCAGCGAATGAGAGGCGCGACATGAGCGAGAACAACGCGGTCGAGCGGATCGACACGGTAGTCATCGGAGCGGGGCAGGCCGGACTGTCGGCGGGCTACCACCTGGCGAAGCGCGGGCTGCCCTTCGTGATCCTCGATTCGGACGAGCGAGTCGGGGATCACTGGCGCGACCGCTGGGATTCACTCCGCCTCTACAGCCCCGCCCGGTACGACGCTCTCCCGGGGCGAGGCTTCCCGGCCTCGTCGTCTCACTGGCCCACGGCTCGCGAGATGGGCGATTACCTCGAGGCCTACGCGGGCTGGTTCGAGCTGCGAGTCCGGAGCGGGACGCGGGTCGATCGCGTCGAGCCCGTGGGCAGCGGCTTTGTCGTGACGACTGGGGACGGTGCACGGCTCTCTGCTCGCCAGGTCGTCATCGCCACGGGGCCGTTCCGCCACCCGAACATCCCGACATTCGCAGCCGAGCTCGACCCGTCGATCCGGCAACTCCATTCGCATGAGTACCGCAATCCGGCCCAGCTGGCCGACGGCCCGGTCCTCGTCGTCGGCCTGTCGCATTCGGGCGCCGACATCGCCTTCGAGGCCGCCAAGGCCGGCCACCGGACGATCCTCTCCGGCAGGTCGCACGGGCAGATGCCGATCCGGGTCACGGACACGAGGCGGGCAATGCTCGGATGGCCGGTCGTCGAGTTCGTGTTCGGACATGTCCTCACGATGCGCACGCCGATCGGGCGAAAGATGCGCCCGGAGGTCCGCAAAGGCGGCGGCCCGCTCCTGCGGGTCCGTCTCGGGGACCTGGACCGGGCCGGTGTCGAGCGCCACGACGACAAGACCGTCGGCGTGACGGACGGTCGGCCGATGCTCGCCGACGGCACGGTCCTGGACGTGGCTAACGTGATCTGGGCCACTGGTTATCGGCCCGACTACGGATTCGTTGCCGCGCCGGTCGTCGGCGACGATGGCTGGCCAATTGAGGAGCGTGGTGTCAGCCCGACAGTCCCGGGCCTGTACTTTCTCGGCGTCCCGTTCCAATTCGCCTTTTCGTCGATGCTCGTGGCCGGCGCCGGTCGGGATGCGAAGTACGTCGTCGACCGGATCGCGGAGCGCGTGGCCGCGACGTCGATGAGCCGGGCAGCCGAGCCGGCAGTCGCCTGACCCCGATCAGCCCGGCAGGTCGCGCTCCGCGGGACCGACGTAGCGGACGTCCGGGCGGATCAGCCGGTTGTTGGCGGCCTGCTCGAGGACGTGGGCGGTCCAGCCGGCGTGGCGGGCCAAGGAGAAGGTCGCCGGGAAGAGGTCGGGGGTGAGGCCGACGCCCTGGAGGACCGGCGCCGCGTAGAACTCGACGTTCGTCTTCAGAGCCCGGTCCGGATGCCGCTCGGCGAGGAGCTTGAGAGCCATGTCCTCGACCTGGATCGCGAGCTCGAGCCAGTCGGGCTTGTGCTCCATCCCCTCGGCGACCTTGCGGAGCGCGGCAGCCCGCGGATCGTAGGCGCGGTAGACGCGGTGGCCGAAGCCCATCAGCCGCTCGCCGCGATCGAGCGCGCCGCGCAGCCACTCCTCGGCGTGCTCGACCGAGCCCATCTTCGCGAGCTGGTCCACGACCTCCGACGGAGCGCCGCCGTGGAGTGGCCCCTTCATCGTCCCGATCGCACCCGCAACGGCCGATGCGATGTCCGACATCGTCGAGGTGATCACACGGGCGGTGAACGTCGAGGCATTGAAGCCATGCTCGGCCCCGACGATGAAGTAGGCGTCGAGGGCGCGCGTCGTGCCGGCGTCTGGCCGCTCGCCCTTGAGCTGGTAGAGGAAGCCCTCGGCGAGGTCCATCGACGGGTCCGGATCGATCGGGTCCTTGCCCTCGCGGATCCGGGCGAAAGCAGCCAGGGCCGACGGCGAGAACGCGGTCAGGGCGCGGGCCTGCTCGACGGTCGGTGGCCAGGGGAGCGTCTGGGTCGCGCCCCAGGCCGAGACCGCGGTTCGCAGCGCATCCATCGGCTTGGCGTCGCGCGGCAGGGCGCGCAGGGTCGTCAGGACCGCGTCGGGAACCGGCGTGGTCGGGAGCCGGTGGGACGGGATCCAATCGCCGGTCCAGAGGAGGTTGGCGACGGACGGATACGTCCCGCGCTCGACGAGGTCACCGATCCGATAGCCGCGATAGATTAAGCGGCCATTGGCGCCGTCGACCTTGCTCAGCGCCGTCTCGCCGGCGATCACGCCTTCGAGACCGGGCGAATAGGGGCGGTCGTCGGTGGCGGGTGGAGCTGGAGTTGCCTCAGTACCGGAGGTTTGGGTCATGCCCGGATGGTAGACCCGTGGCGGCGGACTCGCCGCCGCCTCAGCGCCGATCCCTCGGGCTCATCAGCTCGAGGAAGAGGCGGACGACGATCGAGCCGCCGATGGCCACGACGATTGCGGCGAGGAAGCCCTCCCCGACGCCGAAGCCCATCTGGCGGGCGAGCCAGCCGCCGACGATCGCTCCGATGATGCCGACGACGATGTTGGGCAGGCAGCCACGTGCGCTTCGACCGCCGACCACGGCACCCGAAATGGCGCCGGCGAGGAAGCCGACGATGATCCAGCCGAGGATATCCATCGGCTCAGTCTGCCATGTTCGGTTCGGCGAGGAAGGCCTCGATCGCAGCCACGAACTCGCCGGGATGGGTGTGGTGGGCGGCGTGCCGCGCGCCGTCGATCGTGACGATCCGCCCGTCCCGCAGCCGCGCGTCCAGCGCCCGGGTCGCCTCGCCGAAGATCGCGGCACTCTCCCCGCCCAGGATCTGAAGAACCGGCTGGCGGACATCACCAAGCGCCTCGAGCGACGCCGCCGGGCCGACCTCCGCTCGCAGCTCGCGGATCGTCGTGTCGACGGCGGCTGCGCGTCGAGCCCAGATCGGGTCGGCCCGGAAGGCTGCGAGGTCGGCCGCGGGCATGCCGACGATGTCGCGCATGAACGTGGCCAGCGCCTCGTCACGATCGCCGGCGGCGACCAGGTCCTCGATCCGGGCAAGCGTCCCGTCATCCTGGTAGCCGCGGCCGCTGCCGGGCGGCGGCGCGCCCTCGTAGAGGACGAGGCGATGAAGGTTCGGGGTCAGGAGGGCGGCGCCCAGCCCGATCCGACCGCCATACGAGTGACCGACGACGTCGACGGGTCCACCGCTCTCCGCCGCCAGCGCGTCGACGACCGCGGCGAGGTCCTCGAACTCGCGTTCGATCGAATACTCGTCGGCGTCACCGGACGCGCCCCGGCCGCGGCGATCGACTGCGTGGGTCGTGTGGCGGGCGGCGAGGAGGGGACCGCTCGTCCGCCAGGTCGTGTGATCGGCGGTCGCGCCGTGGACGAGAACGAGCGGCCGGCGGTCCCCTCGGACGCCGCCCGCGGCGGCCGCGCCGCCCGGGGCGGCCGACGAGAAGACCGCAATCGGCGTGCCGTCGGGAGAGATGATCGTGTTCGACGGAGCCTCGACCGAATCGGTCACGGTCGCCAGACGTAACGGACGTCGGGCTGGCCCTCCTCGTTGGCCGAGCCGTCCCCGAACCACTCGGCGACGAACCCGTGCCGCTCGTAGAACCGGCGGGCCCGTTCGTTGACCTGGAACGTATAGAGCGTCAGGCCGTCCGGCGAGCACTCCCTGGCGACGTCGAGCAACCGTTGCCCGATGCCCACGCCGAGCCGATCGGGCCGGACGTACAGCTGGCTGAGGTCGCCCGATGCGACGTCCATCATCCCGACGACGGTGCCGTCGGTATCGAGCGCAACCCATGTCCCGCCAGCGGGCACGACGGTGTCGCGGATCCAGGCGCGGACCTGGTCGTCGGTGTGGGCGAGCGGGAAGTCGTAGGTGGCTTTGAAGGAGGCGAGATAGACATCGGCGACCGCTGTCGCGTCGGCGGCCGCGGCCGGACGGATCGTGATCCCGGTGATGGAAGCCAGCGGCCGGCTCACGCGTTCCGGGCGGCGGCCACGTCGAGCAGCCACGTTGCGCCGCGCCGGAGGGCCAGCTGAGCCGGCAGCCGTCGCGGATCGCGCGGCCCGCGCAGGATCTGCCCGAGGATCTCGGCCTTGCTGTCCCCGTGGCTGACGACGAAGACCGAGCGTGCGACACCGACGATCGCGGAATTGAGCGTCACCCGGGCGACATGCGGCTCGACGTGCGTCGGCGCCGGCACGCCCAGGGCGACCTCCGTGCGATCGAATGTCGGCGAATCCGGGAAGACCGACAGGATGTGGCCGTCCGGCCCGATCCCGAGAAGGACGATGTCGAAAACAGGCCAGCCGTCCTCGATCGATGGACCGTCCGCCTTCAGCATCTCGGCATAGCGGGCGGCGCACCACTCGGCATCCTGGCTCTCGGCAATTGCCTCGGTGGTCGGCACCGGGTGGACGTTGGTGGCGGGAAGCGGCGCCCCGGGCCGTCGCCCGGCCTCCACGTCCACGCCGTAGTCGCCGGTCCCGGACTGGCCGCTGTGCGCCCCGATTTCGAGCAGCACGTCGTCGGCGACCTTGACGTTGGAGAGTGGGTGATCGCGCGGCACGAAGCGATCGTCGCCCCACCACAGCTCGACGGCATCCCACGGGACGGCATCGCGCAGCGGCGAAGTCGCGAGGTGGCGGTAGATGCCGGTCGGTGTCGACCCGCCGGTCGTAGCCCAGTGCGCCACGCCTCGGGCGCCGACGGCATCGGCGAGGGCGGCGGCGATCCGCTCGGCAGCGATCCGCGAGCAGGTCTCCGGATCAGGCAGGATCACGACCTCCGGCTCGCCGGATGCCGCGAGCGCGCCTGCCGTCTCGACCTCGCTCATCGGAGGGCGCCTCCGGCGAGATCGGCGGCAAGGCGGATGGCACCGACGGCAACCGGGTCGCGACCGCCCCCTTCGATCGCTTCGGCGAGGAGATCGACATCCTTCCGTCGCGGTGCGTTGAATCCCCGCTCGAGGGCGTGGACGCCGTCCTGCCAGATACGAGCGTGGACCGCCTCCTGCTCGGCGGTGATGTCGGCCCGGAGCTCCGAGCCGCGCCAGTCGGCGAGGAGCTCGATCCGCAGCGTGGTCCCGGGCGGCATCTCCGACAGGACCGGCCGGACGACGACCGCGACTTCGTGCCGCTCTGCCCGGAGCGTCGCCCCGAGCCCGCTGCCGGCCGTCGCCAGCGGCCCCGCTCCGCCGGCTCGGGTCGGCCCGCGACGAATCGGTCCGGCGACCGGCGACAGCGGCTTCGTCACTCGCATGCCGAGGCGCGAGGCGAGCCACCCGGCGTGGTAGACGGGCTTGACGATATTCGTCGTGTCGGCCCCGCCGTCCTCGCGAACCGCATAGGTGACGGCGATCCGGCGCAGGTGGCTGAGGTACGGCAGGAAGTCGGGGATGTCGAAGATCGACGCGATTGCCTCACGCCAGCGGGACTGGCGGACGAGGGCGAAGTCGGAGATCGCGAGCGGCAGGCGTTCCTGGAGCGCCGCCAACCGGCGGAGCTGGTCGAGGCCGGTACCGCGCCAGTGAGACCCGTCGACGATGAGCCGGTCGGCCATCTCGAACAGGTCGTTGGCGGGTGGCGTGCCGAAGGCCGGCTCGTCCGGCCACCAGACCGTGACCGGCAGGTCGTGAATGAGCAGCGGTGCGACGATCGCGTCGAGATGGCGCCCGCCCTCGCCGCCGGCCGTGACGTAGATGGTCTCTGCACAGGTCGCCGCGGCGTCTTCGCGGGGCAGGACGCAGTGGGCCTGGATCTGCGCGTCGAGCCATGACGGGCCGTCCGGATCGGCCGGCAGGAGAATCGTCGTCCGCGATGGATGGCGTCCGGTGAGGAGCTGGATCGTCGCTGCGCAGCCCTCGCCGACCTCCGGCCGCCTGGCGATCACGACGAGGTTCATGACGCTCGTCCGGGCCGCCACATGGCGATCGACGATCTCGTCGCCGTCGGCGTCGCGGTTCAGGTCTGGCTGGGCCCAGATCCGGGCGAGCTCCTGCTCGATCCCTTCGATGCTCCGGGCCCGCGATTTCCAGCGCAGGATCGGCTCGCCGGGTCTCGCCGGGGCGAAGGTGATCGGTCCTCCGGTCATCATGGTCATCAGATTCTCCGCCATCTTCGGCCATCTCGGGCGAGGAGCTTGTCGGCCTCCTCGGGGCCCCACGTGCCGGCTTCGTAGTTCGGGAAGTCGGGCGGCGGATCGTTCGCCCACGTCTCGATCATCGGGGTGACGATGCCCCAGGCGCCCTCGACTTCGTCGGCACGGGTGAACAGGGACGGGTCGCCGAGCAGGGCGTCGAGGATGAGCGTCTCGTAGGCGTCCGGCGAGTCGACCGAGAACGCGGAGCCGTATGTGAAATCCATGTTGACCGAGCGGACGTCGATCCCGAGTCCCGGCACCTTCGCCCCGAAGCGCAGCATGATCCCCTCGTCCGGCTGGATGCGGATCGCGAGGAGGTTCGGGTCCGGCTCGACCGCCGAGTCGCGGAAGAGCCTGTGTGGGACCTCCTTGAACTGGATCGCGATCTCCGTCGCCCGCTTCGGCAGGCGCTTGCCGGTCCGCAGGTAGAAGGGCACGCCCGACCAGCGCCAGTCGTCGACCTCGAGGCGGGCGGCGATGTAGGTCTCGGTCTCAGATGCTGGATCCACGTCCGGCTCGCTGCGGTAACCGGGGACTTGAGCGGCGCCGACCCAGCCAGGTCCGTACTGGCCGCGGACGACGTCGCCGCGGATCTCGTCCGGCGTCATCTCGCCGATCGCCCGGATCACCTTGACCTTCTCGTCGCGGAGGGCGTCGGCATCGAACGTCGCCGGCGGCTCCATCGCGACGAGGCTCATCAGCTGGAGAAGGTGGTTCTGGAGGAAGTCGCGGCTGGCGCCGGTCTCCTCGTAGAAGGCGCCACGGTTCTCGACGCCGAGCGACTCGGCGACAGTGATCTGGACATGGTCGATATGGCGGCGGTTCCAGATCGGCTCGAAGATCCCGTTGCCGAAGCGGAAGACCAGCAGGTTGCGGACGGTCTCCTTGCCGAGGTAGTGATCGATCCGGTAGACCTGCCGCTCCCGGAAGACCTTGCCGACCTCGCGGTTGAGGCGAATCGCCGAGTCGAGGTCGTGGCCGAACGGCTTCTCGATGACGATCCGTTGCCAGCCGCCCTCGTGGCGTTCGTGATCGAGCCCGACCCGACCGAGCTGCGTGACGATCTCGGCGAACTGCGATGGCTGGGTCGCGAGGTAGTACAGGTGATTGCCGCGGCTGTTCTGCTGCTTGTCGATCTCGGCGAGGCGCTTCGCGAGGCGGTCGTAACCGGACGCGTCCGAGAAGTCGAGCCGGAAATAGTTGATCCGGCTGGCAAACGAACGCCAGGCCGCCTCGTCGAGCGGGAGGACGCGCGAGTATTTCTCGAGGGACGCCCGGAATTCCGCGCGGAGCGCGTCGTCGTCGTACTCGCGCCGACCGGCGGCGAGGAGGACGAACTCGTGTGGCAGCAGGTTGGTCCGCCACAGCTGATAGAGAGCGGGCACGACCTTGCGGTGGGCCAGGTCGCCGGTCGCGCCGAAGAGGACCAGGGTGCTCGGGTCCGGGACGCGCTCGAGGCGGAGGCCCTCGCGCAGCGGGTTCTCGTCGGCCTTCGCCGGACGTTTCCTGGCGCCGCGGGAGAGGCGCAGCTCGCGCATCGTTCGCGGGGCGTCCTTCTGGCGTGGCGAGGGATAGGTCGGCTTGTCCGGCGCGCTCTCCGGCGCGACCGCCGGGCTTTCCGGCTTCGTCTTTCGCCGTTTCGGGACCGCCGTGTCGGTCATGGCCGCTGCGTGGGCCTCACTCGGTCTTCACTGAGTGGCCGCCGAACTCGTTCCTCAAGGCGGCCAACACCTTGGCGCCGTAGGAATCCTCCTGGCGCGAGCGGAATCGGGTCAGGAGCGACAGGGTGATGATCGGCGCCGGCACGTCGTGGTCGATCGCCTCCTGGACAGTCCAGCGGCCCTCGCCGGAGTCCTCGACGTAGCCCTTGATGTGCTCGAGGTCCGGACCGTTGGCCTTGAAGGCCCGGCCCGCCAGCTCGAGCAGCCACGAGCGGACGACGGAACCCTGCATCCAGAGCTCCGAGATCGCTCCAAGATCGAGCTCGTAGTCCGACGCGTGCATGATCTCGAAGCCCTCGGCGTAGGCCTGCATGAGGCCGTACTCGATGCCGTTGTGGACCATCTTCACGTAGTGGCCTGCACCCGGCCCGCCGACATTGAGGTAGCCGCCCTCGGGCGCCAGCGAGCGGAAGATCGGCTCGAGCGGTTCGACCGCATCCTTCTCGCCGCCGACCATCAGGCAATAGCCCACCTGGAGCCCCCAGATCCCGCCGCTCGTCCCGGCGTCGACGTACTTGATGCCCTTGGCGGCGAGGTCGCGGTGGCGGCGCTGGTCGTCGTGGAAGTTCGTATTGCCGCCGTCGATGATCGTGTCGCCTTGTTCGAGGTGCTCGAGCAGCTCCTCGATCTGGGCCTCGGTGGCGTCTCCGGCCGGGACCATGATCCAGACCGCTCGCGGCTTCTCGAGTTTCTCGACCAGCTCGGCGATCGTGAAGGCCGGGATCGCGCCTTCGCCGGCGATCTCCTTGGTCTTCTCCGGCGTCCGGTTATACGCCACGACCTCGTGCCCGTCGCGAACGAGACGACGGACCATGTTCGCGCCCATCCGGCCGAGTCCGACGAAACCGATCCGCATCAGAGGAGCCTCCCTGTCAGGTGGTGGTCGTGGCGTGGGGTCGCGAGCCGGCGGACCGGACGCGGACGATGTCGATGTCAGCCGGTCCTCGTCGCGGCCTCCAGCGCCGAGGCGAGAGCCGCCTCGAGAGCGGGCAATCCTGTCTCGGGGTCGGCCAGGTGGATCCGGATGATCGGCAGGTCGTGGGATTCGATTGCCTCGAAATCGCCCTGGGCCTGGGCATCGATCAGCTGGCCGAAGGTGTACGGCCAGCCGGGGATGGGACGGTCGACCGGATGGTCCGAGGTGAGCTGGATGAACCAGCCGGTCGGTGGTCCGCCCTTGTGGAGCTGGCCAGTCGAATGGAGGAAGCGTGGCCCGTAACCTGCGGTGGTGGCGCACCCGGTCCCGCCGCGGAGGAGGGTCCGGATCCGGGCGAACGCGTCGTCGCGGGCGGGAGTCGGGGCGATGAACGCCTGGATCGCGAGATAGGCGTTC
>Ga0307296_10001214_pt1 | contig 12872 bp, 12 predicted proteins | sample ER_DNA_153_FD_194467 | JGI IMG/M metagenome (GOLD analysis project Ga0307296, IMG submission 194467) | Bulk soil microbial communities from the East River watershed near Crested Butte, Colorado, United States - ER_DNA_153 | ecosystem: Environmental > Terrestrial > Soil > Floodplain | place... | reverse complement strand
CCCGAGCCGCTCGATCGCCGCGAGCTTCGTCTCGGGCGCGTGATCCGGCACGACCACGCTGCAGGACAAGCCGAGCTCGCGCGCGGCCCAGGCCACGCCCTGGCCCATGTTCCCGGCGCTGGCCGTGACGACCCCCGCGCGCAGCTCCTCGGCATCCGTCTGCAAGATCGCGTTCAGCGCGCCACGGAGCTTGAAGGATCCGATCGGCTGCAGGTTCTCGAGCTTCAAGTAGACGGCGCCTGGTTGCTCCGGCAGCTCGAGCCGGACGAGCGGTGTGCGCACGATCCGGCCGGCGAGGCGTTCGCGAGCCGCATGGATCTGGTCGATCGGGATCAAAACGGAACGGTCGTGCCGGCGCCCTCGGCCAGCGCTCGCGCGTAGACGTGCTCGGCTGAGGCGAGATCCTCGACGGCCAGGCCAAGTGACTTGAACACGGTCAGCTCGTCGTCCGACCGCCGGCCGTCCCGCGAGCCGATCAGGACCTCACCCAGCTCCGCGCGGATGTGATCGGGGCCGATCCCCGCCTCGCGCACCGCGAACAGGTAGTCACCGCCCTCGTTCACCATCGATTCCCGCGCGTCCGCAAAGAGCGCGGCGGCCGCGACGGTCTCGGCGTCGAGCTCGCGGGCGGTCGGGATGGACGAGCCGACCGCGTTCACGTGCGCCCCCGGCGCCAGCCACTCGCGCCGGACGATCGGCTCGGGCGACGAGGTCGCGGTCACGACGACGTCGGCCTCGTGAAGCGCCTCCTCCGCGGTCTCCACGGCCTCCACCGGGAAGGGCGCCTGCGCCTCGGCGGCAAAGGTGGCAGCGCGCTCGGGTGTCCGGCTCCAGACACGGGCATCCTCGAATGAGCCCGCCACTGCCATCGCCTGCAGATGCGACCGCGCCTGCACGCCTGAGCCGAGGAGCGCCAGCCGCCTCGCGTCCTTGCGAGCAAGCAGGCGCGTCGCGACGGCCGACACCGCCGCCGTCCGCGTCGCGGTCACCGCGGATGCGTCGACGAGGGCACGCAAGGCGCCCGTCTCGCCGTCGAAGAGCAGGACCCCTCCCTGGTGCAGGTCGATGCCTCGCTCCGCGTTACTCGGGAAGATGCAGACGACCTTCAGCCCGTAGGAGGGCGCCGGCGCGGAGCGGTGAGCGGGCATCAGCCCCATCAGGCTCGGCTCCTCGGGAGGCCGCACGACGAAGCGCAGCGGTTGCCAGACCGAGCCCCGCGCGAGATCGGCGAGGACGGTCTCCATCAGCTCGACGCACTCGTCCATCGGCAGCAGCCGCTCGACGTCGTCGTGGCCGAGAACGAGCAGCTCGCTCACGCGAACAACCCGGCCAGCTCGTGGCGTTGCGAGGCGCTGAGCTCGAGCTCGGCCGCGGCGATCGCGGTCGCGAGCTGCTCCGGTCGACGGGGCCCGACAACCACCGCAGTGACCTGCGGGTGGCCGAGCACCCACGCAACCGCGAGCGTCGCCGGCTCGACGCCGAGGTCGGCGGCCGCGGCGGCGAAGGCCTCCAGACCGCGGAACGTCTCCTCGTTCACCAGGTCTGCGTAGGGGTCGGGGCGCAGCGTCATCCGGGAGCCCGAAGGGTACGCCTCGCCGCGCCGGTACTTCCCCGTCAGCCAGCCGCCGGCGAGCGGGCTGAAGGGCGTGAAGCCGAGCCCCTCGCGCGCGCAGATCGGAAGGATCTCGTCCTCGGCCTCGCGGCGGAGCAGGCTGTACTCGTTCTGAACCCAGCCGAAGCGTGCGAGGCCCAGCCGCGTGCTGGTCTCGAGCGCCTGCTCGAGACCCGTGCCGTCGAGGTTGCTCGCTCCCACCGCGCGGGCTTTCCCTGCCTCGACGACCTCGTCGAGCGCGCGCAGCGTCTCCTCGATCGGCGTCTCCTCATCGGGCTCGTGGGTGAGGTACATGTCGACCTGCTCGGCCCGCAGGCGCGCGAGGCTGCCGTCGAGCTCCCGGAGGACGCGGCCGTGGCCGAGACCGCGATCGGCGGGATCGCCCGTGACCGACCAGTAGACCTTCGTGCTCAGCAGAACGGGGACCTTGCGCTCGCTGCGCCAGTCGCCGACCCAGCTCTCGCTGCGGCCACCGCCGTACGACGCCGCGGTGTCGAAGACGTTAATGCCGGCCGCCCAGGCGGCGTCCATCAGCGCGAATGCCTCGTCGCGGCTCTCGCCCCGGCCGAAGAGCTCCGGCGCCGAGCCGATCCCACCGAAATTGCCGCACCCGAGGGTGATCCTCGACACCTCGAGCCCTGTTGTTCCAAGCGGCCGGCGCTCCACCGGCAGAGCCTACGGGTCGTATGCTTCGTGAGTGGAGCCGGGCGCCGAGGACTACAGCCAGCCGATCCTCTCCGGCGAGGGCGCGAGCGACTACGAGCGCTACCTGCGCACCGACGAGCTCCTGGCCCTGCAGAAGACGGCCGACGAGCAGACCCACCGCGACGAGCTGCTCTTCCAGACAGTCCACCAGGCCTCCGAGCTATGGCTGAAGCTCGCCTGGAGCGAGGCGGAGGAAGCGACCCGGCTACTCGAGCAGGGCGAGCTGGCCGGCGCCCAGCGGCTGCTGCGCCGCTCCCTGGTGGCGATGGACTACGTGATCGCGCAGCTGGAGATGCTGGAGGCGCTTTCGCCCTGGGAGTACCAGGCGATCCGCAAGGTGCTCGGACACGGCAGCGGCTTCGACTCGCCCGGCTTCCGCCAGATCCGTCGCGTAACCCCACAGCTCGGACAGGCCTTCCACCAGAAGCTGCGAGACGCCGGCCTGAACGTCGTGACGCTCTACGTACAGGGCCGGGAGCACGAGGACCTCTACCAGCTGGCCGAGCTGCTGATCTCGTGGGACGAGCGCGTCGGGCTCTGGCGAATGCGCCACTACCTGGTGGTCGCGCGGGTGATCGGCGATCAGGTCGTCGGCACGCAGGGCACGCCGGTCGAGCTGCTCGGTGGCCTGATCAAGCAGCGCTTCTACCCCGAGCTCTGGCAGGCGCGGAACCGGCTGACGGACCTGGCCAACGAGCAGGACTGACCTCCGCCCCTCCAATTTTCGGCGATTCCGTGTGAGAATCGTCCGGTGACGGGTTACGTCGTCCATGAAGAGGAGCTTCAGGCCAACGCGCAGAACGGCGACACCGCGGCGCGCGCGGTCGCGATCGACTCGAGCAACGGCTCCTCGGTCCTCGAGCTCCACCTCGCCCGTTACGGGCCCGGGCGCTCGAGTCCCCACACGCTCGAAGGCGTGCAGGAGATCATGTACGCCGTCTCGGGCAAGGGATCGCTGACGGTCGCCGGAGAGTCGCACCAGCTCGAGCCGGGGACCGCCGCCTACCTGACGGCGGGCGAGAACTACGAGATCGACAACCCTGGGCCGGAGGAGCTGCTGATCGTCTCGGCGACCGCGCCGCAGGACGCCGGCGACGCCCAGGCCACTACGCGGACGGTGCGGTACGCCGACCAGCCCACGCTCCCTGCGAGCGGCGACCGCGAGTTCCGCTACCTGGTCACGGACGAGGTCGGCTGCAAGGACGCAACGCAGTTCTTCGGCGTGATCGCGCCGGGCCGGGCGCCCGACCACAGCCACGTGTACGACGAGGTGATCTACGTGCTGGAGGGTGAGGGCGTCTTTCACGGCGGCGGGCAGGACCGACCGGTGCGCGCCGGCTCCTGCATTCACATCCCGCCGTTTTTCGTCCACTCGCTCGAGAACAGCGGGGATTCGCCAATGCGGATCGTCGCGACTTTCCATCCATCAGGCGACCCCGCCTCGCGCGCGTACGAGGCAAACGATTGACCGGGAATCACGTCTCATTCATCGGAACGGAATCGAGGAGGAGGGCAATATGAGGAAGTACCTAGTGGCCGCGGTCTTCGCGGTCGCGGTGGCTGCGCTGGCGTCAGTCGCCTTTGGATCGACCAAGTCGCCGGCGCGGACATCGTCCGCCGGCGCGGCGACGGTGACGTGCGGCAAGACGCGCACGATCGGCCTCGCGGCCCCGTTCACCGGCCCTGCGGCCGACATCGGGAACCAGCAGGTTCGCTGGGCGAAGTTCTACGTCAAGCGCTGGAACGCGCAGAAGGCGAACAAGAACAAGCAGATCAAGTTCGTTCCGGGCGACACGCAGCTCGGCAACGACACCGCGTTCGCGGTCAGGGTCGCCAAGTCGTTCGCCTCGAACTCGAAGGTGCTCGGCGTCGTCGGGCCGGCCGGTAGCCAGGAGGTGGTCGCCTCGACGTCGGCCTACAAGGGCGGCGGACTCGGCTTCGTCTCGGGCTCCGCGACCCGCACCACGCTCACGGACGGCCACACGGACGGCAACCGGCGCGGGTTCTTCTTCCGCACGGTGCCGAACGACGGCGCCCAGGGACCGGTGGTCGCCAACTGGATGACTAAGAAGCTGAAGTGGAAGCGGGTCTACGTCATCGACGACCAGGAGACCTACTCGCAGGGCCTGGCCGACGGGGTATCGAAGATCCTCAAGAGCCGCGGCGTCACCGTCAGCCGCGATTCGATCAGCCAGCAGGACTCGGACTTCTCGTCCAAAATCGCGAAGATCCCGAGCAACACCCAGGGCATCTACATCCCCTGGCAGCTTGCTCCGCAGGCCCAGAGCTTCGGCCAGCAGCTCAAGGCCGCCGGCAAGGGCAAGATCAAGCTGTTCGGCTCGGATGGGTTGTTCGCGCCGGGCGTCTGGAAGATCGCCGGCTCGTACGACTCGGCCTTCCCCTACAGCCCGACCGATTCCGCGGTCAAGGCGTACATCAGCGCCCACCACGGCAACGGCGAGTTCTTCGGTCTGCCCTCGTACGTGGCGGCCCAGGTGGTCGTCGGCGCGGTGACGAGGGCCTGCGCGGACGGCAAGGCAACCCGTGCCGAGGTCCGCAAGCAGATCGCGAAGACGAAGCTGAAGAGCTCGATCCTCGGCTTCCCGGTCTCGTTCGTGAGTAGCGGCGAGATGCACACTCCGGCCACGTTCGGCGTCTTCCAGATCCAGAGCAACGGCTCGTTCAAGCGAATCGGCTGAGCAAGCGCCGCTTCTCGAACAACGACGTGTGGCCCACCGAGGTGGGCCACACGTCGTTCTGAGAGAGTTGAGGGCGGCGTGGATGCGGCTCTGAGACAGCGGCTCGGCAACCTCACTGGGCTGGCGATCGCCCTGGTCGCCTTCATGCTCTACGCGGTCTACCTGTCGCCGACCCAGGGCTGGACGTTCTTCTTCCAGCTGAGCGTCAACGGGCTCATCCTCGGCAGCCTCTATGCGCTGATCGCACTCGGCTACTCGATGGTTTACGGAATCCTGAAGCTGCTGAACTTCGCGCACGGCGACGTCTACATGATCGGCTCATTCATCGGCTTCGGCGTGCTCACGCTGCTGGGCGGGCCCCTCAACCCAGCCATCCCTGTGGCGCTGCTCGTGCTCTGCATGTTCGTGGTCGCGATGCTCGGCTCGGGCTTCCTCGGGCTCGCGATCGAGCGCTTCGCCTACCGGCCGCTGCGCGACGCGCCCCGGATCGCGCCGCTCATCTCCGCGCTCGGCGTGGCGTTCTTCCTCGAGAACTCGGCGCTCCTGCTGTTCGGCTCGCAGTTTCGAGACTACGACGGCTTCGACCTGATCAGCTACAACGGCATCCATCTCGGCGGCGAGAACGGGGTCTTCATCCAGTACCTGGGTGTGATCGTGATCGTCGGCGCGGTCCTCCTGATGTTCGCGCTGTTGGCGCTCGTGCACTGGACGCGCCTGGGCAAGGCGATCCGAGCAGTCTCGTTCGACCGCGAGGCGGCGGCGATGATGGGGATCGACCCGGACCGCGTGATCGCGGCGACCTTCTTCATCGGCTCCGCCCTTGCGGGCGCGGCCGGCGTGATGTTCGGCCTGCTCTTCAGCCAGATCTACTACCTGATGGGCTTCCTCGCCGGGCTGAAGGGCTTCACGGCCGCGGTCGTCGGCGGCATAGGCAGCATCCCGGGCGCGATGCTCGGCGGCCTGCTCGTCGGCCTGATCGAGTCCTGGGCCCGCGGCTACCTGAACGGCAACGTCTCCGACCTGGTCGTCTTCGGCATCCTGATCGGCGTGATGCTCGTGCGGCCGAGCGGGCTGCTCGGGACACCCGCCCTGCAGAAGGTGTAACCGGTGAGCGAGAACACACCAGGCATTCCCGACAGCCCCACCCAGATCGGCGTTGACCAGTGGGTCGAGCGCTCGGACGAGAACATCGAGCGGCGCCGCGGCCTCGCCGGCCGGATCGGGCGGCTCTGGGAGCAGCTTCCGCCCGCCGGGAAGCTCGCGTTCCTGACGCCGGCGATCCTGGTGCCGTTCCTTCCCTTCGTCAGCGAGGGGAACCTCTTCAACTATGGGCTCTTCATCCTCATCTACGCCCTGCTCGCGCTTGGCCTGAACGTCGTGGTCGGCTTCGCGGGGCTGCTCGACCTCGGCTACGTCGCGTTCTTCGGGTTCGGCGCCTATGCCTACGCATTCCTCTCCGGCACCCACGCGAACAAGGGCCACACCTACTCCCACCACTGGGACGCGCAGTGGTCGATCCTCGCGGCGGTGCTCATCTGCGCCGTGCTCGGCCTGTTCCTCGGCTCGTCCTCGCGCCGCCTGCTCGGCGACTACCTCGCAATCGTGACGCTCTTCTTCGGCCAGGCCTTCGTCGTCTTCACGAACGCCGCCGACCCGTACGGGATCACCAACGGCTCCAACGGCCTGGCGAACGTCGACCCGCTGACGTTCTTCGGCTTCACGATCGACACGACGCGCGGCTACTACTGGTTCCTGCTCGGCTGCGTCGTCGTGGTGCTGATCGTCCTGTACTGCATCAGCGAGTCGCGGACCGGCCGCGCGTGGAAGGCCTCGCGCGAGGATCCGCTCGCGGCCGAGATGATGGGCATGCCGGTCAACCGGCTGAAGATCATGGCCTTCAGCCTCGGCGCCGCCATCGCGGGCCTCGCTGGGAGCGTCTTCGCCGCGGCCCAGACCGGTGCCTTCCCGCAGAACTTCAGCACGCAGGTGCTGATCCTGATCTACGCCGTCGTGATCCTCGGCGGCACCGGCAGCCTGACCGGGATGATCGTCGGGGCGATCGCGATCATCGCCTCGAACCAGGTGCTCGACTCGACCTCGCCGCCGAACGTCGCCCGAGTGCTGTTCTACGCGGCGCTGATCGCCACGGTGTACTTCACGATGCGGAGGTCTTGGATCCGGCTCGTGACGGCTTTCGCCGCAACGGTGGTCTTCGGCCTGGTCGTGCATGCGGCGGTCGACGCGTTCTGGTCGCGCGGGACGGCCGGCCAGGTCACCTCGGGCGGCTTCCTGACGGGCCTGATCCGGAACTGGGTGTTGCTGCCGGGCAACCCGGGCCGCCTCGCGGTGTACGGGTACCTGCTGATGATCGTCTGCATCATCGCGGTGGTGCAGCTGAAGGGCTGGTGGCGCCTCGTCGTGCTGGTGCCGACGCTCTACCTGACCGCGTTTGTCTGGGAGAACCTCCTCGTCCAGCAGCCCGCGGTGACGCGCTACGTGCTCTTCGGCGCGCTCCTGATCGCGGTCATGACGATCAGGCCGCAGGGCCTGTTCGGGACGGCGAAGGTGGAGATCGCCTGATGGCTCCGCTGCTCGAGCTGAAGGGCGTCTCGAAGGCGTTCGGGGGGCTGCAGGTGATCTCCGACCTCGACCTGCACGTCAACGAGCACGAGGTCGTGAGCGTGATCGGGCCCAACGGTGCCGGCAAGACCACGTTGTTCAACCTCGTGACCGGCATCTACGCGCCCGAGCAGGGCGAGATCCTCTTCGAAGGCGAGTCGATCGTCGGCTTGGCGCCGAACAAGATCACGCGCCGGGGCATCGCCCGGACCTTCCAGACGCTTCGCCTCTTCTTGAACATGACGGTCAAGGAGAACGTGATGGCCGCCGAATACGGCCACACACGCGCCGGCATCGTGCGCTCGGTGCTACGGACGCCCGGCATGCGCCGCGAAGAGCGCGAGATCGCCAGGGTCGCCGAGGAGAAGCTTTCGTTCTTCGGGCAGCGCCTGATGGGTTACCGCTGGGACCAGCCTGCGTACTCGCTCTCCTACGCCAACCGCCGCCGGCTCGAGATCGCCCGCGCGATGGCCACCAACGCGCGGCTGCTCCTGCTCGACGAGCCCGCCGCCGGCATGAACCCGGTCGAGACGCACGAGATCACGGAGCTGATCGGCAAGCTCCGCGAGGAGCTCGGCTACACGATCTTCGTGATCGAGCACGACATGCACCTCGTCGAGGGCATCTCCGACCGCGTCATCGCGCTCGACCATGGGATCAAGATCGCGGAGGGCTCCTTCGACGAGGTGGCAACCAACCCGCGCGTCGTCGAGGCCTACCTGGGCCTGCGTGCGGACAAGGCGTCGTGAGCGAGACCGCGGCCAAGCCGCTGCTCGAGTTCGAGCACGTCGACACCTACTACGGGCAGATCCACATCCTGAACGACGTCTCGCTGCAGGTCGGCGTGGGCGAGCTGGTCTGCCTGCTCGGTGGGAACGCGTCGGGCAAGTCGACGACGCTCAAGACGGTGCTCGGGATCGTGCAGCCGCGCGCGGGCCGCGTGGTCTTCGGGGGCGAGGACCTCGCCGACCGCAAGACGAGCTACCGCATCGCGCAGGGCATGGCGATCGTGCCCGAGAATCGCAGGCTCTTCGCGCCGATGAGCGTGCTCGAGAACCTCGAGATGGGTGCGTACCTGCACGGCGGGGGCACGAAGGAGGACTTCGAGCGGGTGTACTCGCTCTTCCCGCTCCTGCACGAGCGACGCCGGCAGCTCGCCGGCACCCTCTCGGGCGGCGAGCAGCAGATGGTCGCGATGGGGCGTGCGCTGATGTCGCGGCCGAAGCTCCTGCTGATGGACGAGCCGTCGATGGGCCTCGCCCCGATCCTGGTCGAGCGGAACTTCGAGATCATCCAGCAGGTGCACGAGTCCGGCGTGGCGATCCTGGTCGTCGAGCAGAACGCGAACGTCTCGCTCGGGATCGCCGACCGCGGGTACGTGCTGCAGACCGGGCGTGTCGTGCTGTCCGGGAAGGCGTCGGAGCTGCTCCAGCACGAGGATCTGCGCAAGGCCTACCTTGGCCGTTGACGTGGTATCGCTGCCGGACAGGATTCGGCACCGCTTCCCGGTCTTCGAGCAGCAGGTCTACATCAACAGCTGCTCGCAGGGAGCACTGTCGGACTCGGTGCGCGAGGCCTACGCGCGCTATCTCGACGACTGGGACGAGCACGGCGCCCCGTGGGAGTACTGGGTGGGACGGCTCGAGGCCGTGCGCTCGGCGATCGCGGGTCTCGTGAACGCGAACGAGGACGAGATCGCGGTCACGACCTCGGTCTCTGCGGGCGTGAGCGCGCTCGTCAGCGGCCTGCGCCTCGGCGACGGGCGCGACACGATCGTCGTCAGCGACTTCGAGTTCCCCACGATCGGGCAGATCGCGCATGCGCAGGAGCGTCACGGGGTGCGCGTCGTGCACGTGCCCGCGGAGGCCGACGGCACGATCCCGCTGGAGCGCTTCGAAGCGGCGATCGACGAGCGGACGGCGCTGGTGGCCGTCACGCACGTCTGCTTCCGCAACGGCGGACGACTCGACGTCGAAGGCATCGGCCGCATCGCCCACGAGGCCGGCGCGCCGGTGCTCGTCGACGCGTACCAGACGATCGGCTCGCTGCCGATCGACGTGCGTGCGCTCGACTGTGATTTTCTTGCCGCTGGGGTCCTCAAGTACTTGCTCGGCTCGGCGGGGCTCGGGTTTCTCTACTGCCGCCGCGAGCTCGTGCACGGGATCGAGCCGACTGCGACCGGCTGGTTCGCCGACCGGGACATCTTCGAGATGGACATCCACGACTACTCGCCATCGTCAACCGCACGGCGCTTCGAGGCGGGCACACCGCCGGTGCCGTCGACCTACGCGGCGATCGCGGGGATCGAGCTGATGCAGGAGATCGGGATCGCCGAGACCGAGGCACACGTGCGCGGCCTGAACGCGTTGCTGCACGACGGGGTCGAGGAGCTGGGCGGCCGCGTCGCCACGCCACGGGAGCCGGAGCGCAGCGGCGCGCTCGTCTGCATCCCCTCGACCGACGTCGACGCGCTCGTCGCCGCGCTTGCCGCCGAGGGCGTCGTCACCTCGTCGCGCGACGACAAGCTGCGCGTCTCGGCCCATTGCTACAACACGGCCGAGGACGTCCAGGCCGTGCTCGACGTCCTGGCCGCGAACCGCCGGCTGCTCGCCTAGAAGATCTTCGAGGGCAGCCCGGAGAGCGGCACGCCGCCCTCCTCGGTGACGAGCCAGGTCTCCTGCATGTACAGGCAGTCGACCCCGTTCTCGGCGATCACGTGGGGGTGCATCGAGAAGACCATGTTCGCCGCCAGCTCGGTCTCGATGCCCTCGCCGATCTTCGGGAACTCGATCATCGTCATCCCGATCGAGTGGCCGGTGACGTGGCCGAGGTGGTAGCCGCGTTCGGTGAAGCCTCGCGAGACCGCGCGGTGGGCGTCATGCGCCGTCGCGCCGGGGCGCAGGGCGCCTTTCGCGGCCTCGAAGTACTCGTCGTAGGCCTCGTTCATGCGCTTCACCTCGCCGTTCGGCGTCCCGAGCGCGCGCGAGACCTCGACCCAGTGGCCGCCGCGCCCCGCGATCTCCAGCGAGGGGACGCAGAACTCGCCGAGCGTCGTCTCGGCGCGTGCGATTGCGAACTCCGCGCCGACGAGCACCATGTTCATCGTCAGCCGCCCGCAGCCGCGCGCGACGAACAGCTCCTCCGCCGGCGCAAGCACCTCGGCCGCGCTGCGCCCCGGCGCGTAGGCCGCGCGGAACGCATGGAAGCCCTCCGTGTTGATCTCGACGCTGTCCCGCACCGACTCGAGCTCTTCCTCGCTCTTGACGGCCCGAGCATGGTCGAAGGCGACGTCCCAGTTGACCAGCTCGCACGCGCCCTCGAGCGCGGCGAAGTCGCGCGGCGCGATCACGTAATCGAGCCCGTAGACGCCGACGCGCTTGTCCCGCAGCCGGTCGGAAAGCCAGTCGCCGGGACGATCGGCAAAGACCTGATCCTCGATCCATGAGGTGCCGTGCTCGCCGACGTAGCGGGCCTCGCTCGGGAAGACGATCGACGGGTCGCCCTCGAGCGGCAGCAGCACATAGGCGTAGCGGTGGACGATCTGGAAGCCGGACAGGTACGTGACGGCGCCCTCGAAGCCCGTGTACTCGCTCCCGCAGACGAGGGCGGCGTCGAGCTCGTCGCGCTCGAGCGCCGCGCGAACGTTCGCGAAGCGCCGCTCGACCTCGCGGGGGCTTACGCCCACGACCGCTCCAGCCCCTTCACGAGCGCGAGTATCGCGTCATTGAGGGGCGTCGGCACGGAGTGCTCGCGCCCGAAGCGGGCGATGCCGCCGTTCAGGTAGTCGATCTCGGTCTGCCGCCGGGCCTCGACGTCCTGCAGCATGCTCGCCTTGTGGTCGTAGGCGACGTCCGGCCGCGCCGCGTGGTCGATCAGCTCCTCCGGGTCGGCGTCGAGCACGATCCCCTGTGCGCCGGAGACCGCCTTGCCCTCGTCGACGAGCCCGGAGACGAGCGCGCGCAGCGCCGGGTCCTCGCAGACCCGCCCGTGGGTCAGGCCGGTGAGCGCTCCGACCGGGTTCGTGGCCGCGTTGAAGATCACCTTGCGCCACTGCGGGCCACGCGCATCGGCAACGGCCTCCGTCGGCAGGCCGGCGCGCGTGCAGGCCTCGGCCAGCAGCTCGATCTCCTCGCTCGTGGCCGGGTTCGGCTCGAACGGCCCGATCGTCGTGTCGCCCTTCACGTCCCACTGAATGTGTCCGGGGCCGAGGATCCGGCCCGCCGGGAACGTCGTCCCGCGGATCACGCGTCCGACGTGAGCGGCCAGCACCTCTTCGTTGCCGATCCCGTTCTGCACCGACGCGACCGCGCCGTCGGCGAAGGCGTGGGCTGTCGCCGCGATCGCAGGCTCGGTGTGCATCGCCTTGGTGGCCACGATCCCGAGCTCGCAGGCGGGCAGCTCGGCGGCGTCCGTGGTCGCGCGCAGGTGCCCGACCACCTCGCCCGCGCCCGAGAGCCGGAGGCCGTTCGCGTTGATCGCGTCCACGTGCTCCTGGGCGAGGTCGTAGGCCCACACCTCGACGTCGCCGAGCCGCGCGAGGTTCGCCGCGAACAGAGACCCGACCGCGCCGCAGCCGACGACACAGACCTTCACTTACCCCACCTCGGCAGGCGCAGCTCCCGCCCGCCCGTCAGCCCCGTGGGTCGCAGGATCAGCACGAGCGCCATGATCGCTGCCAGGAAGACGAGCCGCGTCCCCGACGGGAGGTCGAGCCGGTGGCCGAGCACGTGCACCCCCTGCTCGGCCTGGCTCAGGAACGAGTCGAGCCCGCTCACCGCGAGCGCGCCGACGACCGCGCCCCAGAGGCTCGTCGCCCCACCGATCACCAGCATCGCCAGCGTCAGGAACGTCAGCTCGAGATAGACCTGATCGGTCGTGATCGAGCCCAGCTGGTGCACGAGCAGCCCCCCTGCGAAACCGGCCAGCGCTCCGGAGAGCGTGAACGCGACGAGGCGCTGGAGATGGACGCCCACGCCGACTCCTGCCGCCGCGGCAGCGTCCTCGCGCGAGGCCCGCAGCTGGCGTCCGAACCGGCTGCGCTGGTAGGCGAAGGCGACCACGATCACCACGATCGCGCCGAGCGTCCCCTGCAGCGGCCCCGTCGACTCCGGAACGAGCGAGAGGGTGGTCGCGCCGGGCCCGATCTTCGTCCACTGCTGGAGGACGTTGTGCGTGATCTCGAGCACGGCGAAGGTCGCGATCCCTGCCGCGAGGCCGTTCAGGCGCATCAGCGGCAG
>Ga0307296_10001207_pt1 | contig 12902 bp, 12 predicted proteins | sample ER_DNA_153_FD_194467 | JGI IMG/M metagenome (GOLD analysis project Ga0307296, IMG submission 194467) | Bulk soil microbial communities from the East River watershed near Crested Butte, Colorado, United States - ER_DNA_153 | ecosystem: Environmental > Terrestrial > Soil > Floodplain | place... | reverse complement strand
CCGATCACCTCGTTGTTCAGCATCCGCTCCCCGGGCGCGCTGAGCTCCAGCTTCGCGCGGCCCTCGAGGATGTACCAGGCCTCGTCCTTGACGTTATGGAACTGGAGGCTGAGGGACTCGCCCGCCTTGACGAAGAGGATCTTGCCCGCGTAGCTGTCGGTGACCGCCCAGATCAGCTCATAGCCCCACGGCTTGTCCACCTTCCGGGGCTCGGATGCAAATTTGTCCAGCCCGCCGAGGTTCGGAGAGGTCAAATGGTCATGCCCCGCCACGAGCCGCGCGAACCTACCACCCTCGAGCTACGCATGCGAGCCTGCCGGCCACGCCGGGTTCTCCGCGAGGAAGTCGTTCGCGACCCGCAGATCCTTCGGCGTGTTCACCGTGAGCCAGATCCCCTCGTGGCGTAGCGCCCGCAGACGGCCCTCCGCCGCGAGCTCGGGAAAGGTCGTGGTCTCTTGGTCGCCGCGCTCGGGGAGCCGCTCGATCGCCTCCTCGCCGAGGACGTAGACGCCGCAGCTGACCCAGTGCTCGAGGCGCGGTGCCTCGCGGAACCCGGTCACGAGGTCGTCTTCGAGCTCGACGATCCCGAACGGCGAGCGCAGGGGCACGACGGTGATCGTCGCTGCTCCGCCGCGGCTCCGGTGTAGCGCCAGCAGCTCGCGCAGGTCGACGTCCACCAACTCGTCGCCGTTCAACGCAAAGAGGTCGCCCTGCTCCTGCCGCCTGGTCGCGGCGAAGCGAATGCCTCCGCCGCGGCCCAGGGGCTCGGTCTCGGCGACCGTGACGATCTCAGGGCCGAGGCCGTCGAGGGCGGCGGCAAACAGCTCTTCCTGGCCGGCCGCGCAGCTGACGAGCACGCGCTCGACCCCGGCCGCGGCGAGCTGCTCGACCTGGTAAGCGGCAAGCGGCCGCCCGCCGACGTCCACGAGTGCCTTCGGCCTTCCGGCCGCGGCGTCGCCGAGACGCTCTGCCTTGCCCCCTGCCAAAATTACCGCTTCCACTACAGATCGAGCTGGTGCTCGCGCTCCTCGGTCTCGGGAAGCAACGCGAGAGGCGACGAGGCGCGCCCGATGCCTTCGTAGTCGAAGCCAGCGGCGCGCGCCTGCTCGGGGTCGAGGAGGTTGCGGCCGTCCAGGATCAGCGGCCGGCGCATCGCGCCTCGTACCTCCTCCGAGGCAAGCGTCTTCAGCTCGTCCCACTCGGTCACGATCACCGCTGCGTCCGCGCCGCTCACCGCGTCGAGCACGCTGTCGCAGAAGGTGACGCCCTGGAGCAAGCGGCTCGCGTCGGCAACGGGGTCCCAGGTGCGCACCTCGGCGCCTTCCGCGAGCAACCGCGAGGCGAGCACGAGCGAGGGCGCCTCGCGCAGGTCGTCGGTGTTCGGCTTGAAGGCCAGCCCGAGCAACGCGATCGTCTTGCCGCGCAGCTTGCCCAGGTACTTCTCGAGCTTGCCGATGACGCGCCGCTTCTGGAGCTCGTTCACCTCGATCACGGCGTTCAGGAGCTGAAAGTGGTAGCCGGAGTTCGACGCGAGCTGTTTCAGGGCGACGCCGTCCTTGGGGAAGCAGCTTCCGCCCCAGCCGATCCCAGCGCGCAGGAAGTGCGGTCCCAGCCGATGGTCGAGGCCGATGCCCTTGGCCACCTGCTCGACGTCCGCGCCGGTCGCCTCGCAGACGTTGGCGATCTCGTTGATGAAGCTGATCCGCGTCATCAGGAACGCGTTCGCGGCGAGCTTGATCATCTCGGCGGAGGCGACGTCGGCCCGCACGATCGGAGCGTCGAGCGACTCGTAGAGCGCGGCCACGGTGCCCGCATCGGCCTCAGTGAAGGCGCCGACGACGAGGCGGTCCGGGCTCATGAAGTCCTTCACGGCGCTGCCTTCGGAAAGGAACTCCGGATTGGAGACGTAGCCCACGTGCGCGAGGCCGCGCCCGTCGAGGGCCGCCCGCACCTTCTCGCCGGTCCCGACAGGCACCGTGCTCTTCATCACGAGGATCGCCCGCTCCTCGAGCGCGGGAAGATGGTCGACCACCGTCCACACGGCGGAGAGGTCGGCATCGCCCGAGTAGGTCGGCGGCGTTCCGACGCAGACGAACATGATCGGCGCCGAGACGACCTCGTCGAGCTCGGTGGTGAACCTCAGCCGCTCGCGGTTGCGCTCGAGCAGCTCCGCCAGGCCCGGCTCGTGCAGCGGCAAGCGCCCGGCCTGCAGCGCCTCGATGCGCTCGGGGAGCACGTCTCGCACGACGACGTCATGCCCGAGCTCGGCGAAGCAGGTGCCGGTGACGAGACCGACCCAGCCGGCCCCGAACACGCCGATTGCAGGCTTTTCTCCGCTGTTCACGCGGAGCAGACTACCGGGCCATCGGGCGCAGGCCCCGGGCGATCGCGAGCATCGTCTCGTTCGAGAGCGAATCGAGCAGGGTGTTCACGACCCAGTACGTCACGCCGTTGTCGCGCAGGACTACCATGTGCAGGTGCGAGCCCGTGTAGTAGAGATCGAACGAGCGGCCGCCGATCCGCTGATTCAGGCTCTTGTCCGCGAGCGCAGGCGCGTCGGCCCAGCGCGTCATCTGGATGCCCCAGTACTCGTTCGAGCCGGTGCGATACGTGAGACGCAGCGTCGGCTGGCCGCCGAGCACGTACACGCGCCACGGCGTCTCGCCCGAGGCGGAGTCTAGGTAAGAGCTGCGCTCGAGCAGCGTCGGCACCTCGAGCCGGAACGGGAGGCGCTTCCGAAGCGAGAAGAGGGTCGAGCGGGTCTCGGCCGGGTCGCGGCGCGTGTTCGGAGGCTGCCGGGTCGCGGTGTGCGGAACAACGAGTGGCACGAGCTGGTCGTGGAAGGTCGAGCCCACCACACCCACGAGCAGCGCGCCGTTCGCGAGCGGGGCGATGTTGGCCGGCATCGGCTCGACGTCCGCGCTTCCGATCAGGCGCGACACCTGCTGCGCGGCGATCTTGCCATCGCCGGGACGCGCCGGGTCGTAGTAGATCTTGGAGTGGAAGTAGTTCCAGTTCGGCGCGTTGGCCGGCTGATTGCTCGGAGGGAGCACGATCCTGTAGCCCTTGCGGCCGAGCAGGTAGCTCGCGTTCGAGGCCGATCCGGCCCGGCCGTTGCCGTTGAGCACGGTCAGGGTCACTTTCGCAGGCGCGATCGTCCGGTTCCGGCTGCGGATCTTCTTGCCGAGCGCGACTGAGGTCGCGGTGGCCGAAGCCTCGACATCCGGGTTGAGGAACGTCTGCACCGCGTCGTCGATGTTGGTCTGGTCGGTGGTCAGCTCCGAGTAGCCGGAGAGCCCGCTGATCTTCACCTGGAAAACATGGCCCGGCGGAAGGCCGTAGGCGAACTTGGCGTAGCTGTAGACGGTGCTGAGCGCGAACTGCCCTCCCCCGCCCACGCCGATCTCCAGGAACTTGTGGTGCGAGATCGTGTTCACGATTCGCACGAGACTGGCGGGGCCGATCGACTTCGCGATCTGCTGGCGTGCCGCCGAGACGAACTGCTGCTGCCGCGCGAGCCGGTACAGGTCGGAGTCCGTATGCCGGAAGCGGACGAAATCGAGCGCCTTCTTGCCGGTCATGCGCTGGTAGCCGGGTTGAAGATCGATGTTCGCGAAGTTGGTCGATCCTGTGCCGACGTTCTTGTTGTAGTAGCGGCGGTCGATGTCCATCCAGACCCCGCCGAGCTTGTTCACGACGGCGATGAAGCCGAGGAAGTTGACGCTGACGAGGTAGTTGATCGGCACGTTGGTCAGGTGGCGCACCGTCTCCAGCGCTCCCGTCGAGCCGCAGTAGGCGTATGCGCTGTTGATCCGCCCGTGGTCGGTGACCACCGCCGGGCCGTTGTGCGCTCCCGAGGCCGTCGCCCCAGGGCAGTAGAGCGGCACGGTGAGGTCGCGCGGAAACGAGAGCAGCGAGATCGTCTTCGTGACCGGGTCCGCGCGGACCAACATCATCGTGTCCGAGCGTGAGGGTAGGCCGTGCTCGCCCGCTCGGTGGTCGTAGCCGATCACCAGCGCGACCGCCGCGTGCTTCGCGTCGGGAACCTCGTCGAGCCGCGCCTGCGCGCGCTTCGCGTCCACCGAATGGGCCTGGAGGGCGGCCGCGCTCTCGTGCGCCCAGAGGTAGAAGCCGCCGACGAGCCCAACGGCCAGCATCAGCACGGTCAGGAGCAGCCAGGCGAAGAAGCGGCCGATCTGCCCCGCGAGCCCGCGCTGCCCAGGCGGCGGCTGGCGGTAGAGGGTCACCGGGGTCAGCGAGCCGGGCGGGAGGATCGCGCGGCCGTTGCCGTTGACCTCGGCGCCGCGGCCGATTCCTCTTTTCAGCGTCGTCCGCATCAGAAAAAAACGAGAACGCCCGGGGAGGCGCTCGTCGGGATCAGGATAGCCGACGCTCCGGCGGGGCTAGCGGTTAGGCGGACGCGTGGGCACGGTTGAGCGCTTCTTCGGCCAGCCGCGTGCCCTCGACCATCGCCTGCAGCTTCTCGTACGCGACGTCCCAACTGCGCGTGCGCAGGCCGCAGTCCGGGCAAACGTGGATCCGCGCCGGGTCGCCGAAGACCTCGACCGCATAGAGAATCCGGTCGCGCACCAGCTCGGGCGGCTCGATGAAGTCGGTGTGGATGTCGAGCACGCCGAGGCCGAGGATCGGGTCGTACGGGAGGTCGCGGAACTTCGAGATCACCTCGTACCCGGGCCGGTCTGCACCGGAGGTGCCGAGCTCGGTTCGGTCGTAGTTGGCAAAGCCGACGCAGTACTGGCGGCAGCCGCCCATGCCCTCGATCGCCGGGAAGAAGAGGTCGTAGTCCGAGAAGCAGAGGTGCGTCGAGAACATGCAGTCGAGACCCTCGACGCTGACGTTGAAGCTCTCGACGAAGAGGTCGAGCTCGTCCTCCTCGGTGGAAGCGCCGGGCTCGTCGATCTGGATCCAGGTCGCGCCGAGGCCGATCAGCGCCTCCAGGTTCGGGCGGATCAGGTTGCGCGCGATGTCGAGCGTCAGCTCGCGGCGAGCCTCGATCTCCTTCGAGCGGCCGTAACCGGCCCCGAGGCGGCCCTCTTTCGGTGTGTGGTGCTCGTCGTAGGACCAGACCGCCAGCGTGTACGCGCCGGTGACGGGGATCTTGAGCTGGTGCTTCGCCACGGACTGCAGGAACGAAAACTCGTCGTTGTGGTACGGCGTGGCCAGCCCGACGGGGCCGACCGCTGCGGACTTCGAGTAGTACTTGTTGTCGAAGCTGCGGACGGTGCCGCGAGGCTCGAAGCCCTTCGCGTGCTCGATCGCCCAGGCGTACATCTCGCTGCGCAGCTGCTCGCCGTCCCAGATCACCTCGACGCCGGCCGACTCCTGCAGGCGCACGCAGTAACGGCTCGACCAGCGCGCGATCTCGTCGAGCTCCGCGCCACCACGCTGCAGCAACTCGACGAGCTGCTCGTGCCCGTCGACGCCGACCTTCTCGCCCCAGCTGCGCGCGTGCTCGATGTCGCTCTCGTCGAGCTCCCGCCCGAGCGCGCTCTTCGTCAGCCAGGGCGGCTTAGCGAGCGAGCCGATCTCGTGGGTGAGGAACTTGACGTGGCTCATGCTGCGGCTTCCGTTGTAGCGGTCCGGGCCTTGCCGAGGCGCGCGAGCTTCTCGCGTGCGAACTTCTCCGAGACGTACTGCAGGTCGCCATTGGGCACGAGCGCGATTCTCTCCGCGCGCTCGCCGAGGCGCTGCGCGAAGGCCGCGAGCTCGCGCGGCTCCTCGAGCAAGGAGTTGCGCGCGTCCACGACGCCGGCGAGCAGCAGCTTCGGGAAATCCTCCGGCACGTCGGTCAGGTGCGTACCGTAGAAGTCGACCCCGATCCCTTCGACGGGAAGGTCGGCCACGCCCTGCTCGAGCAGCCGCCGGGCGTCGCCGAAGGTGAACCAGATCGCAAGCTTGGGCCCGCCTGCGAGGCTCTCGAGAGCCTCGGCAAGGCTGTCGAGGCCGGCTCCCTCTTCGCGTGCGAGGAACGGTTCTGCCAGCACGACGAGCTCGGCGTCCAGTGCGTCGATCGCGGGCTTGAGCACGCCCTCGGCCATCGTCTTCGGGGTGATTCCGGTGCCGTGGGAGAGCGCGAACGGCGAGGGCAGGGTGACGAGCCTCGGGCCGGGAAGCGGGGCGACGTAGCGCTCGCCGAGCGGCGCCTCGAGCTTCGGCGTCGCGGTCATGGCCTTGGGGGCGCGGTAGAAGGTGTTCGTGTCGAGGAAGCGCGTGAGCGCGCCGGTCTCGAGGCCGTCGGCGGAGTCGAGCAGAGGCCGGAAGTGGTCCTGCCAGGTCAGCATCCCGTCGGCGAGTAGATCGAGCCCGGCGTCCTGCTGTCCGGAGACGAAGGCGGCGCGGTCGCGCTCTACCTGGGAGTCCACCGCCTCCTGCGTCGTGCGGCCGCGGTCGAGGTCGCGCGTCGCCTGGACGAGATCCTCCGAGCGTGGAAAGAGCCCGGGGATGAACGCCTGCAGCTCAGCCACGACCCGACACCGCCAGCTGGTTCTCCGCGTGCCGGACGCGCTGCTCGAGCTGCCAGCGGTCGGCGTCGGACTCTCCGCGATCGAGCCGCTCGAGCTCGGCGCGGGCCTGTTCCAGCTGCTCCGTCGCACGGGCGTCGTCGATCTCACGGGCCTCGACGGCGTCGTCGACCAGCGCGAGCGCGCGGTCCTGCTCGACCTTGAAGAAGCCGGGCCCGGTCGCGAACTCGAGCGTGTCCCCGCTGGCCCGGTCGCGGTAGATCCGGGTCGAGCCGGCCTTCAGCATCGCCACCAAGGGCGCATGCCGGGCGAGCACGCCGATCTCGCCCGCGTCGCCGGGCACGATCAGCATCTCGACCTCACCCTCGAATGCCGCCCCGTCGGGCGTCACGAGGGAGAGCGCAAACGTCCTCCCCTCGGCCACTAGGCGGGAACGGCCTCCGCCTCGGCGTCCGCTGTGTCTTCAGGGGTCTCCTCGGCCTCTGGTTCCGCCTCGCCCTCGTCGCCCTTGCCCTTCGCCACGGCCTCCTCGATCGTCCCGACCATGTAGAACGCCTGCTCGGACAGCTCGTCGTGCTTGCCGTCGAGGATCTCGGTGAAGCCGTTGATCGTCTCCTCGAGCCGCACGAACTTGCCGGGCTGGCCGGTGAAAGCCTCTGCGACGAACATCGGCTGCGAGAGGAAGCGCTCGATCTTGCGCGCCCGCTGCACGATCAGCCGGTCCTCGTCGGACAGCTCGTCCATCCCAAGGATGGCGATGATGTCCTGGAGGTCCTTGTAGCGCTGGAGGACCTCCTGCACGCGTGTCGCGGTCTCGTAGTGCTCCGGCGAGACGATGTCCGGCTGAAGCGCGCGCGAGGTGGAGTCGAGCGGATCGATCGCGGGGTAGATCCCCTTCTCGGAGATCGGCCGCGAGAGCGTGATGAACGCGTCGAGGTGGGCGAACGTGTTCGCCGGCGCCGGGTCGGTGAGGTCGTCGGCCGGCACGTAGATCGCCTGCACCGAGGTGACCGAGCCCTGGCGAGTCGAGGTGATCCGCTCCTGGAGCTGGCCCATCTCCGTGGCGAGAGTCGGCTGGTAGCCGACGGCGCTCGGCATGCGCCCCAGCAGCGCCGAGACCTCAGAGCCGGCCTGGACGAAGCGGAAGATGTTGTCGATGAAGAGCAGGACGTCGCGGCCTCCGCCCTCGTCGCGGAAGTACTCGGCCATCGTCAGCCCGGAGAGGCCGACGCGCAGTCGGGCTCCCGGCGGCTCGTTCATCTGGCCGAAGACGAGCGCAGTCGAGCTGATTACGCCGGACTCGGTCATCTCGAGCCAGAGGTCGTTGCCCTCGCGCGTGCGCTCCCCCACGCCGGCGAACACGGAGTACCCCTCGTGCTCCTGCGCGACGTTGCGGATCAGCTCCTGGATCAGGACGGTCTTGCCGAGCCCGGCACCGCCGAAGAGGCCGACCTTGCCGCCGCGCACGAATGGCGCGACCAGGTCGATCACCTTGATGCCGGTCTCGAAGATCTCCATCGTCGGCTGGAGCGACTCGAAGCTCGGCGGGTCGCGGTGAATCGGCCAGCGCTCCGTGTCGGCGGCGATCGGGTCGCCCTCGTCGATCGTCTCGCCGAGCACGTTGAAGAGCCGTCCGAGGGTCTGCTCGCCGACCGGGACACTGATTGGACCGCCCGTGTCGATCACGTCGACGCCGCGCGGGATCCCGTCCGTCGCGTCCATCGCGACCGCGCGTACCCGGTCGTCGCCCAGGTGCTGCTGCACCTCCGCGATCAGGTCGACTGCCGGCCCCTCGGGGCGCTCGGGGAGCTGGATCCGCAGCGCCGAGTAGATCTGCGGCAGCTGCTCGGTGAAGAGGGCGTCGATCACGACCCCCTTGATCTCGATGATCTTGCCGACGTTCTGGCCGTGCTTTTGGTCAGGCATGCGTCTCCTGGAGAGGTGGTTCGGGTTTGTTTCGGAGGCGGCGCCCAAGCCGCCCACCCAGGGCGGTGAGTTTACCGAAGCGCGTGCTCCGTCGATCCCCTACCGGCAGTGGGCGACTGTCCTGCATCAGCGCCGCCACCCGGGCGGCGTGATCGAGGCTTCAGACGTACGAGCTGACGAGTGACGGAATCATCGAGCTACTACGGTAGTCGCTCGAGAGGTGTCGGCGTTACGTCGGCTTCTTACCGCTGCGCGCCAGGACGAGAGCCTTCTTCGGCGCGTTCGCGGAGGCGCGCATCTGGTGCATGAGCTGGATGTCCCCCGAGTTGACGTCGTCGGCGCGAATCAGCGCCTCGAGGGTCAGGTTCGGACGGGCCTGGTTCGGGTGCGACTGCAGCGAGCCGACGAGCCCGGCGGTCGCGGCGACCGCGGCGGCGGCGACGGCGGCCGCGCCCTGGAGCGCTCGCGCCCGGACCCTGCGCCTCGACGGAAGCGAGACCGGATGCGGGAGCGCTTCGAGCGGCTCCAGCCGCAAGCGCGTCACGATTTCGGCCAGCTCCACCGCGTACGCACGGCAGGCGTCACAGCGCTCGAGATGGGTCTCGAGGAGCGCGCGCTCGAAATCGGACAGCTCGCCGTCCAGCGAGCGCGACGAGTACTCGCGCGCGCGATCGCAAACCCGGTTTTGTGCCCTCAGTTCTCGCATATCCGTTCTGACGCCTATCCCTGCTCGAAGTTAGGGAACCTTGCTGCAGACTAGAACAAGCTATAGCGAGTGTCGGCTGCAAAGCCAAAAAGGATGAGAACGAATCCGAGCACGACGTAGACGGCCGACATGTTGATCGTCTCGTCGCGCTCTTCCGGAGTCGCCCAGCGCACGAAGCGCGAGCCGAAGAGCGGTGCGCCCAGATCGCTCTTCAGCCGCACGGGGCCGCGGTTTCCGACGAAGAAGCCGCACACGAGCCAGAACGAGCCGACCAGGTAAAAACCGATCGCCAGCGACCGGGTCGGCGACGCTCCCATCAGCAGGCCGATCACGAGCGACGAGATCGCCGTCAATGCGGCCGCGAGCACGATCAGGACGAGCAGGCGCCGGAACGCCGCGAGGAGGTAGGGCCTCAGCCCGCCGCCGGCGTCGGAGTCGTCGTCGACGACGTTCCGCGCCTCATTTCCTCGTCCGTCATCGGCCATTTCTCGAGAGGGTAGTGGCACGCGGCGAGGTGGCCGCTGCCGAAGTCCTTCAAGGGCGGAGTCTCCACGTCGCAGTGGCCTTCGTGGAAGCGCGGGCAACGCGGGTGGAACCAGCACGCGGGAGGCGGGTTGATCGGGTTGGGCACGTCGCCCTCGAGCACGATCCGCTTGCGCTTGCGCCCGAGCTCGGGGTCAGGGATCGGCACGGCGGACATCAGCGCGCCCGTGTACGGGTGCTTGGGCGTGCTGTAGAGCTGCTCCCGCGAGGCGAGCTCCACGGTGTGGCCCAGGTACATGACGAGCACCCGGTCCGAGATGTGGCGAACGACGTTCAGGTCGTGCGCGATGAAGACGTAGGTGAGCCCGAAGTCGCGCTGGAGATCCTTGAGCAGGTTCAGGATCTGCGCCTGCACGGAGACGTCGAGCGCCGAGACCGGCTCGTCGCAGACGATCAGCTTCGGATTGACCGCGAGCGCGCGCGCGACGCCGATGCGCTGGCGCTGCCCGCCCGAGAACTCGTGCGGAAAGCGGTTGTAGTGCTCGGGGTTGAGCCCGACGACCTCGAGCAGCTCCTGGACGCGGCGCTTGATCTCGGCCGCAGTGCCGAGCTTGTGCACCTCGAGGGCCTCGGCGACGATGAAGCCGACCCGCTTGCGCGCGTTCAGCGACGCATACGGATCCTGGAAGATCATCATCATCTCGCGCCGGATCGGCCGGAGCTGCGCGCGCGAAAGCGTCGTGATGTCCCGGCCGTCGAAGACGACTCGCCCGCCGGTCGGGTCGAGCAGGCGCATGATGCAGCGGGCCATCGTCGACTTGCCGCAGCCGGACTCGCCGACGACGCCGAGGGTCTCGCCCTCGTTGACGGTGAAGGAAACGCCGTCCACGGCCTTGACCGCGCCGACCTGCTTCTGGAAGACGATCCCGCGCGTGACCGGGAAGTGCTTCTTCAGATCCTCGACGAGAAGGAGCTCGGCGCCGGAGCCGGTCGAGTTCGTCGACACCTACCCGGCCTCCGCCATCATCCCGGCGAGCAGCTTCTGGGCCTCCCGCTCCTTCGTCTCGTCGTCGAGGTGACAGGCCTGGAGATGGTCGGCGTGGTCGGCGACCGGCAGCAGTTCGGGCTCCTGCTCCTTGCAGATGTTCATCACATAGGGGCAACGGGGGTGGAAGCGACAGCCTCGCGGCGGGTTGAGCAGCGACGGCGGCTGACCCTTGATCTGCACCAGGCGCTCTACGTCGGCGTTGAGCCGCGGGAGCGAGCCCAGCAAGCCCCACGTGTACGGGTGCTGCGGGTGCTTGAAGATCGTCTGCGCCGACCCCTGCTCGACGACCTTGGCGGCGTACATCACGATCACCTCGTCCGCGACCTCGGCGACGACGCCCAGGTCGTGAGTGATCATCATGATCGCGCTGCCGAAGTCCTGCTGCAGGCGCATCATCAGGTCGAGGATCTGCGCCTGCGTGGTCACGTCAAGCGCGGTGGTGGGCTCGTCGGCGATCAGCAGGTCGGGGTCGTTCACGAGCGCCATCGCGATCATCACGCGCTGGCGCATTCCGCCGGAGAACTGGTGCGGGTAGTCGTCGATGCGGCGCTCCGGCCGTGCGATCCCGACGGCCTTGAGCAGCTCGAGCCCGCGCGCGCGCGCCTGCTTCTTCGTCACGTCACGGTGCAGCAGGACCGCCTCCTGAAGTTGCACGCCGATCGTGTAGACCGGGTTCAGGGACGTCATCGGGTCCTGGAAGATCATCGCGATCTTGTCGCCGCGCAGCTCCCGGAGCTTGCTCGCCGAGGTGTGGAGGATGTCCTCGCCGTTGAAGAGCACCTCGCCGCTCGAGATCGTGTTGATCTTCGGGTTCAGGCCCATGATCGTCAGGCAGGTGACGCTCTTGCCGCAGCCGGACTCGCCGACGATGCCGAGGGTCTGTCCCTTCTCGACGGAGAAGTTGACGCCGTCGACGGCCTTGACGATGCCGTCGTCGGTGCGGAAGTGCGTCTTCAGGTCGCGAACCTCGAGCAGGGACATATGTCTGAGCCTCAGGCCAGCCTGATTCGGGGATCGATCCAGGCGTAAAGGAGATCGACGACGAGGTTGAAGATGATGATCGCTAAGGTCGAGAAGACCACGATTCCCTGCACGGTCGGGAGATCGAGCGCGTTCAGCGCCGTGATCGCCGTTCGGCCCAAACCCGGGAGGTTGTAGATCGTCTCGGTGAAGACGGCGCCGCCGAGGGCGAGACCGATGTCCATGCCGAGCATCGTCACCACAGGCAAGAGCGCATTGCGCAGCACGTGGACGCGCACGACGCGGCCTTCGGGAGCGCCCTTCGCACGTGCTGTGCGTACGTAGTCCTCGTTCAGCGCCTCGATCACGTTCGCGCGGATCATCCGCACGTAGAGCGCGGCGAAGAGGATGGCGAACGTCATCCAGGGCAGGATCATGTGATAGGCCCACTGCACCGGCCCGCCGCACTCGGCGCCGACCGACGGGTTGATCGCGTCGCAGTAGCCCGAGATCGGCGTGATGTGCCACTTGAAGCCGAAGAAGTAGCTGAAGATCAGCCCGATCCAGATCGGGTGCGCGGAGACACCGATCAGGACGAAGGTCATCGAGGCGCGATCTAACAGCGATCGCGGGCGTAACGCGGACAGGATTCCGATCGGGAGAGCAATGAGCATCCACGCGATCGCTCCGCCGAAGACGAGCGACGCGGTCACCGGAGCCGCCTTGGCGACCTCCGAGTTGACCGACTCCCGGTTCGCGAACGAGCGGCCGAGGTCCTGGTTGATCACGAGCCGCTTGAGGAACCGCAGGTACTGGATGTAGACGGGCTTGTCGATCCCGAGGTAGTGCCGGGCGCGCAGGATCATCTCGGGCGTCGGGTTCTTGCCGGCTACTGCACGCGCCGGGTCCGCCGGGATGATGAAGAAGATGATGTAGGTGACGACGGTGACGGCAATGAACAGCACCACCGCCCAGAGCAACCTTCGGATGATGTAGTTAATCACCGGGTCTTAGGCCTCTCCACCGTCACGTGCGGCGGAACTCTACCGCAGCTTTGCTTTACGAAAAGAGAAGAGGCGCCGACCGAAGCCGGCGCCTCTGTCTCATGGTCGATCGGTGTTAGCCGATGCAGACCGCGTTCAGGTTCATCGAACCGTAGATCGGCTGGTATGACCAGCAGCCGATGCGCTTCGAGGTGAACTCACGGGTCGTACGGAAGAAGAGAGGCGCAATCGGAGCCTGCTGCTTCATCACGTCGCGGTCGATCAGAGCCCACGCGGCGTAGCGCTTGGAGAGG
>Ga0307296_10001204_pt1 | contig 12929 bp, 11 predicted proteins | sample ER_DNA_153_FD_194467 | JGI IMG/M metagenome (GOLD analysis project Ga0307296, IMG submission 194467) | Bulk soil microbial communities from the East River watershed near Crested Butte, Colorado, United States - ER_DNA_153 | ecosystem: Environmental > Terrestrial > Soil > Floodplain | place... | reverse complement strand
TCTTGTCCGGAACACGTCTTGATCAACCCGTGTCGTGCTCGCTACTCGGCATCGTCCGCGCTGCTGCCACGATCCCCAGCAGGGCGAACAGGAGGTCCGCAGATCCGCGATAGGTCACGTGCGGATCAATGGTCATCAGGACACCAACGACGCTCAGCGCGACGATCACGGCTAGGGCCGCGGCAGCGAGAGCATCGGTGCGCGCGCGCAGCACGGCGAGAGCCTCGCGGACGCCTGCCCAGAGGAAGTAGAAGAAGGATAGGAGCAGCGGTATCCCTCCAGCCCACAACAACCAGATGTACCCGCTCTCGATCCAGATGAAGCCCGTGGCGATCTTCTGCGTCGTCACCCGCGCGGCAGGGCGGACGCCGAGAAAGAAGTGTGCATGGGAGAACAGCACGGGCAAGAAGTAGTTGTGGAGGTTGTCGAGTCGGCCCTGCCAGCTCACTGGTAGTCCACTCGGACCTTGGAATCCCTCCAAACGCTTGTTGACCACGGGCTTGAGAGCGACGAAAGCGACTACGAGCGCAGCCGGGAACAGGGCCAGATACCGGACCCGACCCGTCGTGACGACAATCGCCAACACCGCGACCACGAGCGCGATCACGCCCGAGAACTGGCCGGCGGCGAAGATGCCGATTGCAAACAGAGCGATGAGCGCCATCAGCGGCAACCGTGCACGAGACGACTTCAGCAGGCCGATCGCAATTGCGAGATTGAACGCCATGAGATCGGCGACGGCGATCGGAAGGCTCAGGGTCGAGCCGCCGCGGTTGTTGGTCACCGCCGAGACGTCGCCGTACGGCGCGTAGTAGCTTCCCAGGAAGGCCTCGACGCCGGGAAACCCGAGCGACTGGAGGACAGCGATGACCGCAACGACAGCGGCCGCGGCCATCGAGAGCCACAGGCAGATCCGGGCTTGTGCCGGCGTTCGAACTACGCTGCGGAAGATCAGGAAGACCGCGTAGTACTTCCAGATCATCAGCGCGTAGAGAATGTCGTCGCTCTCGAACTTCACTCCGCGCACCCCCAGCCATGCCAGCGGGATGATCGAGCTGGTCACCGCGAGGAGCAGGATCGCGACGTCGAGTCGGTCGAAGCGAAACTGCGGCCTCGAGGAGACGTTGAGTCGAAGAATCGCGCGACCGCAGAGCGCAACGATGGCGAGCAACATCAGCGCCTCGTTTGGTCGAAGCACCGGCATGACGGTGCCGCGATCGATTCCGGCGACGAGCGGTGTGATCGCGATCATGAGATAGGCGGCCACCGCCGGTCGAAGCGCGATGATCCCCAGCAGGGTCAGGACGACCATCGCGAGGAGAGCCAGCTTGGGGCCTGCGAAGGCGATGAGCGCCGCGAGCACGACGGCAGCTCCCGCGCAGGCCGCATAGACGGCCGCGTCGTTCGCGCCGTCGAGCGCTCGCGGAAGGCCTCGCCTGGCCGCCGGGTACCCCGCGAAGCTGGGCTCGTGGCGGTTCACGAACAGCGACATGGCCGGATCACGAACCTTCCTGACGCGCCGGGACGACGCGTCCGACGCCGCCGCGGATCATCCGGAGCTCCGGAGCCTTGAGCCACATCTGGACTAGAAGGAAACAAACCGCTCCGACGGCTCCTGCGACGGCCAGGCGCACGACGTCGCCGAGCTTCGACTCGGGCAACCCGCTCAGCGCAATCCACGCGCAGGCGGCGGGCACGAGCATGACCACGGATGCGAAAGCCGTTCGTCCGAGCGAGCGAGGCAACGAGAAGTCCGTCTTCGGAAGGCCCTTCGTCGCCAGGCGACTTACGTAGACCGCCCCGATCAGCGACCCACCGGCCATCGCCAACCCGATGAACATAAGCGAGGTTGCGCCGTGCGTCACGACGGCGGGGATCATCAGGAGCAACGTCGTGACGGCGCGAATGACCATCCCGCGCAGAGGAGCCGCGACGTTCTGCTGCGAATAGAGGGCGTAGCTCCCGAGCGTGAACCAGGCGAGCGTGATGACTGCTGGGCTCAGCGCCAGGATCGAGACGGCTACGAAGGTTCTTCCGTTGCTGGTGTCGAGACGACCAAAAGCGATGATCTCGGCGATCACCGACGCCGAGACCGCGTAGGCGACGGCGATCGGAATCGATGCGAACGAAACGAGCCCGACGGACTGGGAGAGTTCGTCGCGGAACGCTCCCATGCGTTTCGTCTGGTGGAACGCCGCGAGTCGGGGCACCAGCGCCCGCGTGACGGGCCACGTGATGATCGCTGCAGGGAGATAGAAGAAGTTGAGCGCCAGCTGAAACGCGACCAGCCCGCCCGCGATCCGATTCGCGACGACGATCGTCACGAGCAGTAGCAAAGCCTCGAGCCCCGTGTACGAGAGCACGGCCTTGACGCGGCCCAGCAGAGCCCGGATCTCGGGATCACGCCAACCAGCACTCACGTACATCGTGACCCGGCTACGGCGTGCGCCGAACCACTGGAGCGCCGCGTGGAGGAAGACCGCAGCGGTCGTCCCGATCCCGAGCAGTAAGACCTCAGAGGTCGTGACCGTCGAAAGCTCGACACTCGTGCCGAAGACGGCCGCGGCGATGATGAGCGTCAAGATGATGCCGAGGTTCTCCGCCGTCGGTGCGGCTGAAGCGAGCCCGAAGCGACCGAAGGCATTCATGACCGCGGCCCCGGTGCCCGCGACGACATAGAGCAGGATCTGCGGCGTGAAGAGAACGAGCAGCAACAGGCCGACGCGCCTCTGGTCGGCCGCCACTGTTTGGTCACTGACCCCGAGCGAGAAGAGGCGGAGAATCAGGGGCGACGCGAGGAGGACGATCCCTACGGCGATCGCGGCCAGAGCGAGAAGCGTGCCGAGGAAGCCGCGCGCGAATGCATCCGCCCGGGCTCGATCGCCGCGGCGAATGTGTTCGACGAGCGACGGAACGAGCAGCGAGACGAACAGCGATCCCGCCAACAGCTGGTAGTAGATGAGGCTCGGCAGCGCGTAGATGCCCTGGTAGGTGTTGCCGAGGAACGTGGCTCCCAGGACCGCTCCAATGGCGACGACGCGCGCAAGGCCCGTTATCCGACTGACTAGCGTCCATGCGGAACCTGTGAGCGAATTCCGTACGAGCCCCGCGTCGGCCGCCTGGAGCTGCTGTTTTTCGTCGACAGCTCCTTCGGCGGCCACGACCGCGGCTCCGGCAGCGCTCATGCTGGTGTCGTCGGGGTCGTAGAACGATGAGGGTTAAGACCCGCCACAGTCATGTTCGAAAGGCGTCCGCCGGAGAACGGGGTGATCGTCACCGCCTGGTCCGGCCATGACCCGCTCGCGGAAGCTTCACCCAATGCTTCACGCTTTCTCGAGTGGCGCGGGTTGAGCTGACCGGTGTGCGAAGCCCTGCCTTCCGCCGACCGCTGACCTCGATGAAGACACTGCCGAGCAGCGTTGCTCGCAGGTGCTCGAGTTGTTCGCGTGAACGCCCAATGTCCGCGCGCATGGTCGTCGGCATCGCGACTCCCAGCACCGCGTCGCACGCTCGCGCAAGCGCGGCCGCGTCAGCATCCGCAAGCAGTGGCGGCGCGTCGACGAGTACGAAGTCGAACGGCTCGACGAGATCCGCTAGCAATTGTCCCGTCCGATCGGATCCCAGCACGTGCGCCGGCGCACTGGACGGAACTCCCACAGCTCGAGGGCGATCTCCGGGGGCGCGTGCGGCTCCGATCTCGATGAGATCAGGCCGACCGCGTCGGCACAGCCAGAGGTTCTCGACCTGGGTGTCGGCGAGCGCCTGTTGGATTGGAACGGTTCCGACGAGTGCATCCAGAAGTCCGGGACCAGGCGCCGCTCCGAGTGCCTCCTCGAGCGCAGGCCAACGCCGCGCCATGGTTACGAGCACCACCCGCTTGCCAGATGCGGCGAGGAGGGCCGCCAAATTCGTTATGAGCTCTGCCGGGGAATCGTTTCGATCGACGCTCGTGATCGCGATCGATTTCGCCCGTGCTTGAGTGGCTGCTGCAACGAAGTTCGTACTGAGCCGACGGTATGCGTCTCCAGAGCGCGACGTAAGCGCGTGCAGCGCCGCCAACGTCGGCTCGGCGCCCTGTTCTTTGCCGTCGTCCTTCGGGATCAGACCGAGGACCGAGGCTCCCAACCGCTTTTGGAGGTCGGTCGCGCTTCGAACACGATCGTCCAGGAACTCCGCGAGTGCCGCAATCGCGAATCCGATCATGAGCCCGCCAAGGAGGCCAAGGAACACGTTCAACGGCACGTTGGGCTTCGACGGCGAGGTCGGAAGAGGAGTGCCCCCGACCACGACCGCCGGGGTGAACGAAGCGGCCTGGCCGTTCAGGTCTGCCAGCGTCTGTTGCAGTGTGGTGAGTTCTGTGGTCAAGGCGCCGCTCTGAATGCCCAAGGCCCTCTCCCTATTGCCCACCGCATGTTCGAGCTGCAGATTCACTGCGGACAATCGATCGCTCATTTCGTTGATCCGCTTCGCGGTCGATGAAGCCGCGAGGAGAGTCGTATCCTCGAACTGCTGCCGGCGGACGTCGGCGTAAGCCTTCGCAAACGCTTGGGCTCCGGCCTGCGCATCCTCCGGCCGCGGGCTCGAGTAGGTGAACTTGACGATGTCGCTGTCCGCAGGGACGAAAACCCCCAGCCGGGTGAGAAGCTCGGACGGTGGAACGTCCAAGCGGAGGCGATGCGCGACGGCGCTCGCCACCGCAGTGGAGCGTGCGATCTGCGCCTCGGTCGCCATATTCGGTCCGTTCGCCCCTATCTGGCCGGGCGGAGCGTTGACCGCAGCGGTAGAGGTGGCGGAGTAGGTCTTCGTCTGAGACGCAGTTGCCGCCAAGGTCGTGAGAACGGCGACCGCCGTCGCCACGAGGACGAACCGCTTCCTCCTGCGAAAGATCGACATGAGGAGCGACGGTTCGTCTCCGCTCGAAGGCGTGGGCGCCGATGACGCCACACGTACGTTGCCCAGTTCAGATCCGCCGCTCATGTGCCCAGCCTGGGGAGACCTGTTTCAGGCGTGCCAAACCCTCGCCGACACGGCGACGCCGCAGTGCTCTCAAACGTTTGTCCGTCCCCCGCCAATGTCTCCTTTCCCCGCCGCAACACCCACTGACCCCCCGTGGGTCCGCAGTGAGCGGGGGAGCAACTCCGCCTGTCTCTCCACCACCTAGGGTACGGCCGTTCCCAAGCCTTCGACAGACGGCATTTGCCCGATCTTCGCGTGTTGCTTCCAGCTGAGGTGCAGCTAGGCCCCGAGCCGCTCTGCGGGCCACCTCCGGCTTGAAAGTGTCAGGCAATTACAGTAGACCATGTAGAAGTCACTCGAACGGCAGGAACACTGGAAATGCCCAACGCCAACCCGATTCTGCTCGTCGACGACGATCCGACAATGCGCGAAATGATCGCCGTCCTGCTCGAGCAGGCCGGGTTTCCGACTCTACAGGCCTCGAGCGGCGAGGAGGCTCTGGCCGCGGCGCGTCGCGGTCGGCCGATGCTCGTCATCCTCGACGTCCGGCTTCCGGGCGTGTCCGGCTACGAGGTGCACCATGAGCTCAGAAGCCGATTCGGCGACGACTTGCCGATCATCTTCATCTCCGGCGAACGTGTCGAGTCGCTCGACCGCGCCGGGGGTCTGCTCCTCGGGGCCGACGACTACGTGGTCAAGCCCTTCGCGCCGGACGAGTTGGTCGCTCGCGTGCGCCGCCTGGTCACGCGCTCCGCTTCGGCCAGCGCGGCGAGACAGGGGCCAAAGCTCACGGGGCGTGAAGGAGAGGTCCTGCGACTGCTCGCGAGCGGTCTCGGTCAGCCTGAGATCGCGAAGGAGCTCTTCATCAGCTCGAAGACGGTCGCGACCCATATTCAGCACATCCTCGCCAAGCTCGGCGTTCACAGCCGTGCGCAGGCGGTTGCCGTCGCTCATCGCGATGGGCTGCTGCGCTCGTAGTCGCTAGTCGAGCGCTTCGGCCGGAGTCGGCTGACGCCTGGCGCCGAACGGCGCCGTGATGAAGACCGCGACGCAGGTCGCGACAGCGGCGGCGACCGCGCTAAGGCCGAACGCGATCGTGTACGCCTCTTCGTTGGGTAGTCCGCCACCGACCGCGTACGACGTGAGGATCGCCGCGCCGATCTGTCCGCCGATGACGCCGCCGACCGTGCGCATGACCGTGTTCATGCCGGTCGCAACGCCGGTCTCGGTGGGACGCACACTCTCCGTGATCAGGGCGGCCATCGCGGCGAACGCCGCCGCAACGCCGGCCCCCAGCAGCACCATCGACACGACCACGGGCAGCGGCTCGTCGTGCATGGTCGCGAGCCCCAGGGCCGCGAGCGCGACGAGACCCATCCCCACGGCCAGCGGCCACTTCGAGCCGTAGCGCCGACCGAACATCCCGGCAACCGGACCTGAGAACAGCATCATCACCGAGGCGGGAACGAGGTAGAGCCCGGCGACGATCGGCGAGGCGCCGAAGCCGTAGCCGGCCGACTCGGGCGCGCTCACGAACTGCGGCACGAGCACGAAGGTGCCGAACATCGCGAATCCGGCGATCAGCGCAGTCGTGTTCGTCAGCAACACGGGCCGCTGGCTCATCATCCGCATGTCGACCATCGGCTCTGCGACGCGCAGCTCCGTGAGAATCCAGGTCGCGAGCAGGACTGCGCTCGCGAGCATCAGGCCCAGGAACGGCGAGGACGTCCAGCCCCAGCCCTCGCCCTCGGTCAGCGCAACGAGCAGCGCCGTGAGCGAGCCGGCTAACAGGACCGCCCCTGGGAGGTCGAGACGGGACTGCGTCTTGATGGGCGATTCCGGGACGTACCGGTGCACGAGCAGGATCGCCGCCCCCACCGGGATCGCGCCCGCGATGAACAGCCAGCGCCACGAGAGGTACTCGACGATCAGGCCCGAGAACACGATCCCGAGGCCGCCGCCGACGCCGAAGACCGACGAGAGCAGCCCGATCCCGACCTTGACCTTCTCCGGCGGGAACTCGTCGCGGATGATCCCGAAGCTCAGCGGGAAGACCGCGCCGCCGGTGCCCGAGAGCGCGCGAAAGCCGATCAGCGAGCCGATGTTCCAGGCGAACGCGCCGCCGATCGTGCCGACGAGAAAGATCGTCAGCGCGACGATGAGAATCCGTTCCTTCCCGTATTGGTCGCCGAGCTTGCCGAGGAGCGGCGTCGCGACCGAGGCCGTGAGCAGGAACGCCGTCAGGACCCAAGTCGCCCACGCAGCAGTCGTGTTGAACTCGTGCTCGAACGTCGACAACGCGGGAAAGACCATCGTCTGCTGCAGGGCGTACGCGGTCCCGGCCATGGTCAGGATGGCCAGGGTCAGGTTGTAGTGCTGGCGCACGGGCGCGGTAGTCATCACGAATACATTCGGTCGAGCATCCACCAGGCGAGCTCGAGCTCGACGAGGAGCGCTGCGACGAGCCAGAGAGTCACCACCGAGCTCCGCACGGATTCCTTCGCGTCAACGAGTTACGAGAACAGCCGTTCTCGGAATGTATCGTAAGTTCGGTGCCAGGCTCGGAAACGAAGACCAGGCGTCGCCCCGGCCGGCCGCGTCGCCCCACGACCGGCGACGCAATCACGCGAGCCGCCCTCGACCTGCTCGCGGAGCGGGGCTTTCAGGCGGCGACGATCGAGGCGATCGCGCTGCGGGCCGGGGTCGGCCGGAACACGATTTACCGCCGGTGGAGCTCGAAGGAGGAGCTGATCGCCGATGCGCTGCGCGAGCTGACGACCGACTTCGACGCCTGGGGCGCGGAAGACCTGTACTCGCTCCTCCTCACCTGGCTCCGCGACTTCGCGCGTACGTTCTCGGATCCGCTGCACGGCCGCCTCCTCGCCGGCGTCCTCGGCGAGCTCCACCAGAACCCCGTGTTCGCCGACGTCTACGCCGATCGGGTCGTCCGCCCCCGGCGCGAGGCACTGCTCGCGCGCCTGACCGAAGCGCGCGGACGAGGCGAGCTGCGCCCGGACGCCGCCGTCGAGCTCGTCGCCGACCTGCTCGGCGGCGCGCTTCTCCTTCGGTCGCTGCCGCTGGGACTGCCGACCGCACCTGCGACGTACGCCGAGGAGCTGCTGGAGACAATCTGGCGGGGAATCGCGCCTCAGCCGGCGAGCAGCTGAAACAGCACGTGGTCGCGCCACGCGCCGCCGATGTGCAGGTAGCCGCGGGCGATTCCGACCTGCTCGAAGCCGTTCTTCTCCAGCACACGCTGCGACGCGACGTTGTCGACGAGCGTTCCGGCCTCGAGCCGGTGCAGCCCGAGCTCGCCGAACGCGATCGGGATCAGCTCGCCGACGGCCTTCGTCGCGACCCCACGGCCGTTGAGCGGCTCTGCGACCCAGTAGCCCAGGTTCGCGCTCTCGTGCGGGCCGAGCACGACGTTCGAGAGGGCAACCGTCCCGGCGATCCGGTCGCCGTCGAAGATCGCGAACGCGTGCTTGTCGTCCCGCTCGAGCCGTTCGCGCTGGCCTTCGACGGTGTAGAAGCACTCACTTCTGTCCGGCTCGAACGGTGCGAGGAACGCGCGGTTCTCGACCAGGAGAGCCGCGAGCTCCTCCGCATCGTCCGCCGTGAGCGGGCGGATCACCGCGCGACGACCCGCCGGTAGCGCCACGCTGAGAGCGGTGCGAAGACGACGATGATCGCAAGCGTCCAGAGCAGCGCCAGCCAGACGTCGTTCCCGGCCGGAATCCCGAGGAACAGCGCACGGACCGCGTTGACCATGTACGTGAACGGGTTTCGCTCCGCGATCGGTTGCAGCCAACTCGGCATCGAGGCGACGGGAACGAACGCGGACGAGACGAACGTCAGCGGGAAGAGGATCGTGAACCCGTACGCGTTAGCGGCCTCGGGCGACGACGCCGTGAGCCCGATGAACGCGAACACCCACGAGAACGCATAGCCGATCAGCAGGCACAGCGCGATTCCCGCGATCGCCTCACCGACGCTGCCCGAGAAGTTGAAGCCGACGAGCAGTCCGACCACGAGCATCACGATCAGCTGGAAGACGTTCGTGACGACGTCGCCGAGCGTGCGGCCGGTTAGCAAAGCGGAGCGGGTCATCGGCAGCGAGCGGAAGCGGTCCATCAGGCCCTTCTTCAGGTCGTCCGCGAGCCCGAGCGCGGTCACGAAGCCGCCGAAGCAGATCGACTGGACGATGATCCCGGGCATCAGGAAGTCGACGTAGTCGAAGCCGGGCGTCTGGATCGCTCCGCCGAAGACGTAGACGAAGAGCAGGACGAACAGGATCGGCTGCACCGTGAAGCCGACGAGCAGGTCCGGCTGGCGCGGGATCCGCAACAGGCTGCGCCTCGCGAGCACGAGCGTGTCCGAGACCCCGTAGCGAAGCGCGGTCACCTGGACTGCGCCTCCGCTTCCTCGGTCTCTTGCTCGACCGCTCGTCCGGTCAGGGTCAGGAACACGTCGTCGAGCGTCGGCGTGCTGACGGCGATGTCGTCGATCGCGATCCCGGCCTCGTCGAGGCGGCGGACGGCGGCGGCGATCGTCCCGCGCCGCTCGGCGACGGGGACGCGGACGGTGCCGTCCTCGAGGAACGGCTGGTCGCTCGCGATCGAGGCCAGAGCCACGACCGCCTCCTCGCCGCGGTCGCCGTCGCAGAGGTGGATCTCGAGCCGCTCGCCGCCAACCTGGGACTTCAGCTCCTCGGGCGTCCCTTCGGCGATCACGAGCCCCTGATCGATGACCGCGATTCGGTCGGCGAGGCGGTCGGCCTCGTCGAGGTACTGCGTCGTCAGCAGCACGGTCGTCCCCTCCGAGACGAGCGCCTCGATCGCGTCCCAGAGCCCGATCCGGCTGCGGATGTCGAGCCCAGTGGTCGGTTCGTCGAGGAACAGGACGGGCGGACGGGCAACGAGCGCAGCCGCGAGGTCGAGGCGGCGGCGCATCCCGCCGGAGTACGTGCGCACGAGGCGGTCGCCGGCCTCGGACAGGTCGAACGAGGCGAGGAGCTCGCGCGCCCGATCGCGCGAGTGTCCGCGCCCGAGGTGGTAGAGGCGACCGACCATCTCCAGGTTCTCGAAGCCGGTCAAGTTCTCGTCGACAGCCGCGTACTGGCCCGCGAGCCCGATGTGCTGACGAACCTTCCGCGCGTCGCGGACGACGTCGAAGCCCGCGACCCGTGCCGAGCCTTCGTCGGGGGCGAGCAGCGTCGTCAGGATCCGCACCGCGGTCGTCTTGCCGGCGCCGTTCGGGCCGAGCAGCCCGAAGACGCTGCCCGTCTCGACGCTCAGATCAACGCCCCGAAGCGCCTGGACGTCGCCGTAGCTCTTGTGTAGGCCGCTGGTCTCGACGGCTGGGTCGGCCGGCACGCCTCTACGCTAGCGGTCGGCCCTCGTCACGTGCTCCAGGCCGACGACTCGCCGGACCCGGTCGAGGGCCCGCTCGAACGCGTCGTCGAGCGCCTTCGAGTGCCGAACGCCCGGCTCTAGGTGAAGCGACTTGACGACGAGCGTGCCTTCCTTCCGCTCCGACTTTAGGTCTGCGCGGCCGACGATCCTGTCGCGCCACAGGAACGGCAGGACGTAGTAGCCGTACCGCCGCTGCGGCGCCGGCTTGTACAGCTCGATCACGTGCTTGAACCCGAGGATGCGCGTCGCGTATTGGTAACCCCAGAGGAGGTTGTCGAACGGCGACAGGAGAACCGCGGCGTTCGGGCGCGATCGGTCGAGCTCGGCTCCGGCCTCGACGACGACCGGCGCCTTGCCGTCGTCGACTGCGAGCCGCTCGAGCTTCCCCTCGGCGACGAGCGAGTCGACATACGGACGCGCGACCTTCGCGCCTCCGAACTTGAGGTACCAGATCGGCCGAATGTGCTCGGCGATCGCGAACTCGCTGAGGGCGCCCCGGGCCTGGACGGCCCGCACGATCAGCGCCTTGATCGCCTTCTCCTGCGAAGGGACCGGAGCGTCGAGAACCGTGCGGGGTAGGACGCGTTCGGGCAGGTCATACAGGCGATGGAAGTTCACGCGGCCGGCGATGACGAGCTCACCTGAGGCGAACAGTGCGTCGAGCATCTGCTTCGCGGGCTTCCAGCTCCACATCGCCTCCGACGACGTCCCAGCCCGGTGCGGCGCCGGGTCGGCTTGCCCGGCGAAGTCCTTCGACCCGAGCGCCCCACGCTCGCGAATCTCCCCGAGGATGCGATCGGCCAGCCCGGGGTAGCGCTTCTTGACGTTGCCGTGCCACGGGACGCCGTCCTGCATGCTGGCGCGCGACCACGCGTAGAGCGGCCAGTCCTCGGCCGGGAGGAGGCAGAGCGCGTGCGCCCAGCCTTCGATGATCCTGCCCTCGCGCATGAGCGCCGAGACGGAGTCCCGCGGATAGAGGCCGACGCGGCTCCCGATTGCGATCCGGTGACTGCGTTCGACTGCCGTGACCGTGTCGAGCTGGATGCACATCGCGCGCCGGATCGCGGCCTCGACGTCGTCGGTGTCGGCGCGCCGGAAACGCGACGGATAGCTCTGAGCCGTGACGGCGAGTCGACGAAGCGCGGGAATCGAGGTCATCCGCACGGGCGAGAACCTACCCGTGGACCCTCGCGTAGGCTCTCAGCCCATGGCGCGGCTGGTCGTCCTCCTGCGCGGCATCAACATCGGCTCGCGGAACCGGATCTCGATGCCCGAGCTGCGCAAGGCGCTCGAAGACGCCGGCTACGACGACATTCGGACCTATCTCCAGAGCGGCAACGTCGTGCTCACGAGCACTGCGAGCGCAAAGAAGGTGGCGCGGGAGTGTGAGCGGCTGATCGCGGATCGCTTCGGCCTCGAGATCGGTGTCGTCGCGCGAACGCGCAGCGAGCTCGCCAAGGTGGTCGACCGAAATCCGCTCAAGCGTGTGGCGAAGGACCCGAAGCGCTACCAGGTGAGCTTCCTGGAGACGAAACCTTCCGCCAAGATCGTCCGCGAGCTCGAGGACGTAGCCGCCGACAACGAGGAGGTCGTCAGCATCGGGCGGGAGATCTACGCCTGGCACCCGGCGGGCGTTGCCCGATCGAAGCTCTGGGCGAAGCTCGCCGGGAAGAACCTCGGAGTGACCGCGACGGCCCGGAACTGGACGACCGTCGCGAAGCTGCTCGAGCTCGCCGACGCTGGCTAGCGGGCGACCGCGTCGAGGCCGAGCCAGGACGCGAGGTCGTCGACCTCTGCCTGCACCGCCCTGGCCGTCGCGCGCGTGAACTTCACGTCCTCGTGGATCGCGTTCACCTGGAGCACGGACGCCTTGCGATCGGCCTTCGCGTCGAGCTTCCCTACGAGCCGGTCCTCGTGGAGGATCGGGAGCGCGAAGTAGCCCCAGCGGCGCTTCGCCTCCGGCTTGTACATCTCGAGGACGTACTCGAACTCAAACAGGTCCTCGGTTCGGCGACGATCGTGAACGAGGCGGTCGAACGGAGACAGCAGCGCGGTCCGGCCCTCGAAATCCTGGTCGAGCGCGGCGGGATCGACGCGCCATTCGCCCTTCGTCCCTTCGACTACGGCGGGTTCGCCCGCGTCGCCCACGTGGACCGGCTCCATCGGCATCTTCGGGCCTTTCGGCCGCGCGATCCCGAGCGACGCGAGCCGCCGCTCATTCCTTCTACGTTCGGCCTCGTCCGTCGACGGCACGTCGACGTCGAGATAGACGCGCTCGGCCAGGTCCCAGACCCGCTCGCGTCCGACACGCGCGGAGATCGCGATCTCGCCGCGCATCATCATGAACTCGAGCATCTGCGTGACGTTGCGGTTGTTCGTCCAGCCGCTCGAGGCCCACGGTACGGCGCAAGTGTCCGGGATCTCCCGCGAGACGAGAGGCCCGGACTTCTCGAGCAGCTTCAGGATGTCCTTCCGGAACGAGTCGTTGTCACGGAACCAGGCCCGCGACCGCTCGTAGTCGGGGAAGTCGGTCGCGCCCGCGAGATAGAGGCCCAGGTC
>Ga0307296_10001200_pt1 | contig 12938 bp, 18 predicted proteins | sample ER_DNA_153_FD_194467 | JGI IMG/M metagenome (GOLD analysis project Ga0307296, IMG submission 194467) | Bulk soil microbial communities from the East River watershed near Crested Butte, Colorado, United States - ER_DNA_153 | ecosystem: Environmental > Terrestrial > Soil > Floodplain | place... | reverse complement strand
AACCGGCATTGCCCCCGCCTGTGCAGCCGCAGGCCCCGCGGGTGCGGCCACCATCTTTGCAAGCAGGTGCTCGCCTGCCGCCGTTATCAGCAGCAGGACGCGTCGCTGAACGCAGCCCGCTACGGTATTGGCTCAGTGGCTATCGCCTGCGCCACCGGGGACCAGTTGGGGGAAGTAGTGGAAGGCGACGTCCCTGATGACTTCGACGATGAGCTGGGGCGTGAGTTCGGCGGAGGGGTCGTCTAGTTGCGGTGGGAGTTTGACCCGCATCTGCCTGGCGTGCTCGATGATGCCGGGTGCGACGTCCTTGCCCAGATAGCCGAGGGCCTTGCCCATGGTCTGGTAGTCAATCGCCCATGCAGGCAGGGGCTGGGCCGCGACGGTGGCCCAGGTCTGCGGGTCGCGGTGTGCCGCGGGTCAACACATGCTCGAAGGTGCGCGCCGAGGCATCCCGCTGGGTGAACGGTGCGCCGAGGTCCCAGGCCTTGCGCAGCGTCGCGATCAGCGAGGTGTGCCGGTACTCCTCGTTGTACACCGAGCCCGGCTCGACCCATGGCGACACGAGAATGGCGGGAACGCGGTAGCCGGAACGGTCGAACGTGAAGCCGAACTCGCCCGCCGGTGCGGCCGGATCGGGCGGCGGGACCGGTCCCGGGGGCACGTGGTCGTAGGTTCCGCCTGGCTCGTCCCACCCGATCAGCAAGGTGGTGTTCAAGACGTTAGTGCCCGGCTCTGCGGTGGCGGACCGGTAGGCGTTGAAGATCCGCTCCAGAAACGCCTCACCGCCCAGCATCGCCGACGACGGGTCCAGCCCGATATCGACGTTGCCGCCGAAAAACGACCGGCCGAACGCCGGGTGATAGTCGCCATGACCCGCGATCATGTCCGGCTCGATCAGCGAGAAGTCGGGCAGGGTTCCGGCCGCGGCGTCCTTCTCGAACTCCGAAAACCGCACGAAATGCGTCGCCAGCCGGTCCTTCAGCCGGGGATAATGGATGACACCGGTGAACGACAAGCACATCGGCTCCATCACATAGACCTTCCAGGTTCTGCCGTGCTGTTCAAGCCGCTCGAAGATCGTCTCCGCGTTGTTTTTCGTGAACCACTTTCTCACCGGGCTGTTCACGACCAGCCCCGACGACGTCGCCGCCGTCCAGAACGACCGGTTCATGAACGTCTGCGACGGCACCTCGGAAAACCAGTGGTCAAACACCCCGAACTCACGTGCGATGCCGCTCAGCACCGGCAGCTGCTGCGGGGTGTACCCGGTCATGATCTGGGCATACTCCTCATAGGCCGGCTGCCGCCCAACTTCGCCGGTGAACGTGCTGATGTAGTCGGCGACGAACCCATCCATGGCCGGAACCGCATCTGGCGGCGGCGCGTTCCACGGTGCTGTCACGCCCTCGCCGATCTTGAACCGGTTGTGGTCATCGATCGCGCCGAACAGCTGCGTGTTGGTGTGATACCACTCCTCACCCGAGTCCGGGTTAGGAGAATCCATGTCGGTAGTGACGCCGTAGGGCACTACCTTGCGGCCAGCGCCATGCTCCGCCCATCCGGGGATCGGGTTGCTCAGCTCCTTCCCGATGACGCCCTCGAAGGCCTTGCCATCCCCCGGCCCGTAGAGGCGGCCCAGCACGTTGTCCAGGGACCGGTTCTCGAACAGCACCACCACCACATGATCGAGCGCATTGGCGCGGGTAGCTGAGCCGGGCATGCGAGGTCTCCAGTCGTCTGAGGACGTTTCAGGCGCGTCCGTCCCCGCCGGGCACCAACAAACCGCCGGCATCATCCCACCACACCAGCGGCTGCTACCACGTCACCCCGAACGGCATCTCGCACGGTTGCGACCTGCGGTGTCGCCGCAAGGGGTTCGTCAATCGGTCCGGGTGCGGAGGTTCCGCGCCAGGGTGGGGATCATCACCGTGGCAGCGACGAGGTGTAGCCCGAGGAGGGCGGTGATGGTGGCGGTGTTTGCCCCGGAGAGGAGGGGCGCGACCAACGAGATGGCGGCAAGCGTTATTGCCGTCCGCACGAATCGATCGGCGGGGCGAGCACTCCAACGAAGAAGAGCGGCGGCAATGACGATGCCCACTACCGAGAAGAAGCCGGTCACCACGGCGAACCCAGACAACGGGATCGTCTCACCACCATCGGGGACCTCGAAGTCGACGCCAACGGCCTGGGCAAGCGCAGCGACGAGGGTGGTGGCCACCATCGCTGCGAGCGTGGCAATGAAGCCGGTGCCGGCGAGCCCGCGGAGTCGGTGGGTGTGGCTGGTCTGGCCCGATGCCAGGCCTGCGACGACCCCGGTGTCATTCATGCTGTTCATGTCGTTCCTCCATCTTCGGTAACTGGCGTGCGGGGTGTGTCGGCCGGCACGTGACGGTCCTGGCCTGGGGTGTCATTCAGTCGGGTCAACCGGAGTACGCCGGTCGGTTCCGCTGCCGAGGGTGGGATGCGTGCCGCTGATGCGCACCTCCCAGCGGTCCACGCGAAGCACCCACAGCCGGAGGTCTGCCGCGCCGGTCAGTTCCTCGGCGGTGAAGGCCCGGGCACCACGCTCTGGACGGAACTCTCTGGGCAGGTGCTTGGCGAGAGCAGCGGGTTGGACATCGAGCGCGGTGCCGGCTACGTGCACCGCCTGCTGGTCGAGGCCTGGGGCACGGTGGAGTCGAAGATCACCGCGCTCAGCCGGTCGTCCCGCTTCAGGTTGTGTGATTGGTGGCTCGTCGGGGTCGACACCCAGTGGAGGTCTCGGTATCGGTGTGGGACGAACTACACCGGCGAGGTGCGGGTACACCCGTCCTCGTCGATCGTGCCGAGCACCAGGTAGCGGATCCGGTCCATCACGTTGCGGGAGTCGCGGTCAGGCCGGGGCTGGGTGTCGGCGGTCATGGGCTGGGGTCCTCGGGCGGAGTGCTGCTGGGCCGACGGGCGGTGTGCTGTGGTGTCATGGGGCCAGCGCCCCGGCCGCGGAGGCGGTTCCGCGCAGAAGATCAGGCCGGACGGAGAGCCCCTGCAGCCAGGTCTGCCAGGCGGGCTCCTCGCGCCGCACGTAGTCCGCCGCGTCGGCGGAGAACAGGTACGCTCGTACGCCCGCCGTCGCCTTGCCGTTGCCCTCGCCGTACGCGAAGACGCTGAGCATCCCGGGCACCGGGGCGGTGAGCCGGACCAGCGTCTGCCGCTCGCCTACTCGCTCGACCGTGCCGGTGGTGCCGCGCACCTCGACCGTCGCGCCCTCGTCGCCCAGCCCGAGCGCGTCGTGCATGGTCGACCAGAGCGCCTCCGCGTCGCCGGGGTGGGAGGCGGTGACCTCGAGCTGCGTGGCCTCCTGGCCGGGGAAGTGCGACAGGTAGAGGCGCAGGTTGTCGAAGAATGGCATCCAGTTGGGGCCCATGTCGTCCCAGAACTCCGACTCCCAGGCGGCGCCGGTCCCAAAGCCGCTGCTGGTGACGCGCACGATGCAGGTGCCGCCGGACTGCGCCTCGACGAGGAACTCCGACGTCAGCGGGCTGAGCGCATCCGGGTCCTTGCCCATGAGGGCGGCCCAGTCCTCCTCGTAGACGATGCGGCGCGGCGGGTCCCAGCCGGTGACCTGGCCGTCCGAGCCCATCTCGGGGCCCATGGTGAAGTGCAGGGAGCCGCCCTCGCGCTCCTCCATCTCGGTCGGCAGGAACCAGGCGCTCATGCCCTTGGCGGTGGCGATGGCTTGCCAGACCTGCTCCGGGGTGCCCGGAACTTCGACGCTGAACTCCAGGCGGTACGGGACGTTCGGGGTCGTGCTCATTCGCTCTCCTCAGGAAGGGGGTGGGCGGCGACGACGAGCCGGTGCGGGTGCCCGTCGTCGTGGTGGTAGCGAGCGGCCAGGTCGAGCACCGCGGCGGTCAGGTCGTCCGCGAAGGCAGCCCGGTCGGCGGCCGACCGGAAGCCGATCTGCGTGTCGATGGTCAGCGTCGGCAGGCGTGTGCCGGACGCGCCGGCCCGGCGCGCCAGGGCGCCGACCTCGCGCACCAGCCGGCCGGCCAGCGCGACGAGGTAGCCCGCCGACAGGTGGTCGGCGTTGGCGTCCGGGTCGGCCGCGGACGCGCTGACGGCCGCCGGCGACACGACGTACGACACCGCCGACGCCTGCAGTACCCGCTCGGTGATGCCCCCGTGCTGGCGCTCCTCGGACAGCTCCACCAGGCCGTGCGCCTCGAGTGCCTTGAGGTGGTAGTTGACCTTCTGGCGCGCGATGCCGACCCGGGCGGCGAGCCCGGCAGCGGAGGCCGGGACGGCCAGCTCGCCGAGCAGCCGGGCCCGGACCGAATCCAGCGCGGCGGCGGCTGCCTCCGCGCTCTCGATGATCTCGACGTCCTGCACGACGCCACCGTGCCATTGACAAGAAATCTTGTCAAGAGCGCATTTGGCGTTGGCATGGTGACGAGGACGTACGAGATGCGCACCCACGGCTGCCACATGAACGTGCACGACTCCGAGCGCATCGCCGGCCTGCTCGACGAGGCGGGCTACGCCCCGGTCGCGAACGGCGCGCAGCCGGACGTCGTCGTGTTCAGCATCGAAGCCGTGCGCGCGAACGCCGACAACAAGCTCGACGGCAACCTCGGCCACCTCAAGCCGGTCAAGCACCGCACGCCCGGCATCCAGATCGCCGTCCGTCGCAGGCGCATGACGGTCGCGGCGGCGGAGGTCGTCACGGGGATCGGGGACCGCTCTGCTTGAGGGTCACCAACGATGCCGAAACCGTATGGGGCACCATCACCGAATCCTCAATATCGACATCGCCCGACGCCATACGCAACTTCTCACGCTCGCGGGCTGCAAACCCGAGGAGTCCGAGTTCGGCCAGTTCGGCCCACACGTCCGGGTCGTAGCCGGCCGGGGTGTCGATGACCTGGCGCAGGTCGTCGATCCCGGACTTGGCGGCCAGAAACTGCCGCGTGACGGCGCTGAGTTCCTCCTGCTCGGAGGTGTGCGCGAATCTCATCTCGCGGCTCGCGCGCTCTGGCGGGGCAGTCCGAGGACCCGCTCGGCGAGCAGGTTGCGTTGGATCTGACTGGATCCGCCGTAAATGGTGGCCGCGCGCGGTGAGGAAGACTATTTCCCACGCGGCCGGATCATTCGCGCTCCGTTTCCCGCCTGCAGGATCGTCGGACCGATCGGCGACAGCCCGTGCTGGTCGCCGGGCAGCGGCCGCAGCGGCACGCCGGCCGCGATGAACTCCTCGGCCAGGATGAACTGCTCCAGCGGCCCGAGCCCAGCCCCGCCGTATTCCCGCGGCCAGGACACGGCCAGCAGACCCTCCCGCGACACCAGCTCACGCCACCGCCGGCCGAAGGCCAATCGCTTGCTCTCATCAAGTGCGCCGATCCCCGCCCAGCCCGGCGGCAAGTTGTCCCGCAGGAAGCGGCGCAGCCGCTCGCGGAACGCCTCCGCCTCCGGCGGAACGGTCAGGTCCATCAGGATCAGTCCGTCGACCGGCGACGCACCCGCACCGGAAGCTGCTGCAGCCCGCGGACCATGAAGCTGGCGTTGTACCGCAACGACTCGGGCGCCAGGACGGTCAACGACTCGACGTGGCGGGCAAGCACCTGGGTCGCGATGACGGCTTCCATGCGAGCGAGGGGATTGCCGATGCAGGCGTGCATCCCGAGCCCGAAGGCCAGGTGCTGGCCGAGCCCCTCGCGGTCGGGATCGAACCGCCCGGCGTCCGCGAAGACGGTCTCGTCGCGATTGGCCGAGGCGAACGACACCACCAGTACCGAGCCGGCCGCGATCTCGACACCGCCGAGTTCGGTGTCGCGGGTCGCGCGGCGGAACGCCGTCTGCGACGGCGTCGCCCACCGCAGCGCCTCTTCCACGATCGGCTTCGCGCGGGCCGGATCGGCGCGCACCTGATCCCATTCGTCGGGCGTGGTGTCGAGCAGCCGGGCGATCTCGGTGATCAGCTTGCCGCTGGTCTCGTTGCCGGCGATCACCAGCTCGCGTAACAGGGTGAGCAGTTGTGCCATCGGGATCGGATCCTCGCCCCGCCCCGGCGCGTCGGCGGCCTGCACCAGCGTGGTGAGCAGGCCCTCGCGGGGATTGCGGCGCACCTCTTCGATCTCCGCGGCCATCGTCTGCTGGTAGTGCAGCAGCGTCTGCTCGTTGTCGATCCACGCCTGCGGGTCGGGCATCCCGCCGATCGACGCGGCCGCAGCCACCGACCAGCGGCGGATGTCGTCGCGTCGCGACTCCGGCAGACCCAGCACCCGCGAGATAGCCCATACCGGCAACGGTTCCGCGAACTCCTTCAGGAAGTCGATCTCCGCGCCGTCAGGCAGGGCAGCGGCAAGCTCCTCGGCTGTCTGGCGCACCAGCGGCTCCATCCACGCCAGCGACCGGGCAGTGAATCCACGCTGTACGAGCCGGCGCAGCCGAGTGTGATCAGGCGGATCGTTCGTGCCCAGCGCCGGCACGTACGGCCAGCCCTGCGAGCGGATCTCCGCCACCTGCTCGGCGACCTCGGCCGGCGGCTCGGTGTGCTTGTGGACCCGGGAGGAGAACCGCTCGGCGTCGCGCAGCACCTCCCGCGCCGTCGCGGCATGCGTGACCAGGTACCAACCATGTCGAGGCAGGTGATGCACCGCTCCGGCCGCGCGCAACTGCTCGTATACGCGTTGCGGGTCGGCCTGGAAATGCGGACCGAGCAAATCCAGTTCCTGCGCCGACGCTAATTCACTCATCTGCATCCTTCCCTGTCGTCGCGCACACTCGGATGCCGGTCAGTAGCCGATGCGCAGCGTGAAGGAGCCGTCGACGACGAGGTTCTGCCCGCTCACCCACGACGACATCGGGCTGGCGAAGAAGGCCACCACGTTGGCGACCTCGTCGGCGCGGCCGAACCGCCCCGAGGGGTGCCGCGCCTTGTTCGCCTCGTAGTAGTCCGGCTTCTTCTGCCGGATCCGATCCCACGAGCCGCCGTCGATGTAGATCGGGCCCGGGGAGACGGCGTTCGCGCGGATGCCGTCGGGCCCCAGCTCCTTGGCCAGTTGGCTCATGTAGTTGACCACTGCCGCCTTCAGCGGGCCGTAACTCAGCCCACCGCCTGGGTAGTAGTGGTTCTCAATCGCGGTGATCGTCCCGATCTGGACGATGCTGCCGGCCTCGCTGCGCTGCAGGAACGGCACCGCCGCGTCGACCAGGGTGACTGCGGACATCACGTCGACCTCGAAGTTGCGCCGCCAGCCTTCCGGAGTGTGTGGGATGCCGCCCAAAGCACTCGCATTGGACACGACCACGTCCACCCCGCCGAGCCGCTCGGCGTATTCCTGCACCCAGGCGGCCAGCGCCAGATGATCGCTGGCGTCGACTGCCGCACCGATCACCTCACCGTTCGGACCGAGCTCGCGGCACGCCAGCTCGACGCCGTCGGGGTTGCGGGCGCAGATTGCCACCCGCATGCCCTCGGCGACAAGGCGCTGCACCACCGCCCGCCCGATCCCGCGGCTGCCCGCGGTCACCAGGGCCTTCTTGCCGGCCAACCCGAGATCCATCCGCGCTCCCCGGCGTCATCTGTACAACATTTGATGTACACCAGATGATGCACATAGCTGATAGAGTCTGTCAAATGCCTGCGCGAGGAGACCACGAGCAGCGCCGTCGCGACGTCGCGCGCATCGCAGCCGACCTCATCGCAACCGGCGGCCTCGCCGCGGCCACCCACCGGCGCATCGCCGACGCCAGCGGGTGCAGCACCACCGTCGTAAGCCACTACTTCACTGACAAACACGATCTGGTCAACGCCACCTACAAAGAGGTCGGCGACCGCGTCACGTCCCGCCTCGACGCCGCGGTCCACTCCGCCGACTCCATGCAATCGGTCCTAGAAGCGCTGCTCCCGCTCGACGAGGACCGCATCCGCGACTGGCGACTCCTGTTCACCTTCCTCGGCCTGGCCGCCACCAACGCCGAACTGACCGCAGAGCAGCGCACCCGCGCCACCACGGCACGCATCCGCATCGAGCAAGCCATCGTCGCAGAACAGGAAGCGGGTCAGGTAAGGACGGACATCGATGCCGAAGCCACCGGGCGATTCCTGCTCGCCGTCGTCCTCGGCATCGGGATGCAGGCCCTCTTCGACCCGGCCGACTGGCCCCATGACCGCATCCGCGACACCCTGAACCGGGCGCTCGCTGATCTGAGCCCGGGATCGCAGGACCGGTCAGACCGACGCCCCAACCATCGACGCTGAAGGAGTGCCGTGCATCGCATTCTCAGGAGTCCCTTGCGCGACCTCAGCGCCGAGGCGACGCGCACTGAAAGACCGCGGGTATTCGATCGTGGCCCTGGATCTGCAGGCGAGTTCCCTGCGATGGCTGGCCGCCGAACCGCGGGCCATCGTGATCGCGGGGAGACGTCACCCACTAATCGGTGAATCTCGAGGCGGCAAATCGCGCTCAAGAGTATTTCGGACGACTCAACCTAGCCGTGTGCTGAACGCTGGTGTCCGCGGAACGGCAGACCTGGAGACCGACAGCATGGACACGTTCGACGGCTCGATCGCGGTGAACTTGCGCGCTGACGTCGCGGGGCGGGGCGAACCCGGCCTGGCGGTCACCCGCGTTCCTGCATACGGGGCTCACCTCAATGCGTGGTGGTTGCTGCCGGTGGTCGTCCTCGTTGGGTCCACCCGGCAGGCACTGGCCGCGTAACCGATCAGGCCGGTTTGACGGTGCCCCCGCCGGTGCGCGCGTAGGTCTTGCCCGGCGAGCGAGGTGATAGCGCCCGCGTCGTAACATTCGCCTTTGTCCGCGGGTTTCTACTACTGCCCTCGGCCGGTGGGGCCCCCGGACGCGGTAGGCCATCCCCCGAAGGATGTCTAGGAGGCGATCGCCGTCAGCGACCTGGAGATCCGAGCCGGTTTGGCGCAAGCCCAGACTGTGCTCGAGCGCAAGGTCTGGCATGAGGATCTGGGCCCACGGCGCGTACCTGCATCACCTGTTCAACGTGGCCCCGGGCTCCTCCCGGTCGGAGACCTCACCGTCCACACCCAGGACTGGACGGGAGGCCCCGCCGCGGAGGTGTTGGGCCTCCTGCGAGGCACGACACCGGATCCGCCCGGCGCCGAGGTCGCCGCGGTCAGGTGGGAGTGATGTTGGCGTTGAGGTGGAACACATTGTCGGCGTCGTATTTCGCTTTGATCTGCTGGAGTCTGGCGTACTTCTCGCCGTAGCTGCTGCGCACCCGAGCCTCGTCAGGGTCGGAGATGAAGTTGACGTACCCGCCGATGCCCTCGGAATGCGGCACGAGCGCGGCCCAGTAGTTTCGCGACCACTCGCGCTCGGCGTCGAAACCCTCTGCCGTGGGCGTCGTGGCGGAGATGTTCACGACGTACCCGATGCTGCGCCGGCCACCGAAGGCCGACCGTTCCGGGTCGGCCTTGGCATAGGCGCCACCCATGATGAAGATCGGCACGATGGAGAGCGGGGACGCCTTGCGCGCCTGGTGCTCGAGGATCACGTCGATCGCGCCGTCGGTGAGGTCGTGGAGATATACGGCCTTCTCGTAGTTGTACATGCCCCACGGAGCCGATTCGTCGAACATGCCCTGTAGTGCGACGTAGGGGATGGGCGTGACCATCTGCACGATCGGCGACAGCGCCTCGGTGATCGGGCCAATCAGCCGCGCGTGCGCTTCCTCGTCACCGAAGAGGACGAGGAGGAAGCCGAACACCGGGGTGAAGTGCAGCTCGGGCTGGACGAACGGCGCCGGTGGGGCATTGAGCCCGGCGAGGAACGGCGCGCAGTCCTCCGGCAGCGTCTTGACGAAGTCGCGGGCGAAGCGGAACAGCTCGCGGCCGTCCTCGGGGCGGAACAGCATGAGCGCGAGTTGCACGATGGGGCCCACCCGGTGCAGCGCGAACTCGAACTCGGTGACGACGCCAAAGTTGCCGCCACCGCCACGGATAGCCCAGAACAAGTCGGGGTTCTCTTCGGCGCTGGCCCGCAGGATCTGCCCTTCCGCGGTGACCACCTGGGCGCCGACCACGTTGTCGCAACTCAGGCCGGCCAACCGGGTCAACCACCCGATGCCGCCTCCGAGCGTAAGTCCGGCCACGCCCGTGTGCGTGACAAACCCGCCGGTGACCGCCAAGCCGTGCTGCTGCGTGGCCGCGTCCAGCTCACCCCAAGTCGTGCCGCCGCCGCAGCTCGCCCGCTGCGCATCTGGGTCCACACGGATCGACTTCAGCGGGGTCAGGTCAATCATTAGCCCGCCGTCGGTCAGAGCGGACCCTGCGTAGCTGTGCCCGCCGCCGCGAACTGACACCTCGAGACCCTCGCTTCGAGCATGCCGCAGCGCCGCGGCGATATCTTCGGCCGCACGACACCGGACCACGATCGACGGCCGCCGCGAAATAGCCGCGTTCCAAATGTTCACCGCCTCGTCATAGCCGGCCTCCCCGGACAGGCATACCTCGGACGCGTCACTTACGGTGAGCTCGGCCATCGCAGTCCTCCTCCGCTGCCAGCAGCGAGGGAAAAATACGACGCGGCGACGGATGCCACAAGTGAACGTCATCGATCTATCAGCGGCACTGTTGCATTGCCCTTGTTGGGCGGACGGGGGACTGTGCAGGTTGATGGTGTCTGGTTCGTCCTCTGCGCCCGCTGGCTTGCCGTTTCAGTGGGAGGTGATCGCGGTCGCGCTGCGCTGGTATCTGCGTTACGGCCTGTCCTATGGGGACGTTTCGGGTCTGCGTTGAGCCGAACCGTCCACATACAAGACCGGCTGGACCTCACCGGGTCATCGCCATCCTGATACGACTGACGGGCTGACCGATAGTCGCCGGGCACATCGCGGGGCTACCGGGATCGCCGCGTTTGGCTTACTCGCCGATGACCGGTGCTGGCTCCGTTGGCGGCGGTCCTCTACCGCAGGTGCCGACGGGAAGGGATCAGTGGGCGATATCGACGACCACGTGCCGGTAGTACTGCTCGCTGGTAGTCGAAACCCGGAACGGACGCTGGTCGATGACGCCGACCGCGAAGGTGGTCTGTCCCTCGAATGAACCGGCGAACCTGACTTCAGTGAGGGAGGCCCATCCGGCGACCGTGGCGGGTGCAATGACGTTTTGTCCAACAGCTGGCGGCGGACGCCACGGCTGATGACCCTGGCTGTCGGTGCCGTAGATGGGTCCCCGGACGCTGATCTGAAGTGCGGCACGACCCTCAACCGGCACCGGCGCACCGCTGGCGTCGGCCCTGACAACGGGTACGTACTTGGCGGTGTAACCGACGACCGCCGGGCCGTTGATGTCGAACACCACCCGGTCATAGCACTCGTGCTGGCCGGCACGCGCCAGGTAGATCGGGGCGGGGGTCATCGCGGTGCCCCCGTCCTGCGGACCGATGCCCCAACCTTGTTCCTCGGCGCACGGACCGGTATCCGTGGAGTACGGCTGAGTTCCCGCCATGGGACGCGGTGCTGGATGCGTCGGCGCAACGGACGCGGACATGGCCGGGCGGTTCGCCGACGAGGCAGGTTGCGCGGATGTGCGAGCGGCGTGGGTGCTGCACGCGGCCAGCCCGAGGCCGGCAGCGGCGAGGGTAACCGCAGCGAACTTGTGGCGCATCGCGGTCGGTGCGCACCGGACCTTTCGCTGGCCTCGTGCTGTATGCCGTGATCCGCCGTCACGACGCAGTGCGGGCCGATGATCGATGGCGTCCAGCCAGGAGCTGGCGGCGACTGTGCCGGGCCCCGAGCGACGGAGGTAGGGCTTGCGAATCTCGGTTGGAATCATCTGTCTCGCCTCCCGGCGGCGTGTCCTGTGTGTTTCACGCTCGCTCAGTCGGCCGCTCGGCAGAACCCACCCAAGGTGCGGTGTGCGCCCACCTTTGCGCCTGCGCCAACTAACTGTGTGAGGAAGGCTGGCCCTCACAGATCATGCGTTGACACCAGTCCATACCGCATGGCCATCTCGACCAGACGCGCGCGCTTCTGGTTTTGGGGTAGGTCGTCGATGCCGAGCTTGTGGAACAGCGTCCGCAGGTGCGTCTTCACCGAATCGAGGCTCAGGCACAGCTCGCCGGCGATCTGCTGGTTAGTTGCCGGCGTCGCATAGGCACGGTCGTCCTTATACGGGCGGCACAGCGCGATGAGCACTGCGTGCTGCGCCGGCGTCAGCCGTGCTGCGGTCGGCAACGGTTCGCCGACGAGGGTGTGCAATCCGTCGATCTCTGCCGGCGCGCAGAACGTCAGCACCGTGCCGCCGACCCGGATCTGATCTCGGTCGTGCAACTGGACCCGACCCGAGACCCGGCGTCCATTGACGAACGTCCCGTTGCGGGATAGCCCGTTGTCGACGATCGTCCACGCGCCGGCGACGCGTTCCAGCGTCGAGTGCAGCCGCGAGACGAGCAGGTCGCCGTCAATGACCACGTCAGCGGAAGACTCGCGGCCGATCGTCACGACCACGGCCTCCAACGGCCAGCGTCGCTGCTCGGCCTGTGCGCCCCACCGCGACAGGTAGGGCTGCGCGGGCTCCGAGCCGCGCGCAGGGACGACTGTCCTCCCCGACGGCTCAACCATGCCGCCTCCCACCCTCGGGCCCACTGTGCGCCGCGCACCTGCCGCCGTCAACCAACGGACCGATCGCGCTCCGCGACACCATCCGCCACGCTCGAACACGGGCAGAGTTAGCGCCGTATATGCGTGGGATTCGCCGGCGAGCACTCGGACTGTGCGCCGATCCCCGGGGTCGGCCTTGGCCATGGCTGACCGAGCAGGGCGCCCAAATGGCGCACTGCATGGAGATCAGGAGGTGTCGCACGCCAGCGCAGAAACCGAGTGCGGCGCATACAGTCGAGCTATGGGAGAACGTGCGCCACACCGCAGGCTTCGGCCGAGGCGTCGTCAGGATCTCGGAGATCCCGGCCCGAGCGGCCGGGCAG
>Ga0307296_10001198_pt1 | contig 12940 bp, 13 predicted proteins | sample ER_DNA_153_FD_194467 | JGI IMG/M metagenome (GOLD analysis project Ga0307296, IMG submission 194467) | Bulk soil microbial communities from the East River watershed near Crested Butte, Colorado, United States - ER_DNA_153 | ecosystem: Environmental > Terrestrial > Soil > Floodplain | place... | reverse complement strand
GACCGAGGCCGTCCAGGCCGCGGTGCTCGCGGCGTCGAGGTACGTCGCGGCCGGCGGTCCGGCCTCGCTGGACTCGGACCCGGTTCCCCCGGCCGCCGAGTCGTCGGCCGAGCAGGTCGCCCAGCGAGTCCGGTCGCGCGGCGGCGTCCTCGTCGCGACCGGAGGCTGCTTCGATCTCCTGCACGCCGGGCACGTGGCCACGCTGCGGGCTGCCCGCCGCCTCGGCGACGCGCTCGTCGTCTGCCTCAACTCCGACGACTCGGTCCGGCGGCTCAAGGGACCGGACCGTCCGCTCGTGGCCGCCGCCGACCGGCGCCGCGTGCTCGAGGCCGTCGAGGACGTCGACGCGGTGGTCGTCTTCGACGAGGACACTCCGGACGCCGTGCTGCGCCGGCTCCGGCCCGACGTCTGGGCCAAGGGCGGCGACTACGCCGGTTCGGAGCTCCCCGAGGCCGCCGTCCTCACGGAATGGGGCGGCCAGGCCGTCGTCCTCCCCTATCTGCCGGGCCGTTCGACGAGCGAGCTCGTCCACGCCGCGCGCATCACCCACCAGCCGTCCATCCATGGAGGTAGCTCATGAGTCTCGGGACTGTTCTCGTCACCGGAGGGGCCCGCGGCCTCGGCGCCGCCGTCGTCCAGGCCGTCGCGAAGCACGGCGGGCGGCCGGTCGCCCTCGACCGCGTCTCCACCGGGCAGGAGGACGACGTCGTCGTCGACCTGTCGGACGCCCGCGCCGCCGAGGAGGCGGTCCGGCATGCGTCCCAGCAGGTCGGGGGGATCGACGCGGTCGTCACCTGCGCGGGCATCGACGCCTGTGGCCGGCTCGCCGACATCCCCGGGGAGGACTGGGACCGCGTCGTCCTGGTCAACCTCATCGGCACCGCCGCCGTGGTCCGCGCCGCCCTGCCCGACCTGCTCGAGCGGCGGGGCACGGTCGTCACCGTCGCCTCGACCCTGGGGCTACGGGCCCTCAGCGACGCCACCGCATACTGCGCGTCGAAGTTCGGCGTCGTCGGGTTCACCCGTGCGCTCGCCGTGGAGCTGCAGGGGCAGGTCGGCGTCACGATGCTGGTACCAGGCGGGATGCATACCGGGTTCTTCGACGGGCGGGCGGAGCAGTACAAGCCGCCACCCGACGCCCGTCTGAACCAGCCGGAGGACGTCGCCGAGTGCGTCGTCTTCGCGCTGTCCCAGCCGCCCGGGTGCGAGGTGCGCGAGCTCGTCGTCACCCCGTCCGTCGAGGGGTCCTGGCCCTGACCCGCCCCCCGGAGGCGGTGGTCCTGCGCGCGCTCGGACTCGGTGACTTCCTGACCGCGGTCCCCGCGCTCCGGGCGGTCCGGCGCGCCCTCCCGGAGCACCACATCGCCCTGGCCGCTCCACCCGCCCTCGCCGGGCTGGTCCGCCTCGCCGGCGTCGCCGACCGGCTCATCCCGACGACCGGCCTCGAACCGGTGCCATGGAGCGAGCCGCCGCCCGCCGTCGCCGTGAACCTCCACGGCAGCGGACCGCAGAGCCACCGCCTTCTCCAGGCGCTGCACCCGTGGTGGCTGGTGGCGTACGCCGTCGACGGCGTAGCTGGGTCCGGGCCGAGCTGGGACCCCGAGGAGCACGAGGTCGAGCGGTGGTGTCGGCTCGTGGCGTCCGCCGGCTGGAGCGCCGACCCGGCCAACCTGCGCCTGCCGACGCCCCCCGTCCGGGCCCCCGTGCCCGGGGCGGTGGTCGTGCACCCCGGCGCGGCGTATGCGTCGCGTCGCTGGCCGCCCGAGCGGTTCGCCGCGGTGGTCCGCCACCTCGCGGGGTCAGGAGCGCGCGTCGTCCTGACCGGGTCGCGGGCCGAGGAGCCGCTCGCCTCGCGGGTCCGCCGGCTGGCCGGCCGTCCCGGTGTCTCGGTGCTGGCCGGCCGCACCGATCTGCTCCACCTGGCGGCGCTGGTCTCGGTGGCCCGGCTCGTCGTGTCCGGCGACACCGGCGTGGCGCACCTGGCCACGGCTTACGGGCGTCCGTCCGTCCTGCTGTTCGGCCCCACGCCGCCGGCGCGGTGGGGACCGCCACTCGACGGGCCGCATACCGTCCTCTGGCACGGAGACGGAAGCGGCGACCCGCTCGGCGGGCAGCCCGACCCCGCACTCCTGCGCATCACCACCGAGGAGGTCGTCAGCGCCGCGCAGCTGCGGTTGGCCTCCTGACGGTGCTCAGCGGCGATGTCCGCTCTCGCGTCGCGCCCCGCGAAGGACCAGCATCGGGACGACCAGCCACAGCGCGACGAACACGACCAGCACGGCCCCTCCCGCGACGAACGCCGCGGTGTCTCCGAGGACGAACCCGAACACGAGGGCCAGCACCACCACGACGGTGACGCCGACGAAGGCCAGGCCCAGCTTGGCCAGTCGGTCCGACGTCTCCACCAAGGCGGTCTTTTGGTGCTTCCGGAACAGCAGCCGGTGCGAGGCCACCGGCGCGACGACCAGCCCCGTCGACACCGTTGCCAGCACGACGGCGACGAGGTACACGGTCCGCAGTGAATCGTCGAGCGCCGTGAAGCGCTGCTGGAACGGCAGGGTGAGCAGGAACCCGGACAGGATCTGGATGCCGGTCTGGGTGACGCGCAGCTCCTGCAGCAGCTCGTCCCAGTTGCGGTCGGCCCGTTCGGTTGCCGTCTCGTGCCGCTGGTCACCGTCAGGGTCCGGCTGACCGTCCATGCCTGCTCCTTGTCGTCAGGCGGCCTCGCGCAGCCGCGGCAGCACCTCCCGACCGTAGCCGCGGATCATCTCCGCGTAGTGCGGACCCATGTTGGCGACGTAGATCTCCTCGAAGCCGGCCTCTACATATGGCGCGAACGCCTCGGCGTGCTTCGCCGGGTCACGTCCGGCCGTCACCGACTCCTTCGTGCTGTCCCGGGTCACCAGCGTGGAGGCCTGCTCGAAGTGCTCGACTGTCGGGAGCACTTGGGACAGCTCACCGGGCAGTCCGGCGTTCGGCCAGATCCGGTGGGCGTGGTCCCATCCTTCGTCCTCGGTGTCCGCCCACGCGACCTTGAGGCCCGCCTGGGCGGTCGCCCCGTCCTTGGCCTGGCGGCGGAACCGCTCGAGCAGCTCGGTGTCAGGGGTTGTCGTCGTGTATGCGTCGCCGATGCGGGCTGCCAGGTCGGTCGCCTTGGGGCCGAAGCCTGAGATCGAGATCCGCGGCAGCGTCTCGGGAAGGGACCAGATGCGAGCGTTCTCCACCGCGTAGTGCCGGCCGCGGTGGGTGACGTCCTCACCGGTCCACAGCGCGCGGATCACCTCGACCGCCTCCTCGAGCATGTCCAGCCGCGTGTCGGCGGGCGGCCAGACGTCGCCGAGGACGTGCTCGTTCAGGGCCTCGCCGCTGCCCAGACCGAGACAGAACTTCCCGTCGCCGAGCAACAACGCGCTGGTCGCCGCGGCCTGGGCGATGACCGCCGGGTGGATGCGAATGGTCGGGCACGTGACGGCGGTCGTCACCGGGAGGTCACAGACCCGGGAGATCGCGCCGATCATCGACCATACGAAGGGACTCTCGCCCTGCTCGCTGGTCCAGGGATGGAAGTGGTCGCTGATCCAGAGGGCGTCGAAGCCTGCCTCTTGCGCCAGGCGGGCCTGCTCGAGCAGCTCGTCCGGTGAGTACTCCTCGCACGACAGGAAATAGCCGAAGGTCGTCATTCCTCGAGAATGGCAACCCCCGGGCGGTCCGGCGACTCGAGCGTCCACTTCCTGAGCGGCGCGGTTCGGCCCACGCCCCTCCGGGTATCCATGACCCGTGTCGTCCGCCGATCGGCTCGAGCGCGGGCTCACCGCGTGACCGAGCTGACGGAGATGGTCCGCGCCCGGCTAGTTCCTCCCCTTCCGCTGCCGGGCTCCGGCGAGACCGCCGCCCGCTGGGAGGCGCTGGCCGCCGTGGCCCGGGACGACGTCGTCGTCGGACGGCTGGTCGAGGCGCACGCGGACGCGGACGCCATCCTCGCCGAGGTCGCCCGTAACCGGGTGGCGCCCGGCCAGTGGTGGGGCGTCTGGGCTGCGGAGCCCCCGACGCCGGTCGTGGCGGCCACGCGCGACGGGGACGGGTGGGTGCTCGACGGTGCCAAGGCCTGGTGTTCCGGAGCCGGCCTCTGCACGCACGCGCTCGTCACCGTGAGGGTCGGGGACGAGCGGCCGCTCTTCGCCGTCGACCTCGCCCACGCCGGCGTCTCCATCGACCTCTCCAGCTGGAAGGCCGCAGGGATGAGCCGCAGCGCGACGGGGACGGTGACGTTCCGTTCCGTACCCGCGCACCCGGTCGGCTCGTCGGCGGACTACCTCAAGCGGCCGGGCTTCTGGCACGGCGGCGCCGGGGTCGCCGCCTGCTGGCTCGGCGGCGCCGAGCGGGTGGCCGACACCCTGCGCGCGGCCGGTGCCCGCCTGGACGACCACGCCGCCGCACACCTCGGAGCGGTCGACGCGGCCCTGGCATCCGCTCGGTGGTCGCTGCGGGGCGCGGCGGCCGAGGTGGACGCGCGACCGGACGACCTCGAGGCAGCAAAGGTGCGGGCGATGCGGTTCCGCGCGGTCGTCGAGGCCGCCGGCACGCTGACCCTCGACCGCGTCGGCCGGGCGCTCGGCGCGACGCCACTGGCGACCGACCCGTCGCATACCGAGGCCGTCGCCGACCTGCTCGTCTACCTGCGGCAGAGCCACGCCGAACACGACCTGGCTGGCCTCGGCCGGCTGGTCGGCACACACGAGGGCCTCTCCCCGTGAGACGCGAGTACTTCGAGGGGATGTATGCGGCGAACCCGGACCCGTGGGAGTTCGCCACGCGCTGGTACGAGCGCCGCAAGTATGCCCTGACCCTCGCGGCGCTGTCCCGGCCACGCTACCGGTCGGCGTTCGAACCCGGCTGCTCCATCGGAGTCCTCACTGAAGCGCTCGCCCTTCGGTGCGATCAGCTGCTGTCGGTCGACCTGGTCGACGCCGCCGTCAGGCAGTGCCGCGCACCAGGACCGCGACGCTGCCCTCGGCCGCGGGACAGGTGCAGGTCCGGCAGTGGGACGCCGCGAACGACGACTGGCCCGACGAGTCCTTCGACCTCGTCGTCGTCAGCGAGATCCTCTACTACCTCGAGGCCGAGCAGGCCGAACGGTTCGTCCGGTCCGCCGTCGCGCATCTCGATGACGACGGCGAGATGATGCTCGTGCACTGGCGACCGCGAGTCCGTGAGTACCCGCTCACCGGCGACGAGGCCCACGCCATCGCTCGCCGGGTCTCCGGGCTGGAGACGGCCGGGCACTACGAGGACGCCGACCTGGTCCTCGACCGGCTTCAACGGCCAGGCGCGGGCAGCGCGGGGTCGAAGGAAGGTCTGCGCTAGGACCGGCTTCCGGGAGGTCAGGCCGGGCTGGGGAAGCCTCTCGTGCTGAGGTACCAGCCGGCGGAGGTCAGGACCGCGGCGATCAGGAGGGCGAACAGCAGCCCGCCGGCCACCGGCAGGAACCATCCCGGCGCGCGGCGGGCGCGCACCGCCGCCGCCTTGACGACGAACGCTCCGATGACCGCGCACCCGAGCACCCCGTGGACGACGGTGCGCGTCCCGACCGGCTCGCCGTCCTTCAACGTTCCGCTCTCCAGACCTAGCGCCCAGAGGCAGTTGTACGCGACGAAGATCGCGAGGACGACGGCGATCGCCCCGGTGACCCGATGCACACCGCCGACCCATGAGGGCGCCGGGCGGCCGAGCCGGCCGTAGATCCAGAGCCCAGCGACGAGCTGCCACACCGCGAGCACACCGATCACGGTGGCCAGGACGACCTTCATGTCGATGACCGTGCGGTACCACAGGCTCGTCAGGCCCTGGGTCGTCGGGTCGTGCATCTTGCCGAACACCCCGACCAGCACGGCGACCACCGCGCCGACGACGAACGCGGTGACGGGGACGGCGATGCTCCTGGGCCGGGTCGCGGTTGTGGTCACGAGACCAGGATCCTCCGTGGTGCGTCCGTTGGGAACGGGTTCGGCTCAGGAGGCGACGGTCACCGCGAGCGAGGGCTCCTCGAACGGCGTGCCACGGGCCGACGACGCGACCACGGCGTCACCCTCACGCAGGGCCAGCGCCTCGACGTCACCGCGGGTCAGCTGGGCGGTGAACTCGGCACCGTCGTCGTCCTGCAGCTCCACCCGAACCTCGAACCCCAGCCGCACGATCCGCCGGACCGTGGCCCGGATCCCGCCCTCCACAGCGGACCCCCCGGCAGCCCGCTCGAGGACGATGTCGTGCGGCCGGACCAGGCGGCCACCGAGGCGCGACACGGAACCGAGGAACGACATGACGAACTCGTTGGCCGGCCGGTCGTAGAGGTCGTCCGGGGTGCCGACCTGCTCGATGCGTCCCTTGTGCAGCAACGCGATCCGGTCGGCGATGTCGAGCGCCTCCTCCTGGTCGTGGGTCACCAGGACCGTCGTGACGTGCACCTCGTCGTGGAGCCGCCGCAACCACCGGCGCAGGTCCGCGCGCACCTTCGCGTCGAGGGCGCCGAACGGCTCGTCGAGAAGCAGCACCTGGGGATCGACCGCGAGCGCCCGGGCCAGCGCCATCCGCTGCCGCTGTCCGCCGGACAGCTGGGCGGGGTACCGGTTCTGGAACACCTCGAGCCCGACCACTTCCAGCAGCTCGTCGACACGGCGCCGGATCTCGGCCTTGGGGCGGCGCCGGATCGAGAGGCCGAAGGCGATGTTGTCGCGCACCGTCATGTGCTTGAACGCCGCGTAGTGCTGGAACACGAAGCCGATGCCGCGCTTCTGCGGCACGACCTGCGTGACGTCGGCGCCCCCGATGGTGACCGTGCCGCCGTCGAGGTCGTCCAGTCCGGCGATCGCCCGCAGCAGCGTGGACTTTCCCGAGCCGCTCGGCCCGAGCAGCGCGGTCAGGGAGCCGGTCGGGATATCGAGTGAGACGTCGTGGAGCGCCAGGAAGTCGCCGAAAGCCTTGGACGCGTGGGCAATCGTGATCATCGAGTGGACCTCTTCTGGTCGAGCAGGGTCATCAGCACGAGCGCCACGACCGCCATGGCCATGAGGAGGGTGGCCGCGCAGTAGGCGCCGAAGGTGTTGTGGTCGTCGAGGTACCGGCCGTGGACGAGCAGCGTCAGCGTCTCGGACACCCCCGGGAAGCCGGAGGACACCATGATCACGGCGCCGAACTCTCCGAGCGACCGGGCCACGGTGAGGACGACGCCATAGGTCAGTCCCCACCGGATGGCCGGCAGGGTGACGCGCCAGAACGCCTGCCAGCTGGAGGCCCCCAGCGTCGCCGCGGCCTGCTCCTGCTCCTGGCCGATCTCGTGGAGCACCGGCTCGACCTCGCGGACGACGAACGGCATGGTCACGAAGATCGTGGCAAGGACCATCCCGGGAAGTCCGAAGATGACCTTGACCCCCAGCGCCTCGACCCCGCCGAACCAGCCGCCGACGCCCCACAGCAGGATCAGGGCCACGCCGACGACGATGGGAGAGACCGCGAAGGGCAGATCGACCACCGCCTGCAGCGCGCCGCGCCCGGGGAACCGGCCGCGCACCAGCGCCAGCGCGACGGTCACCCCGAAGACGACGTTGAGCGGCACGACGATCGCGACGATCAGTAGGGAGAGGTTGAACGCCGAGATGGCGGCCGGGGTCGTGACGGAGGCAAGGAACCCCCCGATCCCCTCTCCGAAGCTGCGCCAGAGGATGACCGCCACCGGCAGGATGACGAGCACGGTGAGGTAGGCGAGGGCCACCGTCCGCGCGGTCAGGCGGGCGCCGGTGCGGAGCCTCATGGCGCCTTCTCCTCGCGCCGCCGCTGGAATCCGGCCAGCAGGCGCAGGAGGAAGAGCACGACGAAGGCCACGAGCAGCAGCGCCACCGAGACGGCGGCCGCGTTGACCGGGCGGTCGATCTCGATCTGTTGCTGGATGTACTGCGAGGCCACCTGCGTCCGGCCCGGGATGTTGCCGCCGATGAGAACGACCGAGCCGTACTCGCCGATTGCCCGGGCGAAGGCCAGACCGCCACCGCTGAGGATGGCCGGTAACAGCGTCGGCAGGACGATGCGCCGGAACACGGTGAGGTTGCTCCCGCCCAGCGAGGCCGCCGCCTCCTCCACCTCGCGGTCGGCCTCGAGAAGGACCGGCTGGACCGCCCGGACGACGAACGGCAGCGTGACGAATGCCAGCGCGACGGTCAGCCCCGGTGTCGTCGCGTTGAGCTGGACCCCGATCGGGCTGTAGGGCCCGTAGAGCGACAACAGCACGATGCTGGCCACGATGGTGGGCAGCGCAAAGGGCAGGTCGATGAGGGCGTTGACCAGGCCCTTGCCGCGGAAGTCGTCGCGAACCAGGACCCACGCGACCAGCGTGCCCATGACCACGTTGACCAGGGCGACGACGGCGGACGTGCCGAGGGTGACCCGAAGGGCGGCCAGGGCCGCCGGCGCGGTGACCGCCTCCCACAGGTCTCCGAGGCCGCCCGACAACGCGGTGAACGTCATCGCCGCTAGCGGCAGCAGCACGATCACGCTCACCCAGAGCACCGACACCCCGATGCCCAGCGGGCCGATGGTGCCGGTAACCCGGCGCGCTCGGGCCGTCCGTTCGACAGACGGCGCCGGCGCTCCTGGGCCAGGGTTCCCGGCCCGGGAGCGGGTGGCGGTCAGCGCCATGACGTCACTTCGTGGCCGAGTCGTAGATCACCGCGATGGTGCCGGTGTCCTTGGCGAACAGCGCCTTGTCGACGGTCTTCCAGCCGCCGAGGTCGTCGATCGACCAGAGCTTGCTGGGGACCGTGAAGCTGGACGCATACTCCGTCACGACTGCCTCGTCGACGGGTCGGAAACCGGCCTGCGCCAACAGGCTCTGGGCCTGCGTCGTGTAGAGGAAGTCGTTGAACGCCTGAGCCGTGGCCAGGTTGGTGCTGTTCTTGAGGACCGCGGCGGGGTTCTCGATCTTGAACGTCGTCGGCGGGGTGACGTGCTCGACCGGGTCGCCGTCGCGCTCGAGGAAAACGGCCTCGTTCTCGTAGCTGATCAGTGCGTCACCGGTGCCCTGGAGAAAGGTGTCGCTCGCCTCGCGTCCGGACTTCGGCTGGGTGGTCACGTGGTCCTTGACCAGCGACGCGACGTAGTCGAGACCCGCCTGGGCGTTCTTGCCGCCGTCGCTCTTCGCGGCGTACGGGGCCAGGAGGTTCCATTTCGCCGAGCCCGAGCTGAACGGGTTGGGGGTGACGACGTTGACGGCCGGCTTGAGCAGGTCGTCCCAGTCCTGGATGCCTTTGGGGTTTCCCTTGCGGACGACGATAGTCACCACGGAACCGAACGGGATCCCCTTGTGGGGACCGGAGTTCCAGGCGGGGTCGACCAGTCCCGCGTCGACCAGCCGGGTGACGTCGGGCTCGACCGAGAAGTTGACGAAGTCGGCGGTCGCTCCCGCAGCGACCTTGCGCGACTGGTCGCCGGAGGCGCCGTAGGACTGCTGGAAAGTGACGCCCTTGCCCGCCGGGGTGGCGGTGAAGGCCGGGATGACCTTGTCGAACCCCGGCTTGGGCACGGCGTACGCGTAGAGGTTGACCGTGCCGCCCGCGCCGTCGCCAGCCGGTGCCTGCGTCGAACCGGCGGCGGCACCGACCACGTCACTGGACCCGCCACTGCAGGCGGTGGTCGTACCCAGGGCTAGGGCCGCGCCGAGCGCGGCGACGAGGGTGGGACGACGGCGAGGGATGGACATTATGCTCCAAAGGAGAGGTGAGAACGGGTCACATAACCCGGTATTTCCCATCCGATAAGCAGGACTTATCCATCGTGGCTCAACCCGATCAGCGCCGCCGCCGGGCGTCCGGATCCTGGACGGACCCCCTCAGTCTTGATGCGTTCCAGAAAACCGAGAATAGTGAGCCGGGTGCCGGCGACCTCGGAGCTCGAGCGGAGACTTCGAGGGGCGTTGCTTCGCGTCACCGCTCCCCGGCTCGCGGTGCTGGCCGCCGTCGAAGCGCACCCGCACGCGGACACCGACTCGATCCTCTCGTCTGCGCGAGGCAGCCTTCCGGCGGTTTCCCACCAGGCGGTCTACGACGTCCTGCGCGCGCTCACCGCGGCCGGCCTGGTCCGTCGGATCCAGCCCTCCGGCTCGGTGGCTCGTTACGAGTCGCGGGTCGGGGACAACCACCACCACCTCGTATGCCGGTCCTGCGGCACCATCGCCGACGTCGACTGTGCCCTCGGTGCCGCCCCGTGCCTGACCGCCTCGGACGACCGGGGCTACCTCGTCGACCAGGCCGAGGTGACGTACTGGGGTGTGTGTCCCGAGTGCGCCGCCGCTCCCGTGACCACCTGACCGAGCCCGACCAACCACCCGACTCGACCAACCCACCCGACAGGAGATGTCCCCGTGACCGAACGCGGCAGCGAGAGCGAAAACCCCGTCGTCCCCTCCCCCACGGCCAAGGCCCACCGGCCGAGCACGAACCGCGACTGGTGGCCCAACCAGCTGAACCTCCAGGTCCTCAGCCAGCACTCGCCACGGTCCAACCCGATGGGCGAGTCCTTCGACTACGCCGCGGAGTTCGCGAACCTCGACGTCCAGGCGCTCCGGCGTGACGTGATCGAGGTGATGACGACGTCGCAGGACTGGTGGCCGGCGGACTACGGCCACTACGGACCGCTGTTCATCCGGATGAGCTGGCACTCCGCAGGCACCTACCGCATCGAGGACGGCCGCGGGGGCGCCGGCGATGGCGCCCAGCGGTTCGCGCCGCTCAACAGCTGGCCCGACAACGTGAGCCTCGACAAGGCCCGCCGCCTCCTCTGGCCAGTCAAGCAGAAGTACGGCCGGGCGATCTCGTGGGCCGATCTGCTCGTCTTCACCGGCAACGTCGCCCTCGAGTCGATGGGGTTCAAGACCTTCGGCTTCGGCTTCGGGCGTACGGACACCTGGGAGCCGGAGGAGATCTTCTGGGGTCCGGAGGACACCTGGCTCGGCGACGAGCGGTACAGCGGCGACCGCGAGCTGTCCGGCCCGCTCGGCGCCGTCCAGATGGGCCTCATCTACGTGAATCCCGAAGGCCCCAACGGCAATCCGGACCCGATGGCGTCGGCCCGTGACATTCGGGAGACGTTCCGGCGGATGGCGATGAACGACGAGGAGACGGTCGCGCTCATCGCCGGCGGCCACACGTTCGGCAAGTGCCACGGCAACGGCGACCCCAGCCTCCTGGGCCCGGAGCCGGAGGCCTGCCCGGTCGAGCACCAGGGCCTCGGCTGGCTCAACAGCAACGGCACCGGCCAGGGCAAGGACACGATCACCAGCGGTCTCGAGGGCGCCTGGACGCCGACGCCGACCACGTGGGACAACAGATACTTCGAGACGCTCTTCGGTCACGAGTGGGAGCTGACCGAGAGCCCCGCCGGCGCCAAACAGTGGCGACCCAAGGACGGGGCTTCGGCCGATGCCGTGCCGGACGCCCACGACCCGTCGGTCCGGCATGCGCCGATGATGCTGACCAGCGACCTCGCGCTGCGGACCGACCCCGCATACGAGCAGATCTCCCGCCACTTCCTGGAGCACCCGGACGAGCTGGCGCTGGCCTTCGCCAAGGCCTGGTACAAGCTGCTGCACCGCGACATGGGACCGGTGACGCGGTACCTGGGTCCGTGGGTGGCCGAGCCGCAGCTCTGGCAGGATCCCGTCCCCGCGATCGACCACGAGCTCGTCGACGACGACGATGTCGCCGCGCTCAAGGCGAAGGTCCTCGACGCCGGGCTGACCGTTCCGCAGCTGGTCTCGACGGCCTGGGCGGCGGCGGCCAGCTTCCGGGGCACCGACAACCGGGGTGGGGCCAACGGCGCCCGCATCCGACTGGAGCCGCAGCGGGGCTGGGCGGCCAACGACCCGGAGACCCTGGATGCCGTGCTGCCGGTCCTGGAACAGGTCAAGCGTGACTTCGACGGCGCGCAGTCCGGCGGCAAGCGGATCTCCCTCGCCGACCTGGTCGTCCTGGCCGGGAGCGCGGCGGTCGAGCAGGCGGCCAAGGCCGCCGGCCTCGAGGTGACGGTTCCCTTCGCGCCCGGCCGGACCGATGCCGCGCAGGACCAGACTGATGTCGAGTCGTTCGCGGTCCTCGAGCCGAAGGCCGACGGGTTCCGCAACTACCTGCGGGCCGGAGAGAAGCTCCCGCCCGAGACGTTGCTGCTCGACCGGGCCAACCTCCTCACGCTGACCGCTCCCGAGATGACGGTCCTCGTCGGCGGGCTGCGGGCCCTTGGCGCCAACTCGGGCGGCACCTCGCACGGAGTCCTCACCGACCGCCCGGGCACGCTGACCAACGACGTCTTCGTCAACCTGCTCGACATGGCCACGGAGTGGAAGCCGTCCGAGTCGGCGGAGAACATCTACGAGGGTCGCGACCGGAGCACCGGCGAGCCCCGGTGGACCGCCACCGCCGTCGACCTCGTCTTCGGGTCCAACGCCCAGCTGCGCGGCATCGCCGAGGTCTACGCCAGCGCCGACGCTCAGGAGAAGTTCGTCCAGGACTTCGTCGCGGCCTGGGTCAAGGTGATGCACCTCGACCGGTTCGACCTCACCTGAGCGACGAGCGCGTCGTACGTCTCGGGGAGATCATCCGGCAACGGCGGCCTCGTCGGGCGCGTCCGCTAGATCCCTCGTCCGGGCGACAGGATGTGGCGCGGGTCAAGGGCGTCCTTGACCAGCCGATGGGCCGCCAAGGTGGCCGCGTCGAGCTGTTTGGGCAGCGCGTGCCGCTTCAGCGAGCCGATGCCATGTTCTCCGGAGAGCGTCCCGCCCAGGGCGAGCGTCGCTCACCCGGTCGAGGACGCGCTCGCCGTTGTCCCCGGTCGCGGGATCGGCCGGGTCGACCAGCACGGAGGGGTGCAGGTTGCCATCCCCGGCGTGCGCGAACATGGGAAT
>Ga0307296_10001194_pt1 | contig 12954 bp, 11 predicted proteins | sample ER_DNA_153_FD_194467 | JGI IMG/M metagenome (GOLD analysis project Ga0307296, IMG submission 194467) | Bulk soil microbial communities from the East River watershed near Crested Butte, Colorado, United States - ER_DNA_153 | ecosystem: Environmental > Terrestrial > Soil > Floodplain | place... | reverse complement strand
GGAGACCTTCGAGGCGCTTCGTGACCAGGCGATCGACCTCGCGAAGCATGGCATTCAGATCACGCGATTCAAGGGTCTCGGCGAGATGAACGAGGCCGAGCTCTGGTCGACGACGATGGACCCGACGCGACGGATGCTGATCCGCGCCGAGGTCGAGGATGCAGCCGCCGCCGACCTGTGGTTCTCGCGGCTCATGGGCGACGAGGTCGAGCCGCGGCGCGTGTTCATCGAGGAAAACGCGCAGGACGTCCGCTTCCTTGATGTGTAAGGCGGGCGGTGACCTTGTCTGAGCTGACGCCGCCCTCGGCAGCCGGACGAATCGAGCCGCGCGAGCTCGATTCAGAAGTCAGATCCTCATTCCTCGACTACGCGATGAGCGTGATCGTCTCGCGCGCGCTGCCGGATGCGCGCGACGGCCTGAAGCCGGTGCACCGCCGCGTGCTCTATTCGATGCACGAGGGCGGGCTCCAGCCCAACCGTCCGACGCGCAAGAGCGCGCGCGTGGTGGGCGACGTGATGGGCAACTACCACCCACACGGCGACCAGGCGATCTACGACGCCCTGGTGCGCCTGGCCCAGCCGTTCTCGATGCGCTACCCGCTGATCCAGGGGCAGGGCTACTTCGGCTCTGTCGACGGCGACTCCGCTGCTGCCATGCGCTATACGGAAGCGCGCCTGTCGCGAATCGCGACGGAGATGTTGCGCGACATCGACGCCGACACGATCGACTTCGGCCCGAACTACGACGAGTCGCGCCGCGAGCCCGCGGTCCTGCCGGCGCGTTTCCCGAACCTTCTCGTCAACGGTTCGACGGGAATCGCCGTCGGGATGGCGACGAACATGCCGCCGCACCGCCTGGGCGAGGTGATCGACGCCGTGATCACGCTGATCGACGAGCCCGAGGCCGACGTCGAGCGCCTGATGAAGCACATCAAGGGCCCGGACTTCCCGACCGGCGGCTCGATCGTAGGCCGCTCGGGTATCCGCGATGCGTATCGGACCGGCCGCGGCCGGATCATCGTGCGCGGCAGCGCCCACATCGAGGAGCTCCGTGGCGGCAAGCAGGCGATCATCATCACCGAGCTCCCCTACGGAATCAGGAAGGCCGGCGAAGGCGGGCTGATCGAGAAGATCGCCGAGCTCGTCGAGAGCAAGGTCCTCACCGAGGTGCCGATGACCGACGACGCGCTCGCCGATCACTCCGACAAGACCGGCATGCGCATCTACGTCGAGCTGAAGCGCGACGCCATCCCTCAGGTGGCGCTCAACAAGCTCTTCAAGCACACGCCGCTGCAGACGACCTTCGGCTACAACGCCGTCGCGCTTGTCGAGGGTGTGCCGCGCACGCTCAGCCTCCTCCAGCTGATCCAGCACTACCTCGATTTCCAGCGCGAGGTCGTCACGCGTCGATCCAAGTTCGAGCTGCGCCGTGCCGAGGAGCGTGCGCACGTGCTCGAGGGCTACCTCAAGGCGCTCGACGCCCTCGACGAGGTGATCGCCCTTATCCGCGCGTCGGCCGACCCGGACGCCGCCCGGGCAGGTCTCATCTCGGAGTTCGACTTCTCCGAAATCCAGGCCCAGGCGATCCTCGACCTCCGCCTTCAGCGGCTCACAGGGCTGGAGCGGAAGCGGATCGAGGACGAATACAAGGACCTTCAGGAACGAATCGCCGAGCTGCGGGCGATCCTCGGGGACGAGGCGCGGATCGACGCCGTCATCAAGGAAGAGCTGCTCGAGATCAAGGAGATCTACGGGAAGGACGACAAGCGCCGCACCGAGATCGTCGCCGGCGAGGAGGAGCTCGAGCTCGAGGACCTGATCGCGGAGGAGGACATGGTCATCGCGATCACCCAGTCCGGCTACATCAAGCGGCTACCCGTGACGACGTACCGCGAGCAGCGCCGGGGCGGGATCGGCGTCATGGGCATGGAGCTGAAGGACGAGGATTACATCGAGCATCTCTTCGTCGCCTCCACGCACGACTACTTGCTGTTCTTCACCTCGGTCGGGAAGATCTATCGGCTGAAGGTGCACGAGCTCCCGCTCGGCACGCGCCAGTCGAAGGGCCGCGCGATCGCGAACTTCCTGCCCTTCCGCGAGGGCGAGACGATCCGCGCCGTGATCGCGACGCGCGACTTCAAGGAAGCCGAGTACCTCACCCTTGCGACGAAGAAGGGCATCGTCAAGAAGACACGCTTCGAGGAGTACAACACCCCGCTCAAGGCCGACGGGATCATCGCGATCAACCTCCGTCCGAAGGACGAGGTGATCGGAGTGATCCACTCGTCGGGGAACGAGGACATCCTCATGGTCTCTCGCAAGGGCCAGGCGATCCGCTTCCATGAGAGCGACGCCCGCGCGATGGGTCGCGTCACGGGCGGTGTCCGCGGGATGAAACTGCGCAAAGGCGACGAGGTGATCGCGATCGCCGTCGCAGAGAACGATGCGGACCTGCTCGTCGTCACCGAGAACGGCTTCGGCAAGCGGACGCGCATCGAGGAGTACCCGGTCAAGGGCCGCGGCGGCCTCGGCGTGAAGACGGTGCAGCTCACGGAGGCCCGTGGGCAGCTCGCCGGCGCGCGAGTCGTGCGCGACGGCTATCAGGTGATGATGATCTCCACCGGCGGAACGGTGATCAAGATTCCGGTCGAGGACGTGAAGCGCCTGAACCGCGCCACCCAGGGCGTGATCGTGATGCGGCTCCGGAAGGGCGAGAAGGTCTCGACCCTCGCTCCGGTCGTGGAGTCTGAGGAAGAAGAGCTGCCGGAAATGGAGACTGCTCCCGAGCCGGCCGTCGATCCTGCCTAGACGGAGAATTCCGTGCAATTTGTAGGGGGTTTTCCGGTCTGACCCTTCACAAGTACGCGTAATAGCGATATATCTTGGTGTCGAGGGGTCCACCGTCTTAGCCGGGAGAACACTCGATGGCCGCCAGCAGACAAGTAGATCTCCTCGAACCAATCGATCTCGCGGAGCACCTCGACAAGATCCAGTTGTACCTAGGGCAGGTCTGTCAGATCGCCGGCATTTCGAAGATGCAGCTCGATTACTGGACGAACAAGGCGCAGATTCCGACGCAGGGGCGTAAGCAGCGGATTTACGACATGGACGCGGTCGAGACCGTAATGCTGATCAAGCAGGCGAAGGACAAGGGGCTCAACCTGGGCGCGGCGATCGAGGCCGCCCATCGCTTCCGCGAGCTCAACGGCTCGTATCACAGCTCGAACGACGGCTCGGCCTAGCCGCGCATGCGCTCGGCCGCCTCTTCGGGCGGTAGCCAGTTCACATAGAGCCCGGCGCCGAGCTCCAGGCCCGCGAGTTGGGACAGTCGTGGTACGACCTCCACGTGCCAGTGCGCGCCGGCGTGCAGCCACGCGTTGACCGCCACCGGCCCCTCGAGGCCGCGGAGGCGCACGAGCGCCATCCGGAGCAGACGGAGCACTGCCAGGAGCTCGACCTCCGCAGGGTCTGGATCGTGCTGGAGCGGTGCGACCAGCAGCTCGTACGGCATGCGGGGCGCGACTGCCGACCGCAGTGAGACCGACGCCTCGAGCGCGATCTCGAGGCTCTCTTCTCCGAGGATGCGGCAGAGCGCGCAGTTGCCTTTCTCCAGATTTCGTGCTTCGACCAGCGACACGGGCGGTGGCTCGCGAAGCCAGACCAGTTGGGAGTGGCTGTGCGGAAGGCTCGCACCGGCGTCCCGGCCCTCGTTCAGCAGAAGTTGTGGATGCCCGAAGCCCGCTTCGCGCGCAGCTGCAAGGCGCGAGTGCCAGGTCAAGGCGATCGGCGCCAGCTCGTCATCGGTCAGCTCTGCGATCGATCGCACATGACGAGGAGTGTGGACGACGACTTCCTGGTGCTCGAATGCGGGGAAGAGGTTCGGCACCACGCGCACCTGCCAGCCCGGACTGTCCGGCTCGCGGTCGGGTGGAGCCACGGCGAAGGTCTCCGGCGGCGTCCGGTCCTCGCGTCCCTCGCAGAACGGGCACTGCTCGAGCTCCTCGGCTGTCGGCGGATCGTCGTTGAGGTGTTTTGCGCCGGGCCTCCGCGCGCGCTGTGGCGCGATGACGACGGCGCGGCCTGAGAGGGGATCCTGCCGGAGGTCCGGCTGAGTCAGCTCTGCGCTCCGCCGTACCCCATGAAGGGGCGGAAGAGCTCGATCGGCAACGGCAGGATGATCGTCGACGACCGCTCGGAGCTGATCTCGAGCATCGTCTGGAGGAACCTGAGCTGCAGCGACATCGGGTTTTCCGAGAGCACAAGAGCTGCGTCCTTCAGACGCTCGGAGGCCTGGAACTCGCCCTCGGCGGCGATCACCTTCGCGCGCCGCTCGCGCTCTGCCTCGGCCTGTCGCGCCATCGCGCGTTGCATGCCGCCCGGGATCTCGACGTCCTTGACCTCGACGATCGAGACCTTGATGCCCCAGGGTGCCGTCGCCTCGTCGATGATCCGCTGGAGGATCGCGTTGATCTTGTCGCGCTCGGAGAGGAGCTCGTCGAGCGAGTGCTGGCCGAGCACGCTCCGCAGGGTTGTCTGCGCGATCTGGGAGGTGGCGACCATGAAGTTCTCGACCTGGACGATTGCCTTCTCGGGATCGATGATCCGGAAGTAGGCGACCGCGTTCACGCGGACCGGGACGTTGTCCTTCGTGATCACTTCCTGCGGAGGGACATTGAGCGTCACCGTCCGCAGGTCGACGCGAACCATCTTGTCGATCACCGGAATCAGGAGGAAGAGCCCCGGGCCCTTGGGCGGCGAGTTCAGGCGGCCAAGCCGGAAGATGACGCCGCGCTCGTACTCGCGTGCGACCCGGACCGACGCCGACAGGAGGATCAACACAAGGACGGCGACTGCGGCGAGAGCGATCAGGGCAGGCACGGCAACCAATCCTACTTCGTTTGCGGCGGGGGTTGATCGTGCCTCAGGCGACCGCGGCGGGCTTTTCGGCCCGCTCGACCTCGAGCGTCAGGTTGTCGTCGATGCGCTCGACCCGGACGGGGGTTCCCGGCTCGAGCGGCTCCCCGTCGGTCCGACCGCGCCAGAGCTCCCCGCGGACGAAGACGATGCCCTCCGGGTCGAGCGCCTCCCGGACGACTCCAACGTATCCCAGAAGCTCGCTGCTCCCGGTGACGACCGGCGCCTTCCGCACCTGCACGATCTTGAACGCGACAAGGCCCATTAGTGCGGCGAGCGTGCCGGCGATCGCAAGCACCGCGGGCAGCGAGACCTTGTAGGTGTCGCCTGCAGGCTCGAACAGGAGCAGCGAGCCCACGACAAAGCAGACCGCGCCGGCCACCGTGATTGCTCCATGCGTCGGGACGAACGCCTCTGCCGCGAAGAACGCGAACGCAAGCAGCATCAGCAGCGCACCGGCTGCGCTGATCGGGAGCACCTGTAGCCCGAACAGCCCGAGGATGAGTGAGATAGCGCCGACGGTACCCGGGAAGATCAGCCCAGGGTTCCAAAGCTCGACGATCAGACCCAGCGTCCCGATCGACATGAAGATGACGATCAGGTTCGGGTCGATCAGGGTGTCGAGGATCTTCTTCCAGAGGGACATGTCGACGCGGTCGATCTCCGCGCCCGCCGTGTGGAGAACGAGCCCCTTCGGTTTCGTCTTGCGCCCGTCGACCTTGGCGAGGAGCGCGGGCAGGCTGGGCGCCATGAGGTCGATCACGTTCTGCTGCAGCGCCTCGGTCGCACCGAGGTTCGACGCCTTGCGGACGGCTGCGTCGGCCCACTGCACGTTGCGGCCATGCTCGCGCGCGAGCTCGCGCAGCGAGGCAGCTGCGTCGTTGATGACCTTGCGTCGGAGGTCCTTGCCGATGTCCCCGCCCCCGACGTTGATCGGTGTGGAGGAGCCGATATTCGTTTGCGGCGCCATCGCGAGAATGTCGGCGGCCTGCCCGATCCAGACACCGGCCGAGGCGGCCCGACCGCCCTCGGGCGAGACATAGACGATGACGGGCACCTTCGACGCGAGCTCGTCCTTGACGATCCGTTCCATCGAGGATCCGAGACCGCCGGGCGTGTCAAGAAGGATCACGACGGCGTCGTAGTGCTCGCGATTCGCCCGCCGGATCTCGCTCGAGACGTAGCCCTGTGTGACCGGGTTCACGTCGTTCTCGAACTTGACTGCGAGGACCCTGTGTCGGCTCGACGCGGCCGACGCACTGGCGCAGAGAACGAGGATCGCGGTTAGCGAGAGGAAAAACCCCCGCAGAAACGGTCCTTTCACTTGTAAATATTGTATCTGGGAAGGACGGCCCCACCTTGAGGCTAACTACGGTCTCTGCTTCCGTACGACTGCCGCCTATGAAGCCGCTTCGACTCGCCCTCCTACTTTTCGCTCTCACCCCGGCGACCGCGCTCGGTGCGGGGACGAGCCTCGTGGCTCGGGACCTTCCGGTCGGGACGAGCAGGGCGCCACATCGGTTCGACCTGGTGGGGCTGCACTGGCGGGGGAGCGGTGCGGTCAGGTTCCGGACGCACGCCGTCGCCGGACGCTGGAGCGCCTGGCATGAGGCTGCGCCCGAGGACGACAGACCGGATGCCGGCAATCACGAGCTTCGCGTGCGTGGCTGGCAGATCGGAAGCCCCTACTGGACGGGACCATCGGACCGGATCCAGGTGAGGACTGCCGGACGCGTGCTCCGGGTGCGGGCCTATTACGTCTGGAGCCCGGTCAGGAAGAATCGTGCGCGGGGCACGTCGATTGCCGGCTCGCCGCTTGTCATCTCGCGTGCCAGTTGGAACGCGAACGAGCGCATACGGCGCGGGCTCCCCGATTACGCCAATACGCTCCGCTTCGCGGTCGTACACCACACTGCCGGCTCCAACTCGTACACGCGCGCGCAGTCGGCGTCGATCGTCCGCGGCATTCAGCGCTACCACGTGCTCGGAAACGGCTGGGACGACATCGGCTACAACTTCCTCGTCGACAAGTACGGGCAGATCTTCGAAGGCCGCTACGGAGGAGTCGACCGGAACGTCGTCGGCGCGCACGCGATGGGCTTCAACCAGGGCTCGGCGGGAGTCGCGCTGATCGGAAATTACGACTCGAGCACAGTGACGCCTGCAGCTCGGTCGGCGCTCGCCCGCCTGATTGCGTGGCGGCTCGACGTGGCGCACGTCGATCCGTCGACGACCTTCACGTGGCGCTCCACGGGCAATCCGAAGTTTCCGAGTGGAACGAACATCACGCTGCGTACGATCTCCGGCCACCGCGACACTGGGTATACGACCTGCCCGGGAAGCAATCTCTACGGCGAGCTTCCGCAGCTGACACGGGCGGTCGCGCAGATCGGGCTTCCGAAGCTCTACTTCCCGAAGGCAATCGGCGTCCCGGGCGGCCCGATCCGGTTCACGGCAAGGCTTTCCGCGCCGTTGCCCTGGTCGGTCATCGTCACCGAACCGGACGGCAACGTCGTCGCGACCGGTCAGGGAACCGGGGCTGACGTGGACTGGACGTGGGATGCACGGACGCTTCCGGCCGGGCGCTACCTGTATGCGATCGACGCGGGTCCCTCCGTGCGTCCCGCAACAGGCGTCATCGCCGGAACCGCCACGCAATCAATGCTGACCGCTCTCGCGCGACCGGGGCTGATCACGCCGAATGGCGATCGCAGGTCCGACTCGACGCTCATTCGCTACCGGATTCGCGAGAACGCCCTCGTCACCGCCACTGTCGTCGACTCGGTCGGGGCCCCGGTGGCGACGCTCTTCGCCGAGCAGAAAGCACCCGGGCCCTACGAGTTCCGCTGGGACGCTACGGGACTCGTCGACGGACGCTACGGGATCGTGCTGTCGGCGCGAAACGCCCTCGGTATCGAGACGACCGCGACCGTCGCAGTCATCGTCGACCGAACGCTCGCCGGCTACGCGATCGTGCCGGAAGTTTTCTCGCCGAATCACGACGGGCGGCTCGATATGACGAGCTTCCGCTTCTCGCTCAACGCGCCCGCGCGGGTCTCGCTCGTCATCCGCCGGGGAACCAAGACGATCGGCCAAGTCTTTGCCGGTCCCCTGGAGGCGGGTCAGCGCGCGATCGAGTGGAACGGACGCTTCCGCAAGCGGGTCGGCGAGAGCGAGTACCGGGCGGACCTGCGCGTCACCTCGCCGGTGGCCACCGTCCTGCAGACGCTCCCGTTCGCGGTCGACACGACCGGCCCACGCCTCCGGTTGCTTAACCGCTCGAACCTCACCTTCACCGTCAACGAGCCGGCTGACGTTACCGCCGTCTTCGACGGCGCCAGGACGGTCACTGTGCGTCGCTTGCTCCCCGGCCGCTTCCGGATCCCGCCCGGCAGCCCCTTCGCGTCGCTGCGCGCAGTCGCACGCGACTTCGCCGGCAACGACGGGCATGCTGTCCGGTCGCCCTAGGCCCTCCTAGCTCCTCCCAGCCCACACGTCGTACCGGCGCTCGAGCACCGCGAGCAGCTCGGTGAGCAGCTCGGCGCGGTCGACCTCGCGGCCGAGCTCGACGCGAAGAGACGTCGCGGGGAGGTCGACGTCCGTCGGCAGCTTGTCCTCCGTAAGGTTCACGTTGATCCCGATTCCGAGCACGACACGCCCGTCTCGGGCTTCGGCCAGGATGCCTGCCACCTTCCGCCCGCCGAGCAGGATGTCGTTGGGGAGCTTGATCTCGGGGCCCAGCGCCGTGACCGTGGAAATCGCCTCCGCGGCCGCCTCGCCCGCTACGAGCGAGAGCTCGGGCAGCCGCTGCGTCTCGACCGAGGGCTCCAGGAGGATCGAGCAGAGCACGCTTACACCAGGCGGCGAATGCCAGTTGCGACCGAGCCTCCCGCGGCCCTCGGTCTGCTCCTCGGCCACAGCGAGGGCGCCTTCGGAATGCTCAGGCCCGAACAGCCGTTGCGTGGAGGGGCACGTCTCCACGTAGAGGTACGGGCGCCCGAACCGCCCGTGCAACCGCGGAACCACGAACTCCGGCGCGAGTGAGGTGGCCACCGGCCACTACACTAGGCCCCCGTTGGAGACCAAGGCTTACACGGCGTTCCGGGTTGAGGTCGAATTGGTTCGACTGGTCATTTCAGGCGAGCGCGCGGGCGGAGCGCGCCCATTCTGATGGCGGCACCGCAAGCGGTGCCTTGGGGGCGCGCGGAGATCGAGGCGATCCTGCCTCATCGCGAGCCATTCCTCCTGATCGACGAAGTGATCGAGCTCGAGCCGGGTTCGCGAGTGGTCGCGCGCAAGACCGTGCGGCCCGATGAGTGGTACCTCAAGGGCCACTTTCCGGGGCGCCCGATCATGCCGGGAGTGCTGATCGTCGAGGCGATGGCGCAGACCGGAGCAGTGGCCGTTCTCTCGCAGGAAGAGAACCGCGGACGACTGGCGCTCTTCGCCGGCATCGACAGCGTCCGGTTCAAGCGGATAGTCGAGCCGGGCGACGAGCTCGAACTGATCTGTGACCTCGAGCGCGTACGGGGCCCGATCGGGAAGGGTCGTGCGGAAGCGCGCGTCGACGGGAAGCTCGCTGCGCGGGGAACGTTGACATTCGCGGTGGAGCAATGATCGGGAGCGCGACGTCGAACGGCCGGGTGTCGATCACGGGCATTGGCAGCCATGCGCCGGCTCGTGTGATGACGAACGACGAGCTGGCGAAGATGGTCGACACGTCCGACGAGTGGATCGTCGAGCGAACCGGCATCCGTGAGCGGCGGGTGGCCGGGCCGGACGAGGCGCTCTCGGACGTCTCGCTGCCGGCGGCCAGAGATGCGCTCGAGCAGGCGGGCGTGAGCCCGTCGGAGCTCGATCTCGTCATCGTCGCCACGGTTACGCCAGACATGCTGTTCCCGTCTACCGGAGCAATCCTGGCCGACCAGCTTGGCGCGAAAAACGCCGCCGCGTATGACCTCTCCGCCGGCTGCACCGGCTTCGTCTATGCACTCGCCCAGGCGCACGGGATGGTGGCAGCCGGGCTCGCCGACCATGCGCTCGTCGTGGGCGGAGACCTCCTCTCACGGGTCGTGGACTGGGAGGACCGCAGCACCTGTGTCCTCTTCGGGGACGGCGCCGGGGCGGTTGTCCTCGAGCGTGTGAAGGAGGGCGGCTTCCTCGGCTTCGAGCTCGGCGCGGACGGCTCGGGTGGCCAGGAGCTGTACATACCGGCGGGCGGCTCGCGCGCGCCTGCGACCGCAGAGACCGTTGCGGGACGCCAGCATTACGCCAAGATGAACGGCCCTGCAGTCTTCAAGTTCGCCACGCGTGTGCTGGTCGACTCCGCCACGAAGGTGCTGGACGAGTGCGACGTGCCGGTCGACGAGGTCGACGTCTACGTGCCTCATCAGGCGAACGTGAGGATCATCGACCACGCGCGGCGCAAGCTCGGGATCCCCGAGGAGCGCACGATCATCAACGTCGACCGTTACGGCAATACGTCGTCCGGCTCGATTCCGCTGGCCCTCACTGACGCCGAGACCGATGGCCGGCTCGCTCCGGGCGAGATGGTGCTGATGACAGGGATGGGAGCCGGCCTCACGTGGGGCTCGGCCCTGATCGAATGGACGGCGAACGGGAAAGGTGGACAGAGATGAGTAAGGTCGCGTTCTGCTTCCCGGGGCAGGGATCCCTCGAAGTCGGTATGGGCAGGGAAATCGCCGAGGCGGTGCCCGAGGCGATGGAAGTCTTCCGTGAGGGAAGCGAGGCCTCCGGGCTCGATCTTCAGCGGCTCTGCTTCGAGGCTCCGATCGAGGAGCTCGTGGAGACCGAGGTTCAACAGCCTGCCCTCGTGGCGACGAGCCTCGCCATGCTGGCGGCGCTTCGCGCGCGCGGCTTCGCGCCCGATTACGTCGTTGGTCATTCGGTCGGAGAGTTCACCGCGCTCACGGCCGCCTCGTCGCTGACGCCCTCGGAATCGATTGCGCTCGTGCGCGAGCGGGGGCTTGCCATGGCCGAGGCTGCGAGGATCAGCAACGGCAGGATGGCTGCCATTCTCGGCCTGGAGGACGAGGTCGTCGAGCGCCTCTGCGACGAGATCGACGGCGTGTGGCCGGCGAACTACAACTGCCCCGGCCAGATCGTGGTGTCGGGAACGCAAGCGGCGGTCGACGAGCTCTGCGCACGGGCCGAAGAGCTCGGGGCCAGGCGGACGGTCAAGCTAAAGGTGTCGGGCGCGTTTCACAGCCCGCTCGTCGAGCGCGCGGCCGATCGTCTCCGGCCGGCGATCGAGCGCGTGAAGTTCCGCGACCCGATCGCTCCGTTCATGTCGACCGTGACCGCGAGGATCGAGCCCGCCCAGCGCTTCGCCACGCTGCTCGTCGAGCAGCTGACTGCGCCTGTGCGCTTCACCCAGGCAGCGAGGGGTCTCGTCGAGGAAGGCGTGAAGACGTTCGTCGAAGTGGGGCCGAGCAATGTCCTCGCCGGCCTCGTCAAGCGGATTGACCGGACCGCGAAGACGATCTCGGTGAACAACCTGGCCGGCCTGCAGAAGGCAGAGGAGACGCTCTCCGCTGCCTGATTTCTGCTCGCTAGAGGGGCGGACAGCCCTCATCACAGGGGGCTCGCGCGGCATCGGTCGCGCGATCGCGGTCGAGCTGGGGAAGGCCGGAGCATCGGTGGTCGTCGGGTATCGCTCGGCCGCCGAGGAGGCGGAGGCGGTCGCGCAGGAGGTCGGCGGCCGCGCCCTTCAGGGCGACGTGTCGAAGCCCGAGGAAGCGCGGGTCCTGGTCGAAGAGGCCGGCGACGTCGACATCCTCGTCAACAATGCGGGCCTGACCCGGGACGGAGTGCTCGCACGCATGACCGACGACGACTGGCGTGCCGTGATCGAGACGAACCTCAGCAGTGTCTTCTACACGTGCCGTGCGGTATCGCGGGGGATGATGAAGCGCCGTTCGGGCTCGATCGTCAACGTCTCGAGCATTGTCGGCCTGCGAGGCAACTGGGGACAGACGAACTACGCGGCTTCGAAGGCCGGGATCATCGGCTTCACGAAGTCGATCGCGCGAGAGCTCGGCAGCCGGGGCGTGCGCGCAAACGTCGTCGCGCCGGGCTACATCAATACGCGCTTGACCGACGTTCTGCCCCAAGAGGCACGTGACGCCATGCTTGCGAATACCCCTCTCGGCAAGCTCGGCGATCCGGAGGACGTCGCCGGAGCGGTACGGTTTCTGTCTTCTGACGAGGCCGCGTTCATAACGGGCGAGGTGTTGCTTGTCGACGGAGGGTTAGGGATGTGATGTTTCTTGCTGGGTCAACGAGATCCGTTGCGGGGCGGAGCCGGGCTTTGCCCGAGCGCAGCCCACGCTATGTCGGCACGCAGGGAACTGTGAAGGAGGGGGCTCACGGGGGAACCATGGGTTCCCCCGTGCTAGGCGGAGGGTTAGGGATGTGAGCGAGTACTCGCGAAATGGACGGCGCCGAGTAGTAGTCACCGGGATTGGCGCGGTGTCGCCCCTCGGCAACGACGTCGAGACAACGTGGGAGAACCTGATTGCCGGAAAATCGGGCGCTGCCCCTATCGAGCAATGGGACGCGAGCGCATATCCGGTCACCTTCGCCTGCGAGCTGAAGGACTTCGACCCCAAGACCTGGATCGATCACAAGCAAGCCCGACGCATGGACCGCTTCGCGCAGATGATCGTCGCCGCGGCGCGGCAGGCCGAGGCCGATTCCGGGTTCGACGTCAAGCCGGAGGCAGAACGGGTAGGAGCGTCGATTGCGACGGGCATCGGCGGCCTGCAGGCATTCCAGGACTGTTACGACGTCCTCCTTGCGCGCGGGCCTGACCGCGTGAACCCCTTCTCGATCCCGCAGATCATTCCGAACATGGGCGCAGCCTGGGTCTCGATGGAGCTGGGGACGCGCGGCCCTCTCTCCTCCCAGTGCACGGCCTGCGCCGCCTCCAACATGGCGATCGGAGAGGCGGCCGACATGATCCGGCTCGGCCGGGCAGACGTCGTCTTCGCAGGCGGCACCGAAGCCGGTATCACCCCG
>Ga0307296_10001193_pt1 | contig 12965 bp, 14 predicted proteins | sample ER_DNA_153_FD_194467 | JGI IMG/M metagenome (GOLD analysis project Ga0307296, IMG submission 194467) | Bulk soil microbial communities from the East River watershed near Crested Butte, Colorado, United States - ER_DNA_153 | ecosystem: Environmental > Terrestrial > Soil > Floodplain | place... | reverse complement strand
CCGGGCCGACGATAGCAATCCCGACGGCCTCGGCGTCGGCAAGCAACGCATCAATCTGAGCCGGATCAAGCAGCTCAGCCAGCCGCTCACCCGCCGCATCAGATGCCGGCAAGCTCCCTTCCGAAGCCACCAATCCAGTCTGCGCGTTCTGTGTCGTCATAGTGACGTCCTCTCCGTGAAGCCCACAGGCCCCACGATCAGGCCTCACCGCTTACACAGAAGATCTGACACGCTCGCGATCTGACCCGTGACCAGCATGGACGAGTCCGGGCGCGGCTGCTCGACAGCCCCATCCGGGCCCGCAACTGTCGCTGCTGGAGGAGGCCGACGGCTGGCGCTACCAAGCCTTCGCCACCAACACCGCCACCGGCCAGCTCGCCTTCCTGGAGGCTCGGCACCGCGCCCCATGCCCGCGTCGAGGACCGCATCAACGCCGCCAAGGACACCGGCCTGGGCCGGTTCCCCTCCCGCGAGTTCAAGATCAACGAGACGTGGCTGCAGCTCGTCGCGATCGCCGCCGACCTGACCGCTGGCTCCGGCTGCTCGCCCTCACCGGTGACCTGGCCATCGCCGAACCGAAGCTCCTGCGATTCAAAATGCTGCACCCCGCCCGACTCGTCCGCGGCGGCCGCCGCCGACAGCTCCGGCTGCCCCGCCACTGGCCCTGGGCCGGCCAGATCCTCAACGCGTTCTATCGCATCATGATCATCCCAGCACTCACCTGACGCGCGGGCCACCACCCGTCCGCACAGCCAAGGAACCATCGGAGACCCGCCCCCGGAGCGTCAGCCGGTTACAGCCAACGCCCACACCCCAAGAACGGCAAACCGCACGCCTCAAGATCAACAGCGACGCCGATCAGACACTGTCATGAAAGACCGGGGCTAGCAGGGATGCCACCTTGACGTTCCCCGAGGTTGCGGAAATTCACCATAGTGTCAGCCGCTGCCGCGTCGGGGGCGCGTAGCCGTGGCACGGGCGCGGTCCCCATTCGGTGCCTGAATATGCACTTCAAACAGTGGACAGCCGGCTCAGGCTCGGGTATCTGCTTCTTTGCCTGGCGTGGTCAACCAGACTGACATCTCACGGCGGTGTGGGACTCAGGGCATCACCGACGAAGTACACGCGACGATGACACGGGACCGGACAACGTTCCGCGCTCCAGCGGATTGCCATGACCTACAATCGAAGCGATGAACCGACCGTTGCGCGACGCCGACAAGCACCACAAGATTAGTCGCCCCCTTCTTTCCGAGCGGCTGCCCCGATCCAGGCAGCCATCTCTTTATTTGTACGTAGGGTTGACCTCACCTCTCCAGTGTTGACACGGCTCCGGCACTCGGCGCTGATTCGCCGGACGACCCGAGCTTTAGGAGTCCACCGCCTGGAGCGAGTAGTGACTCGGGTGAAATGGCCGCTGCAGCAGCTGATCGATGCTCTACTTTGTCACATCCCTCGTGACCATCGACTCGTCGTTATGGGCTCTCCTTCAGAGCGATTCGCCGACAACACCGCTCACCTGTTTCTGTACCTCTCTGACCGGCCCGACGGCACCATCTCACCGGTTTGGATCAGCGGCTCCAGGACTATTGTGAGGCGGCTCCGTGCCCATGGTTACGCAGCCGAGCTCCGATGGTCTTGGTCTGGAATTCGCGCCTGTATAAAGGCGGGCACATACGTGTATTCCGCCTATCGGTCCGATATCAACCGATGGTTTTCATCTCATGCGACCAACGTCTGCCTGTGGCACGGCATCCCCATCAAGCGGATAATGCGCGACCTTCTCGATTCCGCGCCCGTACCGGGCGGGTGGGCCCGCATCCGACGCTCCGGCCAAGAGCCTGCCCCTGACCGCCTATTGTCGTCGACGAGGTACGTCACCCGTCACTGCTTCGTCCGCGCGTTCGGGATCCCAGAGAATCGCTGCTGGGAGATCGGTTATCCACGCAACGATCATCTCTTGAATTCGCCACGCGAGCCGCATCCAGCGCTGATTCACCGCAGCGACGAGCTGGACCGGCTCCAGACCGCCGACTTGGTGGTAGGCATGTTCCTGACGTGGCGTGACGACAGCGCATTTGACATCGCCGACCCAGGTCTGGTCAATCGTCTGGCCAGCGTTTGCGCCGAGCACGGCGCGTTGCTTGTGTACAAGGCGCATTACAATGTCACACCCGCCGACGTCAACCATGAGCTATGCATGCATCTCCCTCCTGAGGTAGACCTCAATGCGTACCTCGGGTTCTGCGACATTCTTATCACTGACTACTCGTCGGTCGCGCTGGACTTCCTCCTGCTCGACCGCCCTATCCTCTTCTACATGCCTGACCTGGAGCGTTACCTCTCGAAGCGGGGCTTCTATTTCGATCCGTTGCTTCTCCCTGGGACAATCACACGCAGCCAAGCATCGCTGGTCGAGGTTTTGAAGGGGCTGTTGGCAGCACCACGCCCACTGCCTTCGGACTCCCGAGTCGATGCCTTTCGTCCTCGCGTCTGGGGTGAATATAACGGCCACGCATCGACTGCCGTCGCATCTGAACTTCGCCGCGATATCGACCGTCGACTTGCACATGATTATGAAAGACCACTAACTGCGCCAGTCATTGTCGAGGACCAGCATGTCGATGATCTCGCGATTACGCGAAAATACTCGCCGAAAGAGGGTTCGCGAAGTGAACCGTAATTACTGGACCCGTTACTGGCGCCAGGTACATCGGCGCACGTATTGCCTACATTCAAGGACCAGGATCCAAGTGGCCCTCATGCGGGCCCGTTCACAGGTCGGGGCGATCGACAGAGTCGCGCGGGTCGGCGACGATCTGGGTAGTCGGTGAGGCGTGACGTCACGACATGGTCGGCTCTAAGTGCTTGCTGATCAGGCTAAGGATTCATCAACACGCCGCAGTTATGATGCAACGGTGCTTTCCGGCAGCGGTAGCCCTGGGTGGAACTCGAACTCTGCGGGCGCAGTCACCCGAACGGCTGTGTGGGGTTGCCTGTGGCAGGCACGAGATCTCGTCGCATTTTTTGCGTTGAGAGATCTCCGCCTTCGTTACAAGCAAGCCGCCCTCGGGGTCGCGTGGGTGCTGCTCCAGCCCATCGCAACCGTTGCCATCTTCACCCTGGTCTTCGGGCGTCTGGCCGGCATCAGCAGCGAGGGTGTGCCTTACCCACTGTTTGCGCTGCTCGGCTTCAGTGTTTGGACGTACTTTTCCGGCGCAACCGTTCGCGCAAGTGAGGTCCTCGTCAACAACCCGGCGCTGGTATCGAAGGTCTACTTCCCGCGAATAGCCGCGCCAACTGGCGCCGCACTTCCACCACTTGTCGACCTAGCCGTCTCGCTGGCGCTGGTCGGGCTGTTGCTCATCTATTACGAGGTGGCGCCGACCTGGAGACTGCTAGCCGTCCCGGTTTGGCTGGCCCTGCTCATTCTCACGGCATACGGGCCAGCCGTCTTGCTGTCGGCGCTCAACGTCAGATACCGAGATGTGCAGCAGGCAATTGGCCCAGTCATGCAGATCTGGTTCTTCGCCAGCCCGATAGCCTATCCGAGCACGCTGTTTTCAGGCAGCGGTGAATTACTCTACGCATTGAACCCGATGGTGGGAGTCATCGGGCTGGCCCGCTGGTCGGTGCTCAACACGCCCTGGCCGGGATGGCCGCTGGCGGTCTCAGTCGGGATGGTTTGCGTCATGCTGGTCTGCGGCGTGTCGTACTTCCGGCGATCGGAACGCTCTTTTGCGGATGTGATTTGACGGCGATGGACGTCGTAGAGATGGACCACGTGAGCAAGCGATACGTGCTCGGTCAGCGGCTCAATGCAAGAGAAGCTCTCCATGCTGCCGCTCGGCGTTTGATCAGTAGGCCTTCGAGCCCGGGCCCAGACATCTGGGCCCTTCGGGACGTCAGCTTTTCTATCAGTGACGGGCAAGCCCTGGGCATTGTCGGGCGAAATGGCGCCGGCAAGAGTACGGTCTTGAAGATACTTGCTGGCATAACCACACCGACGGCTGGAGTCTCGAGAACGCGCGGTCGGGTCGCTGGATTGCTGGAGGTGGGCACTGGCTTTCACCCTGAACTGACAGGACGGGAGAACATCTATTTCAACGGTGCCATCCTGGGAATGTCGCGCTCCGACATTACGCGACGATTCAACCAGATCGTTGAGTTCTCGGGCGTGGAGCGCTTCCTTGACACTCCTGTCAAGCGGTATTCCAGCGGCATGTACCTCCGCCTTGCGTTCGCGGTGGCTGCACACCTAGAGCCAGACGTGCTGGTGGTGGACGAGATTCTCGCTGTGGGGGATGCCGAATTCCAACGCAAGTGCCTTGGGCGCATGCAAGAGGCGGAACAAGAGGGCCGGACACTTATCTTCGTCAGCCACGACCTCGAAGCACTCAGCAAAATATGTCCGCAGTCGATTTGGCTAGAGTCAGGCAGCATCCGTGACGCGGGCGCCACTGAAGCCATTGTGCGGGACTACCTGACCTCAGGATTGTCCTCACGAGAATCGGGCGCTCCGGTGTACAAGTCCAGTGCCGTGACAGTGCATGACATTCGAGTGCTGTCGGCGGATAGCCAGGAGGCATCGGCGCTGATGCGTGGGGACCGATTGCGGATCGAGACGGTGTTCGATGTGGCCGAGGACATCCCGGGACTGGATCTCGCACTCATGGTGACATCGAGCCGTGGAGTCCGGGTGATCGATGAGGTGCTGAGCGATCGGTCATCGATGCGTCTGTCGCCCGGCAGCTACCGCATCTCGTTGGCATTGCCCCCGCTGCTCAACGTTGGTGACTACACCGCAGGTGTGTGGTTTGGTACTAGGTTTGGTACTTCATACGAGGACTTGTTCGACCTGCCGGCCGCCGCTCCGTTTACCCTTCATGGTTCAGATCTGGAGCGGCCGGAGCGCGTCCTGGTGCTGAACCTCCCTTTTGCGGCCGAACGGCTCGACGCTGCCCCGTCACCTCATCGTGACAATGTCGGTCGCCCGTGAAGGTCATAGGGGTTTGAACGCCTTGACGGTAATCAGCATCGGAAACTGTGGGTCGTCAACATCCAGCTCCTCCCGTCGGAGCTCACGGGTGGCCAGGCCCTCGAGGAAAGCGACGCTGGTGAGCACGTTGCCGTGGGCGGCGACTTCCACTTTGTCGGGATCGAAGACGTCGCGGAACAGCCGGGCTGCCGAGAGTGGCGTGAGGGCCCAATACCAGGTGTCGGCCCATCTGTCCGTGCTAAGCGGAGTGATTCCCGGGAACGTAGTCAGCAGCGTGCCTCCGGGACGGAGTATCCGGTGAAGCGTTCCTACGGCGCCGAGCAGCTCGTAGATCAAGTGAAGTGTCTGTGTGATGACAAGGCAGTCAAAGCTGTCGGAAGGTATGTGGTCGGCCGTGGCCAGATCGGCCACGATCGTTGTCTCGGGTGCCCCGGGCTGGATGTTGAGGACATCGCTTCGGGTCACTCGAGTTCCGCCGAAGCGACGGGTGTACCCGCTGTCCCCTATTTCCAACACCCGTCCCGTTATCACGTCGGCATTGGCCGCGAGGAATCGCTCGACGTAGTACCGATCGATCGGCTTCCCACGGTCATATCCGAACTCGCGACTCACTGGCGAAAGGCGCCGGAGAGAGCCGAAACGGACCGGAATCGCCCCCCGAGCATGGCGCGCGACCCCTCGAGCTAGGCGGGCGCCAGCCGCTCTCACAGGTACCGGCATGATGACCATCCTCGCATGTCGACGCCTGTCGTATGAGCCGCGCGGTTGTCTGTGGCAAGCTGTCAGCGCATCGAGCTCGCAGACTGGGAGACTGGGGCATGCCCGACAGTGGGGGTCGAACGCGCATCCTCTTCCTAAACCAAGGTCAGGCCGCGAAGAAATCTCCCCTTGGCAACCTTCGCGCTCAGCAGGTTTACCAGTCACACTTTCCGCCCGGCGGCTTCGCCGACGCTAGGTTCCGCGTGATGGAGCCATTCAACCTGCTGCAACGCGCCGTGGCCACACCCGTCCCGGGCGTTCCGGGGCGCGGGTACTCCGACCTTCGCTGGTTCGCGCTCCGGAGCCTTACTGCGCGTCGGATCATCCGTGAGGAGATTCGATCCTGGGGACCGACTGTCGCTCATGTCGTGGTCAACGGCGCGGCACTGTTTCTGCCGAGCATGCAAGCAGAGTTGCCCTGCGTTCCCGCGTTTGACGTGGCGATGGCCGAATGGATGCGACTGATGTATCAGCTGCCGCAAGATCAGCCGCTCGGCCATCCCTGGCAGGTTCTTGAAGACCTCGAATGTCGCTCGCTGGAAGCTGCTCCGCTCGCCATCTCATGGACTGAGCACGTGAGCGACATGTTGCGCCGTCTCGTACCCGAGGCTCGGATCGAGACACTGCACCCCGGGCTCGATACGCATGCCTTCACACCACGTATTGACGCTCGTCGGCCAGGAGTGTTACGCATTCTCTTTGTCGGCGGACGATTCGTCGCAAAAGGAGGACCGGCCCTGTTGGCCGCGGCAGAGGGCTTGAGGCGACCGGTTGAGGTTCATGTCGTCACCACCGAGCAGGTGCGACCTCATCCACTGATGACTGTTCACCGCAGCAGGCCCGGAACGACTGACTTGGCTGACCTATTTCGTGACGCAGATCTCTTCTGTCTGCCGACGACCTGGGATGCTGTGCCTTGGGCGATCCTAGAAGCTCAGGCCAGTGGCCTCCCAGTCGTCTCCACATCGGTTGGGTCGATACCAGAGCTAGTTGCTGCCGAGGCCGGAAGGGTTGTGCCTCCGAATGACCCTGAAGCCCTGCGTGAGGCACTCGCAGATCTTGTTGAAGACGACCGGGCACTGAGAGCCCTAGGCGAATTCGCGCGTGGGCAGGTCGAAGCGAAGTACGACGCTGACCGAAACACTGCCCGACTGGTGGCGCTGCTGAGCAGCGTTGGAGCGTGAGGCGGGACTTCACAACAGGTGGCGCCTCGCCGAAAGTGTTGAGTCCTGCGGGAAATAATGTCACGGTGCGTTTGATCACGAGGCTCATCATCAGGAGTCCAGACTGTTGACCGCGAGGCTGTCGCTGGGGCGGTGGCTGCCATTCGGTGCCCGGTTGCTTCCGCTGGTAACGCGAAGACTGCTGCGAGCCGGGAGACGGGCGCGCGTCTTTCGTCTTCGGCCGGCAGTTCTGATGTATCACCGCATCGCCTTGGAGCGCGTAGATCCATGGGGTCTGGCAGTGTCACCGGCGCGCTTTGACGAACAGGTGCAGTGGCTGAGCAAACACCGCACTATCCTGCCGCTGGCTGAGTTCGCGCGCCTCCAGCAGGAGGAACGGCTGCCCGCCCGTGCTGTCGCGATCACCTTCGACGACGGTTATGCATGCAATGCAAAGACTGCCGCCCCGATTTTAGAGGCGCATGAAGTGCCCGCGACGTTCTTCGTGACGACGGGTCCAGTCACCACCGGACAGGAGTTTTGGTGGGACGAGCTGCAGCGTATTGTGCTCGACTCCTCCGTCGAGCGCATCCAGCTCACGATGGAGCCGGAGAGCGTGTTGATCAACCTGGGTGAGCGATCCAACTCGATGGGCTGGCGGCCGTCGTCTGCGCCTTCAGGTCCTCGTCAGCAGGCATATATGAAGTTGTGGCACGCCGTGCGCGCCTTGGAGCCGAGGGCCCAAGCCGCCGCACTGACGGAGCTGCGCGCACAGGCAGGCACTCCGTCGACGCCCCGAGAGAGCCATCGCCCTATGACCCTCGAGGAGCTACGGGCTCTCACTGGATCAGACGTCGTCGACCTCGGCTGCCACACGACGACTCATCCGTCCCTACCGATGCAGCCCGAGCCGGTCCAACGAGCCGAGATCGCGGATAGCCGTGAGGCATGGGTCAAGATCATCGGACAGCTACCCGCCACCTTCGCCTACCCCTTCGGCGACTATGACTTTTCCGTTGTCGATCTGGTGCGTAAGGCAGGGTTTGAAGCCGCCTGCACAACGGACCAACGGGCCGTCACACGCAATTGCGACGTCTTAGCACTTCCGCGCCTCCAGGTCATGGATTGGTCGGCGAACGAATTCGCGAGGCAACTGCGGGTTCTCTGATGCCCAAGCTGGAGTCGTCCACAGTTACCATCAGACGGTGTCGTTTGCGAAGGCCGACAACACCACCCTTGATCGGAGCCAAGTCGTTCCGGGTCCAGGAGCGGCCCCGGCAAACTTTGTGACAACGGCCCCCCGGCCAGGCAGCGTTGCGATCATCATCACCACGTACAACCACGCCTCTTTTCTCGAGGCGGCAATTCGCAGCGCGTTAGGGCAAAGCGCCCCAGCCGACCAGATCATCGTCGTCGACGACGGGTCGACCGACCAGCCGGAACGGATCACGGCCCAGTTCGCCGCTCTCCGCTCGATCCGCCAGCCGAATGCCGGGCTGTCGGCCGCGCGCAACGCTGGATGGCGAGCCGCCACAACCGAGTTCGTCGTCTTCCTCGACGCGGACGACCGCTTATTGCCGAATGCGCTCGCTAACAACCTGGATCGGCTGATCGCGGCACCGGAGGCGGGCATGTCCTACGGCGGATACATCTATGTCGACGCAGTAGCCGGGCGGCGACACATCGCTGACTTCCTCCCAATCGCGGACGGCTACTCAGCCCTCCTACGTAGGAACCGGATCGGCATGCATGGGGCAGTGATGTATCGGCGGGCGAACCTGGCCGAGATTGGTGGGTTCGACGAAGGGCTTGCCGCCTGCGAGGACTACGATGTCTATCTTCGAATGGCGCTTCGCTTCCCGATCTTGTACGGGCCTGAGCCGCTTGCCGAATACTGGCACCACGGTGGCAACATGTCTCGTGACTCGGCGATGATGTTGCGTCACGTTCTTGCGGTGCTCCATCGCCAAAGACCTGCGGCCCAACGCCTAGCCCTGATGACGGCTTACCGCAACGGTGTCGTGAGCCGAAAGCGCCATTACGTCATGGCGTGGTGTCTCGAGCTGCTGCAAGGCATCCGTAGCCGGTCGATCGACAGCTCTCTGCTAACGCAGGGCGTTTCCCTGGCGAGACAGGCTCCGTTGACCGTTCTCGGCACACCCCTCCGTGCAATGCGGTACCTCGGAATCGTTTACTTGGCCCGTCGCCGTCGGCATACCGCTGATTCACGGCACCGATGAGCATGGGTCGCCCGACGGTGACGTGCGTGATCATCGTGTACAACGGCGAGGCATATCTGGATGACGCAATAACGAGCGTCATCCGGCAGAGCTCGCCGGACTGGGAACTGATTATCGCCGACGACGGCTCCTCTGATGGGAGCCGCGACATCGCTCGACGGCATGCAGCGGCTGACAGCCGCATCCGGCTCATCACCCATCCCGACGGCCGCAATCATGGTATGAGTGCCACACGGAACCTGGGGTGGTCTGAGGGCCGCGGCCGCTTCGTTGGCTTCCTCGACGCCGACGACCTCTGGGAGACCACCAAGATCGAGGAACAGCTGGAACTTTTGTTACAGCATCCCGACGTAGCGATGGTCTACGGCCGGACACTCATTTGGCATTCATGGCGCGCGACCGATACGGAGGACTTCTTCTACGATCTCGGCGTTCAACCGAACTGCGTCCACATGCCACCAATCCTTTTTCGTAATCTACTGCGGAATGTGTATCAAACGCCGACCACCTGTAATGCCCTGATGCGGCGTTCGGCAATTGCAGATGTCGGCGGCTTCGATGAATCGTTTGCCGCGATGTTTGAGGACCAGCTGTTCTTTGCCAAGATCCTGCTACATTTTCCGGTCTTCGTGAGTGGCCGCTGTTGGGCGAAATATCGGCAACACCACACGAGCGCCTCCATCCTCTCCGCGGCGGCAGGCAGTGACATGGCTACCCAGATTCGCTACCTGGAGCGCATCCGCCACTACGTACGGCAGCAACGCCGCAGTCCGTGTGCGCTTCGCTGCGCGAACCGCGGTGACCAGCTGGCGGTGCAGAGAACCCTCGCGAGATTGCGCCTAAGACGCTGGGCTATGCGGATTCGGCAGGCAGCCCGATTGAGACAACAACCATGGTGACGGTCTCCGTCGTCGTCCCGTTCCTGAACGCGGCACGATACCTGCCCGAAGCGATCGCAAGTATGCAGAACCAGACTTTCCACGATTGGGAGATGGTGCTCGTTGACGACGGGTCAACGGATGGCAGCACAGGCATCGTTGCCAGAGCCGCCAGCGCCGATCCTCGAATCCGCCAGCTTCGACGCCCCAGGGCTCCAGGTAGTGCCGCGGCGGCACGTAATCTCGGCATTTTTGAGGCCCACGGAGAGTTCGTGGCTTTTCTGGACGCCGACGACGTTTACGAGCCCAACAACCTGCAGTCTCGGTTAGAAGCGTTCAAAGCCCACCCCGAAGTCATGATGGTCTATGGACCTACCCGCTGGTGGCACCCGGGGGCCGAGCGCCGCGACTGGACCGAAGGAATGCGCCGGGAGGCGGGCCGCGTTCATGACCCCCCCGAACTGTTGAACCGCGTGGTGTTGATGCAGCTAGGCCATGTTCCGTGCACCTGCGGTGTGATGATCCGGCGTCGCGCCCTTGATCTTACCGGCGGCTTCGAGGAAGCATTTCGCCTCTACGAGGACCAAACCCTATGGGTCAAGCTCATGGTGCACTTCCCTGTCTACGTCATCCCTGTTGTGGGAGCCCGTTACCGACAGCACGCAGACTCGGTCACCGCTCATTCTCAAAGAGCCGGGGTCTACGTCAGGACGCGTCCGCACCAGGCGCGCGTCACTTTTCTCACATGGGTACGGGATTATGTGAGAACGACCGGTCTGGCGGACATATCGGTGGATCGAGCTCTGCGACTGGCATTTGCTCCGTATGGGAACAATCGCGCGATGCTGGCTCCCGCAGAACGGCTTACGCTCGCTCGACACCACGCGGAGAAAAAAATCCGGTGGTCTGTGAATGGCGTTCTCTGGTTCCTGCAGAACTCTCGCCGCGACGGCTAAGCGGTTAGTGCTGCATCAAAGACCCATTGCTCCCGAAGGCTCTCACTCATACTTGTATTTAGGGCCTTCACGCGTCCTGCAAAACTACAATTAGTTCGTTATCTTCCCATGAAGATGTCTCAACAGTCCGGTCAGATCGTCGTTGTAATAAGTGAGAAGATGGTCTTGTGCCCGAATACCTACGACTATCAGATACAAGCCGTATGCGCCTAAAGCCTTCAGCATAAGGGCGAGATCCTTGAAACTTTCGTCGCCGAAATATTGGGTCTTCGGAGTTGACGGTGGTCTGTCGGTCTGGCTGTGGCGTGTTGATCGCTTAGGAGGTGTCGGGATCTTCAGGATCAGAGGCGACCAAGCTCCTGTTCCGCGAAGGCCCCGACGGTGACCCACTCTATGTGTGGCGCTGGTGCGTGCTGGTGTGCCCGAGCCGATGCGATCTTTGATGTTCCCGGTCTGCACGTGCTCGACGTTGAAGGTGATTCTGACGACCGATTGATCGTGACGGCGGAGTCGGATCAGATCCAGACCGGCTGCCCGTCGTGCGGGGTGGTGGCGGCCAGCCACGGTCGCCGGCCACGCATGCTGCGCGATGTGCCCTGCCTGGGCCGGGTCACGATGGTGCGTTGGCTGAAACGGATGTGGCGGTGCCGGGAGCCGGCGTGCCCGGTCAGGGTGTTCAGCGAAACCCATGACATCGCTCCGCCGCGTGCGCTGCTCTCCCGCGCGATCTGCTCGATGATCATCTTCACTGCCGTCGGACGATCCGCTGCACAAATCGGACGATCCGCTGCACAAACAAGACGCGGAACTCGCCCTCCAAACCGAATAACACCCCCGTCGGGTCGGACAACACTTTGGTCGCGTCGGACAACACTTCCGTGGGTCGCCTGACGTAGCATCCGCCATACTCGTGGCCTCGCTGCTGGACATTGTGGAAGACCAACAGCATCGCGGGGCCACGTGTCGAAGACCGCCCGGCGGTTCCTGGAGCAGTGCTCAGCGGCCGGTGTGGAGCCGTCGGCTCTGACCGGGAGAGAGGTGAACGCATTCCTGATCGCCGAGTGCGGCCGGGTGTCGGCAGGCTCGGCGAAGGGACGGGTGGCTGAGCTGCGGTCGCTACTGCGCTACCTGTTCGTGCGGCAGGTCATCGCGTGCCGGTTGGGGACCGCGGTGCCGCCGGTCGGTGGGTGGCGGCTGGCGACGGTGCCGCCGAGGATGACCGCTGCTGATGTCCAGGCGCTGCTGGACCATTGCGACCGCTCCACTGATGTTGGCGTCCGCGACTTCGCGATGTTGACCTTGATCGCACGACTCGGGCTTTGCTCGATTGAGGTCGCTCGGCTCGAGCTGGGCGATCTCGACTGGCGGGCCGGTGAGATCGTCGTGCGCGGCAAGGGGCGCCGCGAGGGCCGGCTGCCGTTGCCTACGGATGTGGGCGAGGCGCTGGTCGGCTATCTGTGTCGCCGTCGAGCTGCGGCCGGCTGCCGTCACGTCTTCGTCACCGTCAAGGCCCCACATGGCCCGATCCGCGCCGAACTCGTCAACGATGTCACCAAGCAAGCCTGCCGTCGAGCCGGACTGCGCCGGGTCGGGCCGCATCGGCTACGTCATGCGTTGGCGGCCGAGCTGCTGCGTCGCGGCGCCGGCCTGACCGCGATCGGTCAGGTCCTGCGGCACCAAGATCTGGCCACCACCGCCTTGTATGCCAAGGTCGATCTGAACACGCTGCGTGGAGTCGCTCAGCCGTGGCCGACGGCGGTGCCGCGGTGACCCGGCTGGAGCAGTCGCTGGCTGACTACCTGCAGCTGCGACGATCACTCGGCCATCAACTGGCAGACGCGGGCCGGTTGTTGCCACGCTTCGTCGCCTTCCTCGACGACCGCGGCCTGCCGGCGGTGACGGTCGCGGCCGCGATGGAGTGGGCTGCGGTGCCGGCGGCCGATCCAGGGTCGACGGTCGGGTCGCGTCGG
>Ga0307296_10001190_pt1 | contig 12976 bp, 13 predicted proteins | sample ER_DNA_153_FD_194467 | JGI IMG/M metagenome (GOLD analysis project Ga0307296, IMG submission 194467) | Bulk soil microbial communities from the East River watershed near Crested Butte, Colorado, United States - ER_DNA_153 | ecosystem: Environmental > Terrestrial > Soil > Floodplain | place... | reverse complement strand
CGACACTAGGGCGTGTCCCGCAATCCCACGCTCTGCTGCGCGGCGCTCGGATCGGCGTCTGGCTGCGTTGTCGTCCTCGGCAGTGACTCCGCCACAGCTCTCGTCCTCCGCCTTGCCGGCCGCCGCCCGACCACCGCTCGCGACGAGCAGGGACTACGGGACACGCCCTAGGGTTGCCCGCTACCGGATCGAACCCGGCGCGAGCAACACCGTTGGCGCCTTCGTCGTCGGTGTCGGCGTTGGCGTTGGCCCGTGGGTTGTCCCGCCGGTCCTCGAAGCCAGCAGAACGCCAAGCACGACAATGACGGCTACCAGGCTCGCTACCAGGCGAAACACGAAGCCCACCGCCTCGCCGAATATGCCCATGGCGCCTGTCGCGGCCCGAATCAGCACTGCCAGCACGACGACGACCACCACCGCGACGATCACAGTTGCGACGGCAAGGTGCGTGGTCGCGGCGTGGCTGGTGCCCGATGCATTCGGCGCGTCGTAGCCATACAGGTGTCGCGCCGCCAATGGTTGCAGCGTTAACGGTGACATGACGTGCTCCCGTTCGGGCGGGGAACCGCCCAGGCAGTCGGGTTCGTCGGTCCGTGGCGGGTGCCCCCGCCGTCGCTGCCAATCGAATTCCGGGGGCGCCCGCGAGCTAAGTCGTCGGTTCGCGAAACCAGACGTCGCTGTGTGGTGGCGGACCTAGCACGGTCTAGCGATCGAGAGTCGGCTGCCGATCGACCACCTCCGCTCCGCGCACTTGCGCGCTGCGGGTGGTCGAACCAGTGAGACCGGGCTTCGCTGCCCTTCCGGCCGGCCGGGATCGGTTGCGTGATCGCGCCGGCCTATGGGCTCCTTCGTGGTCGTCCACCCATGCTGTGAGCATGCGCCTGGTAGCTGCATTTGGCAAGTGCCAATTGTCTGTGCCTCTAGTTGATACCAATAGTTCATGCCTAAGTCCCATGACATTTCATCCGCCTAGGGGTCACATCGGCGGTTAACGCTTGCATTGCCTGGCATCACGGGTATCTAATGCGCGGAGGTTCCAGCGGCACGTCCTGCTGGCACGTGCCGACAGCAGACGACCATCAATAAAGGAGCAGCCGTATCGTGGCGCGCCAGGCCAGTCCTACGCTTCGGCGTCGTGAGCTCGGCACCCGGCTGCGACAGCTCCGGCTAGATCAGAGCAAGACAGCGGAGGACGTCGGGCAGGCCCTGATGGTCTCAGCAACGAAGATCACTCGGCTCGAGACCGGCGCCCGCGGGGTCAACCTGCGGGACATTCGGGATCTCTGCAACTTCTACCAGGTCAGCGAGCCCGAGCGGGAGCATCTCATGCGCCTCGCCCGGCAGAGCCGTGAGGACTCCTGGTTCCAGCACTACGACCTACAACACCCGACCTATATCGGTCTGGAGGCATCCGCCGCGTCGATTGCCGACTACAAGTCTGACGTCATCAACGGTCTACTACAGACCGAGCGGTACGCCCGAGCGATCCTGGAAGCCACGCTGCCCGATCCCACCGAGGACAAGATCGCGCAGAACGTCAAGTCACGTGAGCTCCGCCAGCGGCTGCTTACCGACGACCCACCGCTTGGCCTATGGGCAGTCATCCACGAGGCCGCGCTCCGCACCTACATAGGTGGCCCGGAGGTCATGCGCGAGCAGCTCGAGACCCTTGTCGAGCGCGCCGCCCAGCCGAACGTCGACCTGCAGCTGCTGCCGTTCAAGGCCGGCGCCCACCCGGCCATCAACAGCACCTTCACCCTTCTGCACTTCCGCGAAGATGTGCCCGACGTCGTCTACGTCGAGGGCCTGCTGGGCGAGCATTACCTCGAGGCGCGGACGGATATCGAACGCTATCGGCGCGTTTTCGATCAGCTGCGAGCGACGGCATTGAGTCCCAAGGACTCTGCGGCACAAATCGCGGCGATCGCCAAGACGTTCGTCGACGACTAGCCGGCGAACCTCCAACCCGAGAAGGGAGAGACGTGTTCTCACCGAATTACGAGGCCGACGCTCTGGCCTGGCGGAAAGCCACCGCCAGTGGCAACGGCGCCTGCGTAGAGGTCGCGGTCCTCACCGAGGGCAGCGGAGTCGCGGTTCGCGACTCCAAGGACCCGAACGGACCCGTGCTTCACTACACCGACGCCGAGTGGCGTGCCTTCCTGCACGGCGCCCGGAACGGCGAGTTCGACCTGTAGCTGCTTTTCAGTGCGGGCTCCCGCCTCCGCGGGAGCCCGACGCCCAGCCTCAGTCACCCCGGACGACATCCGCGCTCGGCGGCACTCCACCTGCTCCGCCATGTATTTGAGTGACCGCCAGAGCACTCCATGAAGTGTCGGCTGTTCGAAGGCGAGATGTGCTCGACCGTCGAACAGCTGGCGCAGGAGCGCGCGATGGCCACATTTGTGGAGTTTCCGGTCGAGGACGGCGGAACGCTACTGGTCGCCGTGAACGACGTCGATGTTCGCGACTCCTATCAGCCGACCTACCGCGGTGGGGGGACTCGGGACGTCGTCGAGCGCTCGACCCGCACGATGGAGGCAGCCGTCGAGCGCATTCGCCCGGCGGCGCGGGCGTTCGTGGATGCGTTCACCCAGCTACCCCGCCCGCCGGACGAGGTGTCGGTGACCTTCGGAGTCGAGCTGTCGGCGGAGGCTGGCGCCATCATCGCCACGACGGCAGCGAAGGCTAACTTTTCCGTCACGCTGTGCTGGAACGCCCGCTCGGCGACGGTCGGAGCACAGGCGGCGCCATGAGCGCGCGGGCCTACGACAACTTCGATCTGCTGGTCGAGTCCATCGACGCCGCCCGGTTCCGGGTGCGGGTCACCCATTGCGAGGCCGGTGACAGTCCGGCGCTGATCACCTCCTTGCCGTTCTCCGACATCGAACTGGAGAACGTGCTCCTCAAGCTCGACCCGGGGCGGTCCGGTACCCGTCGCCTGCTCGATCCATACGCCCAGGCTTCCGTCGACATGGGAGCAGGCCTGTACGACGCAGTATTTCGGGACGACGTCCTGCTGGCCTGGTCTCGCAGTGCCGATCAGGCGCGAGGCCGGCAACACGGCTTGCGCCTACGCCTTCGGCTGGCTGACGCGCCGCGGCTTGCCGGCCTGCCGTGGGAACTCCTCTATGACCGGACGAGGAACCGCTTCTTCGCGCAGTCGGACCGCACTCCGATAGTGCGATATCTCGACGTTTCCGATCCACCTCGCCCATTGGTCGTCGGCGGACCGCTGCACATCCTTGTCATCATCTCCTCGCCCCAGGACCGCGTTCCCCTCGATGTCGAGAAGGAATGGGCTGGAATCCACGGCGCACTCGCTGAGAAGGAACGGGCCGGCCTGGTCGTCGTCGACCGGCTTCCGCAAGCGTCGCTCGGCGAGCTGCAGAAGTGGCTACGGCGGCACGAGGTACATGTTCTGCACTTCGTCGGACACGGCGACTTCGACGAGCGAACGGGCGAGGGCCTCATCGCCTTCTGCGATCCCTATGGGCGCGCAGTAGCTGTCTCTCCGTCGCAGCTCGGCGCCCACGTACGCGATCACGACCCGCTTCGCCTCGTCGTCCTCAACGCGTGCCAGACCGCAACGACGGATATCGTCGACGCCTACAGCGGCATGGCCCAGGGACTGATCCAACAAGAAGCGCCCGCCGTCGTGGCGATGCAGTTCCCGATCACCGATGGCGCGGCCATCGTGTTCACCAGCGAGTTTTACGGCGCTCTCGCGGACGGCGAGCCCGTCGACCAGGCGGTCACCAGTGCTCGGAAAGCGATGCTTTCCGACTTCGTGCGCGAGTGGGCCACGCCAGTGTTGTTCCTCCGAGCTCAGGATGGCCGAATCTTCGACCAAATCGAGCCCGGCCGGCCGGACGTCACGCCACCATTCGCGGCTCGCTCCCCTCAGGAGGTGCGGCCCAACTCGTCACCAGCCGAGGCGGCTGCCGTGACAGCTGTGCTGCCCGCCGTCGGTCCGCCCCCCGCGAGTTATCCGCCGGCGCCGCCGGTGCGCTCGGCCCCGCCAGCACGCCCGGTGCCGCCGGCCGGTCCCGCGTCCAAACCAGCGCGCCGGGGCCCGTCGCGGCGGAGCTGGATCCTGGCGGCTGTCGTTGCCCTGCTCATCGCTGGGGCCCTCGCCTGGGTCACCAACCAGTCACAGTCGTCAGTCGCACACAACGGAGCGGCGCCTTCGTCATCCACTGCATCGACGGCTAGGCCGACGGCAACGAAAACGACGCCGAGCTCCGGGGCCACTTCGCGAAGCAACGTTGGCGCTGGCGTCGGCGGCAGTGTCGCGAATGGCCGCAGCTGCGGCGCAGATTTCGTCGTCATCGCCGACGCCAAGGCGTATTCAGGCCCGTCGGCTGGCACATACCGCTTCGTCAGCAACGTCGCAGCGAACGCTTGCGTCTCGTTACGCTGCGCTCTGTACGGGGCTTCCCATCCCGGCACTGCGAACTCGCTCTGGTATCTCACCGATGGTGGGTTCGTCAATGACCATTTCATCAAGACGAATCGGTCGGATCCGATTCGTCCGGCCTGCCAGGGAAATCTCAATAGCCCTGGGGTCGGTAGCACCTTTCCCTCGCAACGGTACGGCCCGTTCGGCGTAGTCGGTCGGTCGGGCTTGATCACCGTTTTCGATGCGCCGAGCCTGTCCGGCGCGCCCACGGGAAGCCTGCATACAGACACGCTCGTGTGGATTGCCTGCCACGTCATCGGCGATCCGGTATCCGGTGTCCCAGGAGGCGTGAGCAGTTCCGATTGGGATCGACTCAGCTCGGGGGGCTATCTGCCGGACGCGTATTTGCTCAGCGGCGGGGCTAGCGGCTCGCCGGCGCCGCTGTGCGTCACCAGGGGTAGCTCGTCAGCTGGTTCATCCGCCAGCTCTGTTACTCCCAGCCCCACACCAAGCCTGAGTACAACTCCGGACGCGACGCCTTAGTTCGCCGGCAACACCCGACGCGTGCCGTCGCGTCGCACATGCTCACGTGACGTGAGTGATTGGTGAGACTGCTAGGCATCGCCGCACACCGCCCGCGTGAGAGCTCGCAAGGCCGACTCTGATCAGCGCCTGGACCCGGCTCCGTCGAGCCGATTCCGGGAAAGTCGTGCGGCGGCGGCGTGATTCGGATAACAGAAGTATCACGACCTCACCGGTGCTCCTCTGGTGGTGAAGGAGAGTCCAGGGATCGTACGGGGATGTCATGTCCGATAACAGAACAACATCAGCCGCTGATCGGCCACGAGCGAGATTGGCTCGCAACGGGGTCAGCGCGAGCTGCTGCGTGGTCGGATCGTGACCGCGACGGTCACCCCGGATCGACAGGTTCAATGGGTGCGAACGGCTCACGCAACGGCAACCCGCCACAGGATCGCGAGCGCGCTGGTCAGCGTGAGCCGGGCCCATTTCGGGCCTCTGCGGGAGTGCGTCCGCAGCCGCGGTCTGGCCCGCGCCGTTCCAGCGAGTCTCGCCCTGGCTACCGCGAGCCTCATCCTGACCGCCCTGGTACACACGCCGAATCCCGTCCAGCAACAGGCGACGAGCCTGCTCGAGTACAAGGGCGATGATCTTTATTCCGGCGAACTATGGCGGCTTGTTTCCAGCGGACTTCTCGCCCAGAGCTGGCTGCAGTATCTGTGGACGCTTTTCATCGCGGTAGCAATCTTCGCCGTCGTTGAGGTACAGATCGGATGGGCCAGGCTGTTGGCGTGCGTCGCGGCGAGTCACGTCCTGCCAACTGTCACGGTGGCTCTTCTGGCGCCGCTGCTCGGTCACGCCGACGTCTTGAGCGAGGTCGACTACGGCACCTCATGCCTGGTTATCGGCGCTGTGGCCGGGCTCGCCTGGCTGCGCCGTTCACTCCCGCTCGCGGCCATCGTTGCCGTCGGGGTGATCGGCGACGTGATGCTCAGCGCACCCCTGACCGTGGTTGAGCACACATTGGCGCTCGTAGTCGGGGCCGTTGTCGTCGCTGTCACGGCGAGGTCGGGTGGCCGGTGGAGTTCTAGCGCCGTCGCGCGGCCGGCTCGAGAGCCGGGTTGGTCCATCCGCCGTCCGCGGGATTGATGTTCGTGCCCGGCGGGACGATCTCATCGATACGGTCGAGCACGTCGTCCGAGAGCTTGACGTCGGCGGCGGCAAGCTGGGACTCGAGCTGCTCCATGGTGCGCGGCCCGATGATCGCCGCGGTGACCGCCGGGTGATTGATCACGAACGCGATGGCCATCTCGATCAGCGGCATCCCTGCCTGCTCGGCTAGCTGGGCGAGCGACTCAGTGGCGTCGAGCTTGCGCTGGTTTTCCGGTAGCGACAGGTCGAAGCGCATGGGGAGCCGCTCGGCGCGCGTCGAGGACGGCGCGGCGGCTTCTTTGCGCCACCGCCCGGACAGCCATCCGCCGGCCAGCGGGCTCCACGGAATTACGCCCATCCCGTAGCGCGCACAGGTCGGCAGGACGTCGCCCTCGATGCCGCGGACCAGCATGGAGTACGGCGGCTGCTCGCAGACAAAGCGTTGGAGGTGCTGGTCCCGCGCCGCCCACTGGCCCCGCACGATCGCCGAGGGTGGGAAGGTCGAGGAGCCGAGATAGCGCACCTTGCCCTGTCGAACGAGATCGGTGAGCGCGCCGAGCGTCTCTTCGATGTCGACGTCCGGGTCGTAACGGTGGATCTGGTACAGGTCAATCCAGTCCGTGCCCAGCCGTTGCAGTGAGTCTTCGACCTCGCGGAGGATCCAGCGGCGCGAGTTGCCCCGCTGGTTAGCGTCTTCACCCATCGGCATATGGGCCTTGGTCGCGAGCACGACATCGTCGCGCCGGCCCGCGAGCGCCTTGCCGACGATCCCCTCCGATTCGCCCTGCGAGTAGACGTCAGCGGTGTCGATGAAGTTGATCCCGGCATCCAGCGCGCGGTGGATGATCCGGATGCTGTCGTCGTGGTCCTTGTTGCCCCAGTCGCCGAACATCATGGCGCCGAGGCACAGTTTGCTGACCGAGACGCCCGTGCGCCCGAGTGGTCGATGTTCCATGAATGTGCTCCTTCAACTAGGACGTGCCTGCAGGATCATCCTGTGAGGGCTATACGGCGGCGCCGGGCACGGGCCGAAACTCTGTGTCATGCCGGTACAGACGAGCCCGACCACCGAGACCGATCCCGACCGAGTATGCGCTTGTCCATGGCCGCGATTCCTTCCATCCGGGCTCAGTCCCCGCGGTATTCCTCGTCGGTGACGTGCTCGCCCCAGTCCGCCTCCGGACGCAGGTCGCCGGGGACGGCCTCGGTGATGGACAGGTGCGCCATGAAGTGGTCGGGTGCCGCGCCATGCCAATGCCACTCGTCGGCTGGCGTGTAGACAATGTCGCCCGGGCGGATCTCGATGACCGCACCGCCCCGGGACTGGACGAGGCCCTTTCCTTCGGTCACATAGAGGGTTTGGCCTACAACGTGGGAATGCCAAGCCGTCCGCGCGGTGGGCGTGAAGTGGACCGCGCTGACCCGAACGCGCGAAGGATCCTCGCCTCTCGCGATGCTGTCGATCCAGACGTCTCCGGTAAACCACTCCGCTGGGCCTTTGGTAGTCGGCGGCTTGGGTTGGACGTCCACGGGCGTCTCCTTACTGAGTGGTTGGGCGAGGCTCGCTCGCTCCTCGGTCCGACCAAGCAATTACAACCAGCCTCGCGAGTGGAGCAGAAGGTACAGACGCCACCGGCATTCAGCATCTCGGCAGGAACCCCTCCTCCACCAGGCGGCCACCCCCCGCGGCGACCCGCGAGTGTGTTTTCGTCACTACCGCGAAATCCGGTCCAGGAACGAGAACGAGCACTATCGCGAACACGAGGAATGAGGCGTAGGTCGACCAACTCACCCAACCAGGGTGCCATTAACAGGGAGCGGCCGTGTGTTAGCTAGCACTGGGTTGCAGGTCGATCCGCCGCAATAGCTGCGCGTTCGCGGCGACAACCAGGGTCGAGGCGCTCATCAAGATTGCGCCCACGGCGGGCGGCAGTAACACTCCAACACCGGCGAGAACACCGGCCGCCAGCGGCACAGCGATCAGGTTGTAGCCGGTCGCCCAGACCAGGTTCTGGATCATTTTGTGATAGCTGGCCGCACTCAGCTTGATCACGCTGAGAACGCTACGCGGGTCGTCGGAGGCCAGGACCACGCCCGCCGATTCAATTGCGACGTCGGTGCCGGCGCCGATGGCCAGACCGACATCGGCTCGGGCCAATGCGGCGGCGTCGTTAACCCCGTCGCCGACCATGGCGACGCGCAAACCGCGCGCTTGCAGCTCGGCCACCTTGGCGTCCTTGTCTTCGGGCAACACCTCGGCGAACACCTCGTCGACTCCCAGGTCCGCTGCGACCGCCTCGGCCACGACTCGGGCATCACCAGTGATCATGACAACTCGGATGCCACGAGCGTGCAGCTGGTCGACGGCCGGCCGTGATTCTGGTCGGATTTCGTCGGCCAACGCGAGCGCTCCGATGACCTTGCCCGCTTCCATCACGTAGAGCACAGCGGCGCCGCGATTTGACCACGCCGTCACCTGATCGTCCAGAGCGTCGGGCACGTCGAAACCGATCTCGCGCAATAGGGCCGGGCCTCCCACTGCCACGTCCACCCCGTCGACCCAGGCGCGGACGCCGCGACCGGTCAACGACTGGAAGTCCGCCGCGATTGCCATGGCCCCGCGCTGGCGTGCCGCTGCCACAATGGCACGAGCCAGCGGATGCTCAGAGTCGGCCTCAACTGCGCCAGCAAGGGATAACACGCGTGTGGTGCCGTCCTCAGAAGCGTCGACGGCGGCTAGCCCGACGACAGCTGGCTGTCCTTTGGTGAGCGTGCCGGTCTTGTCGAACAACACCGCATCGACGGTTCGCATGCGCTCCAGCGCCAGGCGGTCCTTCACCAGAATGCCCGCCCGGGCAGCTAACGCCGTCGACAGCGCGATGACCAGCGGGATGGCCAGTCCGAGGGCGTGCGGGCAGGCGATGACCAGCACGGTCACCGTGCGTTCCACCGCCTGCTTGGGATCACCAAGCACCAACCAGACTACGAAGGTGATGACGCCAGCAGTGGTTGCAAAGTAGAACAGCAACGCGGCGGCCCGATCAGCTAGCGCCTGAGCTCTGGATCGCGATGCCTGCGCCTCCGCCACCAACCGACGAATCCCGGCCAGCGCGGTGTCCTCGCCGACGGCGTCGATACGTACTCGCAGCGCGGAGTCGGTCGCCACCGTGCCAGCCACCACCCGGTTCCCGATCGTTTTCGTGACTAATCGAGATTCGCCGGTAATCATCGACTCATCGAGTTCCGCGCGGCCCTCCAGCACCGTGCCATCGGCCGGCACCCGGCCGCCGGAACGCACCAGCACCAGGTCGCCGGGCTCGAGCTCATCCAGCCCAACTGACGTCACTGTCCCGTCGTCCTCGATCCGCTCCGCGCTGTCGGGCAGCAGGGCCGCCAACGCGTCGAGGGCACTCGATGCGTTGCCGAGCGCGCGCATCTCCAACCAGTGGCCGAGCAGCATGATCACGACGAGCAGCGCCAGCTCCCACCAGAAGTCCAGGTCGACGCCACCAATGTCGAGCGACGTAGCCGCGCTGGCCCCGAACGCCACGGTGATGGCGAGGGCGATCAGCAGCATCATGCCCGGCTGGCGGGCGCGCAGCTCCGACCACGCACCGCTCAGAAATGGCCAACCTCCGTAGAAGAAAACGACGGTGCCCAACACCGGTGATATCCAGGCCGTGCCTGGCGGCAAGCCATAGCCGAGCAGGTCGGCGAACATCGGGCTGAAGCCGACGACCGGCAGGGCCAGCAGCAGGCTCAACCAGAACCGGTCGCGGAACTGAGCGGCGTGGTCATGCTCCGCGTGTCCCATGTGCCCATGACCAGCGTGCTCGCTTGTTGCCGGAGGGCCGCTATGGTTGACGGGCTCCGGCACCGGAGCGCGTTCGTTCACACGTGTCATGCCCCGGACCTCTCGCCGCTGATCTGCAGCAGTTGTCGCAGACAGTGCTCCAGCAATGGATGCGGAAAGGCGTCGGCCAGCGCGTAGTAGACAATCCGCCCTTCCTTGCGAAATCTCACCAGGCCGGAGGTGCGCAGCAATTTCAGCCCGTACGAGACTGCGTCTTCACTGACGCCGAGGGCCAACGCCAAATCCCCGACGCACAGCCGATCGACCGCGACCAAAGCGAACAGAATTCGCGACCGGACCGGGTCGGCCAGCAAACCGAGCAGGCCGGCCAGCCGGCCGGCCTCGTCGATGCTGATCAGTTCTGACTGCGCCTTGGCCACCGCGTCAGCGTGGACCGGATGAGAATGCGCGCTAAGTAGCACTACAACCTCCGTACATCCGCATGATCACACGGATATGCGGAGATGTCAAGAAGCAGGAGTCTCGCGGACCGTGGACAGGCAAAGCGGCTTGGCAGCTTCCGTAGTGGAGCCGGCACGACCAACCCGGGCGGTACCCGCGTCGTCAATCTCGCTACGAGCGAAACGCTGCACGTGCCCGCGCGTTGCGCGGCACGCTGGAACCGTCCGTCTTCGATGGTGGTCGGGGTGAGTACGAAGGGAGAGGATCCATGACCGACACGGCGTCCTCGGCTGATGCGGGGACGATCGGCATTGGTGGGGATCTGACGGTCAACCGGCTCGGCTTCGGGGCGATGCGCCTAACTGGCTCGGGAATCTGGGGTGAACCGCCGGATCGGGACGTCGCCAAGTCACTGCTTAAGCGGGCGATCGAACTCGGTGTGAACTTCATCGACACGGCCGATTCGTACGGGCCGGAGGTGAGCGAGACCTTGATTACGGAAGCGCTCTACCCGTATCCCGAAGACCTCGTCATCGCCACGAAGGGCGGACACGAGCGCACCGGCCCGAACCGGTGGCCGATCAACGGCCGGCCCGACCATCTCAAGGCAGCGTGCGAGGGAAGCCTGCAGCGACTCCGACTCGACCAGATTGCGCTTTATCAGCTACACCGCCCTGATCCGCGTATCCCGTATGAGGATTCCGTCGGAGCCCTCGTCGAATTAAAGGAGCAGGGCAAGATCCGTCATATCGGCGTGTCGAATGTGAATGAGGAGCAACTTCAAGTTGCGCAGCGGCTGACTCCCGTCGTCTCGATTCAGAACCGGTACAGCGTCGCTGATCGTGACTCGGAATCCTTAGTCGATGTGTGCGAGCTGGAAGCACTGGTCTTCCTGCCCTGGGGACCGATTCGGGACGTCGCGAACAATCGCACGCTCCGGGAGCTCGCTCCGCGTCATGCTGCGACACCCACGCAGGTGGCCCTCGCCTGGCTCCTGGCTCGGTCGCCGACGATGCTGCCGATTCCGGGCACCGGATCGGTCAGTCATCTCGAGGAGAACATCGGCGCGGCCGCCATCCGTCTCGAGGCCAGCGAGGTCGCCCGGCTGAGCGCAGCGGACGCCTGATCCGGACGAACATCCGTCCGAGCTCGGATTGCATGCCCGCGGGTGTCGATCCATGCCGGTGTCGTTCGTGTAGAGGATGAACCGACACCACGAGGGAGGCAGAGATGAAGCAATACCTGCTCAGCGTCTACCAGCCAGAAGGGACTCCGCCCGCCCCTGAGGTCCTAAGCAAGATCATGCAGGATCTGGATGAACTCAATCGCGATATGAAGTCGGCCGGCGTGTGGGTCTTCTCGGGAGGCCTCAATCACCCGAGCACGGCGACCGTTCTGCGGCTCGACGGAGGCGAGATCTTGACCACCGATGGTCCGTTTGCCGAGGGAAAGGAATACCTCGGCGGCTTCACCATCATCAACGCCGCTGATCTCGACGCCGCGCTGGACTGGGGCCGCAAGCTCGCCCAGGTCGTTCCGCTCCCGATCGAGGTGCGCCCGTTCGCCGACGAACGGTAATGCCCGATCTGCCAGCGTCCGAGATCGCGCGGGTCTTCCGCGCTGAGTATGGGCGCGCGGTCGCCGTGCTGGTCCGCCTCCTCGGCGACATCGATCTCGCCGAGGAGGCGGTGCAGGACGCCTTCACGGCTGCCGTTGAGCGCTGGCCGGCGGCCGGGCTGCCGCCCAGCCCGGCGGGCTGGATCATCACGACGGCCCGCAACCGCGCCATCGATCGGTTGCGTCGTGAGGCGTCCCGCGACGACCGGCATGCCCAGGCCGCTCTGTTGCACACCTCGGGCGCGCCTGTCGAAGGGGAGGATGTCGTGCCTGACGACCGGCTCCGTCTGATCTTCACTTGCTGTCATCCGGCGTTGAGCATCGGCGCCCAAGTCGCGTTGACCCTGCGCCTGTTAGGGGGGTTGTCCACCGCGGAGATTGCGCACGCCTTTCTTGTCCCCGAGCCGACAATGGCGCAGCGGCTGGTCCGCGCCAAGGGAAAGATCCGAGAGGCGCGGATCCCGTACCGCGTCCCCCATGAGGCCGAGCTGCCCGATCGTCTTCGTGCCGTGCTGGCCGTCGTCTATCTCATCTTCAACGAGGGATATGCAGCCAGCTCGGGCGAGCAGCTCGTCCGTGAGGACCTCTCCGCGGAGGCGATACGCCTCGGCCGGCTGCTCGCCGAGCTGATGCCTGACGAGCCCGAGGTCCGGGGCCTGCTCGCGCTGCTGCTGCTTGTCGACTCCCGGCGGGCGGCGCGTACCTCCCCGGACGGTGGTCTTGTGCTTCTCGCCGACCAAGACCGCGCGCTGTGGGACACCGAGCTCATCGAGGAGGGCCAGGCCATCGTCAGGGACTGCCTGAGAGGTAACCAGCCCGGCCCGTACCAACTCCAGGCCGCAATCAACGCCGTCCACAGCGACGGGCCGCCCACCGACTGGGTGCAGATCAAACAGCTCTACGATCAGTTGCTCGCGATTGCGCCGAGTCCAATCATCGCGCTGCACCGCGCGGTTGCCGTCGCCGAGGTCGACGGCCCGACCACGGCACTGGCACTGGTCGATGACCTCGACCTCAGCCAGTATCACGTGTTC